>Ga0255048_10001588_pt1 | contig 15532 bp, 35 predicted proteins | sample JV7_2_2_MG_FD_183619 | JGI IMG/M metagenome (GOLD analysis project Ga0255048, IMG submission 183619) | Seawater microbial communities from Jervis Inlet, British Columbia, Canada - JV7_2_2 | ecosystem: Environmental > Aquatic > Marine > Inlet | place: Canada: British Columbia | collected 2016-10-06
GCCTGTCACTCAAATCGTCATTTACACGGGGGTACGCCCCCATAAGACTCTGGAAGATTTGCTAGACCTATGAAAGCAAAAGAAAAATCTTGACATTCTCTGTTTCCAAGCTATACTAAAGCATGAACATTCGAGAAGCACTCCAGTTAGTACATGACCTCGCTTACCAAAACAGGCTAGAGGACACCGATGGCGAAGAACAGCTAGAAACAGAACAAGAGCGGCAAGACGTTGCACTTGACTTGGTGTGTGATCTGTTGACCTCTGATATCCAACAGGATAACGACGGACAGTGGATCATTTACACTGGTATCAGCACGGGGACGCAGCCGTCCTAGGAATAAGGATCTAAAACAGGCTGAAATGGTATCCTTCACGCTGGGGAGCAGTAAGGGGGTGCCTTGAAAGGCGGTAGGCTAATCATGGGGCCTCTTGAACCGCTAGTGTCTCCCGCGATGGGCCGCCCCCGGTACGCACGGTCGAGAGACATACTACCACGATTGTAGAAGGCTGAGAAAACCCTTTACCTCTTTTTAGAAGTGCGGGAAAACACGTTACTGTAAAATTGGAGGCCCTGCCAGAACGGCAGGGCCTTTCTTTCCATGGGCAATTGTACCTATGGAAATCTTTTCCAGAAAGAAAAATCAGAAAACCATTTGCGTTCCGCCGTTCCTATGGTATACTGTAATTGTTCGAGAGAAAACAAACAAAGGAATGCAATGGAATTCAAAGAATGGATGAAAGCGATGAACCGCCACATTTCCGCCAAAATCTGCTTGGATGCTGGCGATATGCCCGATCTGTGCTTTCGGGATATGTTCGAGGATGAAATGACGCCGAAAGAAGCGGCGGAACACTCGCTCGAAACGTGGGCGGAACAAGGGGATGTTCCCTACGATCTGATCTAACGCACTAGGAGGCCCCGCAAGGGGCCTCTCTTGCGTTGTGCCGAGACCTAGAAAATCCCGCGTGGCTTAGCCACACGGGGTCAAGGTCCGTGCCCGTACAGGGCCGCACAGGAGGCCAAAAAAGAATTGGCTTTCTACTTGCCTTTTCCAGCGGGGAGGGTATACTGTAGCAGATTCGAGGCCACTAACCAACGGAGAAACCGAATGAATCAGAACATCATCAGCACCGATCAAGCCGCCAACCTCATTCACCAGAGCAACGGGACCGTGTTCACGGTCGGGTTCTACAAAAAGGGGAAAAAGAACGGGGAAGGCAAAAACGACTTCCGCGAAATGCGGGCTCGCTTGGGCTCTACTGTCCGCAAGGGGCTCGCTGGCGGTCCTGCCGCCTACAACCCTTCCGAGCACGGGCTTATCTGGGCCTACCTTATGGCGGGGGACGAGAACCGCGAAGAGGCCCGCAACCGCCGTAGCATCCCGGTGAGCGGTATCGTGGAATTGAACATCGGTGGCGAGTCCTATCGGGTCGCCGGATCGCCCCACTAAAAAACACCGCAGGAGGCCCCGCAAGGGGCCTCTCTTGCGTTCTCCCGCGTCCTACAAAATCGTGCGTGGCTTAGCCACGTTGGCTTGCGGCCCGTGCCCGCACAGGGCAGCACAGGCGGTCTAAAAAATAAGGTTTTCCGTTTGCTTTTCTAGCTCACAAGGGTATACTAGGCCATGAACAAAGCACACACATGGGACGGCACGCCGTTCGAAACAAAGCACATCACGGAGTACAAGGCTCCCCGTCACCTCGAATTCGCTCACAACCTCGCCACCCGTTTGGGCAAGGTGGGAATCAGCACTCGCATCGGCAAGCCGGTCAAGGTGGTGGTGGTGACTGAAACCATTTCCGAGAAAACCCGCCGCGTGCTCTCCGAGTGCGATGCAATTCTCTGCAAGTAAAATCCAGAAAACAGTTGCCCTTCCCGCTGGGGAGGGTATACTGTAACGGTTCGAGAGACAAGCAAACCAACGGAGCAAGCGAAATGGAATACGACGACGGGCCGGAAGAGTTGTGGGATGATGCAGAAGAGTTCGAGCGTGACGAGCTTATTCAGGACCACGAGGACGACGACGGCGAGGAAGACCTCCCCACGGATGCGTTCGAGGATTGGCGGGACGACGCCAACGAAAACGCATAAACCCGGAGAAGAAAATGAGAGACCCGCCCACAATTGGCCTGCTAACCCGAGGACTCGCCACCCTCACGATTTTTAGCCTCAGGGGCCGCTCACGCGGCCCCTGTCGCATTCTCCCGAGTCCTACAAAAATCAACGTGGCTAAGCCACGCACGATTGCCGCCGTCCGCGTACACGGGCGTACAGAGCCGCTCAGGGGAATTGCATAAAAAAGAGAAATACCGTTTGCTTTTTCGAGCACTGAGGGTATACTGTGGCATGGATGAACGACAAGAGCTTGAAGACGAATACAACGCCCGCTACGGCGATCCCCGCCACTGCGAGTTTCACCCGATGGTGCAGACCTCCTCAGGTTGCGGCAACTTCGATGCCCCTTGTGGGCTTTGCGAGTCCGAGATGGACGAGTACGATACGGTGGATCCCGATTGGGTTCCCGAGCCGTGGGTTGCTCCCGGGCTTATCTTTTTTCGAGAAGAGGACGAGGCCGAGGATCTGCCCTTCTGATGGACGAGATAGAATTCTGCAAGAGGCAGGCGAAAGCCTGTCTCTTGTTTCTAGTGCTCTTGCCCGTGGGCGTTGTTGTCGCTTTGATATGGGTAAACGTTTTTTAGCCACAGGAGGCCCCGCAAGGGGCCTCTCTTGCGTTCTGCCGCGTTCTACAAAATCGTGCGTAGTATAGACACGTTGGCAAGACGCCCGTGCCCGCACAGGGCAGCACAGGAGGCCAAAAAAGAATCGGTTTTCCATTTGCTTTTCTAGCTTCCTAGGGTATAATGTAAACATGAACAACAAGGAAGACAAGCGGATCGGCAAGACGGCCCTGGGCCACACTCCCCACTGCAAGTGGGGCCGCAAGAAAGCCAACAAGAAAAGCCGCAGTGTTGCGAAAAAGGAGTTGCACAATGTATAACGACGATTGGATGGATCCCGAGCCCGAGGAGAAGGTTTTCTCGATGTATTGCTGCGAATGCGACAGCCACCTCGGCATGACCGAATGCGAGATCACGGCGACCAGCCCCACGATGTGCAACGCATGCCACCTGGAACACCTCCGCGAGTTCCGCGAGGTCGAGGCTAATCTTTAGTCCACCAGGAGGCCCCACAGGGGGCCTCTTTTGCGTTGTGCCACGTCCTAGAAAATCGCACGTAGTATAGACACGTTGGCTCGTGGCTCGTGGCCGTACAGAGCAGCATAGGAGGTCAAAAAGAAATCACAAATGCTATTTGCTTTTTCCAGCGGTTGTGGTATACTGTCGGTGGATTGAGAAACAAACAGCAACGGAGACAAGACATGCAAATCACTATCACCTTTCAAGACGCCTCTGACGACGACTGCCGCCGCGTGGATTATGTGACCGTGGTAGACGGTCAAGAGCACTGCCTGTCCGCGTGTGCCCTTGGGAACGAGTACAGCGACCGCGAGGCCGAGAACCGTGCCCGTCAACTTTGGGGAAACGATATCGAAATTTCCTACAGTATTCACTAGCATCTGCCCGATACTGTGGTATACTGTTAGTGAATCGAGAAACAACAACGGAGACAACGACATGAACGAGCAAAACGAAATCGGCGGCGACCTTCAAGACGAGTACACCGCCATTCAAGAGGCCGAGCTTCTCGAAGAGAGTCCGATCATGGACCTCACCGATCAAGACTTGGAGGGCTGGTATCAGGAATGGCTCTCCGAGCAGGACGATCCCGCGAGCATCGACCCGGACTTTTACGATCCCCGCGTGGACTTCGGCCCCGATCCCCGCGACTAGCACACTTGTTGCTTCTCTCCTAGGCCCTCTGGTGATTTAGGTCATCAGGGGGCCTTTCCATGTGCCTAGGAGGCCGTAGGACGAGGGCGGCAAAAATCAAGGTAGCTTAGCCACGTTGGGTGGAGGCCCGTGCCCGCACAGGGCGGCACAGGAGCCCAAAAGAAATCACAAAAGGAATTTGCTTTCTAGCCAATCGGGAGTATTATTGGGCATGAGAAACAAGCAACAGATCGAGGCAGCCGCCCGCAAGATCCTGATGGGAACGATTGCCAAGTGCCCTGAGTACATGGAGAAGCTTCGCACCGTCCGTATCCGTGTATCCTCACGCATGACGAGCACAGCAGGCACCGCCAGCTACAGGAAAAACGAAATCACTCTTTCTTTACCCTTTTTTGCAGATGATGCAAACCTCGACAGCCATCTTTTCGAGACGGTAACGCACGAAGCCGCTCACTTGGTTGTAGGCTTGGAGGGCCGCAACGGCAAGCCTCACGGTCCTCAGTTTCGCATGGTTCACCGTGCAATGGGAGGCAAGGGCGACCGCTGCCACATGATGAGCCTTGCAGAAGGCTACACCCGTAGGGCTCGCAAGCCCCGCGTGCAGGTTAGCTGCGGCTGCGGCTGCGGCAAGCCGATGAACCTCGGCCCTACGCAACTCAAGAAGCACCAGAGCGGTAGGGCAAACTACCGTCTCGCAGGGCACCAGTCCCGCCGCCGGTTCTAAAGCCACGAGGAGGCCCCGCAAGGGGCCTCTCTTGCGTTGTGCCGAGCCCTACAAAATCGCACGTAGTATAGACACGTTGGCTCGTGGTCCGTGCCCGCACAGGGCAGCACAGAGGGCCAAAAGAATTACCATTTACAATTTGCTTTTTCCAGCGTGGAGGGTATACTCTGGCATGGTTGAAACAAACAAAGCAATGACGAAGGCGGGCTGGGTCCTGGTCCGTATCACTGACTCGCAAGGGCTCGTGGTCTTCTGCGAGACGATCCGCGATGAGGATCTTGATTCCATCGTCGCAAAACTCACTAGCTCAATCCGCTAATGTATCACTATCACGCACAAGCCATGGCCCACAAGGCCGATCAGTGGACAATCTACCACGGGGGCGATACGTTCGCATTCCTAAGCTGCACTGAAGAAAATGTCGCAAAAATGGTTGACAGCCTGAATCTGGCCAGTGCTCCCTGCTACGTGTGCCAAAGCAAGGAACACGGAGCCACGGAATGTACCGCCTAGCGTAAACAGAGAGGGGCCTGGGTGCTCCTCTCCCGAGGGCTACAAAATCGCAGGTAGTATAGACACACGGGCTAGACGCCCGTGGCCGTAGCGGGCCGCACAGAGGGCCAAAAGAAATCAGGAATAGCATTTGCTTTTTCGAGCACGGAGGATATACTAGGATATGGAAAAGCTACTAGAACAGGCCATCGAGGTGGCCGTGAACGCCCACCGTGGGCAGCGTGATAAGGTCGGGATGCCCTACATCCTGCATCCCCTGACCGTCATGGGGAGCGTGCAAGGGTTCGAGGCTAAAATGGTAGCCGTGCTGCACGATACCGTAGAGGACACGCACGTAAAGATACAAGACCTCGCCCGTGTCTTCCCTGCTCCTGTAGTGGCCGCTGTAGACGCCATTTCCAAGCGTGAGGGAGAGACTAACAGAGAGTACTGGAGCCGCGTCAAGGCCAACACGCTCGCCCTGAGGGTCAAGCTGGCCGACATTGCCCACAACTCTAGCCCTGAGCGTCAAGAGTGCCTGGAGCCTGACGAGCGAGCGTATCTCGAAAAGAAATATAGAAAAGCGGTTGACTTCCTGACCTCCTAGGGTATACTGGGGCATGGAAAACAGCAACACGAGCGACCGGGACATCACCATCTCCATCATCTCTGATCTGGAGAAGGACGCCTATGGCCGTCGCCTTCGCCGCGACCTCTCCGCTCACACCGATGAGCAACTCCAGGCCGAGATGGACTATCTCGACAACTACATCGCCGTAAGCTCTGCCGTGGAAGAGGAGGAAGAGGAGGAAACTCTCTTCGAATACATCTACGGGGAATAAGTCCCCACGAGGCCCCGCAAGGGGCCTCGCTTGCGTTGTGTCGAGAGCGGCAAAAATCAGCGTGGCTTAGCCACGCGGGAAAAACGTAATGCCCGCACGCGAGCAGAGAGGAGGTCTTGCCGGTGCTCCGGTCGATTCGCTGTCCTTCAAAGGGGACAACCTACCGCGTGGGCGGTACTGTGCTCAGTTCGTTCGTGGGCCTCATCGGCCCACCCAAGACTGCTAGAGTATACCATCGCAACAGCAAAAGTCAAGCATAATCTTTTTCTTTTTTCAAGCTTGCATTCTCCTAATTAGAATTTGACTTTGGCCGTGCTGGGGGTATACTCTAGCATGGTTGAAGAAAACAAAGCACTGACGAAGGCGGGCTGGGTTCTGGTTCGCATCACTGACGCCCAAGGTTTGGTTGTCTTTTGTGAGACGGTCAGGGACGAGGACGCCGAAAGCATCATCGCCAAGTTCCGCAACACAATTCGCTAAAACAACTGGACACGCCCCCGAAAGGGGGCTATACTCTGACATGCACATTCACGACCCCGACTGGACAGGCCCTATCTGTCGCAACTGTACCGCCCCCGTCAAGAGCCTGCACATGATGGCACAGCATCAAGAGGCTTGGAACAAAGCGAAAGCGAAAGATTCCGAAGCAAAGGAACCGCCGCACTTCTGTTCAAACCAATGCATCTACGATAAGTACATGTAAAACAAGGCCCCTAGCTCTGCTGGATCACAACAAGAGAACCGGCTCTCTCTGTTCACTGATCGAAGCCGCTAGGGGCCTTTTCTACCCACCTGAGAGCCCGCGTGCCGAGCCCTACAAAATCGCAGGTAGCTTAGCCACGTTGGCTTGCAGCCGGTGGCCGCACACGCCCGCACAGGAGGCCAAAAGAAATCACAAATGGTATTTGCTTTTTCGAGCGTGGAGGGTATACTCTGACATGCAAGAACAAACAAACCCCTTTGAAAAGGGAACTGACAAACACGCCCAATGGGAAGAGTTGGATTGTCACGAGTGCCGAGCCGCACTGAGTGATTCGATGTATCCCCGCCATAGTGGCAGCCGCAACTGCAATAGTGGCAGTATCGCCTCTGGCGGCAACAGATCGCACTGCACTTGCGACACTTGTTTCTAAACACCGCAGGAGGCCCCGCAAGGGGCCTCTTTTGCGTTGTGCCGAGAGCTACAAAATCGCAGGTAGTATAGACACGTTGGCAAGAGGTCGGTGGCCACCACGGGCCGCACAGGAGCTTTCTCTTTTTCTTATTTCAAGCTTGCATTCTTGTCAATTGAGGGTATACTCTGGCATGGATACAACAAAAGAAAATCTCAAGGTCGGCCTCGGAATCCTCCTGCCCTTCTACGTGATCGCGGCGGCCTACTGCTTCGAATTGTTTATGCGATATTTCGCTTGACATTTCGAGCGGAGAGGGTATACTCTCACTGTTCAAGAGCAACCGAAACCAACAGAAAGCAACATGGAACAAGTAAACGCAAGCGGCACCGGACTTCGAGGATACGTGGATGTGAGCTACAATCGACTCGTGGAAGTGTTCGGGGAGCCGCACTACCGCATGGGCGACAAGACCACCGTGGAGTGGTCCTTCGAGCACGAGGGTACGCGATTCACCCTGTACGACTACAAGTGGCAATCGGCACAGTCGGACCTCGTGGAACCCTTCCACGTTGGCGGCAATAGCCCGGAAGCGGTCAACGTGGTGCGAGCCCTGCTACTCGATTCCTGAGACTGCCAGAATGGCGGGGGCTACGGCCCCCGCTAGGCCGTCTCTCTGCTCGTGTGCTGGCCCCGAGCCGATGCCCGCGTGGCTTAGCCACGCGGGGTGCAGGGTGGTCGCGGCACGCGGCCTCCTGGGTGCCTTGTGGGGCCTGCTATGGCTTATCTTTTTTCGAGCTTTCTCCCTTTTCCATTTGCATTATCCGCTGGACGTGGTATAGTCTAGCATGTTCGAAATCAAAGAAGCCCGCCACGGATACGTCATCCTCACCGTCACCGACAGCCGTGGCACCGTGGTCCTGCACGAGACCGTCAAAGAGTACGACGCGGAAGAGATCGCAGAAAAGTGCCTTCGAGTCGTCCGCTAAGAGAGAGAACCCAATGAACAAGTTTACCGATCCGATCCGCGACCTTCGCCGCTGCCGCTTCTGCGGCCTCGATACCATCGAGGCGGCCTGCATCGAGGCCCACGAGGAGGGCTGCATCGACAACCCCGACAATGAGTGCGAGGTCGAGTACATCGACCCCGAGGGGGACCGTGGCCCGAACTACCTGCCCGACCCGGACCTTGACGACCTCCCTTCGGATGCGTTCGAGGACTGGCGAGACGATTGCGACTTTTCCTGATTTTCCGTTTGCTTTTCTCGCCCACCGTGGTATAGTAGAGCATGAAGCAACAGGAACAAACAAACGAATTCGCTCAAGCCGTCGCCGGGAACTGTGACCGCTGGGTGCCTGCCTGCGGCGGCCACGAGCAACCTCTCACCTTCGCGGGCACGCGGTACCTGTACTGCTTCAACCCGAACAAGCACGAGCACGCCTATCTCAACCTGGACACCGACCTGATCGAGCCCTTCCCGCCCTTCTTGAGCTAAACACAAGGAAAAGAAAAATGCGAGACCCTCCAAAACGAGGCTATACGCGGCCTAGCCCACCGCACGATTTTTTGGCACTGGAGGCTCCACAAGGGGCCTCGTTTGCGTTGTGCCGAGACCGGCAAAAATCAAGGTAGCTTAGCCACGCGGGAAAAACGTAACGCCCGCACGGGGCCGCACAGGAGGTCAAAAAGATTTGGTTTTCCATTTGCTTTTTCAAGCACTGAGGGTATAATACAAACATGAAGAAAGCAAACAAGTTTGTTCTCCGCAACGTCGGCACCGCACGATTCGTCAAGACTCTACCCCATGATTTTCTGGACGAGAACTTTGTCCAGGGATGGGAAAACCTTTCCACCCGTGCCCTGTGCTTCGATTCCGAGGCAGCCGCTCAAGCCGCTGCTGATGCCGATCCTGATGGCGATAGCCTGATGGTCGAGGAAATCTGATTTTCCATTTGCCTTTTCCAGCACTGAGGGTATAATAGAGCATGAAAGCAACAAACATCGAATTGGAAGGAATCGACACCGGAGACTACCCGGATTTCTGCGATGCGTTCATCGCCTACGCCGAGCACGAGGACGGTACGCCGTTCACTGAGGCAGAGCTTGACGTTCTGAACATGGACACCGACCTCATCCACGAACAGGTTTTCGAACAACTGAATTGATCGCCTCACGAGGCCCCGCAAGGGGCCTCCCTTGCGTTGTGCCGAGACCGGCAAAAATCAAGGTAGCTTAGCCACGCGGGCGGGCGGGCCGTGGCCGTAGCGGGCCGCACAGGAGGCCAAAAAGATTTGGTTTTCCATTTGCATTTCTAGCACAATCGGGTATACTCTAAGCGTTATGGAAAAAGCAATCGTCACCGACCGCCGTGCTGCCAAGCTTGCCAAGCGAGGCGAGGACTACCGCGAGATCACCTACTGGTTCCGTGAGTCGTTCAAGGAGTACGCTAAGGCTCACAACCGCCGCAACCGCCGCCAAGTCCGCGAGGCTCTGAAAAAAGGCTAAGGGAAAGCTTGACATTCGGCCACACTAGGGTATAGTATACACATGAAGCAAGAAAAAGCACAGCGGCTCGTCGCACTCCTTTCGGCACTCAAGGACACGGGGCAGCAATTCCCCGAGCCCGTCAAAAAAGAGATCAACGGAGGTTGGCAACTCCTTTTCGTGGTCAACGGTCAAGGTCTGTCCGTGGTCTGCCACGATTTCAGCCATGACCTTGAGACTGCCGAAATCATCGGTACTGCCGAGGATTGGGAATTCGCGGATTCCGACGCTTGCACTCAAGTTGTGGGCTACCGTGATAACGAAGAGGTTGCCGCCGATATCGTGCGAGTCTGCAACGGCCCGCTTCGGTTGTCCTGAAATAAGTCGCATACGAGGCCCCGCAAGGGGTCTCGTTTGCTCTGTACTGAGAGCCACAAAATCGCAGGTAGCTTAGCCACGCGGGAAAAACGTAATGCCCACACGGGGCAGCACAGGAGGCCAAAAAGATTTGGTTTTCCGTTTGCTTTTCTAGCACAATCGGGTATACTCTGGTGTCTCAAACAACGGAGAAAAGACATGGAACGCAAAGTAATCAAAACAGACGGCACCACCACCAGCACTTGGGTTGGCGACGGGTTCGAGTCCTGGAACGAAGCCATTGGAGCCCGCTGCGGTACTATCGTGGTGAGCCCTGACCGCACGGTCGAGCTTTGGTGCGACGACGAGGGCCTGATGGTGGCAGAGCCGCAACTCAACCTTGCCGCATCCATGCTGGTAGGCCAGCAGATCGTGGGCGATGTTATCTACTTCATGCCAGGAGATATCAAATAAAGCCACGAGGAGGCCCCGCAAGGGGTCTCCTTTGCTCTGTGCCGAGACCTACAAAATCGCAGGTAGCTTAGCCACGCTGATTTCCCGCCATGCCCGCACGCGGCAGCACAGACGCTCACAAGCCAATTTCTCTTTTTCAAGCTTTTCTCTTGCTTTCTCTATCTTTTGCTGTATACTGAAACATGAAGAAACTACTTGTTGCAGCCGCTTGGACGTACGTTGGTCTCTACGCTTTCGAGCTTTACATGAGGTATTCTTCGTGAAAGTTTTTCGAGGAATCATGTGGGCAATTGCCATAGAACTTTCCGTAGTTTGCATTTGCTTTATTGCGGTGACGTGCTATAATAGAGCATGAAGTTAGAACAAACGTTTGAGGTAGCCGAGTGGGAAGAAATAGGCGAGATTGGATTCAAGCCCATCCCTTCGGGTGAGGACTGGGATCCTCTCACTGAGCCTTTCGGCCTTGCCCATGATTTCATGGAGCACGCGGGCCAGTTCTCCCTACGTGGTGAGATCAAGGCACATGCAGCCATGTATTTCCTGCGATACGAAACGGGCCACTGCCCTAGGGGCATGTACGGCAGGCCGCTAAGCGTCGATAGCTTTAGCTACGAATGGGCAGCACTGTACCGAGGACTAGAATCGGGTGCAACGCTCAAGGCATGCGAGCCACAAGAGAAGCTAGACGATTGGCAAGAGGAAGAACTAGCCCAAATCGTATCTAAAGGGAAACGGATGGTTTTGTCTGAGATCGAGAGAGAATATCTCGACACTGACGCCTATGCGATGCTCTGCAAGCATTTCGCGGGCTGGTTCCGCAAGGGCTACCACGAAGCCGCAGAACGATACAGCCGTATCGGTGCCCATGGTGCATCATTCGCCTTTGATCAAGTACAAACGTATTTCGAGGAAAGATTCAAGGACGAACTATTCATTGGTAATAAAGTCAAGATTTCCCTTGACCTTGAAACAGGAGAATTGACATTTCAAGAGATCAATCAGTGTTGGACGTGTGGGAATGATTGCGAGGATGAAACCTGCGAGGATTGCCAAGAGTACGACAAAGAAGAGGAAGAGCCCTTGACTTATGAGCAATTGGGGATAGAATAAGACATGAACCAGAAGCGAACACGCCGCCACGCTATGAAGCACGAAACAGACAACGGGGGCGATGCCCTAGACATATGTAAGCGTATGGCGGGGGCTGGTGTCCTACTGATGACACTAACGCCGATTGCACTAGTGATATCCGTACTATGGGTTTCATGCACGCAAGCCTAAAAGAGCATGGGGGTCGCTGTGATGCGTCTCCCTGCCCTTGTGCCGCGTCCGCTGAAAAAACAGATAGTATAGACACGTTGGTTTGCAGTTCGTGCCCTTAGAGAGCTTCCCAGGATTTGCTAGCAGTGGGAACACCTTCTTTAATGCACCCTCATGTGGAACATTTTTCCGTACCGTTTCCGCACACGGAAATTTTTTCTGTACCATTTCCGCACGCGAAAATTCTTCCATGCCGTTTCCGCACATGGAATTTTCTTCAATGTACGAATTCGCACATAGAAGTTTTTTCTACCCTAAAGTCTACCCTCGGATCTGTAATCCGAACGGCGAAAAATCTTTTTTTACAATCGTAGCAATCTGAGGGCCAAGCGATTTTCAGAAAGCCCTTTTTCGGTAATGCTAACGTAAAAACACCCCCTTGCTCTGAGACGCTCTGAGAGCCCGCCTACGGCCATTGGGGCCTTGAGGCTACCATAGCACCTATTCGGGCTGAAGTCGATTTTCCTGCCATTATGGCATAATCGGCCAATATGGCAATTCGCCTATATTCGGGCTTTTCTTTCAAGTTCATTTTTCGAGAATTCCCCTCAAGCCATATCCGCCCCATGCCGATAGATAGAGTATGATTGAACAAGAACGAAGGATCGATCCAACGTATCGGGCCACCCTCGACTACATGATTGAGACCCTTGAACTCTGCGGATTCAGCAGAGAAGAGATCGAAAAAGAATTAGAAGAAGCACGAGAACAAGCTCAAGCTGAGCAAGAAAATATCCGATAGGTACGGTATGAACACCTCAAACAAACTAAGCAAAGCAGACCTACTTGATACCCTTCGCTGCGGATTCGATATCCTCAGGCTAGATAGCAAGGGGACGGCCTACGTTCCCGATCCTATCAAGCTAGCCGTCATGGCAGAGCGTATCAGGATCAAAGCAGAGGAAGACCCTACTCGCCTAGGGGGCGAGACATTGGAGGACATCCGCCCCAATGCATAGTCTAGACAAGCTAATGACGGCCGATGGAATTACCGGTAAGCATGAACGCACAGATATTGCGATAGAGTTCAATGTGTGGGCACGTGGACATTGGGATAGCTGGACCCTTGAGACATTATGGACTATGTTCTATAGGGGTATGGTTGGGAACAAGCCTTGCAAGGCGGATCAGATAGCCGAGGCCGATTATGTGATCTATCCTTTTTCCAGCTAAAAAGACTAAAGGCAAAGAGCATATCCGCCGATAAGTATGGCAGGCAAGGGAAACCAACCAACCAACCAACCAAGCAAAAACAATGTTCAACGCTCACAAAATCGCCGTTCTCGCCGCCCTATCCGCTTCCGCTTTTGTGGTCTACAGCCTGTATCTTCTCGCCGTTTCCACGGGAGCCTTTTAGAATGAAAATCAAAATTACCTACCTCGACGCAAGCGAGGAAGACTGCCGACGTACCGACTACGTTACATACATAGACGGAAAAGAATACCTGCTCGCACCTTGTGCATTGGGAAATAAATTCACTACGAAAAAAGTAGAAGAAAATGCAAGAAAATTTTTCGGTGACGATGTAATCATCAACTGGTAAATATTTCCACCCCACCATACCTGGAATTCTTTTCCGGGGGGGTGGGGTTTTTTCATTCTGGGGTGGAAATATTTTCCGCCCAAGGCGGCGGGTACCTTACACACACAGGTACACGAAAATCAAGTTTCCCAGTTCCTCAGGCTTTTCGGTGTTCGAAAAGGGAATTCCAAAATATGTGGGGGCCTTCCCAAAACGATCAGTAGTTTCGCTGTCTAAGCCGACGCTCCCGCCAGCTACGCATAGCATCGCCATACTCGTAGGTGTTTCTACGAACCACCACTCGTGAGGTGGGTTTCGGCATGTTGCGACGAACCTCTTGACGAAACTTGCGGTAACGCTGCCTGTCTAGTCTGTCAAGCCTTCGCTGCGTTGCCTCATAAGCTCGCAGTTGGCGACTATACGATCCGTACTGCGAGTAGTTCGGCTGAGGTGGCTGGATTCTTGCCGTTCGCTGTTGCGAAACGCCAAGAGGTGACAATACTAATATCATGAGTGCAATGAGTGTTTTCATCTGAGAATCCATCGGGTGCTAGTTTCGGGAGTGATGGTCCAGTTATACATGCGTTTCTGAATAAATTCAAAAACGCGGAGCGTAGCTGGTATCGGTAAGGTAATCGTGTACATGTGACGTTTACTATCGTAATTTTCTGTAAGCCAATCCTCAATGTGATCTTCGATGGTGTGAGCCTTTGCAAGATCGTCTGCATCGAGTGTATTTTCTTTTTCAGGCTCCTCTGTTAGATCAATACCCACACATGGATTACCCGCATCTATACCAATGCTTTCTAGGTCAATATTAGTTAACGCCTTGACGTACTTATCTTCCCATCCACCCAGTACGCATGGTTGGCTCTCTCCTATTGCTGTCTCTTTTTCTGACACAAAATACTTGTCCCACCCTGGCATCACGCCACTAAGTCCAGGCTGCGTGAACAGTTCGTCACCCTGAACGGTTCGCCTACGCGAACCGGATTTGATCTTGCTAGCCGCTTCACTGATGTTGTCAAGCATCTCCTGATCCGATGGGATGCTAGTTTTTTGTTCAACCCATTTACCTTGATACTGCGGCTTAAACTTGAAGTCATGAGTAATCATGGGCTGAGGGTTCTCCTCCGCGTTTCTATTAACAGCTTCCAGGAACTCATCAGCCTTGTCGAAGTGTTTCTTGTCAACCATTACTTCATCTCCTCGGTGGTCATCACTTCAGTCGATGTGTCTTGTACGTCTACTGTTACAACGGGGTAATGTCCACCGAGAGCATTCTCGGCAGCCTCATCCTCATCGTTCCCCTGAACGATAAAGTATTCGTATGTTTCTACTGTTCTCTTAAGAACAACTCTGTATGTACTCATTTTTTAAGCGTTTTGTGAACCATGTAAATTAGCGTCCCTGCTGCCATAATCGGCCACAGGAGAGACAAAAAGAAACTCATGCCACGATCATCCTCTTCGTCGGTCTCTTCGAAACCACAAAAGGTCATGGACAAGCCAAGTAGGTATAGGATGGCGGCAATCATTCGGTCTCCGGTAGAGGACACCAGTCAGGATGCAAGTGTATATCGCAAAGCCGCATCACGGGTTCTAATTCCATTTCAAGCTCCTCTCCTTCCTCCCCCGGAGACGAGTCAGAGAAATCCCAGCGGTCTCCTTCGTCAACCACTCGCTTATTCGCGAGTGAGCAGTCCCACCCGGCGTCTACGTCTTTTGAGCCGTGATGAAAGCGAATGTAGGGGCAGTCAGAACACCCTTCAACTGTTAGGTGAATCCTCTTCATAGTTCTTTTTCAAGGTCCAGTAAGGTGTGCTCCGAACCACGACAATCCCCGTAGCGGCGAATCTCGCCATACTCAATGAACGTTGGGAAGTATCTTTTCAGGTAAGTGATGATTTCGTGCTTAACGGTAGCGGTCACCAATAGGGTGTCCATCTTGGTATCGTAAGCAATGTAGATGCAATGAGATCGTGCCACTACTCTGTCTCCACTTCTACGTTGTAATGCTCAGGCCATTCTCCCCACGGCAACTCATTAGGACGCTGAATACATGGAGTATTATCGGCGGCAATCATTTCTTTCAAGACGGCAATAGCTATTTCTTGCGTAGACCACCCTCTGGCAACCGGAGGGCTGCCAGAAAGCCATGTAGCATCAGCACTGTACTTACCTTCGTTAAATGTCACTCGTACTGTTTTCATCTTTTCGAGCCTTCATTTGTCGTAGTAGGTATTAACCTCGCTTGCAAGGTATTCCATCATAATACTGACAAGCTCACGATCCCAAAATTTGTGATCTACCTTGTCAGGAAGAAGAGATTGTTTGGCTTGAAATTCG
>Ga0255048_10001589_pt1 | contig 15525 bp, 38 predicted proteins | sample JV7_2_2_MG_FD_183619 | JGI IMG/M metagenome (GOLD analysis project Ga0255048, IMG submission 183619) | Seawater microbial communities from Jervis Inlet, British Columbia, Canada - JV7_2_2 | ecosystem: Environmental > Aquatic > Marine > Inlet | place: Canada: British Columbia | collected 2016-10-06
CGTCTATTTTCTCAATTTTTTCGTTGAGGTTTTTCATTCTAAATCTTGATAAACTCATAAATTTATTTTAAATTAATTAATATCTGTAAGTGATAACTGCATTTCCGTCATAACCAGCACCTAATTGCAATGATATACCTCTGTCCATTACTGCATCAAAAGTATAAGTTCCATTAATAGACGTAGTGTCAAAGGTTGTTAGTGTGGTAGAAGCTGTGTCTGTTGTAGATGTAGCATTCCAAATAGCCCAATTTCCTGATGATACTCCTGTGACTATCACCGAACCTAAAGTGCTTACTCTGCTAGTTAATACAGTATCAGCAATTACCATAGAAGCTGTACTTGTAGAAACATACTCATTCCCAACAGTAACGCCACTATAAGGAATTTCCACTGGATTATATATTTTATAGATGTTAATGCCTAAAGCTGCACCGACCAGAGCTATAATGGCAATAACTACTATGATTTTTAAACTGTTCATAATTTTATTATTTATTAATTATTTTTCTTTATCGAACGTTTTGACTTTTTTAGAACCTCTTTGATAATCCTTTATATCGTTGAAGCCTTTATCGAGTAAAACTTTAGCTTGTTCGTAGGCTCTATACTTCTGTCCTAAGAGGTTGTCGTCTGATTCTCCTACTTTAGGCTTCTCTTTCTCTATACGTTCATCTATAACTGCTCTTATAGCATTTAAAAAGTCCTCGTCATTGTTTAAGATTTCCAATTTGCTTTTAAGTATGTCATTCATATTATTGTTGTGCTTCTGCTAATTGTTTAAGTGGTTCTGTGCCTCCTTGTGCCTGTGGTTGTCCTTGTGGTTGTCCTTGTGGTAGTGCTTGAGGAGATGCACTGAACATTACAGGACTTAATCCAGAACTTTCTAAAATAACATTTAACAACTTATTCATTTCAGGGTCTTGTCTAATTTCAGGTGTGGCTAGATATTGTCTCATTACGTTTACAAGTTTATCAGTCATTAAAGCTAGGTTCTTTTGTTTACCTGCTATATTTGTAAAAACGTCTATTTCATCATCTTTAAAATCATCTTTAATAATCTTAATAAACTTCTTGCTTCCAGTACTTCTAAAGTCTTCTGCTTGCAATTGCTTAAATGTTTCTACTTCTTCTTTTGTTATTAGTCCGCCTTTAAGTATTTTATCCTTAATCTTTTCGTTAGCTTTCTTATTAGCTATTTGTTCCGATACTTCTCTTAGTTCGTCAATGCTTAGTTCTGCTAAGAAAGACTGGTCTTTAGTAATCTCTGCTTTAATATGTGGTAATATCCAATCTCTATAAATCTCATCTACAAATACAGCTAAGCTTCCTTTACGATATTCATGTATTCCTTTACCTTCTATTGTTTGCAGTTCTAAAGACTTAAATGGAGTACCTGCTGACGGAGTTTCACCAATAAGAGGGTCATTAGCACTTCCTATTAATTGAGTTTGGTTCTGCCATCTATCCATAGCGTCATTAAATACTGCCAAACTTGTAGGAGTAGTATCGACCTTTGATATTCCTTTTCTTTCTCCTTGTATATCTATAATCTCTAGGTTATCAACTCCCTTTAATCCACTAGGATGTTTAGAAGCGATACTAGGGTCGTCTGATTGTAATATTATCTTTGAAGCGGCATCTAACATTTCAGTTATTTTAATCTCATTCCAATTAGTCCATATTTGAGCTTCAAATAGTTCTTCAACACCGCCACGTCCCAAAGCTCTATTCTTAATCTTATCTCTTTTTAAGAACTTAAAAGGTAGTTTAGGCTCTTCACTTTTGAACAAAGTAACGCCTACTGTCTTGCCATCAGAATCTTTATATTCAGAAGTAACTTGTATTTGTGCTACATCCATTTTCTCTAAGTCGATTTCATGGAACTCGTCTCTCAGCCATTCGCTAGGTAATACTCCATGCGTTTCTTTAACCTCTATCTTATCGTCGTTGCTTTCCTTAGCTAGTACGATTAATTCTTCTATTGAATGTGTGGCTCCTTTTTCTTTACTTCCCCAGCCTGCATCTTTCATTTCCCTTAATTGAGACTGGCTAAATGAATGTTTAATACAAAAAGGATTAGCAAGTATGTTCTCTTGATCGGCAAAACATAATGTTCTTAAATCCACTACAACAGGTACTGCTTCTTGTGTCTTCCTAACCAATACACCTCCATAATCAGCTCTTTCTTCTACTAAGTCATCAATCAAAATGTCCATTGAGTTCTTTAAAGCCCATTTATGATGGAATTTCTTTACTATAAAGGACTTGTAGTAGTTTTCGGGGTTATCTACGTATAATTCAATGTCTTTAACATCAAATCCTTCTGTCCTGTAATCAATATTTAAAATAGCCAAAACTATATTCTTATTGGGTCTTAGATGTCTGTTCTCGTTCTCTTGTTCAAATTGAGAATTTTTATATAAATAAGAACGTCTTAAATGGTCTTTCATATTCCAATCCCAACCTTCTTCTAGTTTGATTGGTAAAGCGTATTCGTTCTCTTTTTCTGTTATAAAATCGTATATATTTTCTGCCATATTATTAGTTTTTTATTTTGTTTATTGCTGTATCAAAATCTATTATATTGCCATACATCTCACCAGATAAATCTAATGCTATGCTTCTTAATAAATTAAATAATTGTGGTTTATTATATATTTCTTTTGCCACCCTATATTGTCTTTGATATGCTTCTAACTCTTGAGATAATCTAAACTCTGAGTCTTTTAAATATTTCTTCCACCATTTTTTAATATTATTTCCTTGTTGTATTGTGTGTGTTTTCTCGTGTTCTAATAAAGGTTTATCTATACCACCGTTATCAGGATTGTATATTTTATCTCCATAAGTAAATATTGTTCCAACACCCAACGTGAATGTTTTAGCAATCTTTTTATAATTTGGTGGATAACCTATAACTATGTTCATTATTTTATATCTAATTTTTTAATAGTGTCATCTTCTTTGCCTTCCCTTAATAAAAGGTCTAGTCGCTTTCCCCAAAGCATTCGTGTGGTCTTATTACTAAAGATACGTCTTAAAGATTGTAAATAAAAAAGATGTTCATAAGATGTTTTACCAACAGAAACAGTAAGAACTCCTTTAGCTTTAATCTGCTCCCAAGATAAACCTAAGTCATTTAAAGCATTGTAGATACTTTCAGCTTCTGCTTTATATTCTAGCCCAGAAGTCTTTAATACTACTTTGTAGTTGTTTTGTTTTGTTGGCATATTTTTCATAAAAGTCTAAACATTTATTTAAAATTATTTGTTTGATTGTGGTAGCATAGTAAACTTCTTTAGGTTCCATGGCGTAGTTCTGGGAGCTAATCTCTTGGTCTTCTTTAACTTCGTCCATGTTAAGGTGTTTAACTCCTAAATCAATTAGCTTCCTTATTTTCTTTAGTTCCTTATCATTTACCTTAGTGTCCCAAATTACATGCTTAATAGGAAAAGCTTTGTGTTCTATTTTTGGAATAACATCAATAGCATCAAACTTATCTGTTAATAATATTGTGCAATATATTGCTTTTGGTAGTTTTGTTTTCATTTTATTTTTCTTAATACTTCTTTATCTATTTTTTTATATTCAAGACCATTATCCTTTAATAAAAGAGCCATAATGGTTTCAAGCTTTTTAATTCTTTCTTCAAATTCATCTATTCTATTATAATCTTTAAATCCAGACAAGGAGCTATGACCATATAAATCTTTATTTATTCTTTCAATGGCTTCTTTTAATAATCGTTTTAAGCTCATATAAATATTTGTTTTAATTCTTCAATCTTTTTAGGGTCTTCTAAGAAGTTATCAGGCTCTGTGCTATCGCTAGATTTGTCACCTTTCCATTTAATAATCAATTTGATAAGACGTGAGTCTGTGACAAAGACTTCTTTGCCAACTATATCAGATACTACCTTGTCTACCTTCTGCTGTCTTGGAGGTGGTGGCATAAACCTTTGGCTTGGTTTTAGAATGTCTTTTTCACTTGTTACTCCTAATGATTGTGTCATATATTTAGTTTACTATTTAATGTTTTAGTTTCCTTATACTTTTCTTCTAATAATTCTAGTAATTGTTTTTTTTTAAGTTTGTGCAAACCCATATTATTTTAAATTATTTTTAACCATACTAAGAATTGTATTAAACCCTGACTCAAGGTCTTCAAACTTATTAAAGTTTACTTTAACCCATATTTATTTATTAATAATTTTTTATTAACTTTTTCTTTTCCAATTTTAAACATTTCTATTAAATCTTTTTCATTTTTAACTTTAAAATTAAATTTAATAAAATTATCTCCTTTGTTTATTTTTTCTTTACGCATCATTAACAAATACATATTTATCTTCCTTTATTAATAGTTTTAATTCTAGGTTTAGCTTGTAGTTCTTCTTCAAATACTCTATCCCAATAATTTACTGCTTGTTTAAGCTTGCCAAGTGTTTCAAGTTTATATCTTATAGCATCTAAAAAATGGTCATTTCCTTTGACTGGTTGATTGGGTGATATAAATGCTCCATTCTTATCAGTAGCCCACATATAGTTACGATACTCCTTTAAACCATTTATACTGCGTTTGGTTAGGCTTATTGGTTGTCCTTGAACTTGGTTTATTCCGCTTCTTACACTATCAGCACCTTTCTTACAAGGTTGTATGTTAATGCCAAAGCTTCTAATCTCATCAATACTTTTAGGCTCTGCACTATCAGCTATTACTAAACCACTTTTCATAGCCTTTAGTGTACTAGCTATGTCGCTGTTAAACATTCCTCTCTGATAACAACATTCATCAAATATCCATCCTCCGTTGTAGTAGTAAACTGCTACTATTGCTGTTGGGTCATTAGTATATCCAAAGTCTAATCCATAACCCTCCAGTCTAGCTTCGTGTGGCACTTCATCAACTATCTTCCAACCTGTGTATATTCTTCCTTCTATTTCACCATGTAATCCTAAACCATATACATTCCACCAATTCTTATCGTCTTTATGTGATTCAATGTCGTCTATAATGTTCTTGTCTAAAGCATCTAAACAATCTAGGTAAGTGAGCCTTAGAAAGTCATGGTCTCTTTTATCATTAATCTTTTCGTCGTACCAAAACTCTTCACTTGGATTCCAGTCTAACCACATCACTTCTTTAGTTCTAACAAGCAACTGGTCAAATATCTCCCAACTCATAGCGTGCTGTGCTTCATTTACAAATCCTGTATCACGTCTACCACCTTTCGCTTTTCCTAGTTTATCAACTGCTAAGAAGTTTATTGTTGTATTGGTATGAAAGGTATATGTCTTTTCTGTTCCATTCCATCTCTTATCTTCCCAATATCCCTGTGTCATCATTATCTGTTTAAAGTCTTTTATCGCACCATTCTTTAAGTGAGGGTAACTCTCTGCAAATATATCCATCTTCTTACCCTTATTTGTTTGTGCATAATCTATATGCCAAACCAAGATAGATATTGTTTTACTTGCACTTGTTCCACCCGTAACAGCTCTAATCCTTTTCTTCAGTTGAAATATCCTCTTCGTCGCCTGTGTGTCCTTGAATGTTTGATTGTCCTCCATATATAGGTATTATTTTTTCTCCTTTACTAGTAATGTCTATATTCTTACCTAGTTCCTTTAATACTATTTGTTTTGCCAAATCTACTTTTTCTTTTTCTACTAATGTTTCTTCTTCTTTTAATAAAGCCTTCTTTGTAGTATGAAAAGCTAAATCAAGTAAGCGTTTCTTTTGTAATTCAATGCCGTAGCCTTTTCGCCCACCTTTATTTCCTACTGACAATTTATGTCCTTTCTGAAATGGCATAAGTTAACTTGCTTCTTTTATTTAAAATTAGTTATTATTTAAAATTACACCCCATATTCTTTAAAGGGGGGAGTTAGTTTCCGTATTTAAGCTCTCTTCTTTTTCTGTTGTTATTAATAAGTAAGGCTTCTTTTTCTTTAAAGGCTATTGGTATATCAAAAGCTCTTGCGTGTAGTTTTGTACTAGCTTCTTGTTCCTTTTTAACTGCTTGCCTTGTCTTAGTTTTATTTACTTGAAGAAATTGTTTTACTCTCTTTTTCTTTTGCTTTGATTCTTTCGGTATATAAGGCAAAATATTTTCTTTATAAAATTCTTCGTTCATATATTTATATACTATTTAATTAATTCCTCTAAATATTATTTTAATTTTGTATAAAATATAAATTAGTAAAGTCAAGAAAGTGATTAGTTAATTAATTTTTACTTTCTTCTAAGTTTACAGAATGTCCTGCAGAACCGTCATAATAATCTCTCTGACATTCGTAAATTGCTTTCCAAAAGTTTTGTTTTATTAAATCTTTCATTGCCTTTCTTTGTGTTAAATCTTGAATTGAGGCATCTATAATTGTTAATGTTTTACCTGCTAAATCTTTTAAAGTATTTTCCCAATGATAATATCCAATTACCTTATAATCTTTTCCTGCTTTATCTCTGATTTCTTTTTCTAATTTATTAATTAATTCATAATGACTTGACGACATTGGTTGTTTTGACTTTGACATATTGATTGTGACTTGACTTGACTTTACTAAACTATATTCTCCACAACCATTACGAGGATGTCCTCGATATGGTATTACTCTCAATATATTTGATGCTTTCACTCTCTCCTACACCAAGAGTATGTTTCATAAATTAAGGTCTATTTCTTCATTAAGTTCGGCTATTAGTATTCTTATTTTGCAATCCTTACAACTAGCGTGTAGTTCTTTGCATAGTTTTTTGCCGTACCTTCTATGTAATTCTTTTTTAAAATTCTTTATTAATTTTATGTATTCTAAATCTTTCATTTAATAAATTCCCCTATTATATATATTAAACCCCAACCTAAGGCTATAAACAAAAGTAAATCTCCTAATGTGTATAAGGTTTCTTTTAATCCTGCTAGTTTGGGTTGTTTAAATTCTTGGGTCATATGGTTTTATTACATTTAGCACAAGAAAATTGCTTTTCCCATAAATCTATAACCTGTTTTTCCCATTCTTCACCTGTTATGCATTTACCTTTATATTTTAATTTATGTTTACATTTCTTAACCATATTAAATGTATTTAAATAAATAATCTATCCACAACCATTACGAGGACTTGCTCGATATGGTTATTTGCTAATTATCCCCACTTCGTATAATATTATATTCCTCCATACGTTTTACAAGCACAAAAACAGGCATATAATTCATTTCAAATCCTGTGTTTCGTGCTTTTGTGTATTAAAAAAACTTCTTAGATATCCATTCTTTCGCAAACATAAAGCCCAATAGTGTTTTAATCCCATTAGTCTTGTAATCGGCGAGAAAAACAGACGTCTAAAAAGTTTTCCTCTTTCTATTTAGTTGTACCTGAAAGAACCTGTACAAGTAGCATAGGGAGGATAATGTACTTGTATCTTAATTATATATTATTTATTAAGATTTGTCAATAGTTTCATTGTGGATAAAAAATTTTATTTTACTTTAAGATTTTACGTTGGTTGTTAATAACTTTTTTAAGCCTTTGTTTATAGGATTATATAGTTATTGACAACCAATAACTTATTTGTTATTATTAGAGTATATGAAAATTACAGAAAATTTATTAAATTTAATAGACACTCCTAATTTAACACGTCAAGAAAAATGGCTAGAAAAAGGCTATACTCAAGAGCAAATTAATGTTCATTTAAGTTGGGAACGAAATAAAAGTAGAGAATCAAGAGAACGTAAAAAAAGGAATAATGAAAAAAACAAAGAATTAATTACTCAAATCAAAGAAGACTTACTAAGTAAAACATTCAAAAATAATCATTGTAAAAACACTATACTAAGTATAAAACCAACTACTGACGGTGTAGGATTTTACTTCACAAATCTTAAAGAATTTAAAGATAGTTCAAGTGGTACATTTAAAGAATTTTATCATTTTGATAACTACAATAAAAAAGAATTTGTTAAAACATTAGAATATTAATATGCCCAACCTATCCCAATTCAAAAATAAAAAAGAACGCAATAAATGGTACGCTTCCTATCGTGAAAAGAATAGAGAGAAGCTTAGGATTTATAATATGTTAGCTATGCGTAGATATCGTAAAGCTCTTAAAGAGAAATAATACCCTCTAATAATTAAGCTATTAAATACTATGAAAAAATATACAATAGAAGAAATAAAGAAAGTGTATTGGGATCGTTTTCATAAATGCGGAGAATTATGGTTTGATTATCTTAGTGATGATAAAGAAAATAACGAATGTACTGAGTCTGAATGGAATGATTTTTTAGAAGAACTTAAAAAGATTAAATAAATATTCGTATATTATAAGCTAAGTATCAAGCCCCACCTCTTATGCGTATATCCAGAGGGTAAAAAGGTTCAGCATTGAGTTAACAAAGCCTGGGGAGCTAACCTGCTCATAGTTAATACACGATTGTGTTACTACACAAAGCCATCCCTGTTTACTATTTAAAAGCAAAGCGAGATATACTGCTTAGCTTATAGTATATGAATAAAACCCCAAAATTATGAAGAAAAACAAACTTAAAAATATTAGTAAAAAAGAATTGGCAAAACTTATTGAACTATATGGTGATAAAATACATGTTGTCAATCCCAATTATATGAACCAAAAAGAACAAAACTTACATGATGAATACTGTAATATCCAGTATCTTAAGAATTGGCTTATAGGAGAGATTAAAAAATATGACCCACTTGATACCGATACTAAACAATGCTTGTTTTATTTAAAAGCAGAATATAAAAAAGCCTGTAATGAACAAATAGAAGTTAAAAAGAAGCTTGAAAAAGAACTAAAAAACTAAAACCCAAATTTATTTAGCTTTAGGCTTATTAATTAATTTGATAGGCTTGTAAGACAACTTGACAAGATTAAAAAAATAACTTAAGATAAGAATATAACTATATGCTTAGTATCAACGACATCATCAAGAATACTCTAATGAGAAGAAATGATCCGCAAGGATTGTTTACAGATGTCGTTGTCTGTTAAGCCTTCTCGTTAGAGTTTTTTTGATGGGATAAAAATAAAATTATGGCAAATAAACGAATGGTATCAAAACAAATAATAGATACAGACGCATTTTTAGAAATGTCTATATCTGCACAAGCACTCTACTTTCATCTAGTAATAAGAGCTGATGATGATGGATTTGTGCCAAACGCAAAAAGGACAATGAGAATGATTAATGTCAATGAAGATGATTTTAAAATTCTCTTATCAAAAAGATTTATACTTATATTTGATAGTGGAGTGGTGGTGATTAAACATTGGTTGCTACATAATGCCGTTAGAAAGGATATGTACAAAGAAACACAGTATATTGAAGAAAAAAACGAGCTAAAAGTCAAAGAAAATAAGGTCTATACTGAAAAGCGTAACGAAGTCGTAACAAACCCGTTACATAGGTTAGGAGAGGTTAGGATAGAAGAGGATAGGTTAGGTAAGACTATACTAGTAGAAGAATTTAAACTAGCTTCTCTTTTAAGGGATTTAATAAAAGAAAATACTCCAACCTTTAAAGAACCTAACTTACAGGATTGGACTGATGAAGTAGATAAGATGGTTCGCCTTGATAAAAGAACGTACGAGCAAATTGAGATTGTTATTAGATGGTCGCAGAATGACGATTTTTGGCAATCAAATATATTATCAACTAAAAAACTAAGAAAGAACTTTGATATGCTTGTTTCTAAGATAAAAGCAGGTAGTCAAAGTCAAACAGTAAAAATATGATGGAACAAATAATTAAACAAGGAAAACTAGAAGACAACATTTATTTTCTTCCAAAAATTCAAATGGACAGAAAAGAATATTTAAAAGTAGCAGAGCATTTAAAGTTTTTAGGTGGAAAATGGAATAGGGTAAAAAGAGGATTTATGTTTGATAGAAATATAGAAAGCATAGATGAATTGCTAGGCGACAATATTAAAAAGAAAAAAGATTTACAATTTTTTGAAACACCTGAAGAAATTGCAAAAGAATTGGTTGATTTAGCTGAAATTAGTAATTATGTAAATATTTTAGAACCAAGTGCAGGGCGTGGAGCAATTATTAAGGAAATAAAAAAGGTTTGTAGTTGCCAAATACAATATTGCGAGATTGATAAAACAAATCTTAAATACCTTGAAGAAATTGATAATTTAGAAAATGTATCAGAAGACGGCGACTTTTTAGAATTTGACTATATGACTTTTGACAGGATTGTTGCAAACCCTCCATTCTCTAAAAATCAAGATATAGACCATATAAGACATATGTATAGCTTATTACGTCAAAAAGGTATTTTGGTTTCAGTTGCCTCAAAACATTGGCAAATGTCGACTAATAAAAAAGAAAAAGACTTTAGAGAATTTTTAGAATTTACAGATGCAGAAATAATTGAAATAGAAGCAGGTAAATTTAAAGAAAGTGGAACAATGGTCGGAAGTGTTATTATAAAAATAATAAAACAATAGACAAAAAACTTTATTATAAATATAAAAATATGATTATAGTATTCAATACAGGAGATGAAATGGAAATAACAAAAGAACAGGCACAACTTATTTTTCAAGTAAGTACAACAAATGCAAAACGCATTGAACTTAATGGCGAACTTATAAGTTTATCTCACATAGCAAGAATAAAAGAAGGTGGAATTAAGCCACAAATAGACATGTCAAGTCAAGAGGATAAAGCTATGTATTTCCCTGAACGTAAACCATACACATCACCAATGCAAAAAGCCATGAAACAAAAAAGATCTCTTGAACAAATGATTAAAGGTTTTAAAAAAACTTCACAATCAGGAGCAACACTTGATAAAATGGAACTTAAACTATCTTTATTAAATAAATAACTATATGAAAAAATTATTAATTTTAACAGTTCTAATGTTTTTGTTTAGTGGATGCACTAATAATCAAGTAGTAGAAGAAAATATTATAAAAGAAAAAGGAATAACAGATGTTAAAAGGCAAGAACATAAAAAAAATTGTATAAAAATTTTTAAAAAAGACTTTCCTGAACATGCTGATAATTCCACTATTTATTATACTAGAGCCTTTTTTAGTGATGATGCAATACTAGATAAGCATATTAAAAAAAATATGTGTTCCATAAAAAGTCAAGAATATAAAATTATAAAAGGCTGGGAAAAAGAAAATACTTATATGCCTGATAAAAAACTATGTAAAGGAGGAGCTAAATATTTTGAATTTTATATTAAATAAATAAACTATATGAATGAATACAAAATAAGATACAAAGATTACTCTATGTTTTCTCATAGCTTTGATGCAATTCTTGGTAATCGTGGTGATGAAATACTAAGAGAAGGGATAAAAACAGTAAGAGCAGGAAGCGGAAAAGAGGCTTTAACAAAGTTTAAAAAACAGCATTTTGCTACTGGAGAAACAGAAGTAATAGATATATCAAAATTATAAACATCCCTAAAATAATATAAACTTATGACTAATTTAGAAAAAAAATGCCAATGTGCAGAAATATTACAAGCAGAAGTTGACCCTTTTAAACAAAAACCTTTAAGGAAGATTTATATGCACTTATCTGGTTGTCCTGAAGATTATAATACCAAGATTTATAATGCACTACCTTGGTATAAGAAATTTTTTAAAGGTAATCCTAAACATCTTTACGATAGACATAAAATTCAAATTAACTTTAATAAACTAAATAAATAACTATATGGAGAAAACAATAGAGAAAGAATTAAAAGAACTTATTAAAATGTTAAAAACATTGTTTTTGCTAACTCACGGTATTTATATTAAATAATATGACCAAAGATAAAACAATAGAGTATTATAGATTAAGAGAGTTAAAAAAACCAATGTCTGAATTTGCTAAAAAAATACAAAAGAAATACAAAAACCTTATTATTAAATTAGGTAAAATATGACAAATAAAAAAGATAAAACAATAGAGGAACAATTTGATGAGAAGTTTGAAGAAGATTTTTATGATTTACATTATAGGTTTTGTGGAATAGCGGATGCAGAAAAAAATGTTATTTGTGATAAACAAAAAAGACACCTTAAAGAAGAAATTAAAACCTTTATAAAAGACCTCCTAAAACAACAACACCAAGATACTATAAAGGAAGTAATAAAGGGGTTGCCGAAACAAAAAATGGAAGCTGATGCCTATACTAAAGGAATAAGAAAAATGATAACAAGGTCAGATTGCAAACACTATCAAAATGGCTACAACCAATGCCTTTCTGATATTAAGAAACTAATAGGTGATATATGAAAAGGGGATAACTTTGTTAAAATAAATTTTAAAATAAAACTTTTTATCCACAACAGCTAAAAAAGTCAATGAATATAGGGGGTTGCATACACTATGAATATATGTTAATATATTTATATAACTATTAAAGAACAACTATGGACGAGAAAAAACTATTAATTAGCTTTACAGGAAAGAAAGCCAAATTACATAAAAAACTTAAACAATGGTGTTTAGAAGCTGATAAAACAATGAATGGTACAGTAGTAGAACTTATTGAGGAACATATAAAAAATAAATAAAATGTTTAAAAAAGGTTATACTCCTTGGAATAAAGGTAAAACTCATAAAATAGATAAAAGAATAGCAAAGCCTTGGTTAAATAAAAAAATATGAAAAATTTAACAGATAAACAACAAGACCTATTGGACTTTATAGAAGAATATCAAAAGAAACATAAAGTACCACCAACATTTGTAGAAATGGCTTCACATTTTGAACTAACAATAGCAGCGATACAATCAAGATTGTTCAGTTTAGAAAGAAAGAAAGTAATAGAAAGAAAAAATATTTATATAATTAAACCATTAGAATATCCCCCATTCACTAAACAATCTAAAATCTAAATATGTACTTCGATGACTCAAACAATAAATTCGTTCAGAAATGGCTTAGAGATAAGAGAAAGAAAAAGATTAAATTAATAATAAAAATAACTATTGTGATACTTATTGTGATAGCTTATATAATTAAATTTTACTAATAAAGTAATAAAAAAATATGGCAAAAGATAAAAACAATAACACAGGAGAAAATAATAGTGGTGACAGGAATAGTGGTAACAGGAATAGTGGTTACAGGAATAGTGGTTACAGGAATAGTGGTTACAGGAATAGTGGTGACGGGAATAGTGGTAACGGGAATAGTGGTAACGGGAATAGTGGTGACAGGAATAGTGGTAACGGGAATAGTGGTAACGGGAATAGTGGTAACGGGAATAGTGGTAACGGGAATAGTGGTTTATTTAATACTGATGAACCTAAAATGCGTATCTTTAACAAACAAAGCGATTTAACTTACTCCGAATGGTTAAATAGTAATTTATATGTTTATTTTAATATTCCTTTAAATGTATTTATAGGGTCTAGCGAGATGACAGATGAAGAAAAGAAAGAAAATCCTGAATGGAAAACTTGTGGAGGCTATCTTAAAACCCTTGAATATAAAGAAGCATGGGCTAAATGGTGGGAAGAAAATAAAGATGAACACGATAAAGTTAAAAAACTTCCTAATTTTAATGCTGAAATATTTAAAGAAATTACAGGCATTGATGTAGAAGTAAAAGACAAAGAAATAGAATTATCTAACGGAGCAAAAATATCAGAAAAAACTATACAAGAAGCTTTAAAGTTTGTAGCAGAACATAAAAAATAAAAAATAGAGTATTTATCCTTCTTTAATACTCTATACAAAAAATATGAAACGCTTGGAGGGGCAAAACATAGAAAGCATTAGATACTTTAGAAGAGTAAATAAATTAAGCTATAAAATAAAGAAATTAATAAAAAAAATATATGACAAAAACAATCCAAGTAAGTGATAAAACTTACGAAAAAATCAAAGACCAAATTGAAGAAGAAAAAAAACAAGAAACAAAAAAAGTAAAGTTTGAAGTTAAAAATTGTTTTACTGGTAGTATAATTTATACATCAGAGAAAACTACTTATAAAGATGTATTAGAGGAAGCTGTTAATAGTGGTGCTAACCTGAGTGATGCTAACCTGAGTGGTGCTAACCTGAGTGGTGCTAACCTGAGTGGTGCTGACCTGAGTGATACTAACCTGAGTGGTGCTAACCTGAGTGGTGCTAACCTGAGTGATGCTGACCTGAGTGATACTAACCTGAGTGGTGCTAACCTGAGTGGTGCTGACCTGCGTGGTGCTAACCTGAGTGATGCTGACCTGAGTGGTGCTAACCTGAGTGGTGCTGACCTGCGTGGTGCTAACCTGAGTGGTGCTGACCTGAGTGGTGCTGAATTATATAATGCAAAATTTATAGGTAAAACAAGTACACCTAAAACACTAAAGAAAAAACAATTACCAGATTTCTTAAAAGCATTAGGATTTATTATAGAATAAAAATATATGACTTATTTAGAAAAAATAAAAAGAGATAGGTTCTGGGTTAAGTGGGAGAACAACACAGTTTACTTCGTTGCAGGTGCTGTATTCTCCGTTTGCTTCTTAAAGGTAATGACTTTGCTTAATTTGGTTAGATAATAAACCTTTGGTAGGGTTCTAAACCTTAAAGGCGAGAGCTTAAAAGGATTAGATATATATACAACACCTGATTGTGAGGTAAGAGCATGGAAGTTTCTAGGAGTTTATGTTTAAACCTCACAGTTGGGTGGATGAATAATATGATTAGTTTAAATCAAAAGACAACATTAATAGAACAATTAAAACGAGATGAAGCTTTAGTTAAACACTTTGACTTATCTGATTATAATACAGTTTCAAATATTTTAGAAAAGATTAGTGAAAAACAATATTCATTTATACTAGCTTTATTATTTAATAAAAAAAGAACCAAGCTAAATGAAGTTTTAACTCAGATTGGTTTTAAACAAAATATATGAGCATAATGATATGCCAAAGCTGTAATAAACAAGTAGACACAGACCTTGAAGAATTAAACGATGATGAGATTTGTGAAAATTGTATTGATTACGCAGAAGAATGGGGTGGAGTAACACCAGATAGAATTTAATTATTAAATATAAATATATGTCAGCCATAAAAGATTACATGATACAAGAAAACATAACAATTTCAGATGCTAAATTTAAAAAACACATGGGAGAGGATTATTGTGAAGCAGTGGATAAGTTTGTTGATGCTTTTGGTAAAGTTGTTGATAATAATATAAAGATTTATGAATAAATTTAAAATATTTGAAACTTTATATAACAGACTAGAGGAATATGGAGCTATAAAGTGGCACAAGTCTTTAAATAAATCTTATTATATTAAATTTAAAGATGTTAGACTTGGTTCAATAAGAATAGCAGACCATAAGGGAAGAAATAAATATAATTATACTTATGAAATATATCAGAACGACAAAGATATTGAATGTAAGATTGAAAAAATAGTAAATCAAATAATGGATAAATCAAAAAGAATTTATAATTTTAATCCAAAAAAGTTTATAGTATTTTACATAAATAACTATATAGAAGTGGAAAATCTCAGAGAA
>Ga0255048_10001590_pt1 | contig 15515 bp, 15 predicted proteins | sample JV7_2_2_MG_FD_183619 | JGI IMG/M metagenome (GOLD analysis project Ga0255048, IMG submission 183619) | Seawater microbial communities from Jervis Inlet, British Columbia, Canada - JV7_2_2 | ecosystem: Environmental > Aquatic > Marine > Inlet | place: Canada: British Columbia | collected 2016-10-06
TGGGAGCAAACGGCCATTTTCGGCGAGCTTAATTTTCATCTTGGAGACGCGGTTGAATTGACGCTGGGCGGACGATATTTCGATCGTACAAACAACAACTTGTACATTGTCGATCACCCGGGTGACCTTGGGCTCAATGGCGAACCGGACCCAGGGGATTGGGAGTCACGCCAGTTCCGACTGGCCAACGACAATAAGGCGCCGGATCACAGAGGTACAGAGACCGAGTTCATTCCCAAGGTCTCAATAGACTATTCGATGGACGACGACCGGATGGTGTACGCCCTGTTTACCCAGGGCACACGGCCGGGCGGTGTGAATCGAAGTCGCGGTGAGCCATTTTTCGCCACCAGCTACGATTCGGACCTGATGGATAACTTCGAAATTGGGTATCGGTCGACGTTCGGCGAGGGCAGGGGTCGATTCAACTTGACGGCCTATCATATGGTGTGGACCGATTATCAACTTGAATTGACGGACCCATCGAATACCCCTTGCACTCCAGAGCAAGATCCAAATGATGACAAGTCAGTGCCTAATCTGTGTGGACAGCCATGGCAAGCCATCGTCACTAATGCCGGCGAAGCCCACATTACCGGGGTCAACTTTGAGCTGGACTATGCGCTCAGCGATTCCTGGATATTCGGCATGAATGCGACTTTCCTCGAAGCGGAAACGGACACGACGGCCGATCTCACGGGAGATGGTGAGAATGATTTGGTTGCCGGGCTACGTCTGCCGCTAACGCCCGAGACCAAGGGTTCGGCATGGCTGGACTATAATGTGCCGGCGTTCGGTAACAAGGAAGCATTTGCCCGACTGCAGACTTCATACACGTCCGATACGGTGAACAAGCTCAATCCAACAGACGAACTTACCTCCGCGAACCCGCAGTTGCTAAATCCGTCCTACATGATTACCGATATTCGGGGCGGTGTTCGCGGCGATAGTTGGGAGGTCTCTGTCTTTGTGAACAATATCACCGACGAACGCGCGGTCTACCAGATCGGCTCGGGGCAGATGAATTGGGCGTTTGCCAATGCGGCAGAGGGTCATGATCACTTCCAGAAACGCTATATCGCACGGCCGAGAGAGTACGGCGTGCGCTTTATGAAGCGTTGGGGTAACTAGCGCTCAGAGTTAATCGTTAAAAGAAGAAGGCCGGGATGTTCCCGGCCTTTTTTTATTCGGGGCTTGTCAATCGACGCTTGTCAATCGACAAATGGCCAGACTTCCAGCCCATGGATTGCATTGCGGATATCCATGGACAAGTTGACGGAGCCGACAGGCATACCGGCGGCAATGTCGTACAACGTGATCGTCGACGGTGACGAGCCGGCGGCGACAAAGCGGTCATCGACCACACACAATCCGCGGCCAAATCCCTGCCGGGCAATTTTTGAATCGTCGATACCCACGAACTCAATGTCTGCCTCTTCATAAGTCACTATTTTGAACGCCTTTTGCTCGCCGTCGCGCGGCACAAAGCGGACACAATCGCTCACGGTATCGTTGAACAGTACGCCACCCTGCCAGGGCCTGGCGTTGTGGGCGGCAGCCGGCAGGCTGCAGAATTCGGTTACCGCGAATTCTCTGTTCAGATGCAACAGCGCATTCGTATGCAGGCCACTTAGATAGATGCCGCTGTTATCGACATGCACTGCATTGATATGAAAGTCATTTTCCGCGCGCGGTCCATTTTTGACTTGAGGATCGAAGACGAACCCGTTCCATTGCTTGTACGGCTTTTGGAGCCGAAACCCCCAATCGAACTCTTTACTGTCGAGATTGAAGGCGAGCAGGCTGTCGAACCCGGTCGAGGTCAGGAAAAGCCGGCGGTCACGGCAAAAGATTTCATGGCAGTGCTTTAGATAAGGATTTCGAAACGACTGGCTGATCTCAAAACCCCGGTCGTAACAGAACAATTCGTCGCTAGCGGCGATGTAGATGTCGTCGCCGTCGAACGCAATGCCGCGCAGACCGCGATCCGCGCCACGTCCTTCGAAGTCAATCGCAGTCGTGTTCCAATCGACGTGCTGTACGCCTGTCTGTGTCTCGAAATCGATCGTGTAGACGCCGCCGTGACTTTCGCCTTGCTGGCTGCCGCGCACGACGGATGTTGCTATGAATTTGGGTAGTTTTTTGGTCATGGATAGCCAAGGCCTCGCAGTGCAAGCGTTACATCATCCAGGGAACCGGCATCGTCTATGGTCGCTGGCATGTTCCACGGTTCGCCGTCGGCAATGCTGCGCATGGTGCCACGGAGAATCTTCCCCGAACGGGTTTTTGGCAACCGGTCGACTACCGTGCAGAGCTTGAATGCTGCCACCGGTCCGATTTCATTACGTACAGCCGCGATCACTTCCGCAACTATCTCGCTCGAATCCTGATTCACTCCGGCGCTAAGAACGAGCATGCCCAGCGGTAATTGCCCCTTGAGCTGATCCGCCACGCCGAATACCGCGCATTCTGCGACCTTGGGATGAGATGTCAGCACTTCTTCCATTGCGCCCGTGGACAGGCGGTGGCCGGCAACGTTGATTACGTCGTCTGTGCGTGCCATGACGAATACGTAACCGTTCTCATCGATATAGCCAGCATCGCCGGTTTCGTAGTAACCCGGAAATTTCCGAAAATAGGTTTCTTCAAAGCGCTCATCGGCATTCCACAGGCTTATAAACGTTCCGGGCGGCAATGGCGATTCGACAACCAGTGCGCCGGTATCCCCACTGGCCACGGCGTTACCCTTTTCGTCTAGGGCCGCGACGGTATAACCAGGCACGGGTCGTGCTGGCGATCCGGGAACGATCGGCAAAGCTTCTAACCCTAAGCAATTGGCGCAGATCGACCACCCGGTTTCCGTCTGCCACCAATGATCGATGACGGGCACATTCAGGGTGTTCTCTGCCCAGTGCAAGGTGTCCGGGTCGCAACGTTCGCCTGCCAGGAACAAGGACTGCAAACTGGAGAGATCGTATTTGCGAGCGTACTCGGCGTCCGGATCTTCTCTTTTTATCGCACGAAAAGCAGTGGGTGCGGTGAACATAACGTTGACCTTGTGTTCTTCTACGACTCGCCAGAACGCGCCTGGATCCGGCGTGCCAACGGGCTTTCCTTCATAGATCACGGTCGTGTTGCCATTGAATAGTGGGCCATAGACGATATACGAGTGACCGACGATCCAGCCGATGTCCGATGCAGCCCAGTACACGTCTCCTGGCTGGACGTTGTAGATATTGGGCATGGTCCATTTCAAAGACACGATGCCGCCACCGGTATCGCGTACCACGCCCTTCGGTTGGCCGGTTGTTCCGGACGTGTAAAGGATATACAGCGGGTGATTAGCATTGACGGGAACGCAATCTACGGGCTCTGCCGCGGTCATCGCATCTGCCCAATCCAGGTCGCGACCCTCGGCCAGGTCCGCTTCAAGCATCGGTCGTTGCAAGATGACGCAAAATTCCGGATTCCACTCGGCCATTTCGATCGCCTTGTCGAGCAAGGGCTTGTAGGCGACCAGCCTCGAGGGCTCAACGCCGCAAGAGGCGGACACGATCGCCTTGGGAGTCGCGTCGTCAATTCGAACAGCAAGTTCTTTGCTGGCAAACCCGCCGAAGACAACGCAATGGATAGCACCAATCCTGGCGCATGCGAGCATCGCGATCACGGCCTCGGGCACCATCGGCATATAGATGATGACCCGATCGCCGGCGGACACGCCTTGCGCGCTTAGCACGCCCGCAAATCGGGACACTTCCCCCAGCAGTTCCTCGTAGCTGATGCTTCGCTGAGTTTGCGTGACTGGGCTGTCGTAAATAATCGCCGGCTGGTCGCCTCTGCCATCAAGGACGTGGCCATCTACAGCGTTGTAGCAGGCGTTCGTGATGCCGTCCGGATACCAGCGATAAAACGGCGGGTTATTCTCGTCCAGCAGCTGTTTCGGCGCCTGATACCAGAAGATATCATTCGCGGCTTGCTGCCATAACTCTGCATTTTTCAAAGATGCCGCTCCCTCGGGGCTGCTGCAAAAAATCTATCGTAACTGGAATAAGATTGCAGGCAAACCTAAAATGAATCTGGCAATTTATCTGCGGTAGAACAGGAATTCTCAGTGACGGATAAACTTAACGGTCGTTGTGTGGTTGTCGGTGCCAGCCACGCCGGCGTGCAGGTCGCAACCCGGCTGCGCAAATTTGGCTGGCAAGGATCGATCAAGCTCATCGGTGACGAGCAGCACTTGCCATACCATCGACCGCCGCTGTCAAAAGACTACCTGAAAGGGCTCAAGCCGAAAGAGGGGATTATTCTTCACGGCGAGGCGGCTTACTCGAAATCCGACGTTGACTTGATGCTCGGCCAACATGTCGAGAGCATTAATCGCGAAAACAAGACGGTTGAACTACAGGCCGGCGATCTGATTGGTTACGACAAACTTGTGCTTGCCGTTGGTTCCCGGCCACGGCAATTGCCGTTACCGGGTGCTGAGCTTGGTGGCGTTCATTACCTCCGGGATGTTGACGACGTCGATCGTATTCGTGCGGCAGCCGGCCAGGGTGGGCGCGCGGTGGTTATCGGTGGCGGCTATATTGGTCTGGAGACGGCGGCGTCGTTACGGCATTTGGGCATGGAAGTGACTGTCGTCGAAGCTCTCGATCGCGTCTTACAACGTGTTACCTGCGAGCCTGTTTCCAGTTTCTTCAGTCGAGTACATCGCGAAGAAGGCGTCGACATCCGTGTACAGGTGCAGGTGAAAGCAATTCACGGTGACGATGATGTTACCGGTGTTGAATTCGAGGGAGGCGACGTATTAGACGCAAGCCTCGTTATTATCGGAATCGGTGTTATACCGAATACGCGTTTGGCTGACGAAGCCGGCCTCGTGATTAATAACGGCATTGACGTAAATCAATATGCACAAACGAGCGATGCGGATATTTATGCTGTCGGTGACTGCGCCGGTTTTGTTCATCCGAGATACCAACGGCACCTACGACTGGAGTCCGTGCAAAATGCCAACGATCACGCGCTGGTTGCAGTGAAGTCACTCTGCGGGCAACAGGCGGTTTACGATGCGGTACCGTGGTTCTGGTCGGATCAATACGACGTCAAGTTGCAGATTGCAGGACTTGCGGCAGGTGCTGACGAAGTTATCGTGCGTGGCGATCCGGATGCAGGGCGTTCTATGTCGATTCTGCACCTGAAAGGCGGATCATTGTTGTCCGTTGACGCCGTCAACAAACCGCGAGACTTCGTATTCGGAAAGAAACTAATCCTTGAAGGAGGCGCATTGGATGCAAAGAAACTTGCCGATGACACCCTGGAATTAAATGAGTCGATCGCTAAATAAAAAGTCAATTTCAGTGGGTTACGAAAGTAACTTCATATCGATTCGCGAAGCATGACACCTTGTATTTGCGGCAATGTGGTTGTACGTGCCATCCATGTAGAACACGTGTAGTCTAATGGCTAAGGAGATATACCCATGCTAAAAAAAACAAGTTACGAAGATACGGGATCGGAAAACGTACAGTCAGGCACAAAGAGTAGTCCGACCATCATCAATGGTGATGCAATCAAAGTAGCCAGAAACGAAGATATGCCGCTGGCTCAGCCCAATCAGACGTCGGTTCTGGGGTCGACCTTAGTATTTAAAGGCGAGCTTTCTGCGGATGAAGAAATCCTGATTGAAGGAACGGTCGAAGGAACGATTGCGCATCATACAAAGAACGTCATCGTTGGCAAGCAGGGGCGGGTATCAGCGCTTATACATGCGCATTCGATCACGATTCATGGAAAGGTTGAAGGCGACATCCACGGTGATGCGCTGGTCGCGTTGATCGACGGATGCGAGGTTACCGGAAATGTATTCTGCCCTCGTATCATCATGGAAGACGGCGCGCGATTTAACGGCACTATTCAGATGAAGTAATGGTGTTACCTGATCGACTGTCGGGTATCCTTTGCCCGGTTGTAACGCCGTTTCATAAAGACCTGCGTCCAAACTCGGACACGTTGATACGCCAGTGCCAGTGGCTGCTGTCGCAAAATGTCGGGTTGGCAGTATTTGGTACGACGAGTGAGGCGAACTCAATGTCTGTCGCCGAGAAGATTCGTTTACTCGATTGCCTCGTTGATGCCGGCATTGATCGTGAGCGGATGATGCCGGGCACAGGATGTAGTGCACTCAGCGACACCGTGGAACTTACTCGACATGCTGTCGATTCCGGCTGTGCCGGCTGCCTGATGTTGCCGCCTTTCTATTACAAGGACGTCAGCGACGACGGTCTCTTCGCCAGCTACGCGGAAGTGATCGAACGCGTCGGCAACGAATGTTTAAGAATCTATCTCTATCATATTCCGCCCATCGCCCAGGTCGGTCTCTCGATTGATTTGATCGAACGACTCGTGACGACGTATCCAGACACTGTCGTTGGCATCAAGGACAGTTCTGGCGACTGGGAAAATACTCACGCCATACTGGAGCGCGGGTTCGATGATTTTCGCGTATTCGCGGGCAGTGAGAGTTTTCTGCTTAAGAACATGCAACACGGCGGTGCCGGCTGTATATCGGCCACGGCCAACGTGAATCCGGCGGCAATTGACCGGCTCTTCGCGGCCTGGCAGGGCGACGATGCAGCCGATCTGCAGGAAGAACTCGGCGAGATTCGCAGCATCGTTGAGGAATATCCGATGATTCCTGCCGTAAAGGCAATCGTCGCAAGCTGCAGCGATGATGCAGGCTGGAAAACCGTGCGCCCGCCGTTGATTGAACTCAGCGATGAGCGGCAGGAGTCGCTGATGGGTGCACTAAAGCATCTCGGTTTTGAAATGCCCGGCATCCTAACTTTTGATTGACGTCTACCCATCGCTTGTCCAAAATCCGGTGAGTGAGGGGATACAGCAAACAACAAAAGGCCAGAAATACCGCTTGAGCCTGGTTTCCCGAACCGGCTAATCTTTGAGGATAATCTGATGTTCACCAGCAATCCGTTCGCCGAGCTAGCGGCATTTCTGCCTGCTATAGCCATGCAGGTATACATTGTTCTAATGATAGTTGCGGTTGCCGTCGGAACGCTGCTCGATATGATTCACAAAAACAGCGGCAAGTTTTTCGCGGAGCAAAGGAAGAAATCAAAGGCTGCTGCAACGAAGAAACTCAGCGGCGCAGAGTCAGCCTCTATCGCGGTCAAAACCCTCGCGTATGAAGTTGCGACGGCCGGTGAGTTCTGCAACATGCAAAGGCGGATTTCCCACATCCTGATGTTCTATGGCTTCATATTCTATTTAGTCACCACGATAGTGATGATATTCGGCTATCCAACACACGCCACGCCGACCCCGGCGTTCATACCGGCCCTGTGGAACCTCGGCGTCATCATGATTCTCATCGGCGGTTACTGGTTTTTCTTTTTCCTCAGGGTAAACGTCGCACAGGACGGTCAACCGGTCTTCCGCCTGGTACTCGCAGACCTGTTCATCGTTACGCTTTTGGGCAGCGTGACCTTCGCATTCGTCTGGGAGCTGGTGCAGACAACGGGCAATCTTGCGGCGACCAAGATCGCCTTCGGCCTCTACATTTTGTTCACGACTTTGCTCTTCGGTTCGGTCCGCTGGTCGAAACTTGCCCACATGTTTTACAAGCCCGTCGTGGCTTTCCAGCGAAGGCTGGACGAGGCGAGTGGTTCATCGTCCCTGCCGACACCCTCAACCCGTAACGAACTGAGTTAATCGATATGCCTACTTTTGTTTATATGTCTAAATGCGATGGTTGCGGGGAGTGTGTGGATATCTGTCCTTCCGACATCATGCACATCGACCCGACACACAGGCGGGCTTACAATATCGAGCCAAATTTCTGCTGGGAGTGTTACTCCTGTGTAAAAGCATGTCCGCAGAACGCAATAGATGTCCGCGGCTATGCAGAATTTGCGCCGCTCGGCCACATTGTTCGGGTACTCCGGGAAGAGGCGAAGGGCTGCATTTCCTGGAAGATCAAGTTTCGCGACGGCCGCGAGAAGAATTTCGAGTCCCCGATCCGGACCACGCCGTGGGGTTCGATCAAATCGCCAGCTGATTACGCCGCGCCGAGCCAGGATGCTTTCGAGACCCAGGAACTCGCGCACGAACCGGAAACGCTCAACATCGATCAATTGCCCGAGTTGACTCCATTGAAAATCAAAGACGGGGTCATTTGATGGGTTTTTTCACGCGCAGAAAAACGGTTTTCGTTGATTCCGACATTCTCGTCATCGGCGGCGGCATGGCAGGTTGCGGAGCGACCTACGAAGCCAGGTACTGGGGGCGCGACCTCAATGTCGTCTGCGTCGAGAAAGCGAACATCGAGCGCAGCGGCGCCGTCGCCCAGGGTCTGTACGCGATCAATACCTATATGGGCATGCAGTGGGACGAAAATCAGCCGGAAGACCACGTTCGATACGCGCGGAACGATCTCATGGGTCTCGTGCGCGAGGACCTTGGCTATGATATTGCCCGGCATGTCGATTCCTCGGTACACAAGTTCGAGGAGTGGGGTCTGCCGATGATGCGAGACCCGGAAACCGGGCAGTATCAGCGCGAAGGCAAGTGGCAGATCATGATTCATGGCGAAAGCTACAAGCCGATCGTCGCCGAGGCCGCGCGCAAAGCCGCCACCAAAGTCTACAACCGGATCATGGTAACTCACCTGCTGATGGATGAGACGAAGCCCAACCGGGTCGCCGGGGCCGTCGGTTTCAATGTCCGTACGGGCGATTTTTACGTCTTCCGCGCGAAGGCCGTTATCGTGGCTGCCGGTGGTGCATCTCATATTTATAAGCCCCGTTCGGCCGGTGAGGGAATGGGACGAACGTGGTACGCGCCATGGAGCAGTGCGAGTGCTTACGCATTGCCAATCCTCGTCGGTGCCAAGATGATGCAGATGGAAAACCGCATCGTCCTTACCCGGTTCAAGGACGGCTACGGTCCGGTCGGTGCCTACTTCCTGCATCTAAAAACCTACACTGAAAATGCGTACGGCGACGAATACGAGTCTAATTGGCAGGACCACACGCGGGAATTGGTCGGCGATTACGTTGACCGGTTGCCGGTGCCAACCTGTTTGCGAAACCATGCTCTTTTGCAGGAGATCAGGGCGGGCAGGGGACCCATTCGCATGGTAACCAAGGAGGCCTTCCAGGATCCGCACAAGGAGACAGTCGGCTGGGAGAACTTCCTCGGTATGACGATCGGGCAAGCGGTCGTCTGGGCGTCGCAGAACATCGATCCCAAACACACCAATCCCGAATTGACCACGTCCGAGCCTTACGTCATGGGTTCCCATGCCACCTGTTCCGGCGCGTGGGCGAGCGGACCGGAAGACTGCGCCCCTGCTGATTACCAGTGGGGATACAACCGAATGATGACTGTCGACGGACTGTTCGGCGCGGGCGACACCATTGGCGGTGCCGCCCACAAGTTTTCGTCGGGATCCTTCGCGGAAGGCCGGATCGCCGCGAAAGCGGCGGTTAATTACGTGAACGACCTGGGCAGGGATCAGCCCAAGGTCAGCGAGGCCGAGTACGAAGCGCTAAAGAAAACCGTTTTCCAGCCGATGGAGAACTACGAGGTGGGCCGCAACGAGATTGTCGCGGGCACCGTGTCGCCGAGCTATCTCCTGCCGATTCAGGGGCTGCAGCGTCTCGAACAGATCATGGACGAGTATGTCGGTGGTATCGGCTCCAACTACACGACCAACGAACCGTTGCTCACCCGTGGATTGGAGTTGCTGGAGATGCTCAAGGAAGATCTCGACCATCTTGGTGCTGAAGACCTCCACCAACTGCAGCGTGCGTGGGAGCTCAATCACCGGGTCGTGGCCTCCGAGTCCGTGACCCATCATACGATGTTCCGGAAGGAAACGCGGTGGCCTGGCTATTACTACCGGGCCGATCATCCGAAGCTGGACGATACCGATTGGCATTGCTTCACCTTGTCGCGCTACGACCGCGAATCCGGGTCTTGGAACCTGGAAACGGCGCCCGTGCATCACATCATCGATTAGGCGGGCTGCATGAGTGACCCGAATGACCCGTGTCGGTTTTGCACCCCGCGTGCGGTGACCCGGCGTAACGAGCTTGCCTACTGTACGCGCGACAGTTACCCCGCGAGCCCGGGCCACTCCCTGGCCATCCCGTTTCGGCACTGTGCGAGTTTCTTCGATCTCACGCCTGACGAGATGAATGCCTGCATGGAATTATTGACGGCTGAGCGACTGGCAGTGGAAAAGGAATTCAATCCCGACGGCTATAACGTTGGCGTCAACGTAAATGTGGCTGGAGGGCAGGGCATTTTCCACGTTCACATCCACCTGATTCCCCGTTACACGGGGGATTCCCCGTGCCCCCAAGGGGGCGTGCGACAGGTTATTCCGCCGTAGTACGTACCGCGACACTCTTGATCTGGGCCAGCAGTTCATCGCCCGGCTTGAGGCGCAAGTCGTCGCAGGATCGGCGCGTTAACCTTGCCATGAGAAAATCCTGGCCCACCTGCAAGCGCACTAGCGCATAGGGTCCTTGACCTATTTGAATTTCGTCCACCGTGACCGGAATAATGTTCAGGATCGAGCTGTCGTTCGGCCGGTCGCGACACAGGCTGACATCATTGGCCCTAATTCGAAGGCGCAGCGACGATTGCATGTCCCCAAACCGGCCCGGGACCAGTAGCGCGCCGCCGGAAAACTTCAGCCGGGTCAGGTCGTAGTCCGCGTCATAGGCTTCGACCGTGCCCGAGATTACAGAGCCTGCCTCGTCGCCGCCGAGCAGCGGCAGGTCAAGATCCACGAGCACGGACTGGATTTCACCGGCGGCCAGAACGCGACCGCGGTCCAGAACCACCAGGTGGTCGCAGAGGCGGCAAACTTCGTCGATGTTGTGGCTGACATACAGGATTGGCAAGGATAGCTCCGTGTGCAGCCGGTCAAGAAACGGCAGGATTTCGTCCTTGCGGGCGCGATCCAGCGCGGCCAGTGGTTCGTCCATGAGCACGAGACGCGGTGCGGAAAGTAACGCGCGAGCGATTGCGACGCGTTGTGCCTCGCCGCCGGATAGCTCATCGGGTGTGCGGTCAATCAGCTGTTCGAGATCAAGCAAGTTGACGATCTGATCGAAGTCGACGCCGTCGTCTGCATCGCCCCGACGGCGCCAGCCGTACTCAAGGTTTCTGCGTACATTCAGATGAGCAAACAGACGTGGTTCCTGGAACACATACCCGATCTGCCTCTCATGAATCGCGCGTGATATTTTTTTCGGCGTGTCCTGCCAGACATCGCCATTAATCGAAAACTGTCCGGTCGAGGGTACCTCAAGCCCGGCGATACAGCGCAGCAATGTCGTCTTGCCCGATCCCGATTCACCGAATATCCCGGTGATGCCTTCCATCGGAATTTTCAAATCGACATCAAGCGAAAACTCGGTGCGCCTGAGCACATAATGAAGATCGACTGCCGCGTTCATCGGCGCTGCCACCGTCGATTAATGAAATACATCGCGAACAGTGCTGTGAAGGCGAACACCAGCAAAATTGCAGACAAGCGATGTGCACTTGCGTAGTTCATCGATTCGACCTGGTCATAAATCGCGATCGAAATGACCTGGGTCTCGCCTGGAATGTTGCCACCGACCATCAGCACGACCCCGAATTCGCCCAGCGTATGTGCGAAGGCCATGACGATCGCATTCAAAAATCCCCGTGCGGATTGCGGAACGACCACCGTGAAAAACGCATCCAGACGCGATGCACCCAATGTCCACGCGGCTTCAAGTTCGAGGCGACCGTGCGCCTCAAACGCATTTTGTAATGGCTGGACCGCGAACGGCAGGCTATACAGACAAGACGCAATGACGAGACCGGAGAATGAAAACGTCAGCGTGCTACCCGTCAGCTCGACCCACCAGCGGCCGATGGCACCGTACGGTCCAAGCAGGATGAGTAAATAGAACCCCATAACCGTCGGTGGCAGCACAATCGGTAGCGCAACCGCGGCCTCGATAGCAGATTTCCACCGGGTTTTCGTCTGGGCCAGCCACCATGCGAGCGGCGTGCCGATCAGTAGTAGTACCACGGTCGTCACTGCGGCCAGTTGCACCGATAACCACAATGGGCCCAGACCGGAAAAATTCATTGCGTCCATTTCACTCATGGTACGACGACGTCCGGAACTGTATAGCCGTTTTGTTCGATGATCGCGCGGCCAGCCGCATTACGCAGAAACGACAGAAAGTCGGATGCGACCGTATTGTCCGCCGCGCGGCGCAACAGGATTGCTTGTTGCTCGATTGCGTGATGCATTTCCGACGGCACCTGCCAGCTGCAGCTTGCGTCGGGAAGTCGCTTATCAAGCGTCTGATTTGCCGCGATGAATCCCAGGCTTGCATTGCCCGACGCAACGAATTGCAGGGTCTGGGTGATATTTCTGCCGACGACAAGTTGTGATTGGACGCGCTCCCACAAATTAAGGTCCATCAGCGTTTCCCGGGCAGCGGCACCATAAGGTGCCGTGTCGGGATTGGCAATCGCCAATCGTTGTTGGCCGAGATCTTCCAGTCGACCCTGACAATTGCCTCCCGTCAGCGCCGGGTTCCGGGACCACAGCACGAGGTGGCCGATCGCATAGGTGAACCGGCTGCCCGTAACGCCGTGGCCGGAAGTCTCAAGCAATCGCGGACGCTCGGCGTCGGCCGCCAGTAATACATCGAACGGTGCGCCGTTCGTAATCTGCGCGTACAGCACCCCGGTTGACGCCGAACTCACGCGAACGGAATGGCCAGACTCCGCTTCGAAACGCGTGATGAGATCGTGCATCGTTGTCGTGAAGTTACTCGCGACGGCGACCGTAACAGGCTCTGCAATTGCAGTGAGCGTGATCAGGCTGAAACAGAATCCCATCAGCACTGAAACGAGCCGAATCGTCATGGACATTGCGGCGTTTCGTTTTCAAACTCGTTACGGCCACATTGATCAACTCCGCGCATTAGAAATACCGGGCGCCGCAGACCGCGGTCGAGACCGAGTTTGGTGTTTTGCTCGTGCTCGATATCCCGATCGTAGTGCGAAGTGGTGGGCATAAAGCGAAGTGTCATACCGCGTCGCGAATGAGCGGAATGATTTGGCTCCGAACCGTGCACGAGGAAAACGTCGTGCAGGGAGATTTGACCTGCTTTGAGAACCAGGTCAATGGCCTCGTCCTGGTCGAATTCGCTGGCCGGAAGTTCTTCATTAAGCGCGAGCCCCGGTGCGTCGTTGGTTACGTGTTTTCGTACGCGCTTTTCTTTGTGTGACCCCGGGATGACGCGCAGACATCCGTTATTTGTCGTGGAATCATCAACGGCGATCCATACCGTGCAGGTGGCCAACGGGCGCATGGGCCAGTATTCGCCATCCTGGTGCCAGGGAGTGGTGCTGCCGACTCTCGCCGGCTTCGCGAAAAAGCTTGAGTTCCACAGCGCGATATCGTCGCCGATGACTTGCGCCACCATACTAAGAATGTCGTCGTTGCAGGCAAACCTCACGAAGCTCGGGTCGTGCGGAAGAATTGCCGGGCAGTAATCGACGTACTCCGGGAGTCCTTTTACAAGCTTGGCGTGCGCGGACTTGATGTCGTCCAGCGTCTGATCGCTTACGCGAAAATCGGGTATCAGGTAGCCGTTTTCGTGATACTGGTCAATCTGTGATTCGGACAGCATGGCATCCGATTATACCGCTTACTACAGTGCCCGACCTTTTACGCTGCCCACCAGCTTGTTGGCTTCCATGTCGTAGGCTGCGCATATCACTTCACGATCGTCTTGCTTCCAGCTCTCCGTCGATGGAAACAACGTGATGATATCCAGCGTCGATGAATCATAGTCTTTGCCGACAAACGATTCGAAGTGTTCCAGGCAGGAAACATGCGCCAGCTCGCCCATAGCATCGCCTTCGGGATAGTTCGAGATGGTGAGATCGAACACGGCAAACGCTTCATTGTCGTGAGGTTCGGAACAGGGAACGCCTGGCAGGTCACTGACTTCATCGTCGAACGAGCTGGTATCGTCAAAGCAGTCACCTACCCTGATCTGGAATGCATCGATATTGCCTTCGCCAACGATTGCACCGGTACTGTCACGGTCGACTTTTGTTGCCGCGCTGTAGATGACAAATCCCAACGCGATTACTACATACAGGCCCCAGGTTTTCATAGCGTTCTCCGCGTGCCACAGGTCTTTACTCCGGATTCCAGTGTGAACGATACCGGGTGCTAATCAAGGGTACGGGTCTGAATTATGCGTTGTCGGCGCGACAGCGCTATACTGGAGGCCTTGGGCCTGCAATATCATCAATACTATCAGCGGTATGCGCGGATTATTGAAAACAAACTTTAGGAACGGTTCGGCACGTGTGCGAGCATGCTCGCTGGTGTTAGGCGTCGTCTTGACGACCTTTATCACTGCCTGTGCGACGGCCCCGCCGGAGAATGTCGAAAACATTTGTGCGATCTTCGAAGAAAAGGGCGACTGGTACAAAGCTGCCAAGAAATCGGAGAAAAAATGGGGTACTCCGAAACACGTGCAAATGTCGATCATTCGCCAGGAGTCGTCGTTTGTATTCGATGCGAAACCGCCGCGAACTAAACTATTCGGATTCATACCGTGGAAGCGTCCGTCGAATGCATACGGTTACGCTCAGGCGCTGGACAGCACCTGGGACTGGTACAAGGATGACGCCGGTGGACGATTCGCGGATCGAGATGACTTCGACGACGCCATCGATTTCGTTGGCTGGTACACGAACATGTCCAACAAGACCGAGGGGATCTCAAAATGGGATCCTTATAATCAATATCTCGCCTACCATGAAGGTCAGTCCGGTTGGCGTCGCGGGACGTACAAGCGAAAAAGCGGGCTCAAGGAGATAGCCCGCAAGGTCGATTACCGGGCCAAGGAATGGGGCGCGCAGCTGCAACGCTGCGAGGAAGACCTCGATGACGGCTGGTGGATATTCTAGCGTCTACGCCGCGCTCCACTCTGCGAGCGACCACTCGATCGATTGTAACTGTTGGCCCGCTGGTTCCCTTGCTGCCGGGAGCTGTAGCTGCGGTCCATTTGTTGCCTTGTGGACGTATTGCTACGTCCCGAATACGACTGAGATGACGGTTGGGACGACGGTTGGGATGACGGTTGGGATGACAGTTGGGACGACGGCTGGGACCGTTGGCCGTCAGCGTTCTGCCAGCTGTTACCCGATCTTTGTTCCCAGCCCTGGTCAGTCCGGCGATGCACATCGCCGTTCCGGTCTGCATAGACATTGTTGGCTCGGTTGCTGCCAGCGGTCGACCGGGCCTGGTTGCTGATTTGGCTCTGGCTTGTGGACGGGGTTTGGTTGCGAGCCCGGCTCTGGGCCGTCGATCGGGACTGGTTACGATTACTGTTATACATGTTCCGCTGGTTGGCGTTCCGTTGTCCGGCACGATAACCCGCCCGATAACCAGACCGGCGTCCGTGCCG
>Ga0255048_10001593_pt1 | contig 15501 bp, 13 predicted proteins | sample JV7_2_2_MG_FD_183619 | JGI IMG/M metagenome (GOLD analysis project Ga0255048, IMG submission 183619) | Seawater microbial communities from Jervis Inlet, British Columbia, Canada - JV7_2_2 | ecosystem: Environmental > Aquatic > Marine > Inlet | place: Canada: British Columbia | collected 2016-10-06
GAACAGCCAGAGCGTGGATCCGTCGTGAACCATCTTCGGCAGGTAGAGCGACCCGGGACTCGTGCCCGCGGGCGCGTGGCGCGTCCACCTCCACTCGCCCAGCTTGACGCGGGATAGAATGTAGAGGGTCGGGTCCTTCGTGGAGATCGACGGCAGCACGCCGCCGAACAGGAAGAACCGACTCCCGTCGGTGGCGCTGGCGAAGTAGTACCGATCGCTCGGCGCCTCGCCCGTCACCTTGGGCCGCGAGAACGCGCCGTTCCGAAACGTCCACACTCGAGTCTTCGTCGTCGAGGAGAGCACGCCGTCGTAGAAGTCGCCGGAGACGCAGACGGCGGTCCCGTGCGCGGCGAGGTACTCGGCCCTACCCTCCGCCCAGAACCTCAGCGACGGCGTCAGGTTCGGGGACGTCAACGTGGGGTGATCCTGCCACGACCACTTGCCGGCACGCCTGGCGTACACCGCGACCTTCTGACTAAAGTTTCGTTGCTTACTCTGCTGCGGATGCCCCTCGCCGGATCCACCGAATACATACACCACGTTAGGAGTAGCGCTGGTATCGCACCACGCGCACGCGCCTACGAAATTCCGATCGGTGTCGGCGTCGCGAGTCCAGGCTTGTGCCCAGACGGGAGAAGCGAGCAGGAGGATCGCAAGCAGGCTCTTCATTTCACGGGAAAAGGTGGTGGATTGATCTTCATCGGCACCCAGTCGAGCAGGTCGCCGTTCGCGTCGCGGAGCTTCAGCTCGCACGACGACGCGCCGATGAATGGTAGGACTTCGTAGAACATCGCGGTTCCGAAAGGGCCGACGGTCGCCCGGTACGCGCGCGCGTTGCCGGCGTCGTCCTCGTAGTTCAACGCCAGCACCTCGCCCGGCGTTCCCGTGGCCGTCAGCACGTAGACGGTCTCGCCCTCGACGAACGGGTCGAAGATCGGGTCGATCGTCTGCGCGGGGAGCAGGGAGGCGAGAAGGAACAGGCTAACTAGTCGGAGCATCGTAGTACGGCCTCCATACGACGGCGCCATTGACTTCGTCGCGGGTGAATCCCTGGATCGAGTTACCGGCTGTCCATGAGGAAATGGACTTCGCCGCCGACGCGGCGGTTGTGCCTACGTAGTTGACGAAAGCGTCATCGTCGTCGAGTTGTTCGATCAATAGAACTGGTGCAGCCGTTGCCGCGGCGCCATGAAGTTGGAGAACCGATGTTGCGATAGGCGCCGTGCCAGCCGGCTTGATACTCACTTTGCCCGCTTGGCACCGAAGCGTTTGCGCTGATCCAGCGTTTGTATCCCGCCAATACAGATCCCCGTGGTAGTCCACGAACATGGATCCCTGATCCTGTCGAAGGACCATGTTTCCGCTATTATCAAGTTCGAAACTACCCTGGTTTGCCCCTGAATTACTCTTGAAGAGTAGCTTGTTAGCTAGACCTACCGGCGGATTGATCCTGATAGTGCCTGTGGCATCGACTTCAATTCTTTCAATCCCACCCACAATAATCGAAACTTCCCCGGAAGTGCCGCCGATTCCAGTGGTCGTCGCGCCGGATTGGGGGAGGAATACCGGTACCGTGGCTGATGCTGTGCCAGCCGCAATCTCCGCGGTCGCGCCGATCGTTGCCTTCCCCGCGGTCACCGTCAGGTCGCCCGTCAGGATGGATGCGCCGCCGGTCACTTCGAGGAAGTCGGAGCCCGCTGCCGCTGCCGCGTTCACAACTAGTTGTGTGTTTTGCAGCAGCCAGACATGGGCAGCCGCTAGCGCGCTCCATCCCCATATCTTGGCGCTGAGCTGGTTGAACGTAAAGCCGTCAGTCGCAGACGTCGAGAATTTGGCTCCGGTTGAGCTATTGACGTGCAGTGCCGTGTCGGGTGTATTCGTGTTGATCCCCACTCGGGTGGTCGAGTAGTCGACGAACAACTTGGAGCTGCCAACGGCAAGATCCTGCCAGTGGTTTGTTAGGCCACTTGTGAACCTCACGACCTCGGCACCACCCGCGACGATCGTTAGCATTGTCGCAGTCCCGCCGATGCCGTATGTCGGAACAGAACGACGCGGGATCAGCGTGGGCGTGGTTCCACCCGCCGCCCCAGCGAGAAGTTGGAATCCGTCAGCGTTACCGGCAATGACGCCCCCCGCGGTCACCGTCAGGTCGCCCGCATCGATGGTCACGTCTTGCGCGCTGCTGATCGTCAGCGCCGCCACGCTGTTCGTGTAGAGCGCCCAGCCTTGCGCACCCTCCGCGCGAAGTTGCGACTCAGAACCACCGGAGAGGATCCGCACGTACTTCCCGACAGTATCGGAGTAAATGTAGATATTGGTGTCGATGTCCCCGTCGGTGCCGAGATTCATCCGGTTCGCACCGAAGGACCCGACCGTCTTGAACCCCGCGTTGGCGTCACGGAAATTGCAATCTCCGTGATAGTCGAAGTACATTGTCGCCTGAGCCTGCCGGAAGATCATGTTCCCACTGCCGTCGAACTGGAATGATCCGGTGTTTGCACCAGCGTTCGAGGTGAAGAAGATGTCTGCCGTGCCCGCAACGCTGTTGATCGTGATATCACCATCGGTGGTGACGATATCCCCCGCGGTCACCGTCAGGTCGCCCGTAGGGATTGTGACGTTCTGAGACGCGTCGACCGTCAGCGCCTCGACGCCCGCGGTGATAAGCGAGAGCGCGGTGCCGGTGCCGCCCAAGCCGGAGGTTGTCGCGGCACGGTCGTACAGGACCGTTGGAACCGTCGCCGAGCTGGCTGCGTTAGTCAGTTGAAACCCGTTCGCGTTCGTCGACTTGACGTCGCCAAGACCCGTCAAGTCAAAGCCACCCCATGCCCGATTCGCAACGACCGTATTGTGGTACGTTCGCTCCGCACTGAGCGTCGATCTCACCGACGTCGGAACGGCCGCGACGCTCTGCACGATCGCAACGATGTCCGCGTCGGCCAAGGCCTGCGGGGCAGCCGGAAGAGCACTGAACTTGACGTCTACCATGATTTCTATTCCGTTATCAGTTGCTCGCCGAGTTCAGTGACGAGGTTGTCACCGGCCTCCGTGATCAGGTTCATGCCTAGTATCGCAGCCGGCATGCCGAACCATCCCGGAAGCGAGTCCTCGTAGATCTCTAGGGGCGAGAGAACCGTCGCTCCGACGATGCTGTCGTAAGCGAGGCTGCCGCTCGTGATCCACGCTCCCGGAGTGATCGCCGTCCCGCTAATGATCACGACGCCGTCGACCCGAGCGTACGTTTCGCCTGACCCCGGGTGCCAGGCTACTTCCACCTCGGCGTCAGCTATCGGAGCACCCATGAATACGCCGGTGAACGTGCTGCCCATGACGGTCACCTTCAGCTCACCGGTCGCGAATCCGATCTCACCCTGATCCCAATCGATCAGGTCGCCGCTCACGGTGTCCGACGTTCGATTCACTCGGAACTTGAACGTGATCGGATCCGTCGCGTTGAAGGACGCGGCCGCGAACGATCCACCGATCGCTACCTCATGAGTCTGGAAGAGATCGGGGAAGCCGCGACGCGCCGCCTGTCGTCTGCGGTTATTGATGATGATCGCCTGGCGACGACTTATCCGAAGCCGCGCCGCCGCGCGGTCGCCAAGCGGTCGCCAGGGGACAGCTCGTCGCCGAGCCGCCACCGGTTATCCCGCCGTGGGAAGCTGGGGGCGAACCTTCCGACCCGCTCCGAGGGCCGGTCGCCGCTGGCTCATCGCGCGATCGAGCTTCGACTTACCGTCGAGCTCCTCGAGCACGTCCTTCGGCGTCGTGCCGCCCTCGATGAACTTCCTCGCAGCCGCGGCGCGGCGCTCGCGCGTCTCCTGCTGGACCCTCTGGTAGCGCTTCAAATCGCTCCCGTCCCCCTTCGGCTTCGGCATCTTCTCGAGCTTGCGACTCAGGGTCTGGATGTGCTGAGCGGCCATGTCGATTCGAGCCTGGAGAAGGTCCAGCTTGGCCGTCGAGTCTCGATGCTCGACCTCGAGCTCACGCAGGGCAATCTCACAGAGACCCGCGTCCTTCAGGACGTCGCCGATGGGGATCGTATCGATGACCCTGACGTCCGCCTCCTCGGCTACCTCCGCCGTCTCGCTGGCGAGGTCTTCCGTCTCGGTGACGACCTCCTCTTTACCCTCGTCGTCGTCGAGTTCCTGATTGACCGTCTCCTCGGGAGGCAAGGCGATCGTCGCGGGTTGATCGGAGGACAGGATCTCCACCGCGCTCTCGCGGGTGTACGTTGAGTCCGCGTTGGTGATCTCCTGTCGGGAGACCCTCTTGCCTAAGATCTCGGAGACCACGTTGACTAGTGGAACGCCGTCGTCCGTCCAGTGACCGTCGTTGTCCGGGTCGAGCTGGCGAAGTGCCTGAATGATGTTCATGTCGTAGCTTCTACTCCTCTCCCTCTGAGATGTTAGCTCCCCGCCGAGGGAGGTTTGCGGCGGAGAGCCGTGGACCCAACCAGATTCTAGTCGTCGCCCAGGACGACGTATGCGAGCGAGAGGACGCCCTCTGCCGTGCAGATGAGGTCGTCCGCCGAGATGTCCGCGTCGTCGACCAGGACGTTCAGGTTCAGCTCCAGGGATCCGTCGGTGTTGTCGAACAGCGCTCCCGCGCCGCCGACCGCGCGAGTGCGCGGCGATACCTCCGCGGTAGCCGCGGCCAGCGCGGTCGAGACGATGATGTCGACGTCGCCCGCGGTGATCGTTCCATCGCTCGCCGGCGTCGTGCCGATGCCGTAGTCGCCCGCCCAAGTATCGGAGAGGTTGGCCGACGTCGGTCCGGTGACGGTCAGGTAGCACGTCGCGTCCATGAAGCTGATGTTCCCCTCGGGAAAGTCACCGATTATTACGGTGCCCCAACCGACGCCGGTGGCCCCGTCGATCTCGATCGACTTGGTGAATGGAATGGTGACCTTCTTGACGACGTTCGACGCCCCAGCTCCGCGGCCGCGGCTCAGTGATCTCGGTAGACCCTTCATGATTCTCGACTCCTGTTAGTGAACTACGCCGTCGATGGCGGTCTGCCAGAACGAGGCGATATTCTGATCCGCCGCGATTACCCTAGTTCCCGTTGCGGTGAGTAGGTTGACTACGACGTCTTCCAGGGACTCCGCGAGACACTCGACGGTCTGGATGAGTTGATGAACGCCGGTCCCCGCGTCGGCCAGCGCTACCGCCGTGCCGGCGATCGCGTTCGCCTTCGTGGTCGCCAGCGAGAACGTGTTGGCCGACAGGCCGATCACGTAGTAGTCGGTCCCCGTCGCGCCGTTCGCCAGGACGGTCCCGCCGCCGGCCCAGGACCCGGCCGCGGCCTCGGCGACCGCGATCGCGTCGCCGATCGCCGAGTCGAGCGTCTCCGCGTAGACCGTGCAGACGTCGCCGGCAGCGACGGCGTACACCGTCGGATTACCGGTCATCGAGACGCCGTACGCCGACGCGGCGCCGGCTCCGAGGTTGATCGCCGCGGCGAGGTTCTCGGCCGCCGTCGCGTCGGCCGCGTTGACGTCGACCTCGCCGTCAGCACTCGGAGCGTTCTTCCAAGTGTAGACCTTGCCGGCCACCGTCACCGTCTCGTCCTCGATGTCGGTCGCCGGCGTGTAGGCCAGGCTAGACCTGACCGCGACGACGAGCCCGGACGGCGCGTCGGCGTTGGTCGTCATGACCCGGAACGGTCCGGCGCCGGTCTGAAGACCGTGCGCCGTCGCGGTCAGGATGTTCCCGGACGATCTCACGAACTCCTTCGGGAGACCGGTAGGGATCTTCGCACCGCCCATGGCGGTGATGAACAGTGCCTTCGTCGTCATGACTACTCCGTGGTTCTTCTGAGAGGGGGAACTCAGCTCGCGCGCGCTAAGATTCTCGCGTGATCAGTCGAGCAAACTTCACCTGCTTGCGCTCCGGGTAGACCCGGTTCCAGCTCGTCGCGATGTTGATGTTGTTCGTCGTCGCCGCGTTCGTCGGACCGCCGTTCGGAGCCGTTCCCGTGTAGGCGTGACCGATCGGGTGGATCGACCACTCGACGCGCGAGTAGAGGACCTCCTGACCGCCGCCGTTGCCCGCCTGGGGCTCCCGCGTGATCTCGGTCGCGACCTTCGGCGTGCCGACGCCGAGCTGAATGGCGCCCGGTCCGAAGAGCCAGGTCTCGAACATGCCGGCCGCTCCCGCGGTGCCGGCGCCGAGGACGACGTTTGTTCCGCTCGGCATGTTGTCGTCCACGACGACTCGCCGACCGAGGAACGTCGCGATCATGACCTCGCCGCGAGCGTCCGGAATGAAGTCGATTAGGTTGTTCTTCTGCGCTCGGTTGTAGACCGTCGAGTGGAACATGGCGATCCCGAGATCTTCCTGGGAGTCTCCCATCGTGACCGCGGCGTCGAGGAACGCCTCCGCGCTGAAGTCCGTCACGCCGGCGACGTAGGCGCCGCCGGAGATGTCGTTCGCGTAGTCGCCGGCATCGTTGACCCCGTTGTCCTTCGATACACCCTGCATCGTGGCGATGACCGCGGCCTGAAGTCTGCGCGCCCAGTAGTTCGACACGCGACCGGCGATCGCGTCCGCGGGATCGTCCCCGGCGAGCTGGCCGGCGAGGTCCGAGGTGCCCCAGACCTGATTGCGGTTCAGACGAACCGCGATCTCGGTGTCCGTGTCGATCGCCAGCGGACGAGCGTCGTCGAGCTGCTCGGTGAACGTCGCCGCGAGGACCTCGACCGCGTCTCCCGACATGGTTTGCTTGAAGTGGTCCGCCGTCGAGTCCGTCGACGTGTTCTCGGCGTCGTTGTCGAGATCACGCCAGCTCGGCACGTTGAAGGTAAGCCCACCACCAGCGAGCAGGCCGTCGATGAAGGGGGATCTCTGGAGCGCCCCCGCCTGAATCAGGCGAGTCTTGTCCTCGGTGAGCTGCTGGACGTAGGGCGTGAAGACTTCGGGAACGACGAGGTCCGCGACGTTCGTGGTCAGTAGGGCGTCGGACATTTGGAGTGATCTCCCGGGGAGTTCCTGGATTCCAGTTCAATCCGGAAGTCGAACCCCATGGCCGATAACCGTCCGACGAAAACTCTCGGCGCCCTCCCATGAGGACCGAGCCCCGATCGCCGGGTCTGGCGGGAGCGTCACAACGCCCATGCGCTGCTCTGCGCGCTATACCCTACGTCCGATGACACGGGGAGTGCAAGGCCCGAAAGCTACTTCTTCGCAGACGGGCGACGACCGCCGACCGTCGTGCCCGCCGCCTTCGCCATCTGGCCGGCCACGTCCCGACCCTCAGTCTGGATGACCTGACCCTGCTTCGTGACGTTCCAATCCTCGTGCGAGAACGGGTTTGAACCTCTTCGACCACTCACTCCTCTTGACCCCTGAGATCCGGCGCCGCGGGGTTCCCCCCACCAGAGTGGGCGGAGCTGCTGCTTCTCGATGTCCAGCATGAGCTGCTTCGGCGAGAGACCCGGCTTGAAGTCGGCGAGTCCCTCCTTCGTGACTACCGCCTCGTCGTCGTCGCGAACCTCGAAGATCGAATTCGCCAAGAGGAGAGCGTCGGGCCTGGCCTCCTTGAGTGCCTTCGCGCCCTCGAAGGCCTTCGTGAACTCGTCGCCGATCTTTCGCGACTTCTTCTCCTTGACCAGGCCGTCATTCGTCGCCAGGAGAATATCACGCTCCTCCGTGACCTCGTCGAGCTGACGCTGAACGGGCGTGAGCTTGCCGGCGATCCTCGCCTCTACCCGCTTCGTGACGATGCCCTCGATCTTATCCTCGTCGAGCTTGTCTCCCGCCGCGGCCTCGAGCTCGGGGAATCGATCGAGCTTCTCCTGAACGTCGGAGAGCTCACCGAGCGTGGTCCAGGACTTCAGGTCACTCTTCGCCTTCTTCCTGTCACTCTTCTCCTTCCTCAGGCTCTCCTGGACCCGATCGACGTCGGCCTGAGTCCGGATGCCGCCGACCTCCGTCAGCTCCCAAGCCCCGTCCTTCTCGGTGAATAGGGCCTTGTAGTCCTCGGGAACGTCGTCTTCGCTGTCGTACTTGGCCTCCAGAACTGGCATCTATTCGCGTCTCCTTGAAATCTTGGTTTCCGTTCGATCCTAGTCGAAGAAGTCCTCTGGATCCAAGCCCGCGCGGCGGAAGGAGTCGGGTTCGAGCTTCGCGAGCTCGTCGAGCCGGAGCTCGCGGCCCGACTCGTCGACGAACTTGTCGAGCGTCAGGTCACCGCGACGGAATAGCCTGCCCTTCGTCTTCCCCAGGATGTCGTCCTGATTCGCCGCACTCTGACGCTTCAGGAACTCCGAGTAGGTCGTCTTCGCGGGGACCTGGCCGGTCAGCTCCCTCATCCTCTTCCTGGCGAACGCATCGAACGCGCCCTTCGTCCCGCGAGGGAGCTTCGCCCGGCTCGTCGGAGCGTCGAAGCCGTTCTCGGCGGCGAACTCGCGGAGGAGCTGCTTCTGAGTGAAGTTCCGCGCCGGGCGAGTCCCCATCGGCTCCGGGTCGAGCGTAGGGAGGATCAGCGACCGCTCCCGGTGGTGGAGGGGCAGGACCGGGCGCTTCTCGTCGTCGAGCTCGAAGGTCTCGCCGTCCAGCGACCGGCAATTATGGACCAGGAGACCATTGGCAATGTAGACTCCTCGACAGGTCTCTAGGTTATAGACATGGGTCGATCGAAACTCTCTCCGCACGCTCACGACATCATCGCCGACTACCGAGCAGGGAAATCCGCCAGGTCGATCGCTATCGATCACGAAACGACCACGACCACTGTCACGAGTCTTCTGAAGAAGGCTGGCGTCATGCCACATCGGGAGCGCGGCGTCGTCGACGACATGATTGGCGAGGATCGACGATGCATCGTTCGCATGTTCTGCGAAGGCACCAGGCCTTCCGAAATCATTCGCCTTACAGGACGAAGTAAGTCCTGCGTCTACGCCGTGCTCAAGAGAAATAGAGTGCCTCTCCGAGGTCTTACTAACTGGTCTCCTAGCCATTCTCAGAAGCTCAGAGCCGCAAAGACCAGGGAGACTCGAGGAATCCTGAACGAGACGGAGAAGGTTGTCCTCAGACTTCTCCGTGCCGCGAAGGTACGCGGTAAGGCGCAGTGGGCATTTGGCTACCAGAACGTCGACTTCGCCATCCGTTCCCACTCCGTCGCCGTGGAAGTCTGCTGCCGAGGGACATTCTCGAAGTACGTGCGAGAAGGCTGGATCGTTCGCCGCATCAAAGAGCTCGGCAATGCTGGGTGGCACGTCTACGTCTTGAACGCCTTCGATCGCAGAACTATCGAGACCTACGGAATAGAGGATCTGCTTTCCTGGCTCGACTTCCTCAAGGGACAACCAACCATCCGACGTCAGTACCGGGTGATTCGGTGTCCCGATCAACTCCTTTCCACTGGCTGTTGTGACGATGATTACGTCGCCGCGATATCGACGCCGATAAAGCTTCTCGACTAGACCGATCGGACGAACCTGAGTCGATCCTTCGACGCAAATCGCCGTGGTCCGCGAATCGAGCGTCGCGATGAAGAGGAGGACCTCGAAGAGATCGTCGTTCGTCGCGATGAAGATGTCGCGGCCGCGGGACGCGGCGTGGTTCGACGCGGTGACCGCCAGGGTCTCCATCTGGCGCCGCGTCCTCGCCGTCGCGCCGCCGGCGCCGCCGGTCGCCCTCGTTCCCACCACCCGAGCGGCGACCTCTCGCGGCGCCTCGCCCTGGGTCACGCCGATCGTAATCTGATCGGCGATCGCCCGCGCGTCGCCGTTCCGCGTCGCGGCGATCCACTCGCCGAGCGTTCGACCGAGGAAGGGGTCCTTCAGCGCCGCGCGCCGTAGGTCCTTCGCCGCCGGCAGGATCGTCTGAAGCTGCGCCGGCGAGACCGTCCGAGCGGCGGCCTCGACGAACCGCGCCTCGGCGACCGAGACGTCGCCCACGCCCTTCCGCATGATTCGCCCCACCTCGCGCCACGCTCCGGCTCGGATCTCACGAACCTCGTCGAGCAGCGCCCTCAGGCGCAGGACTTGGCCGGCACTCTTGAGCCCGACCCTTCCGCTGCCGAGCCGGTCGCGAATCGCTCGACGGAGGTCGCGCTCGGTCCCGTCGAGGACCTCGAAAGCCTCGTTCCGAAGCCCCCGAGAGACGCGGAGGAGGTTGATCTGACGCCGGACGAACGCGTCGAGGAGATCCTCATTCGCGGTCACTTAGGTGGCTCCCAACCTTCGAGAATGACGTGCTCGTGGAATGAGCACGTATCCGTGAACGGGCACACCACTGACGGCGTGACGACTCCGTCGTCGGAGATGTCGTGACTTGGATGGTCTTCATCAGTGGGCGGACGCTGAAGGGTTCCACCCTGACCGCACTGTGGACACTTGAACGTGACGATGACGAAACCATCACCGTCGACGTCGTAGCGAATCCACGTGCCCGGAGGCTGCTCGCGCTGAGGGCCAGTAAATCTCGGATAGCTCCGACGGTTCGTCACCTACTCGCCCCGACCGGCTCCTTCTCCGCCTCGACCTCCTCCTCCTCCTCGTCCTCGTCCTCCTCCGGACCCTCCGGATCCATACTCGGCGGCGGCGGATTGAGGTCCTCGTTCTCGCGCTCCTCGGCGAGTTGGGCGATCTCCTCCTCGAAGGTCATCTCGGTCACGCCCTTCTTCTGCATGTTGCCGTGAATCGTACGCGACGAGAGCGGAGCGCCCATGGTCTTCGCGCCCTGAAGCTGAGTGAGCTCCTGGCCGCTCATCGTGTCGTCGACGAAGTCGAGGTTCGGCTCGACAGCGACCGCTTCCGGGTCGGCTCCCATCCATCGAGCCCCGATCCTCAGGAGCTTCTCCAGAGCGTGGGCGGAGGCCTTCGCGACGTGGTTCAGCGTGGCGGTCCGAGCTGAGACTCGAATCTTCAACGCCTCGCCGGATTCGGCGTCGCGCGAGGTCGACTCCATCGGATCGCTCGTCATCGAGCGAGCCTCGGTCCGATCGTTCTCCAACGACTGACGCTGCTCCGGTATACCGGCGGAGTTGACGCCGATGTACCTCGCGTCGCCACCGATGGGCAGAGCGATCTCCGCGTGAGCGCCGACCCTCCGATTCGGCTTGTCGTCGACGTCGCCGATCACGACGAGCGTGTCCTGACCCGTCATGAAGAGACTCTGGCGATAGTCGGCCTCGCCGCGGTAGATCGTGAGCGAGATGTTCGATAGACCGAGAAGCGGCGGTCGATCCGGAGTCGCCAGCGCGTCTTTCGAGTTCACGAAGACGAACGGGACCTCGTTCGACGTGCCTCGGCCCGTTCGGGGCTCCTCGAGCTTCGACGGATCGAAGCTCTGATCCTTCTCGAAGACGGCCTGACGATAGATCCCCTCACCCTCCGGCTCGTTCTCCAGAGGATCGCCGAGGACGAGGACTCGATACTTCTCGACGTCGCGCCAGGTGAACGGGTCGGCGCCCGCCTCCTCGCCGCCGCGCTCCGCGCTCGACTCGTCGAGGACGACGAGGTTCAGGTTCGACCTCTCGATCTCCTCGCGCTGTCCGTCGTCCCAGTTGATGATGGTCTCCGCCTCGTAGAGGGAGACGTAGAAGTCACCCTTGCTCGCTCCGACGTCCTGAACGTCGAGCAGGAGGCCGAGCCGGCCCGCGACGAGCTGAAGCTCGGTCATCTTCTGGAGGAGCATCTGGAGAGACTCTCCCTCCAGCGTCGCGCTCTCGATTAGGTGCTCCATCTGAGAGGGGAGCTCGATCGTCGCATCCTTGTTGTGCATCACGCCGAGGAGCCCGGCGACGGCCTGACGCACCAGGTCGGGGAATACCGATCGAGTCTTGTACGCGCAGTACGCGAGCCAACCGCCCGAGCTGGCGTTCAGCGTGAGCGCCCCGTCCTTGATCATCCCGTCGGTCGCCGGGAGGTACTCGAAGCCCGCGTTCTTGACCTCCCGCTCCCCCTCGTAGGTCACGCGCATCTGGCGCCAGTCCTTCAGGCACTTCGAGTAGAGCGGATGGGGAGTACTGATGCTCATCTACCACATCCCGGATGTAGTTCCTGAACGAACTCGGAAGCCCTCAGACCTGATCCGATACCGGGTCTCGTCGGCGATGTGATCCTCGGCGTCGGTGTCCACATCCTCAAGGTTCTTCTCGTCTCGCGGAAGGCTCAGCACGGTCCGGAGGAAGTCCGGACACTCCGATCCTACCACGAAGAGCCCGGGCGCCTCACGCGGTAGTCCGTCGATCCTGTGAGCCGCCTTCATCATCTTTCGCATGAGCTCCCACCCCTGGACGCGAGAACCCGGCCGCTTGTCGGCGTGGGCCCAGGAGATACCGCGATAAATCGACCCGTCGAACCGAACCGGCTTCGCCATGTCCGAGCCGATGCAGTGGCCGCTCTCCACGGTAAAGATCGACGAGTCAGCCGGACCGGGCTGGACTATACAGCGATCTCCCCTCCTCCAGCCCCAGAGGATCTCGCGCTCGATAATCCCCTGAGAGATCTCCGTCGCGAGCATCTCGACGCCCTGGTTCGGCTTACCCGAGCAGCCGTACCACTCCTTGACCCGGAAGAGATCGCCGGGAACCGTCGAGCGCCAGGACCCGTCGCGCATCAGGAGATCCGACCCGTCCGACCTCGCCCACCACCCGACGGCGAAGGGCTTCGTCGATCCCCAGTCGAACGACCGGTCGACGCGCCAGCCGATGGGAACCTCGAATCGCTCCATCACGTTGAACTCCGACTTCCAGACCGCGGAGAACATGCCGCCGACGGGAATGTCCCAGTCACCGTCGAACCACGCCTTCGCCTGCTCCGGACTCGTCGCCGCCGCGGCCAGGTTGTCCTTGTAGTTCGGGTCGGCCTCGAGAAGGACCGTATTCTCGTCGACGTGGCTATGAATCGCGCATCGGATGGGTTCCTTCCTTCCGCTGTCGTCGACCGCGTCGGTGATCGTGCGCGTTCGCCACCAGTCGCCGTGCAGCTTGTAGCGATCCTGAACCCAGCCGTGACCGACGCCGTACGGGTTCGTCGTCGCGCGGATCATGCGCGGCACTCCCTGCTTCGACGAACGACAGCACGCGAACATCTTGCGGAAGCACTCGTCGTCCCTCCAGTTCGTCAGCTCCTCCCAGCCGATGAACGGGTACTCGTGTCCCTGGTAGTTCTCGCAGTCCTCCGGCCGCGCCATGTGGCGAAGGAGGAGCGCCTCGCCGGTCGGCCACTCCCACATCATCTTCGAGCGATTGAACTTCGCCTGCGGGAAGATCTGCGAGAACCACTTCTCGGTCTTCGCCTGAACGTCCGCGAGTTGCGGGTAGGTCTGCCTAAAGATCACACCGCGCCACGCGTGACCGTGTCCCTTGTCGACGTGCTGGGCGTAGGACATGATCATCCCGTCGGTCTTCGCCGCGCCGCGCGTACCGTGGTTGAGCACCTCGACGAACGGGCACGACATGAACGCAGTCTGCGACCCCTTCAGCGGCATCCACGCCACGCGCTTCCCGTCGACGTATCGCTCGACCGGAGCCTTCGCCGCCTCGACGCGAGCTTCACGGAGACGAACGCCGTACTCCTTTATCTCCGCCTGGCTCGGCTCGTGAGTCGACGCCTCGACGGCGCGAACCGTGCTCGGATTCGTGTAGCCCCTACGACTTCGTAGCTTCAAGCCTTCGCCTCGCCTCCTGGCCGGCCCACTGAAGTCTCTGCGCGGCAGTAGCTCTCGACTGAGCGTTGCATCCCGGCCGGTCGACGTAGCGCTCGACCTCGATCAGGAGAAAGTTGAGGACGACCTCGAGCTTCTCGGTTTCCGTAGACTGGACGCCGTCGCTCATTTCTAGAGAAGCACTCCTACAGTTTCGCGGCCGAGCGGTCGAAGAACCCTCCGTGGGAATACTCAAGAAACTACTCGGCATAGGAAGGCGGAATCCTATCTGGATCGGCCCTCCCCGTCATCGTCCTCGTCCTCGTCCTCGTCCTACGATCACGGTAACGAGGTCGGACAGGGACGCGATCACGCACGGTAAGCTCAGCGACGAGAAGCTCGCCGACTTCGCCGCGGCGATTCACCACAGCATCCGAATCGAGGCCGTCGTCTTCCGACAATGAAGCACTAGGCCGGACGTGGGTCGACGCCTTCCCGAACGAGGTGCGACGGGTGTGGTGACCCGTCGGTTAGTGGCGGGAAGGCCATCTTTGGCGAGAGCGATCCGCGGCCGGCCATTTTTCTACGCGACACGAACCCCCTCTAAAGAGGCCGTCGGTCCCCGCCGGTCGGCCTCGCTTTTTCTAACAGGAGAGCCCGCATGGCGGCATACGTGATTATTAGAACTCTGCTCATCGGTCTTTTTATCGTCGGTGTGATCGGCCTCCTGCTCCTGATCCCGCGAGGCCGTCGTCGTTCAAATTGAGAGGTAGACTTGACCATGGAAGAAATTTTCCTGATCCTTTTATCGTCGGTGCGATCGGCCTCCTGCTCCTGATCCCGCGAAGCCGTCGTCGTTCAAATTGAGAGGTAGACTTGACCATGGAAGAAATTTTCCTGATCCCGAACTCGGACGAGTTCATTCGCGAGTACTGGTGCCAGAAGTGCCGCCAGCTCCGCCTCTGGGCGAAGCCCGAACTCCTGCGAGCCTGCTCCCAGTGCAATAACACGGACCTCGTAGTAGCACTCCCGGGCGAACTCGACGCCGACGAGCTGAGGGGCAACGACAGGATGAGCGTCGAGCTCGCGATGAGGTGGAGGAAGATCTGCTACCTCCTCGTCGCCCTCGACTCCGCAAGCATCGAGCTTCGAGACATGAAGCGAGCCGCCGTCGAAGACTGGACCAACCTCGCGAAGATCGCCGGCGTCCGGCCTCCGAGTCCGAAGACCGTCGCCCTCATCCTGCGAACGCTCGCGGAAATAGAGAATAGGGTCTCCAGTCCCTCGAGCGACGAGCCGAAGAAGAAGACATGAAACCTCTGTCAGAAATTCTCCCTGTAGTCCGCAATGGATCAATCTGGTTCAAGATCTACGTCGACGGCCGCCCTCGCAGGGGTGTCTACCCGACGATCAAGGCCGCCGAGCAAAATCTAGATAAGGAGAGAAGAAGGCCCTGAGACCTCTTCTTTCGAATCACCCCTTCAGTCGGAGCGCTCCGAACGCCGATAGAGCTATCATGCACGCAATCAAGAAAACCTGGCGGATCGCCGCCTTCTACCTCTCTCTGGCCGCCGTTTGCCTACTCACCTCCTGCAGCAGGAGCCGCCACCCGGTCATTTCCAGTGACCCGGTCGCTGATCTGGTGGTCTACGAGATGATCCGCGCGGGAAGCGGCGCCGAAGGGCCTGAAGTCACCTTCGAGTTCAGGCGGTACACTTACTACATTGACGAGCACGGCGAGAAGCGGGAGCGCGTCGCCAGCTTCCACCACCAAGGCGGAATCGACTGGGGTCCGTGGGCCAGGCCGGGGCTCGCGTTGAACCTTTCGCAGATGATCATCGGAGACCGCTTCGATCCGGACGTGGCGTTCGAACTAGTCGGTCCCTTCGTCGTCGAC
>Ga0255048_10001595_pt1 | contig 15495 bp, 23 predicted proteins | sample JV7_2_2_MG_FD_183619 | JGI IMG/M metagenome (GOLD analysis project Ga0255048, IMG submission 183619) | Seawater microbial communities from Jervis Inlet, British Columbia, Canada - JV7_2_2 | ecosystem: Environmental > Aquatic > Marine > Inlet | place: Canada: British Columbia | collected 2016-10-06
GCTCCGGGTCGATTGGAACAGTGAGCGAAATGAATAGAGATGTAGATGAAGCTAAATCACTACAAGATATATACATTAGGCTATTGGCCAGGGACACTGGTCAGCGAAAAGCTAAACTTTTAAGTGATATAGGTAAGGATTTCTATATGTCGGCCAAAGAGGCAATTGCATATGGACTTGCTGATAGAATATATCCAACAAGAAAGAAAAAATTTAAACAGATTAAAAAGACAGTCAAACAAAATAAAAAGAGGTAAGTATGTCCGATTCATTAAGTAGTAGGATCAAAAGATATGCGAAACGTCATACGTTTCATTTTGTAGTTATTATTGCAATTGGTCTGGGTATTGCTGTAAGCATATCGCAGTACAGTATTTTGGCGGTGCTAAATAAAAAAATTGATGACAATAGAAAGGCATCAATAGAAAAAATCAGCTCTAGCGAGATCACAATTCAAAAGAGCACTAATGTATTGGCAGCAAGTATAAATAAAAATATTGATGCAGTCAATGCAACAACTAATGCTCGTATCGATACTATTGATAGTACAATAAAACCTGAGTTAAAAAGACGGGAGCTAGTTAAAAAAGTTAGAACGGCCATTACAGAAAATACTAGACAGAGTATAGATATTAGGACACTGAATAAGATAACCAACTCTGTAATTGATTATAGCTACGAGTTTAATTTACCAATAGCGGCTACACTGGCACAGATGAAGGTAGAAAGTAATTTTAATCTTTTAGCAAAGTCTCATGCTGGAGCCAAAGGGCTAATGCAAATAATAGATCCTACAGCTGCAGAGATAGCATCTGACCTAGGGCACAGAAGATATAACATATGGAATCCGTTGACGAACATAAAGTTTGGCTGCTACTATATGTCTAAGGTTCTAAATGCGTTTGATAATAATTATGAAGACGCTCTTAGGGCTTATAATTTTGGGCCACACCATGTTTTGCAAGTTAAAACAGGCGAGATTGATTTGAGTCATAGCCGAACTATATTGGTAGATGGATTGGAAAAACAATTTTTAATTGATAAGAAGTATGGAAAATTTATATTGGATGAAGATGGAAGCAGAATTCTGATTAGAGAAGAACACAAATATCCGCAAGAAACTATAAATTACGTTAAAAGTGTAAAAAAATATAGAAAATTATTTTCTACATACGGTTTAGATAAAGTAGAGTAAAATGAAACTTAAAGTATATGAAGATCTTAAGGCAGAGGTTCTCTCGTGTAAAAAATGTGACCTAGGTTGTAAAAAAGTTGATAACCATGACCCTCATGTTATGGGGCAAGGAAATCTAGACGCCAGTATAATATTCATGGCCGAGGCACCCGGACTACAAGAGACCATTCATGAGCGGCCTCTTACTCCACCGGGAACATCTGGTCGCATATATGAAAGAGTTCTGAAAAATATAGGTCTCTCTAGAGACGAAGTGTATACAACTAACACTGTATTGTGTCGTCCGGAAAATAATAATGACCCCATGCCGTATCAAGTTCACAGCTGTGGAGATTATTTAGTTAATCAATTTGAACTCATACAACCTAAATTGGTGGTGACGTTTGGAAGATTTGCTGCCCAAGCACTATTAGGATATGTTAAGATCACTAAAGATCACGGACAAATACGTCATTCTAAAAAGTTTAATGTAGATGTATTTCCAATGTATCATCCTGCATATGTAGGTGCCTATGCAAATGCTGAAAGGCGACTAGAGTTTAAGGTAGACACGCAGATACTAAAAAAGATAGTTAAAGAACACAAGGAGGCAGTATGAAATCGATTCTATTTGTAATATTATCTATGTTTATGTCTCCTATAAGCGCTGGAGCCTCAGATCAATATGATTTGAATTCAAAAGCACAATGGAAATCTAAAGCAAAAATTAGAAATAATGTTGTCTTGAAGTCAAAATATATAGTGTCTATGTCAGATGTAGCTAAATTTAAATATACTTATCGCATAACCAGAAAAAGATTTTCTGATTTCACTGGGCTAAATCTAAATAAATGTAATATAAAACCTCTAGAGATAAGAGTTATTAGTTTAAATGATTTAAGCAATAAGAAATATTTTCCCGACGAGCATAAATATAGTTTTCCGGCCGATAAAAATGGCAAGGGTGACTTTGTTCTTGGTAGATATTTTAGATACAATAATCATTTATATTTAGCTCCAAAGTATAATCATATGTATTGGAACATTAACTTTGCACACGAATTAGCCCATCATTTTTATGATGAATGCGTAATACACTTTGCCGACAACGAATCTGAGCATGACATAATTCACAAGTTTGAAGATTATTTTGAGAGGATGAGATGACCAATTTTCGATCCGACGCATTAAGTTGGGATGAATATTTTATGGCAGTAGCAAAGTTGTCTGCCTTAAGAAGCAAAGATCCAAATACTCAAGTGGGTGCCTGCATTGTGGATAAGTATAATCATATAGTGGGAACAGGGTATAATGGCTTTCCAACAGGCATATCAAATTATGAATTGCCGTGGGGGCGAACGGGAGACTTTTTAGAAAAGAAATATGCCTATATGTGTCATGCCGAGTCAAATGCAATAGATAATGGTGATTGTGGTAGAGTAAAGGGCGGGCGCATATATGTTACTCTTTTTCCGTGCAATGAGTGTGCTAAAAGAATTATCCAAAATAGGATAAGCGAAGTGATATATCTTTCTGATAAGTATCATGATTCGGATGAATCTAAGGCTGCTAGAAAAATGTTTGAGCTTTCTAAGACAAAAACTAAAAAGTATCCCAACTCTGGGGCCACAAGAGAGATTTTAATACGACTACCATGATTAGGATAATAGATGAAGGCTTTTGTAATATTGGCTTGCGAGGGCCACCAAGATAAAGATACAGGATTTTGTCTGTGTCGCGGGGTCGAAAATACAATCCTAGATTTAGAGCCTATAGAGAGATTAGATAGCTACAGGGAACTAATACAATATTTGGATAAGGTTCCCCAGTTATTCGATGGCGTTTGTTTTAAAACTAACCAGATAACAAATGCTATATACAAAATATATGAGATGGGATTTATACCAGAGCGAGTTTATAAATATATAGCTTATTTTTACGAGAAGCATAAACATTGTGGTATTATACTTTTCATAAAACCCAAGATAACTACTTAAAATCTATTAATATTTTTCATATATATGATACACTTTTATAAGGAGAAGATTTATATGAAATATTCTATTAGTGATGCAGCTGAGATAGCAAAAAGTCGCAATGGACAGTGTTTATCCAAAAAATATAAAAATACAAGAACTCCGCTTAAATGGAAATGTTTGTTTCACAATCATATATGGAATGATAATTTTTATAATATAAAGAATGGACATTGGTGTAAAAAATGTTCAGACGACCGCCGACGATATAATTTGCAGAAGTGCATAAGTGCAGCAAAAAAATATAAAGGATTTTGTTTGGAGGATAAATATATTAATAGTAAGCATAAGATGCTATGGCAATGCAAAGCTGGACACAAATGGAAAGCACAATTTTGTGAAATTGTTCGTGGCTCTTGGTGCAGAAAATGTAGAAAATATGTAAGCAAATATTCTTTAAAAGACGCACAAAAAATAGCAAAAAAGCGAGCGGGAAAGTGTTTATCTAAACAATATTCTAAAGGAGCTAATAAATTAAAATGGCTATGTATTAATAAACATATATGGTATGCCTCCATCTATCATATAAATAAAGGATCTTGGTGCCCCAGGTGTAAAAATAAATCTCAACAAAAGCTTTTTGAAATTATTAAACAAATATATTGTAATCACGAATTGTATAATAATTTTAGAGGTTTCGATTGGCTAAAAACTAAAAAATACGGAAAACAAGAAATAGATATTTTTATAAGAAATAAATATAAAACTTTTTCATTGGGTGTTGAGTATGATGGTGCACAACATTTTATACCAGTATCTTTTGGAGGAATATCGGCAGAAAAGGCTAAAGATAATCTAAAGAAACAAAAATATCTAGATAGATTAAAAAATAAAAAGATAAAATCTAACAAGAAAGACATTATGTATTTTATTAGATTTTCATATAAAGATAAAATCACATTAAAAAAAGTAAAAGAAAAGTTAATTAAAAATAAAATACCGATTCCAAATAAATAATAGATTAAGTTCATGGAGACAATATGTCATTTGATTATAAAAAAGAAAAACCATTCGTATATGTAATAGTATGCGCTGACTTATCATTTAGACATAGAGTAGTTCAGTCGTGTCACGCGGCGCTAGAATCTGGTCTAAAATTAGATCATTGCAAGGACTTCCCATCAGGTATGGTTGTCTTGCAGGTTAAGGATGAAAAAGAATTAATTGGCGCCGAGGATCATTTGCATAGAATGGGTATTAAGTGTCATATGTTTTATGAGAACCCAATGAATCGATATACTGCTTTGGCGACAGAAGTTATTCCGAAAGATAAGCGAAGGTATCTAAGACAGTATAAACTTTTAAGTATGCATAGATCGAATATATTAGATAAGATAAAGAGGTTGTTTAAATGACATATAAAGATATGTGCCTATTGTATAAGCACGAACTTAAAGATAATGATAGTATTGCCGATCAATATTACTTTAATAAAAATAAGCGAGGCGGGTTCGATTTCAATAGTATGGCACAGAGAATACAGATATTTTTAGAAAAACATATTAATATATCCGACGACGAGGCCAGATCCCTCCTTAATAAAAAAAGACAAAAATAATGGCACGTAATAAATTTCAAAGTTTTCGTGCTAAATCAGAAAGAAACAGATTGATTAAAAGAATATATAAAATAGAGCTTAAGCAAGACGCCTCTATTTCCGAAATATATTACGATAATCTCAAAAAATATGCGAAAAGGATGAGATCCATACGTAAAGGGCCCTTAATCAACTTTATGGAGAGATATATCATAGTTGATAGGCCCGGAGTGATACCAAAATACTAATAATTTTATATATAATGGGCCCGTCAGGTTTCGACAGAGAACTGAATGCGGTGCTGATGACTCGTGAGAGGTGTCTGGCTCACGTTAATAAAGGCACAATTTTATAATTGCCGAAGATAATTTCTTTGGTGGTCTCTTTGACAGCCCAGCTGTTGAGGGACCGATTGCTCTAGCAGCCTAAACAGTTTAGCTTGAGCGGGGAGTTCACATCCTGGCAACAGAAAGTGAAACCTGTGGTGGACTTGGTCTACTAGTCCTAGGATGACTTAAAAAGCATCTTGGTGGAGGCGGAGGATAACTCTTCGGCCCCAGGTTTTTGTGTTTGCCATTTTGCCGGCTTGACCTTATAATAAGCTATGAGATGGAAATAGTCATAAGAGGTGCCACTGGATGTTTTTTGGACGCGAGTTCAATTCTCGCCGGGTCCACCATTCGAGCAAGAAAATTTACAATAAAGGATAGGGATATGTACAATCAACCTACTCAAGCAAATATACCACCAACTCCTTCTCAAATAGAACAGAAGGCCATGGTGGCAAGAAAAAAATTAGAACAATGCTTTAAAGATTTTCACAAGCTTATGTTAGACAAAGTGCTAGATGAAAATAAGACAGCTGCGGTTAAAAACACTGAGCGAAAAATAGTGGATGACCTCTTACATTCGGTTGTGGCACTAGAGCAAGCTAATGTTGGACAGGGATTGCTATCTTTGCTGACTATTTCAGTGCGCGAACATCTGTCATTAAGAGATAGAACTAACGAACTTGAATATGAGCTTTATAAGACCAAACGCGATCTGAGAAACTTACAACGTGATCTGGGAGTCAAGCCGGATGGCAAGAAATAATCAGCTCGAAAAATTACGATCTATTATAGTGAGAATGATTAATGATGAACAAGACGATTATTCAGATTTATTAGATAGATTACAGACCAGAGTTGGTGCACTGGAAGACCAAGTTGTGTTCAAGTCTCTAGAACTAACTCATGATGCAAAGGTCGATACATTAAGAGACATTTTGGAAGAAATTAAAAAATTATGACATTAGCAATTCAAATATTTATAGTTGTACTGGTTGCGCTTGCAGCATTTAGAATAATTAAAGAGGCTATAAGCTTTCTTTATATGTTTGCTATTCCACTCCTTATCTTAGGAGGGATAGCGTTTTACCTGCATATAAACGGCGAGCCTCTACTTACAGAAGAAAGTGATATGATTTATGCAGAAAGTATTGAACCAGCTAAAGATCAAAGCGGATGTGATGGATGTTCAGACACGATGCGCGATGTCAAAGTATTTCATCCGACTTCATCCGGGAGAAAGAGTAAGTAAAATTGAAAAATTTTCTACTGAGATAGCGCTAGCTCTTAAGGCATATAGTATGCCTATCATAAGAGTTATAACAGAAAAAGGATTAGTTAGTGTAGAATTATTAACTAGTCCACCAAGTAGTACAGGGTTTGCGGAATTGAAAGATCATCTGTTGCACACAGAACATGATCTTCCAATGATCTTAGGGCGAACACAGGACGGAGACGATCTGGTTGCGGATTTATCTATTATGCCACATCTTCTCATTGCAGGCACGACTGGTTCTGGAAAGTCAGTTATGTTGCATTCCATATTAAATAGTTTTATAGAGTCTAGTAAAAATATAAAACTTGTCCTTATAGATCCTAAGAAAGTTGAATTCTCATACTACAAAAAAATTAAACAGCTGATGTATCCTGTGGTTACTGAACCAGAGGGTGCACTTTGCGTATTGTCTGATTTATTATCAGAGATGGAGCACAGGTTTAAGCTGATGGCTAAGGCGTCAGTAACCAATATATCCGATTACAACGAAAAGAAATCAAGGATGTCACATATAGTATTAGTAATAGATGAGTTCTCGGATTTAATGCATTCGTCTAAAAAGATATTTCAGAAGAAACTATGCATGTTGGCACAGAAGTCTCGTGCATGTGGGATACATATAATCATTGCGACACAAAGACCATCGGCGGATGTTATTACGGGTCTTATAAAGGCAAACTTTCCGTCTCGTATCAGCTGTAGAGTATCGTCAGTAATTGATAGTCGAGTTATATTAAATCGTGGCGGGGCTGAAAAACTATTAGGAAAAGGTGACGCATTACTCAACTCTTTGGGTTATGACATGATAAGATTTAAGGGAGCGTTCATTGACACAGAAGAAATTCAACAAGTGTGTGACAATAATGAGCGAGGCCTTCTATCTAAGATAAGAAACTATTTGAGGTAATTATGACTGAATGGGCAAAAATAGAGGCACCTTGGGCAGATATCGATAATTTTATTGATATACTGATTGACAAAGTGGATTTTCTAGACATATTGGATGAGTGTGACCTGGAGTATTGGGAGTGCCAGGGTGACTCTACACATCGAATGAAATGCCCGCTTCCAGTGCATGATTTCGGTGGAGAAAGAACAGCGTCTATGTTTATAGACGCCGAGAGTAATAAGTTTTATTGCTTTGGGTGTAATTCTGGCGGAACTGTGATTAGCTTTGTAGAGTTGTATTATGGAATTCCATTTCATGAGTCTATGAAATTATTATCCAAGTATATCAATATAGAGGATTGTGACGGCTCCTCACTTCCAAAAAGAAAACGAAAGGGCACGGAAGATTTGGTAGAAACGCATGTTTTTCGTTCTAGCGTAATGATTAGGGAGCATGTAAGTAAATTTAAAAATACTAAGGAATATAATAAATGGGATGTTTGGGCTAATAAACAATTTCGTAAGCTAGATTCTTACTTGGATCTTGGGGATGACGCTAGCGATACGGCAAAAAATTATTGCGCCAAGCTTAAAAAATATTTGGGTGAAAAATAATGAAAATAGGAATTATAGGCGACACACACTTTGGCGCAGGATACAATCTAGGAAAGATTGATTCGGCGACTCAGCTAAATTCAAGGCTGCTAGACTACAAAAATACGTTTAATTCTATAATAGATAAGCACGTAGCCAAGGGTGTTAAATTAATAGTTCTGCCAGGAGATATCTTTGAGACAAAGCACCCTACGTCTGCTCAGCTTAATACATTCTCGCGATGTATTAAAAGGGCGGTCAATAAGGGGCTAGAGGTAGTTATTGCTGCTGGCAATCATGATCAGCAACGAGCTATATCAACTACTACATTAGACATATTTAATGAGTTGGAGTTGGATAATGTTACTGTTTATCAAAATATGGGGGCCCATACAATACTAGACGGCAACAGAAAGATTAATTTATTTTTAATGCCGTATAGAGATCGCAGGATGATAGGAAGCCAGGCTAACTCTGAAGCTATCGAAGTAATAAGTGGCAGGCTTGATGCGCTGGTAGACAAAGAGGGCGGAGACCTAAAGATTGCTATTGGGCACTTCATGCTGGATAAATCAGCAGGAGATGATAATCCAGACACATTCAGTATTAATGAGCTAATACTTCCTTTAAGCATGTTTCAGAATTTAGATGCAACTATTATGGGACACGTTCACAGACATAATGTTTTGTCTAAAAAAGATCCAGTCATAATGTATGTGGGCTCTATGGAAAAGGTTTCATTTGGGGAACAGCTACATAAAAAAGTGTCTATAATTCTAGACACAGATGATATAAATAAGTTTGAGGTTATAAAAACTAGAGTAAGGCCTTTATATGATATGATTTTTGATTATACGGAATCTAATCATAGATACAAAAGAACTATTAATCAAAAAATTATTGAAGATATAGATGCATTTAATGCCAAGCATAACACTAGAAACACAATCGTTAAGTTTTTTGCTAAGGTTCAAGAGGGCGATTTGTATCACGTAAATCATAACTTTATAAGAGAGCATATACTTAGCAAGGATGTTAAGTATTTAGCCTCAATGCAGATAGTCTCGGTAAGCTCCAGACAACTGAGAAATAAAGATATTACAGAGACGGTAAATACTAAAGAGGCGTTTTCATCATTTATTAGTGATCAATTAGAAACTGTCTCACTAAAGAAAAAATTACTTAAATATGGAGCTAAAATAATAAAAGAGGTAGAGGGCAAATAAATGTATCCTATAAGACTAAAGGCGTATAATTTTCTTTCACATGAGAAATCAGAAATTGACTTTAGCAAATTTAGTGTTGCTATGGTTTTGGGCGCAACATATGGCAATCTAGATCAATCAAACGGGTCTGGGAAGAGTGCTATATTTGAGGCCATATTATGGGCGTTGTATGGAAAATCCAGACATAAGAAGAAAGATGGCGTAGTAAAACGCAATTGTAAAAAGGCTACAGTTGAGTTTATATTTAGCGTAGACGGCACGCTATATAAGATTACGCGAAGACGTGACAAGACAATAGGTGAGTCAGAAGTAATACTGGAGCAGTGGAACGGAAGCCAGTACGTAAGTATATCCTGTGATACTAACACCGCGACTGACAGAAAAATTGTAAAAATAATTAATGTAAACTACGATGTATTTATTAACTCTGTATATTTTAAGCAAAATGATATATCTATGTTTGCAGAGGCTACACCGAGTAAGCGAAAAGATATAATAAAAGCTTTGCTCAAAATGGATATATGGGATTCATATAAAAAGAGAGCCAACGCTCATAAAAATAGATTGGCTTCTAAAGTAGAAGAAAAATCTGCTAATGCAATCTCATTAACAAAGATTGATGGAGATCTAAAGAAATATAGAGATAATCTTTCTGTGCTGTGTGATAATGTTAAAAAATCTGATGAAAAATACAAGGGCCTAAATAATAAACTAATAGCATGCAAGTCTGAGTATAATGCGATACATAATGATATTAGTAGCAACCCAGATGTTCTTAAGCGATTGCAAAAAGAATACACTGGTGCTAAACGTCGATTAACAACAATAAACAAAACGATCAACGCCAACAACAAGTCAATAACCTCTAGTAGCTCCGAAGTAAACGGACTACAGCAGAAAATACAGTCTCTGAATGAGTGCATAGATGGTAAAAAAGGTATTAACTTGCAAAATATTAGAGCGTATCTGCTAAAGGGCAAAACTAAGGAGAGAATACTAAAAGAGCATTTGTCAGAACTAGCGAAAGAAATTAAGACTGGAAAGATGTGCTATACGTGTAGACGACCAATTACAAAATCAGAAGTAAAAACTATGCTAAGCGATAGAAAAAATGACTATGACAAGATGGCAAAAGAATATAAGGTGGTTAGAGCTAAATTAACCAAGGCAGAAAGAGCTGCGAAAGAAAAAGAAAATATGGTCCTATCAGCTAATAAATCTGAGCTTGACAAGGGCAAAGTCGATATTAAAATAGCCAAACATAAAAATATAATCAATGGCTGTATAGATGAGAGCAAGAGGCTAGAAAAAGAAAAGTGCTCAATTTTATCAAGAAATTTTAAAGACGAAATAGATTCGTTAAAAATTAAATTTGATAAGGATAGGGTGGAAGATCTAAATCAAAACATTATTAAACTAGAAGAACTTGCGTCTGCGTCTAAAAAACAATACGATAGGCTAAATGTAGAATATGGCAGCAAGAAGAGAATGTGCAATGAACTAGTGGAAAAGAAGAAGAAACAAGTAGACCTTCAAAAGGAAATAGAAAAACTTAATAGTGAAATATCCGTATACGATAAGCTTCGCCATTATTTTGGTAAAGATGGTATTCAGTCAATCATAATTGAAAATGTTATAGAAGAACTAGAAAACTATTCTAATGATATTTTATCAAAGATTTGCAATGAGCCTACGTCAATATCAATTAAAACGCAAAAGCATAATGATAGCGGGTCATGGTCAGAAACTTTTGATATAGAGGTCAACTCAGAGAGCAGAAAAGATGATTTTGAGACATTCAGTGGAGGAGAGCAATTTAGAATTTCGTTGGCTCTAAGACTAGCGTTGAGTAAAATTCTATCTAGTCGAATGGGAGGCAATGTCAAGTTTCTTCTATTAGACGAAGTAAGCTCTTCATTGGATGACAAGGGTCTAAATATGTTCATGGATATAATTAAGCAGTTAGGAAACGACCTTAAAATTCTAGTAATTTCGCATGATGATATATTAAAAGAGAAATTCGATGATATTATTATGGTGAATAAGACGTCTACTGGCAGCCACATAAGCTTACAATGAGCAATTTATCTATTAATAAAAAGGACTTATAATGATAGGATTTCCGATAAAAAGGCTGTACGGCTTGGTTGGAATGCCCAGAGCTGGTAAGGATTCTGTGGCACAATTTCTAGAAGAAACCAGAGGATTTGTCCCAATGGCATTTGCTGACCGTATAAAGCAAGAGTGTGGGATCAGCAAAGAAGACTTCGAATCGGCCAAAATAGCCGGAAATATTGAAGAACTGAGGCAAAAGCTGTGGGACTTTAGTGCAGAAAAGAAGAAGCAAGATTCCCTATATTTTGTGCGAAGGCTCATGGAAGATGCCATAAAGTCTAATAAGCCAGTTGTAGTTACTGATATACGCACTCCAGATGAGCTTAATGAGTTTCTTCATTACAATACCTCATCTGACATTATTAGAAGGATATACTGGGTAAGACCAGCTAAAATGGAAGAAGAGTATCTTGACTATGAAAATGACGCCGATGAGAATGATATGCTGGTCGGATCTAAGATTGAGTGGCACACGCTATCAGCGGGTTGCTGCTATGGAGACAGGCCATCAATAAAAACTATACCCAACCAGAGGCAGGGCTTATATCAATTTTTTCAAGAGCTTAATAATATTTTCTTTGAGGAGGAAATTATGGACTTATCCGATAGTCCGCATAAAAAGATTAATAAATTGAGGGCCATACGAGCTTACCTTCGTCAATTTGAGGTGAGTATGAAATAGTCATAGGCCCTTATTGCGAGGTGCGCTATGATTGACATAATAAAATTTAGCGGAAAAGATAAAAGAGAAAGTATAAGGCGAGCAACAACCTTTTATTATGATAATTTAGACGGAGTGGGTAATAATACCCTGGAGTTGTTTTTAGCGAGATGTAGAGTTCAATCAGATAAAACAACTATTTATTATTACCCAAATATGAAAATTGATTTAAAAAGACACCGAGAACTTAAAAAGAGAAAGAAAGATAAATGAAACGAAACATACTATTAGATATAGATGGGGTCTTAGCGAACTTTTATTCTGGATTTTCAAAATATTTAAACAAAGAATTCAATTTAGAGCTTGACCCATCTGAAGATCCGGCTATATATGATATAGAGGCATGGGGACCTGGACTAGAAAATATAGACCTTGGCGAAGTTAGTAACAAATGGATTTCTAACGGAGGGTTCTTAACCCTAGAAACGTATCCAGGTGCCGCTGAATTTGTTCAAAATCTCAGAGATATTGGCAATGTGTATATCGTCACAGCCAGAATCGGAGACTGGGATGGAGGACTGGATAACGGAGCAACGGCTAAAGCTAAAGATGATACGAGTAGATGGTTAGAAGAAAACGGTATACCAGCTGACAATCTATTCTTCACGCATAAGAAAGTTGATTTCTGCAAAAATAAAAATATATCAATTTTAATAGAAGATAAGCTGAAAACAGCATTAGAGTCAGCTAATAATGGAATACACTCGATAGTAATGAATCGAGGGTGGAATCAACACTCAGAGCGTTTTAAAGTGTATCGAGCACATAGCTATGATGATGCTATTAACTTGGTAAAAAAGATAAGCAGATGAACTCAACACAAATTGCATTGTATATAAATTTCTTAATAGCAAATTATTCACTTCGTTTTGAGCACGCATTCTATGATTTAATTCCTAACTTTAGCTCTAGAGCTGTCGATATTAAAGAAGAGGCTGGGGATTTTTGGAGGAAATATAAAGTAGTAGATGAGTTTAGACAGAAAAGAATTACAAGCAAATGAATAGAACACCATATATATTAAAAACAGATGAGATTGATACGCTACTTAACGGTATGATTACTCACGGCGAAGAAGAGACCTATGATAAAATGAGAGATAAAGCTCTTTTTGCTATGGGCAAGACCAAAGACATTGATGAGTTGTTTATGGATATGCACGAGGGAATGTTAAAGCGTGCACGTAAGTATGACGACACTGAAGAAGCTAAAGCGGTGTTTTATGCTTTGTCTGCTATGCTAAGAAGGATAGCTCATGAGGTTAATAGAAAGTACATAAGAGATGGAAAGGAAGATAGTAGCCCAAGATTTTTAAGGCTAGTGGCTGACAATACAAAAGACTAGGACTTTTATGCCAGTTTCAACACTTACATTTACCGGATCAACTATAGAGCTTACTTCTGGAATACCACAAACTATGACAATTGAGTCGAATGTGCCGGCCACTATTCACTTTACTTTGGATGGCAGCACCCCGACGACGAACTCTCCAATCTATGTGGATACATTTAATATGCCCGATGGAGAGAATAGCGTGACTCTTAGCGCGTTTGGTGTTGACGCAGACAGTGCTCTTGGTCCTATACTAACGCAAACATTCGCACCAGATGTTACAAGAATTGATGTCACCAGGCACGTCGCTCGCGAGGGATTTGTAATAAATAGAGCAGACGGTGGGGCAGACAACGTAATAGGTTATGACGCTGAAGGTAAGGGCGCCAGGATTATAGACTTTGATATAGAGGATCTGGACATCATACACAGCGCTAGAGGCTTTGAGGGGCTTGTAGAAGGAACTGTGGTTGAAGTAAGGATACCCGACCCAACTACTACATCAACCCTAAGAGATGATAATTTTCAACCATTTTCTACACCAGAGGTTGGAGAATTATTTAATCCACAGGCACGAACGATATTTATAGACAATAGGATAGACAACGATCTAAATATAACACTAAGACCATGGGGATCGCTACATAATGTTCAAAGGGAATTTGGTGGAAAGCGGCTATTAGAGCCCGCAGACGACGCCACCTATGTCTCTGGAGGATTCGTTAGGCGATTCTATAGTAAGAAAAACAATGTAATGGTGTCTTATTATTTTGATCACAATGAGGGCCGGTATGTAAGAAACATACAGGAATTACCAAGTATACCAGACTCTGGTCGTGTTGGAATTGCGAATACGCCACTTGTATTTCGCTGGATTCCAAGAGGTAAGCAGTCAAGTATATAAAGGATTAATATGACAAAAAAGAAATTAGAATTAATAAAGTTATCTGCTAGTGCGGTTAAGACCTATGATCAATGCCCGCGTAAATATTTTTATACTTATATAGAAAGAGCCGCTCGTAAAGAGTGGGATCACTTTGATCTAGGAAATTTGTGCCACAAGACACTAGAGATATTTCATACAATATATATGGAAGAGGGCACAAACAAAAAGTCTCTAGCAAGTTTAATGGGTCGATCGTTTGAAGAGGCCAGAAAAGAATATAAACATGTTACATATGATATGATGGCCGAAGCAAAAGACCTCTGTGCTGGATATTTAGATAAAATGAAGCTCGACGGTATGCCTATAGTTAAGGGTGTAGAGACATCTTTTAACTTCAATATCGGGGAAAACATAAAGTTAAGAGGATTTTTGGATCGCTTGGATCTTATGAAAGATGGGCGATTCCATATTGTAGATTATAAAACTACAAAAAATACAAAGTACTTGGATGAGTTTCAACTACTTGTATACGGATTATGGCTACAAACTAAATATCCTGATGTTGAAAACTTTAAGGGATCTTATGTCTTGCTTAGACATGGATCTAAATTAAAAGAATATGAGTTCAATACTCAAGATTTAGCTCGTATTAAAAAAGATTTAATAAATTATGCAGAGAAGATAAGAACTGAAAACGTATGGGAGCCGGTTCCCACGAGACTATGTAATTGGTGTGATTTTCAAGAGATTTGTCCATCACAACAAGCTTGGTAGGATATAATGAAAACATTAAATAGCAAAAACAATATAAATCGACACATCAAAATATTTAACAAAGATGATAAATATTGTGGATTTTCTGGAATTGTTAAGGTTGTAAATAAAAACATTTATGTAAACACTGCAACCGGATCTGGTTATGAAAAAGTAATAAAAGAGTTGCGAGGAATGATTAATTTCTTGGCAGCAAAATATAAATTTTCCGGAGCGCCGTTTGATGATAGAAAGCAAAATGTAATTATTCATATTCTTGAGGGCATCCCAAAGTATGATCCACGTAAAAATACTAAGCTGTCTTCATTCTTGCAAATGAGAATAAATAGACAACTAATAAATGAACTAAGAAATGAAAGTAGAATATCTAGAAATGCTACTTTCTTAAAGATTGGGACATTTTATGTTACGTGTAAGTGTGGTGCTAGTGAAAGTATTAATATTCCTGCAAAGGATGACTTAAATGATTATAAGTGCACAAGCTGTGAGTCATCATTTAAAGATGCAAGACAGATTGTAACTACTAGCACTCCAGAACTCAATTCATCAGATTTATGTAGTTCTAGAGATGATAGCGAAAATACTGATAAGCTGGAATATATGAGCC
>Ga0255048_10001596_pt1 | contig 15493 bp, 17 predicted proteins | sample JV7_2_2_MG_FD_183619 | JGI IMG/M metagenome (GOLD analysis project Ga0255048, IMG submission 183619) | Seawater microbial communities from Jervis Inlet, British Columbia, Canada - JV7_2_2 | ecosystem: Environmental > Aquatic > Marine > Inlet | place: Canada: British Columbia | collected 2016-10-06
AATTGAGGCTATCGAAGCCGCGACCGGCCTGGGTCAATTTGATATTGTCTTTGCCAATGCCATCGTTAATCACGTCAATGGTTATGCGCCCTGGCTTGCCGGGCTAGTGAAGCCGGGCGGCCTGCTGTACTTCGAGGGCCATGGCAAGGTGGAGCGGGGCATTTATACCGCCGGGCTTGAGCGGGATTTTGGCGAGGTGACTAAGCTGGGCGAGACGACGGACAACTACCAGAGGGAGGTGTTTCGATGCCGAAAACGGACATCAAGATCACAGTAGAAGTCGAGCCGATTGTAAAACTTTATTGCAATGCAGTTGAGTGCCGTTTTAATTTGTATAACGGTTCGCCAAATCTCAATGTGTGCAACTTGAAATACATTCTCCTTGGGGAGACCGGTAAATGCAAAGCATATGAGCCGGAGCCGGAAGATGCTTGAAGACGCAGTAAAAAAACTCGCGGTTTTGACACGCGGCTCAACCTTACTCATTGGGCTTCCGCCAGGTATGGGGGAGATTATAAATCAAGCAGCCGAGGAGCAAATCGCCCGCGAGATGGAAGAATATAACGCCGCCTCCGTTGGCATGTCGGTCAAGGATTGCAGAATTATGGACGCGCTGGGCTGGCCGGCTCCTGCGGATTGGCCTGAAGTAGACATAACAGGCGACGAAGATGCTTAAAATAAACTCACAAAACAAAACCGCCGACGAAACTTTTAACGCCCTACTTTCTACTCAACCCAACCGGTCGATGCTTGCTGCCATCAAGCATGTGCAGCGTATTATCCCCTGGGTCAAGCGCCAGATTGACAATGATAACCTCTTCGCCCCCTGGCAATCGGCGCTCCTGTATTGCCTTGCTATTCAGTACAATCGCCGAGGCGGGGCAATCTTGGAGATTGGCACAGCGCAGGGCTACTCAGCGGCTATCATGGCCGAGGCGGCCACCGAAGCCCGGCTAACAACACTCAACCCCAAGGATAGCGAGTGGACAAAAGCCCGCGAGAACTTGCAGGACTGGCGAAATGCAACCGTTCTAAAAGTAAAATCCTGGGATTATTTCGACCAGTCCGATCAGCACTATGACCTGATTTTCGTTGACGGCGATCACGGCCAGGTTGAGCGGGATTTGGTTTTTTGGGAGCGCGTCAAACCGGGCGGCCTGTTCCTGTTTCACGACTACGCGGCCGAAGGTTCGGCCCGGCCCTGCCAGCCGGTTTACGAGGCGGTTAATGGTTTTGCTGCGCGACTGGGGCGGGAGCCGGATGTGTTAGTCGTCGATGACCGAGGCGTGGGTATCGCCGGATTTTACAAGGAGCGAGAATGACGGTTCGTTATTACCTTGCACCCTACCAAGAAATCATCATCGAGGAGCGACCGGGAAACCAGGCTGCCTCTCGTTGTCTGGTGCATATTCGCTCAACTGAGTTGGCGGCCTACCAGGTCACGGTTAAAGCGCCGGGTCTCGATTGGTGCATAACGGCCGTTGATGCGCTCCTGGCAACTCATACGGTTATCCAATCCGACCCGACCATCAGCCTCATTCCCTTCATTGACGCCGGCGGCGATTACCTGCCCCTGTCGGCTACCGTCTCCCAGGTGCGCTCTGTGTCCAGGACGGCCATAGGTACGGTGCTGGAAGGCCAGGGAGTACCAACGGACTGGATCACTGGTGCAACAACGCTACGGGCGGTGTTGATTCAAACCATCCGACAACTGGAAATTGCCCAGCGCCTCGGAGACGATTTCCCAAATATCGACCTAGACCTGACCGTAGGCGACATCCCGGCCGCACAAAGAGGACGAATCATAAACTGGATGGACGCAAATAATATCGACCGGAGTGACATAACGAGTTCTACAACCGTCCGGCAGATACTCCGCCGGCTGGTGCAACGCTATGGCTGGCGGGTGGCAATGCCGCGTATGCTGGCCTGGTCGGAGGCTAGAGAATAATGGCATCCGTATCCGATGATTTCAACAGAGGTGATGAGGCTCTGGGCGACAGCGCCGATTGGGTCGTGGTTTGGGAAGATGATGACGCCTTTGTGGTCGATGATAACGAGGTGCAATACGAAACCGACATTGGCGGGCCGCCCAACAATTACCCTCTGTCCCGATGGGACGGCACGGCCATGGATTCTGACGATTACGACATCACCGCCGATGTACAGTCAACGTCGTCATCTATCGGCGTAGGTGTAGCTGGCCGAATTCCCGAGAGTGGCACCGGTACGGCCAACGCCGACGGTTACTTTGGCGGCCTATTTGGTAGTGACTCTTATTATATTATCGAGCTAGAGAACGCCGGAAACACAACCGAGAATATCCTGGCCTCCGGCGGGTCTCCGGGTGCAAGTGTGCATGAGGTGCGCTTGAATGTCAACGGTTCAGACCTCGATCTATATGTTGACGGTGGAGGCTCGCCAACGCTCTCTACATCCGACGCCTCCTGGGGTGCCGGCGGCGTCGGTATTTGGTGGGGGTCGTTTGCCAACGATGCCTCCGGTACAATAGGTAGCCTGGATGACTGGTCGGCGGCAGACCTGGCGGCGGGTAGCCCATCGAGCAGTGTCAGCCCGTCGGTTTCACCGAGCGCCAGTGTCTCGCCCTCTGCTTCTGCTTCGCCGTCTGTTAGTCCATCAGCATCGGTCAGCCCGTCTGCTTCAGTCTCGCCTTCAGTCTCACCTTCCGCCAGTGTTTCGCCTTCAGTGTCCCCCTCAGCGTCTGTCAGTCCGTCGGCCTCAGTATCGCCCAGTGCATCGGTCAGTCCCAGCGTCTCGCCCAGTGCATCGGTTAGCCCGTCTACATCGGTGTCCCCTTCGGTGTCTCCCTCGGCCAGTGTTAGCCCTTCAGTTTCGCCCTCGGCCAGTGTCTCGCCTTCGGTTAGCCCGTCTGCGTCAGTCTCGCCGAGTGCCAGCGAAAGCCCCAGCGTCAGTCCCTCGGCCAGTGTCTCGCCTTCGGTCAGTCCCAGCGTGTCTCCCTCGGCCAGCGTCAGCCCGTCCGCATCTGTTAGTCCGAGCGTCTCTCCAAGTGCAAGTGAAAGCCCCTCGGTTAGCCCTTCCGTGTCGCCGTCAGCAAGCGAAAGTCCATCGGCCAGTGTCAGTCCTTCGGTTAGCCCATCGACCTCGGTCAGTCCGTCGGTTTCTCCATCTGTTTCGCCTTCGGCGTCCGTGTCGCCGTCTGTTTCACCCTCGGCGTCTATCAGTCCGTCGGCCTCAGTTTCACCGAGTGTCAGCCCTTCGGCCAGCGTTTCTCCATCTGTGTCGCCTTCGGCCTCGGTGTCGCCTAGCGCGTCGGTCAGCCCCAGTGTCTCACCTAGCGCGTCAGTTAGCCCATCCGCCTCGGTCTCGCCGTCGGTCTCGCCATCGGCTAGTGTTTCACCATCGGCCAGTGAAAGCCCATCGACCTCACCGTCGGCGTCAATTTCACCTTCGAGCAGCGAAAGTCCTAGCCAGTCCCCGTCGGCATCAATTAGCCCCAGCGCCTCAGTTAGCCCATCGCCGGCCCCGGCTGGCGCTGCCGTGCCGATACTTTCAGCAAACGGAATTCATTCTCTCTTATTCGGGAGGCAGGTCTTAAATGGCTAAAGTTTCAGTTATCATCCCGGCTCGTAATGAGCAATTCTTAGCAAAAACGGTTGGCGATCTTTTCAATAAGGCCGCCGGAGATATAGAGGTGGTTGTGACCCTTGACGGTTACTGGCCCGATCCGCCGCTTGCCGACCGGGACAATCTGACCCTAATTCACCGGGGCCAAGCGATGGGCATGAGGGCCGGTCTCAACGCCGCCGCTGCCGTGGCGACGGGCAAATACCTGCTCAAGTTGGACGCGCATTGTATGTTCGCCGAAGGCTTTGACGAGGCTCTTAAGGCCGATTGTGAGCCGGACTGGTTGGTTATTCCGCGCCGGGTCAGCCTGGACGCGGAGGAGTGGGCCATCGCCAACACCGGCAAATCGCCGGTTGACTATGAATATCTCTCTTATCCTGACCCGCCGGAGAAGGGGATTCACGGTGCAGTTTGGAGAGATCGGGCCAGAAGTCGGCTCGGTACCGAGATTGACGAAAACTTGAGTTTTCAGGGGTCGTGTTGGTTTATGCGCCGTGATTACTACTGGGACCGCATCGGTGGCATGAGCGAGGAAGGATACGGCACCTTCATTCAAGAGCCGCAGGAGTTGGGCCTTAAGGTCTGGTTGGGTGGCGGCAAAATCGTGACCAATAAAAAGACTTGGTACGCGCATCTCCACAAAGGCAAGCGTTACGGACGCGGTTATTATCTGAGCAAGCGAGAATGCATAACCGGCAATGTCTACTCAACGGATTTTTGGATGAACAACCGCTGGCCTGAGCGGGTGCATGATATGGATTGGCTTATAGAGCGCTTTTGGCCGGTTCCGACCTGGCCCGCCGACTGGCAATCATTATGGAAAGGTGGCGAATGGATACACTCGATTACATCTTAACTAAATTCAATCTGAGAGCCGACACCCGTCGGTTCCCGATTGAGATACCCAACATCGGCCGTGACGGCTTGGCCGAATTGTTCGCGGAACTTGGTTTCCGGGTCGGGGTCGAACTAGGGGTTGAGCGGGGGCTGTATTCCGAGGTGCTGTGCAAGGCTAACCCGGATGTACTTCTTTACGCAGTCGATAGCTGGCTTCACTATGAGGGCTATCGGGATCACGTCGATCAGAATAAATTCGATAGTTTTTACGCCGCCGCCGTAGAGCGCATGGGCCCCTACAATTGCAAACTAGTGCGCAAATTCGGAGCAGAGGCCGCCAAAGATCGTCTGACAGGTTCACTTGATTTCGTCTATATCGACGCCAACCATTCCCTGCCTTACGTCATCGACGACATTATGACCTGGCTGCCGAAGATAAGACCGGGCGGCATCATCAGCGGTCACGACTACCGCAAGACAAAGAACAATTTCGAGCTTCACGTGGTGCAGGCGGTCAATGCCTATACCGACGCTTACAAGGTGCGGCCCTGGTTCGTCCTGGGTCGGAAAAATATGATTGAAGGCGAAATTAGAGACACGCACAGATCATGGATGTGGGTTGTATAAATGGAGGTAGTGATAATGAACGACAATATCGACCGACTAATAGGTAACATCAAAGTGAGCATCAAAACAATTATTCGCCCTCCCCTCGGCCGGGCCATAGGGTTTGTTGACAAAAACGGAGCGGAAATAAAAGAAGGTCAAAAGGCCAAGATCATAGATTCGCACGGTAAAGTATGGCTTGGAATTATCAGGATTTTAAGAGAAGTGCGGTTTAGGGATGGCGCTCGCAGGGCAGAAGGTAGCCCATTTCTCTCCGACTACTCTTTAGAGGATGTTATCGAGAATATTACATACTTTGTTTTTACGTCCAAATACGATATGCGGATATGCGATCAAGGGCAAGCATCCACCCTGGAGATAATCTAGCAAAATGGATTTGTCTATTCTAATCCCGGCTAGAAATGAGATGTTTCTGGCCCGCACAATTGAAGATATTTTAGAACATATCGAAGGCGATACCGAGATCATCGCCGTTTGTGATGGCGCTTGGCCCGATCCGCCGATATCCGATCACCCCCGCATCCATCTCATCTATCACAGCAAATCTATCGGCCAGCGGGCGGCGACCAACGAAGCGGCGCGGATGGCGGCGGGCAAATTCATTATGAAGGCCGACGCTCATTGCTCATTCGCTCAGGGCTTCGACGTGAAACTGATGGCTGATTGTGAGCCGGACTGGATTGTCGTACCTCAGATGCGAAATCTGCACGCCTTTGATTGGCGGTGTAGCGAGTGCGGAAACCGAACCTATCAAGGCCCGCAACCGGAACGCTGTCAGAAATGCGAGGTCGCCGATGGCTTTGATATGATCGAAGTTTGGAAACCTCGCGCCCACACCCGCAATTCATTCATGCGCTTCGATTCCGATCTTCGCTTCGGCTACTGGAAAGCCTACAAGAAACGACTAGAGGCGCGGGGCGACCTGGCTCCAACTATGTCGTGCTTGGGTGCCTGCTGGTTAATGCGAAAATCTCTCTATTGGAAGCTTGGCGGCTTAGATGAGGGCCACGGTTCATGGGGCCAGATGGGAACCGAAATCGCTTGTAAAGCCTGGCTTTCAGGGGGGGCGCTGATGGTCAATAAAAAGACCTGGTTCGCTCATATGTTCCGCACCCAGAACGGCTTCAGTTTTCCTTACCCGAATCCGGGCGCGAAAAAAGCGCGGGCATATTCTAAGTGGCTCTGGGAGGGCGATAACTGGCCTGGTGCGGTGCATCCGTTGCCGTGGCTGGTTGACAAGTTCCGCCCGATTCCGGGCTGGCCTCTCAGTCAGGGGCTGGTGTACTACACCGACAATCACGCCGACGAAACGATCACAGACGCGGCCCGTAGGCAGATTAAGCGGGCCGCCGCAGATCGTCAGATTGTCTCTGTGTCGTTGCGACCCGTTGAGCTTGGGGAAAATATCACGCTTGATTATGAGCGTGGCGCTCTGACGATGTTTAAGCAGATTTTGGCCGGGCTTGAGACCAGCACGGCCGATGTAATTTTCCTGGTCGAGCATGACGTTCTCTACCATCCCAGCCATTTCGATTTCGAGCCGGAGAAGGAAGACGTGTTTTACTACAATCAGAACACCTGGAAAGTGGACGCGGCGACGGGCCGGGCGCTCTTTTACTACGCCAACCAGACCAGTGGCCTCTGTGCCTACCGGCCCTTGCTGCTGGAACACTACCGCAAACGGGTCAAGATGGTCGAGCGCCACGGCTTCAGTCGGCGCATGGGCTTTGAGCCGGGCACCCACAAACGCAAAGAGCGAGTAGACAATTACACGTCGGACACCTGGATGTCGGAGCATCCAAATATTGACATCCGCCACGGTCGCAACCTGACCGCCAGCCGCTGGAGCAAAGAGGAGTTTCGCAATCAGAAGCACTGCGAGGGCTGGACGGAGGCTGATGAGGTGCCGGGCTGGGGCAGGACTAGAGGCCGCTTTAATGAGTTCTTACAGGAGGTGACGGGTGAAGCAATGTCAACAATGTCGCTGGTTTGACAAGGTGCATACCTCACTATCTGAAGTACCAGGCAATTACGGCTATTGTCGCAAGCACAAACCCGTTATCTATGCCGCCAACGACAGGTATTACGGCGGCTGGCCCCTGGTTGATATTAACGACTTTTGCGGCGAGTTCAGACAAAACGAAATGGAGGTGGATAATGGGTTGCCCCGCTGAGTGTGTAATTGGTGACGATCTGGTTTTTACTGTCACAACCCATGATCCCGATACCGGCATCTTGACCGATGCCGATGGTGCGCCGACTTATCGGGTGTATGAGGATGAGACGGGGGCGGCCATCCTAAACGGTAGCATGGCGATACTGGACAATGCTAACACGACCGGGTTTTATTCCGAATTGATCGCCTGCACCGCCGCCAACGGCTTTGAGGACGGGCTGACATATAGCATCTATATTGAGGCCACGGTGGACGCCGACACCGGCGGCATCAGCTTCGGTTTCAAGGCCAAAGACCCGCCCGCAACCCAGGCCCAGGTTGACCGCAACGGCGCACTGTCAGAGAGCAGATTCGGCTTCCACACCTGGCAAGGTAATCTGTATTATGTCGATCCGATCAACGGCGATACCTTCGCCAACGGCAACCGGGGCGGACGTAGCGACCCACTCGATAGCGTCCAGGACTGTCATGACAACCTGACTACAGACTCCAACCACGATGTGATTATCCTGGTCGCCGGAGACGCGGGCAGCCCGACGACGATGACCGAAGATGTGACACTGAGCAACCGTTACCTGTTCATTCGCGGGCCGGGCCGTGATTTCATCTGGACGCGCTCTGGTAATGGCGACACGATCAGCATAACCGCTGACGGAGTGTCCCTAAGCGGCTTCCAACTAAATACAGCCAACACGGGCAGCGGTAACGGTATTCAAATAACCGATGCCGATTTTGTAGTCGTGCGAAACGTTTGGGTCAACGCCACACGGGGTGACGGCATTAATATTTTACGCGGCGACAATTGCCAGATTGTTGATAACACCTTCACCGACACCGGGCAAAGTGGAGCCGGCCAGGCTATCCATATTATAGGTACGGCTGGATCATCTAATAATAATGTTGTTCGGAAAAATCTCTTCAGAGATGCCGCCGGTGATACTATCCTGGTCGAGCAGGGGACTACAAACAACACCACGATTCAGGGTAACACCATCGAAGGCTCATCCGGCTGGGGTGTCAACATAGGCGCGTCGTCTACCGATGCCGTTATCACCGATAACCGCTTTGCCAACAACAGTTCCGGGGCCATCACTGACGCGGGCACAACCACTGTTCAGTTAAATAACGAACAGTGGGCCATGCACTCAATAGCGACCGAAGCTAGGCTGGCGGAGCTTGACGCGGCTAACTTGCCGGCTGACGTAGATGCTGCTCTGGCCGATACAAACGAACTTCAAACCGACTGGACGGACGGGGGCCGGCTCGATCTGATCCTGGATGCCAGGGCCGACCAGACCACCGCCGAAGACATCGAGACAGATACTCAAGACATTCAGAGCAGAATACCAGCCGCCCTCGTCTCCGGCAGAATGTCATCCGATGCCGTGGCTATTTCCGGCTCGACCGATGCCGCTGACAAGCTGGAAGCGTCAGCCGAAACAATTGTCATCTTTACGGTTGAGGCCGGGACGCTAAGTACAACACAATGTACAACTAACTTGACCGAGGCAACCACCGATCATTACCAAGACCGGGTCATCGTTTGGGCAACCGGAGTACTAGCAGAACAGGCGACTGATATAACCGCCTATAGTGGCACGGGCGGCTTACTGACCTACACCGCCACCACTGAAGCGCCCAGCGCCGGAGACGTAGGAGTGATTACATAACATGGCTCTTAGCGGATCACAGACGACACAAATGAGTGTGATGGCCCTGCCCGGCCCGGCACGAGCCTTTACAGCCAAGACGCCCAGTCAGATCGTATTCAGTCTTGGCGGCGACATTCGAGCAGTCGAAACCCTGATTCCGCAACTCGTCGCAGTGGAGGCGCTGGTGCCCGAGCCGAGGGCGGCCGAGACGCTGACGCCGAAGATAGTCGCAATCGAGGAATTATAATATGAATGTTTTGAGAGTTTTGGTTGAAAATATCACCGAGATCGTGGCCGCCGGCTATACCGTTATTAGGGTCTATACCGACACCTCAGAGACCGGCACCTTCACCACCTTGGACGGTACCGTCACCCTGGTCGCCGGTACCGAATCATACTTGCACACCGACCTGGCCGGCACCTCCGCCACCTGGTACAAAACGGCCTACTTTGGCGCTGTGCCGGGCGAAGGCACCAAGGCGGCCGCCCGGCGGGGCGAATCGTCGGCTGCCTATGCTACGGTTGACGAACTGCGGCAGCAGGTTCAAAAATCCGGCCTGACCGATGACGTTGAACTGGCCCTGATCTTAGATGCCGTCTCCGATTCCATTGACAAGTATTGCAATCGCCCGGACGGTTTCGTGTCAGATATAACCGCCTCCGCCCGCACCTATGCCGGTGACGGGGGCGTGGTGCATTGGATGGACGAGTGTACGGCAATCACGCTGGTTGAGGTCAAAGATTCGGCCTCAGATACAACTTACACGGCCTGGGCTGCCGCCGACTGGATAGCCGCCACCGGCGACCCGACGTTTCCAGACTTCAACCGCACCCCGTACCAGTTTTTGATCGTGTCTGCCGTTGGTGATTATGACACCTTCACCAGCGGGCAATATACGGGCGGGCGCGGGTTCCGCCCGGCTTCAATTGGTCGCGCTGTGCCTACGGTGCGGATTACGGCAAACTGGGGCTACTCGGCCACGGTGCCGCCGGTCATCAAGCAGGCTTGCATAGCCCAGACCGCCATGTGGTACAAGCGCGGTCAATCGGCCTGGGCCACCGATGCCGGGGGCGCGGCCGCTGGACGGCTCAGTTTCCGGCGGGACGTACAGGTACTCCAGGATCCGGACGTGAGGCTGATGCTTGATGGCTCGATGCTCAAAAAGCCGTCGATTGGGCGGAGGTTCTAGTGGACAATTGGCCCGATTGGATGGTCAAACTAGGCCGCCGACTTTTGACTTTATCGCCAGGACGATATAGAATTATACTAACACTTGGCGAGAGAGAAGCCGAGCGTAGAGCCGACTGGACGGTTGAAGAGGTCGGCAAGGTGGAGAAGCCGGAATGACCTGGAAGGATGACCAGGAACTAATAAATAACGAAATAACCAACGCCAGGAACTAAACCGACGGCGCGAGGACCACCGACACACCGCGCCTTAAAGCGAGAAGACACACGGCGACTGAGGTAATCCCTCACGTCGCCGTTTTTTGTTTACATATAATTTGGGTCACCTTTCCCGCAAGGGATTCACCGCCCGGCAAGGATGGACAAACGTCCGCCTTGGCCGGGCGTTTTGCATTTGCAGGTATAAAAATGACAGTCACCGTTTTCGGCCTTGACAGAATAATACGCGGCTTAACCAACATCGTCAGCACGACCGAGCGCGAAACCGACAGATCACTTGATCGGATCATTGACCATGTGGTTCCGGCAGTTCAAAACCATACCCCGGTCGGCGCAACCGGCAACCTGAAAGCAGCAGTCGAGGGCCACAAAGAGACGCTGGGCGGTGACCGGGCGGCCATCATTGACACCGGCGACCTGCCCGGCGTTATCACCGCCTCGGTTGAAGGCGGGGCGCGGGCGCACTGGCCGCCGTGGGGACAGGGGTCGTCGCTCAAGCGATGGGCCGACCATAAGGGCATCCCGGTCTTTTTGGTGGCTCGCGCCATTTCTGAGCGGGGCACGATCAAACGCTTTGACTACGGCGGCGCAGAGATGTTCCGGCGCGGCCTGGACGATAGCCGGGCCTTTATCGACGCTGAGGCCACGCGCCTGGGCAAGAACATAACGGCGGAGATGTTTGTCTAATGGCGATAACTCTGGCGCAAATGAACTCGGCAATCGAGTCGACCCTGGCGACGGCAACTGGCCTAACCTTCACTCAGGATTTTGACGAACTGAGCGAGGGTATAAACGATACTCCGCTACTGCAAGTGTACTGGGAAGACACCAATACCGACCCCGCCTCCGGCACATCCATGACCAGCTTTGCGGGTAGGGTACGTCAAACATCCCTGACCTTTTTTGGCGATCTCTACGCCCGCCAACGCTCCCACATGGCCGAGGACATGGCCGCCCTGTATCCGCTAATTGACGCCATTCAGGTTGTACTCGAAGCGCAGGACACTGCGCCCTATTTTGGACTGGATGGTATCAAGGCCCTCGAGTCATGGTCAGCCCGGCGCATCGTTTTTGAGGACGGCGGCTCTCGCTACGTTGGGGGCAGATTCATTATCAAGTTGAGGGTGTTCTGATGACCACTTATTACGCCGAAAGGGACTTATCTAAAAACAATAAAGAAGTTGTTTTCGCGGGCAGCAAGACCCGCTTGGAGTGGCTGGGCGAAGCCGACCAGCAAACGCTGGTCAACATCGGGGCCGTGCGGATCGTCGCCTCACCGCCGCTCGAAACACTTGCAGGCTGGAAAACACGGGGGAGCCGTTTGGCCGCCGGGGGTATTCGGACGATAGAAGAGTTTTTGGGGGCTACCGATGAAAAGATAAGCAAGCTAATGAAGGTCAAACCAGTCACCGTCAAAAAATGGCGGCGGCAACTTTTAGCCTGGCAAAGCCAACCGGCCGCCGGGCGCAAAGGAAAATGATGCAAATAACATTCTTGGGCCAAGAATTAGGAGGTACTAATCATGGCACAAACAGTTGATGCTTTTAGCGCATGCGATGTCACTCTTGCAATTGATAACAATTTGGGCAATTTGGTTCAGATCGAGGGAAGTACGAACGAGGCCAGTCTCGCAATGACCAGGCAAGTCGGGGAGGCTCAAACGTTCGAAGGAGAATGGAGTATCAAGAAGGGCTGCAAAAAGTCGGTCAGTGTTTCGCTGAGCGGCCTCTTTTCGCGCATAGATGCCGAGTCGATGAACATTATGAAAGACTGGTTTTTCAACTCTTCCGGTACTTCCCGCTCCATACAGATCGACGTCCCAGATAGCGCGGTCGGCTCTGACCGCTACACTGGCGAGATGATTATTGAAAACTTAAACCTTCCTTTGAGCGCGAACGACGCGACCCCCATCGCCTGGAGTGCCGCGCTGTCAAACGACGGTGCGTTCAGCGTTGCCACAATCACCAGTTAGGAGGAACAATGACAGACGAGAAAGCCCCCAAAGCAACCGAAGTCGAAGCCGTATTTACCGAAGAAACCGACGACGGCGTGACCGCCTCGTTTCCGGCGCTCAACGGCAGCAAGCCCTTTGTTATTAAATTGCAAAACATGACCTGGGGCTTGCTGGAAGACATGGAGCGCATTCAAGACCTTGAAGCCCAAAAAGACGAGGGGGCCAAATCTGAAGCGGCCTCTCTGCTTTTGGGCTTCTGGCGCGAATACGTTGTCGGCGGCCCTCGTGCTGTGCCCATCAAGCACACCGGCACCGTTTTCAAGGCTATCTTTGGTTACATGAAACATGTGACCGGGGACCAGGTTGCGGAAAAAAACTGAGGCCGCCGCCAACTGAAACAGAGCGGCTATGGGGCTTCTTGATGACCAAAGGCGGCGGCAAGCTAAAACCGCCAATAGCCTATACCTCTTTTGTTTTGTGTCGGGACATTTACCATTGCCGGCCATCTCAGTTGCGGCGGGAATCGTTGCGGGTAGTACTGCGACACATGAAGTATAGCGGCATCGAGAACGATGTTCGCAAGCACAATGACCGGAGCCAAACAAATGGCGGGCAAGCAGCCGTAAACAAAGCGCTAAGGGCCAACAAATAAATGGCTGACGAACAGGTCAGGATTGTCGTAAAAGTTGAAGGCGATACCACCGGGGCCGGGAAAGTCAAAACGGCCATGGCCGGCCTCGGCTCTACGGCGGCGTCTATCGCTACCGGCGGCCTGGCCCTGGCTGCCGGGGCCATCGCCGGGGTTGGCGTGGCGGCGGTTGCTGCTGGCCGGGAACTGTTCAACATGTCCTCCGATATAGACCAGGCATCAAATATGTTGGCCGCCAGCCTCGGTATACCGAAGGAAGCGGCCGAGGAGTTTGAGGGTGTCATGAAAGGCGTTTTCGCCAACAACTTCGGCGAATCGTTTGAAGACATCGGCCAGTCTGTAAATGAGGTAGTCACGCAGTTGGGGCGTCTGCCGGACGCCGAATTGCAAGCCGTGACCGAGGGGGCGCTGGCCCTGCGCGATGCTTTCGATCTGGATGTAAACGAATCTATCCAGGCCGTGGACGCGCTCATGGAAAACTTCGGCTTGACCAGCACGGAAGCAATGGATTTCGTGGCGGCCGGGATGCAAAAAGGATTGAATGCCTCCGGCGACCTGGTTGACTCCATCACCGAATACTCAACTCAGTTTGCATCCGGCGGAGCCGATGCCGAGCAGTTTTTTAGCCTGCTCGATAGCGGACTTCAGCAAGGCATGTTAGGCACGGACAAGGCGGCCGATCTGTTCAAGGAATTCCGGCTAAAAATAACGGACGGCAGCGAGGACGTGGCGGCGGCGCTGGAAGAGGTAGGAATTTCTGGCGATGAGTTCGTTCAGAGTATCGTCTCCGGGAATGTTGACGTTGCGGACGCCTGGACGATGGTTCAGGACGCACTGAAAGAAACCTCGAAGACCCAGGACGTGACCGCCCTCGGCGCAAGAATAATGGGCACTCAATTCGAAGATATGGGCACTGATGCCGCCCTCGCCATCGACCTGACCACCTCAAAACTATCCGACATGAGCGGGGCCACTGACGCCCTCAACCAGCAATATGCTAACTTCGGCTCACTGTTTGAAGGTGTCAAGCGTCAGGCACTAACGGCCCTGGAGCCGATAGGCGGCGCATTACTCAAGGTTGCCCAAGACATCATGCCCCAGGTGACGGCCTTTATTGACGAGAAAATTATCCCGGCCCTGGCCCTGTTCGCCGAATGGCTGGGCGAAAAGATACCGGCCGCTTTTGCGATTGTCCAGTCAGTAGCCGGGAATTTCATGTCTGGCCTGGGCGAACTCCTGGCCGTATTCACCGGGGTCGGTGCAGAAATGTTTGATACCCTGGACGCGGTTAGGGAGATCGGCTTTGCCTTCGGGCTGACCTCCGAGCAAGTCGATCAGATGGAGGCCGTCATCCGTTCAGTTGGCGACGGCTTCCGGGCGTTCTTTGATGTCGTCAGCCCCATCGTGGCCCAAATCGTTGATTTCGTGACCGAGTTCGTTTCCTGGAAAGACATCTTAATCGTAGTCGGCGGCGTCATCGCCGCCACCGTCATCCCGGCCCTGGTCTCCCTGGCGGCTACCATCGCCCCGGTTGTGTTGGCCGTGGCCGCCGTCATCGCCATCGTCGCCACCCTGCGCAACGCCTGGGAGTCTGACTGGGCCGGCATACGAACCACCTTCACCGCCGCCTGGGGCGTCATCGAGCCGGTGCTGGCTGAAATTGGCTCACTGTTTGGCGAAATCTTCACCGAGATTGGGGCGATTTTTAAGGACTTGGGGGCCGCCTTTGGAGACGGAAAAGGTCCGGCTATTGACTGGGGCAAGGTCATCAAGGGCGTTGCGTCTTTTGTGATAAAGATTGTGCGGGGCTTGGCCGCCGTTCTCAAGAAGGCACTTGAAGGTATTCGCAAATTCTGGGACAAGCACGGTAAGGCCATCGTTAAAATCGTCAAAGCCTTTGTTAAAATCGTAAAGAAGCAAATCGACACAGTAATGAAGGTTATTCATGGCATTATCACCGTTTTCTTAAAGCTCATCAAAGGCGACTGGAAAGGTGCCTGGCAGACGATTCAAAAAACGGCGGCCGAGGTTTGGGAGAACATAAAAACTATTCTGCGGCAGTTCATTAAGATTTTTACCGCGGCCTGGGAAGCCTGGCTCAAGAATATTCTCAAGGCGTTTCTGGAGTGGGTCAGAGATACTATCGCTGCGCTTGACAGGTGGGCTAAAGACCTGATTTCTATTGTCACTAAGGGTCTCGCTGATGCGGCGAAAGTTGTTATCAAATGGGTCGCTGATACGGCGGCTAGTTTTACCAAATGGGCTACAGACATAATTACCACCATCACCAAGTGGGCCACAGACCTACCCGCTAAAATCACTAAAGGTCTCGCTGATGCGGCGAAAGTTATTGTCAAATGGGTCGCTGACACGGCGGCTAGTTTTACCAAATGGGCCGCTGACGTAATAGCCACCATCACCAAGTGGGCCACAGACCTACCCGCTAAAATCACTAAGGGTCTCGCTGATGCGGCGAAAGTTATTGTCAAATGGGTCGCTGACACGGCGGCTAGTTTTACCAAATGGGCTACAGACATAATTACCACCATCACCAAGTGGGCCACAGACCTACCCGCTAAAATCAC
>Ga0255048_10001597_pt1 | contig 15491 bp, 10 predicted proteins | sample JV7_2_2_MG_FD_183619 | JGI IMG/M metagenome (GOLD analysis project Ga0255048, IMG submission 183619) | Seawater microbial communities from Jervis Inlet, British Columbia, Canada - JV7_2_2 | ecosystem: Environmental > Aquatic > Marine > Inlet | place: Canada: British Columbia | collected 2016-10-06
TGGTGAGGGCTATGTAACTGGGGCGGCAAGCCTGACTGTCATGACTGACTCAGCGATGAGCAAGTACGGCATCGCCACCAACTCTCTCGTTGACAAGTACATCGTGAACGTGACGGATGGTAGCCGTGGACTCATCACCGCCAACACAGGCACCTCGATCACCGTGGGTGCAATGGTGGGCGGAAGCTCGGACCAGTTCAGCACTGGGGATGAGTGGATCGTCTACGGCCTGTGGTCTAGCGATACGGTCCATGCCTCATTCCTGTCCTCATCGGTCAGCACGACGTTTGTTCAAGACACCACCACGCCTCAGACATGGACGGTTGATGAGTGGATTGGATACTACGCGAAGAGTTTGGATGACGGCTCACTGGTTGAAATCATCTCCAACTCAGCAACCCGTCTTCGGTTTGCATCAGGAGGTTCCTACTCAGTAGGTGAGTCAATGCAGATCGTAACCCCAGGAGGTTCAACTCTGTGGGAGGACGGTAGTGCGAGCGCGGTGGGTGACGCCTACCAGATCGGGAAGCAGTACGACGTGACTATCTCCGGTGACTACAGCATCACCAACGTGGGCGTCCATGACAGCGTGTTCGTTGGTACCATCCCTGCCACCTTCGGTCCCAAGTGGACTGACTTCGGTAGCCCCCACCTGAAGAAGCATATCAAGCGGGTCCACATCGACGTGGAAGGAGACGACGGTAACTGGCTCATCGTTGAGATGTACAAGGACGGAGCAACCTCCCCAGTGCAGGTCCAGCAGGGCTACGTCAACAAGGCCGACACCAAGTTCGTCGCCGACTTCAATCAGGGAAAGTGCTACAACTTCGGGCTTCGGATTGTCTGCTTCGGGCGCAACAACCTGAACATTCACAGCATCGGAATCGAACACGAGCCACTGACATGAGCGGATCACTAACACGCAAGCCACGTCGCCAACGAGTAGCCAAGATAGGCCGGAACATGACCGTATCCGAGCTGGCTTCTCTCGTTGAGGGTAACGTTGAAGAATTGATGGGACTAATCTCCCTGCTTCAGCGTGGACACCTCACCATGCCTACATCACGTCCCGACAACCCAGAAGACGGAGAGTTCTACCTTTCAACTTCAGGCGGGACACGCTACATTAACGTTTACAACGCATCGACTGGCTCATTCGAGTCAGCCGCTCTTTCATAGGAGAACACATCATGGCCATCCCAGACAGCAACACACTCAATCCATTCCAGCTAAGTCAGATCATGAGAATCACAGGCGGCTCAGCCAGCAGTGGTGGGTCTAAACTTGACGACGCTTTCGATAACGCCTTCGACGAACTCGACAACTTCAGCCGCGAGCTTGACTTCAACAATGCTCAGTTCCAAGAGCTGGATTCTCAGATGGTTGAGCAGTTCGAGACTTCAATCGGCGACTTCCAAAGCACACTTGAGTCAGAGCGTGAGGCACTGATTGATGCCACTGACCCAGAGACTATCACCGGCCCCCTCAAGGAAGCCTTTGAAGCTACCTCAGCCAACGTTGAGCAGTTCGCCCTCACTGAGTCACGTCGTCTGACTGAAGACCTTCAGGCGTTCGAGCAGGCCAGCTCTGATCCACGGCTTGCCGCTCGTGCCGCGACCACCTCACGGGCAACCAACGACCTTCAGAACAACATCCTCAACGCATCGAGCAACAACCTCCGCGCCTTCGGTGAGCAGATGACTCAGGCCTTGCTTGGAGCTGGTGAGCTACGACTCAATGCCAGCAACATCATCACCCAAGGTGCCGGTCAACTGGCCTCCATGATTGCTGACTTCGGTACCACCCGACAAGGGTTGTGGACCCAGCGACTCGGAGACGTTGAGCAAGCCCTTGGTCAGATGGCCAGTCTCGCGGTTGGAATCAGTGAGACTCAGGCCAGTGTCGCGGCATCCATCGCATCCAGCAAGAACAGCTTCAAAGCCGCTCAGATTCAGGCACGCACCCAGCTTGCCGGAGCCTACCTTGACTTCAACCAAGCCAACCCACCACCACCCAAACCAATCACATTCCACGTCAGCGGTCTTGGTGGCAACATCTACCGGTAAGGAATATACATCATGGCAAATCAAAAACCACTAACTATTGAAGAGCAAGAACAACGCCGCAAGGAGATGTTCGAGAATCGTGATGAGCGTCGGCAAAAAACCAAGGATTTCTTCGGCAAGATTGGATCAGGCGTAAAGGAGGCTCTATCACCTCCACCGCCCCGCCGGTCACGCGAAGAGTCCACACCTACACCACCGGCTGAGACGAACACCGTCGTTGCTGACCCTGAGTTGAACTCTGACAAGGACGTTCGCGGTGAGAAGTCCAAAGCTCAGGTCGCTGAACGCGCACCCCGCTCCAATGCAGGGGTCATTGCTGTAAAGACTCAAGCCCCGATCCCAACCGGTAAGCCGGAGCGTGGACAGGGCTTTGGTGTACGCAATCTCGGAGACGGCACCACCCAGTACGTCTACCTGTACAACGGCTCTGTGTTCGACACCAAGGCTGAGACTGATGCCGACCTGTTCGATGCCCTTGCTGACAAGAGTGTGGATGGTACCAAGCGCATCCAAGCTGTAGGCTCGAAGGTCATGGGTCGTATCATGGAGTCAGACAAGTACAGCCCACGGGCGAAGCGTGGCCTTGTCCACCTCGTTGACGGTGAGGTTGCTCAGCGTGCGGGACTGGCTACACCTCCCCCTGACTTGGGCAAGAACGTGCTTGAGTCCAATGGTTTTGACACCGACCTAGTTGGCCTTGGTGATGAGGACGCGGCTGAAGCCCTGTACTCCACCAGCGAATCAGAAGTCATGCTCCTTCAGAAGCAGGCGAACGACTGGGCCGACCGGTTCAGTGGTGACCCAGCTCAGGTGGTGGCAGAGATGGTTGCCAGTGGTCAGATCGACGTTGGCGACAAGTCAGCCGGTGGTACCCGCAAGCTCTACGATACCGTGAACATGATCACCGAGTTCGTCAACGCCGGTAACTTCCAGCAGGCTCAGAATGACTTCTCCGTTGTGCAGGCAGAGAAGCTGGAACAGATGAACGCCTTCCAAGTAGCTGATGCTGAGGCACTGGCCGCTATGACTCGGAACGTGAACATGATGGGTGTGAAGGACTCGCGTGAACAGATGATGCACCGACAGCAGACATCCATGAACTTTCTCACTGAGGTGGGATTCAAGTTCAAGGATGGCAAGCTCGATGCTGAGTCAGACCACAACAAAAGCCTACTCAAAAGCGAGAAGGGCAAGCGTGCTATGGCACACAGCAAGTCACTGCTTCAGTCATCTGCCTTCCGTGGTGGGCAACAGATCACCAACACGATTCTCTCTGGTATCCGCAACCGGACGATCACCCGTGAAGGGCGCAACCAGATCGGTGCGTTCAACCGTGTCGTAATGGAGGAGCAGGGCTTGAGTGCTGACATTCACAGCCGACTGGCCAGCCTCGCTCAAGGTGGTGAGGTGACGCCGGAGATGATGGGACTCGTGGGCAAAGAGGTGATCTACCCGATCATCGCCAAGCGTTACGGTGAGGCCGGTCTGACTTCGGTTACCGGTCACAAGTCAGAGGTGATTGCTGAGTACCTGAGTGGCCTTGCGAAAGCGATGGGAGACATGGGACGTGGCGACATGGAGCCACTACGCAAAGGTTACCCGAACGTCTTCAAGCAGGTCGGCGAATACGCTGGCTTCTTCCGTCAAGCATCCCGTGAGAAGCGGGCAATCAAAGCGAGCAAGCTCGACAAGACCTTCTCTGACTTGGAAGATCAGATCCGTCCCTTCGTTCAGGTGGATTCAAATAACATGCCTGAGCTGGATGCTGAAGGTAAGCCTATCGTGACTGTGCGTGAGCTGGGCGACGTGATCGTACCGATGATCGAGACGGTGACTGAGAACGGCCACACTCGCACGAAGACCACGCACAAGAAGATCAAGAGCCTTGAGGACATCGACTCCTTCGAGGAACACATGCGCGAGCAAGCTGACGGGGACATTCGCAACATCAACCGAGCGGCCGCATTTGCTGACAAGCTCCGCAACCGGTACGATTCCAAGTGGCTGAGTCAGTTCGGCCAGCAGAAGGACATCGCCGCTTTTGCCAGAGACCTGCCTGAAGGCCAGCGTCCTGAGACTGAGGCACAAGCCAACTCTGTAGCTCAACGACTGGGCAAGGAACACGATCAACTGCTCTCTGACTACCGTGACTTCCGTGAGCTGATCCGTGACGGTGGTGTGTCCGACGATCCCGACGAACGCCTTAATGCTTTTGAGAAATTCATGAATGATCGAGGGCATAAAGAATTTACACGCCGAATTGACAATGCCCACTCAGGAGGCATCTTCGGCTTAGGGATTACACCCGGCAATTTTGAAAACGATCAAGTAAAGGCGATCCTCGCCAACATCAAATAACCCGACTGACATCTTAGATGGTTCGGTCATTACCTACGGAGTAGGATATGAGCATCAACGAACTCACCCCAGAAAACGAAGACGAGCTTAACGGCTTGTCTCAATCACTGGCCCCTCAATCTACACAAGAACAGCCGGACCCTGATCCGCTTGACGAAGCTGAGTCAGCTATCCTCAACATCGGCCAGCCACAGAGCCAGCCACCACCACGTCACGAGGCAACACCAGCACGTCACGGCTCTGCCATCATGCCTGATGGGTTCGATGTGAACGCCAACCTGCGCGACCTTCCCGACTTCCGGCAAGATGAGTTCGCTGAGTTCGAGCAACTGCTGGACATGAACGACTGGGGTGGTCCCGACATCCGTACCCGCTCTGGGTTCTTTGGATCGCTCGCCAACGGCGTAGTCGAATCCCTTACCAACACCTTTGAAACCTCTGCCGCTGTTGCCCGTAAGATGGCCGACGATGGTGAGGCAGAAGACACCTACATGGAAAGCCTGTGGCGTGGGTCTGAGTGGTTCTGGTCCCGTGCTGGTGATGCGTTCCGACAGGATGAAGACATTGCTGGCAAGACGGTGATGGACAACCCTGAACTGCTGATGGACTCACGCTGGTGGGGTAACGGTATCGGACAACTCGTACCCTCCGTGGTGTTGGCCATGACTGGTGCCGGTGTAGGTGCTGGTGTAGCCGGTGCTGTGGCTGGTGGTGTACGGGGAGCGGCAACCAAGGGTGTGGGCTTCATGGCTGGCCAACGTGCTGGCCTTCAGTGGGCGGCGGGTCAGTTCGGCAATGCCGCTGTGCGCCAACAGGCATCGTTCCGTGCGGCCTCCATGTTCGGTCGTGAGTTCGTCCTACGCAAAGGCAAGAGCCTTGGGTACGGCAAGCTGGCTGGCTCTGTGCTGGCTGGTGGTGGCCTCGAAGGTCAAGGCATGGCACTCGACGTGTTCAACCGTGGTGGATCGAAGAAGGAAGCCGCTGTAGCCCTCGTCGGAATGACTGGTGCCGTGGGTGTGCTGAATACCATCGGACTGGGAGCAATGAGCCGATCCATCCGTACCTCACTGCTCGGTAAGGCTGGCCAACAGAAGCTCGATGACTTGCTGACCATCGGTGCAACCAAGCTCGACAAGCTACCTATGGGTAAGCGCGGGTTGTACAGCGCACTGGCTGGTGCTGATGAAGCACTCATGGAATACCTTGAAGAGCCTACCTCTGCTGGCCTGCTCATCGCAGTGGATCACTTCATTGATGCAGACAACCGACTGATCGAAGAAGGGTACGGTGAATTGTTCACTGACTCCCTGAAGAACATCGACGTTGGTATCCTCTCTCTACTGCCAGGAGTTGCAGGCGGCGCAGTCAGCTACCGTGACTCAGGTGTATCCAAGTCAAGCGAAGCGGTTGAGAAGGCAATCAAGGACGCCTCTGATGCCAAGCGTGAGGCCGCTGTGACTGCTGAGCAGACCGGTGTGCCGGTGGCTGAGGACATGGAGCCTACGCCACAGGACCAACAGCCCAACGAGCCGGACCACATCTATCACCAGCGTATCCAGAATCAAATGCGTGAGGAGTCCATCGACGTACACTACCGGAACTTCCACGCTGATGCTCGCAACATCGAAGCAATCCGTGGTACGCTGGACAAGCTGGGCTGGACTGATGCTGAAGGGTATCACATGACCGCTGTACCTAGTAGCCGTGAGTACGACCTGTACCGATCAGTCACCAAGAAGTCCGGCGCAATCGTCGTACCGTTCATGGGTACCGGTGAGATGGCTGGTGTCCAAGGGTTCCGGCAACCGTCTGCTGATGGTGAGTCGTCGTACCTGTTCGTGAACGTGAACCGCAACTCCCAGTCAGACCCGTTCAGCTTCGTCGTGATGCACGAGCTGGGCCACGACATTGACGCTAAGCTCGGTGACATCCCTCTGGTTGAGGCGACGGGCGCACAGCGCGAACACATGGATGCTGACGTCCAACGCCACACCGCAACCCTCGATCAACTCGAAGCCAAGATGAAAGCCCTGATGGAGAAGAAGGCACCATCCAAGGGGGGTAAGGGTTCGGTCAAGAAGTTCCGAGAGAAGCGAGACAAGCAAGCGGCCAATCTCGAACGTGAAATCGCTGAGGTGACATCCATGCGTGATGCCGCCTCCGGTAGCCATGCCAGCCTGAAGGCCTCCCTCGTGAACCTCTTCGCCACCGTGGTGAATGAGCCTGAGCGTGTGCCTTGGCTTGACTTGGACACCCAGAAGAAATGGAACGCCGCCTACGAATCGTGGATGGAAGACTACGCCGGTCGTGCTGATGTCCTCGTGAGTCAGGATGAGCTACGCGGCAAGGCACTGGCACAGGACATGGCCAACGAAATGTTCGCCGACTTCTTCGGTGACTTGGGCAACCGGAAAGAGTTCTGGGCGCACCTCGCTACCAAGGCTGACTCAAGCGGGTACATGGCCTCACTGAAGCCGGTGTTCGAGCGCATCCGTGACTTGTCCACCGATGAGTCCAGCCCTCTGTTCGAGGACATCAACACCAGTCACACTGAGCTGGCAGAAGTAGCCCGTCAAGCCATGTACACGATGGAGCTGATGTACTCCAATGAAGAGCTTCGGTTGCTCATGATCAGCGGTATGAGTGGCAACGAGGAAGACCTTGAGCGTGCATTGATCATGCTGGAAGAGCTGAGCTACGACCTGCAAGCCTCTGAGATGACCGCTATGGCTGAGGCTACCGTTGGTGTGTTCGCTGACCGGTTCGAGGCACAGGAAGCGGCTGAGGCGGCGAGAGTCCGTGTTGTGCGTGAGCGCATGGAAGCCAAGCAGGACAAATTCGACCACGGCACCCAGCGTGCGCTGACTCAGTGGCGTGAATGGCTGGCTGACTTCGAGAGTAAGTACAAGATCACACCGACCGACGACAACCCGTTCTTCATTGAGGAGCGGCGTGCTGAGCTGGTGAACCTTGCTGGTGTATCGTCTCCGGTACGGCTGGCTGAGGCACACGACACAGTACGGTCCCGCAAGTCACTCAAGATGTACAACATGCTTCAGGCCAGCGTAGCCAACGCCCCTGCTCGTGAGGTACTGGGCTCCTACGCCAACGACAACGAGGCCTACGCCGCAATCAAGAGCTTCGTTGGCATGACTCAGGATGAGCTGATCAACTCGGTTGAATCCTTCGTGAAGCATCCGTCCAACGCACGCATGTCCATGCACACTGGTGAAACCTATGCCCAGTTCCTTGGGCGTGCTGATGAGATGGTTGCCTTCGTTCGCTCGAACGCTGATACCCCTGTTCAAGTCAAGCATACCGATGGATCGACCAAGGTGTACACCCTGAGCGAAGCCTTCGCCGAACACGCACTGCTTGGTGCTGGTGGCTCCGGTGCATGGCAGTCGTTCATCGACGGCGGCATGATCACGGCGGCTGAGGCACTGAAGGTCTACGAGTTCACGCTCGACTCAGGCCTGTCCAGTGAGCCAGAAGCCAAGCCGTTCACCGAGCAAGCCGACTACGAGCTTCGTCTGACCAAGGCACAGCTCAAGCTGATCGACCCTGCCATGCTGGACTTCGAGCTGACTGGTGAGCAAGACCTGACTCAGACCCAGATGCAACAGGTACACGTCGCACTCGAACGGACATGGGAAGGGCTGACCAACCCAGCACAACGCCGGAGTATCAGCAACCTCATCGACTCGATGGTTGAGGTGATTGATAGTATCGACCCATTGGCCCGTGAAGTAAACCTACACCTGACCAAGTTGCAGGCTCAGTTCTTCAAGGACACTGGCCACCGGTTGAAGGAGGGAGAGAACCCTCTGACTCTGACTCGCGCACAGCAGATCGTTGACGATGGACAGGCACGACTCGATGAGCAACGTGAGTCCTTCGATGCTTCAGTAGCACCGCCGCTTGACTTCAAGAACCTCCCACCCATCCGGCGTATCGGTAAGGCTGAGGCCGCTGACACGTTCGGATCTGATCGTGGGGGTAACGTCGTACCCACCTCCCTTGGTGTCGATGTCCTGATCCTCACGGAAGACTTGAACGTGCCGACCGACCGACTTGGAGAGCTTTCTCACGGGGATACGGTTCAGGAGGATGGGTTCCGTGTCGTATTCACGAAGGATATAGGCCTGCCTGATATGCTTCAGATTGGTGATCGCAGTGAGATTGTTAATTCTCTACGCACTGATGCACACACCATGCTTAACAACTCGACTGGTGCCAATGGTGAGAAGACCTTTAGCAAGCGTGCGCTGAAGAAGGTGGATCAACTGAAGACGGTGGCTGAGGGCGGTGAGACAGAGCAGGAGCGCAAGCGTCGGTTCAAAGAGATGTCCCGTGTCCAGTCAGTGCAGAAGAAGCTCGACAAGCTGGACTCCCTGATCGGTGAGCTGGAAACCGAGCGTGCGAATCTCAAGATGCCTGAGACTCCAACGGATACCACCGACACTCAGTTCCCACCGAAGATCATCACCACTCGTGATCGGTTTGAAACCCGTGTCCGGCAACTGTTTATTCAGGCTGGCCATGAGTATGACGGTGACACCCAGCGTCCATCCAACACGATGAGTGCTGAGGCAAAGGCTGACTTGGAAGCGATCCGTCGTCGGGTGGCATACGAGATGGTATCAAGCAACGGGCAGATGAAGCGACTGGTGAACAGCGAGCCATTCAACCGGTACCGTGGGTACGGGCTGGATCGACAGCTTGCCCTGTCCGTGTCCGGTGGTGACCCCAAGATCAACCCAGCTACCCACAAGCGAATCAAAGAGAACACCCACCGTGACCCGTTGTACCACGAGCGCATCATCAAAGGCATTGCACCTCAGCGTGTGGATGGTGAGTCAGAGGCAGAGTACGCCCAGCGTTCCAAGGAGGCAGAGAAGAACTGGCACCTACTCATCGGTCGTGCGATTATGCACAGCAAGCTCTACTTCGACCTTCACCGGAACATTGAGCTGACTGAGGCGTACTGGCATGGAGTCCAGCCTAACTCGCAGGAGTTCATTGAGTTCGCCAAAGAGCGGGACATTGATATGTTCAACGATGCTCTTGCGTCGGGGATGCTCGAAGACCAAGCGGCTGAGGCAGTGTTCGTGGCTGAGAAGAATAAGTTCTACGCATCAATGGGTCGGAAGAATCCTGACATGCGTGACGAAGACAACAACGTTGAGCGTGCCATCGAAGACGTGGCCGGACAGATGGTTGGAGCGCATGGCCTGTTCGATCCGAACGGATTGACTGAGCGTGTTGACATTCCTCAGCAAGAGATTGGTCGCGCATCAAACGATCAGCGCACCCACTACCTGCGACAGCCCAACCTTGAGCAACGCTTCCCCACTCCGGTCCAGACTGCTGGCCCAACCAAGGGGATGCCATCGTACCTGCAATTCTCAGTCAAGTCAGCAAGTCAGAACCTCGATACGAAGGGTACTTTGCCGGGTGAGTCAGATGTCTACGCCTACCTCGTGCAACGACAGGAGGCCGGTGTACTGAGTCAGCAGGAATCCCAGATGCTTAGCAACTTGGTTGGTGCGAAAGCCCGACGCCTTGGTGCCAGTGAGATTCGTGTTGAGGAAGGCGAAGTGTTCTACGTCTTCAACGACGACACGGGTGCTGAAATCCTGAGCCTTGCTGACCCCATCATATACGATGAGCTGGGCGATGCGGTGTCTCTCGAAGAACGCTTCTCTGATGCTGAGCCTGACATCCAGTTCTCCACCAACCGCAAGCGGAAGAAGAGCAAGAAGAAAGCTCTCGAAGCTGTACCGGTGGCACTGCCTAAGACCAAGGTGTTCGACCCAATGAACGTACTGCACAACAGCGAGTACGCGAAGACGGTTGCCACGATGATGGCCAAGGTACCGACCAACCGGAAGGCACGGAAGAAGAACAAGCAGATCATCGAGCGGGTGAACGGTGTGATCGACTCGCTCGGTTCTCTCTATGACTTGCGCGACACCGACAACATGAAGTTCATGTCCCGCATGTACGCCGGTATGAAGTGGCTGGGCAACCGGCCTGACTTCAACGGACTCAATGCTCCTGAGCTACTGGACATCGCTGTGAACGGTCGCACCAAGAATGGTGTGAAGTCCGGTGACTTGAAAGGGTTTGGTGAATCGTCGAAGCAAGACTTGCTCAACATCCTGAGTGAGCCTGACCCTGAGCAGGCCATCAAGAAGGTGGTCGAGATGCGGAACGACAAGCGGTTCCGTAAGAGCGGTAGTCCCACTCCGATGTGGATTGAACCTATCGGTGACGCGGCCAAGGGTCCGTTCCGTCTGACTCAATCGCTCTCGAAGGTGGACAAGGCGAACATCAAAGCGGCTGTGCCTCCGATGTTGCTCGACCCCAAGGATACTGAGTGGATCGGATTCGAGGAGTCATTGAACCGAGTGATCGACAACCAAGTGGCTGAGGTACCGGACGCTGAGGCAAGCCCTGAAGCGTACAACTACTTCATCAACAACCTGATTGGCATTGCCCGTGAGTCACACCTCATGCGGAAGTCCGACGCCATGCAGGGGTGGAAGGCCAGCCTCCGACAGATCAAGTCAGGCCGGTTCGCATGGTCCGACCTTGGCAAGTATCTCGGTGACACGAGCATCTACCCGCTGTGGGATTACGTCTTCAAGGGTCACCGTCGTGCGACCGATGAGGTAGCGCAACTGGTGGATGAACTCGAAGCCACGATGCACAAGCCCACCGCCAAGAAGCGGAAGGGATCGAAGTCATGGCGTGACTCAGTGAAGCGTTCCGGTTTCATGAAGGGGCTGATTTCCTCCATGCCTGCCATCAATGACGCCATGATCGGGTACATCACCGTGGCTGGACAGAAGGCAGATGTCGTACACGCTGACTGGCTGAACCCTCTGACTCAGAAGTGGGAGCAGAACGTAACCGCTGGCCACATCCGTTCGCAGATGGCTGAGGTGATTGAGTCCACCATGAACGATATTCGTCAAGGCACCAATGCCAAGGGTCCACTACGCAAGATGATGCAGAAGCAGGCGGGTAAAATCCTACTGGAAGCTGAAGGCTCGGTGACTGCCAAGGACTTCGAGAAGCTGGCTGACGCGATGGGTGAGATGCTGGGTGGCACCGTAGCTACCCGTGTCCGGTCCCTCCAAGTCAAGCGCATGGGTGCATGGTGGAACACCAACAAGGATCAGTACACCACGCTGGCCGCTGAAGCTCGACGCATCCTTCAAGGGCGTGGGCAGAACATGGCTGAGTTCGAGGAAGGGCTTGAGTCCATTCGTCGGTACCGGTCCCTGCAAGGACAGCTCACGTTCCTGAAGACGAAGGGCAAGGAGAATGGCCCCACCTATGCCAAGGTGCAGGCTAAGATGAACGCGATGGGTGCGGTGAATGTTCGGATCGAAAATATGTTGCTGGAAGAGGACACACTCACAGCCTTCCAGAAGCTCGACAATCAGCGAACAGCTCTACTGCCACTCTTTGTCCAGACGGACGCTGAAGGCGGTACCTCGCTCAAGCGGGTGCCATTCGAGGAGATCATGAGTCTGTACTCGATCTACGAGACGGACATGAACGCCAATCGTGGGCCATCACGGTTCCAAGAAGAGCTGTCGAAGCAGGAGTTCGGTACCCGTGAGGCGTACTGGATGAGCGCGAACGTTGAGAAGATGAACATGATGGACCTGTCGGCGATGAAGAACGCTGAGCTGAACCTTGACAAGTCATGGGCTGGTACTGACTTCGATGACGTGGACGTGCCTTCGATCATCAACTCTCGCACCGGACTGGTGGACTACAAGCGGGGCAACGTGCTTGCCAACATCCGTGGCCACATGAAGTCAGTGATCGTTCGGGATGAGAACTTTGAGGCGATCAACGAGCTACGCAAGAAGGTGCGCGAAGCAGGCGAAGACAAGAACATCGACCGGTACCTCATGGAAGCGTTCGATGGCAACCTGAAGGAAATGTACGGCGTGCCTCAAGACGACTCGACCATGATCAGTCGGGGCTTGGCGCGAGCCAACAACTTCTTCTGGACTGCCTACCCATTGAGCCTGTCCCGTGTGGCGTGGTTCAACGCTCGGAACATCGGGCTTCAGGGTATGCCTTACGGACCTATGAATCAGATGTTTGAGCTGAAGGATTTGGCAGTCGCATACAAGCGGGTGTTCAAGCACGTCGGCAAGGCGCGGCTGAACAAGGCCAAGTTCATGGAGGACGTGAAGGCAGGGCGGGTACCTGTTCGCGGTGTGGTCAACGCCATGCTACTGGGACGGTCGGACATTGCTGAGTCACAGCAGATGCACGATGAAGCGTTCCGGCAACAAGACTCCCTGCCAATGAACACGCCCAACCAGCGTGCCTTCAACGCCATCCTTGGGGTACACCTCAATGAGTTCACCAGTGGTGCGCTGACTTGGGGTGACTGGTACAACCGGCTGACCGTCTACTCTGTGGGCTGGGAAGTTGGTGAGCAGTACGTCAAGAAGTTCATCGGTGGTGGCATCACGTTCGACAAGATGGTGAAGCGTCTCAAGTTCAACCAGCTTGAGTCAACGCAACGATCCCACCTGACTTCGGAGTGGGCCAAGGCTGAGCGTCTTCACCGTGAGACGGGTGACGTGAACGCCTTCGATAGCTGGCTCCATCAGTTCGCGGCCATCAAGAACGAGAACGTCAACTACGTCTACTCCACACAGGGACGGGCCATCGTTGAGCATAGTCGTTCAGCACGTCCGGTCGTTGGTATCTTCACCTATGCACGGGGAACGTGGGAGCGGGTGCTGAATCTCGGTGTCGGCCAAGTCAAGGAAGGCATCCGTGATCTTCAAGTCAACGGTCGATTGGATCGTGAGGGTTGGGAGAAGGTAGCTGAAGGGATGAACGTACTGGGCAAGCACTTCGTTGGCCACGTCATCGCCACCACGGTAGGTGCGGCGGTGATCGGGCAGAAGGATGACTTCGGTGGGGAAGACGATGAGTTCGCTCAGACCTACGGGCCTCTGACTTCGCTTGGCTACACGCCTATCAGCCCCGGTTTTTCCGTCGCCGGAGACATCGCTCGCAACGGGTTTGCCTCAGTCAAGGCATTGTTCGAGTCAGACCCAGATGAGTTCAAGAAGCGGGTGAGCATGACTGGTAACCGGATGCTGTGGTTCGTGCCGATGATGCAAGACCTGACCAACATCATGGAGTCGAGCGGCAACACCCAAGGGTTGAAGAATGTCGAGACGCTTCAGGCGTTCTTCGATAGCGAGCTGTCCACGCTGGACTTCGGTGAGCGCACTGAGCGTAGCTTGAAGTCGATGATCCAACACGTCCTGTTCAACACGGCTGAGAAGGCAGACGACCGTGCGTTCAACGAAATGTGGATAGATGCGATGCAGTTGCCCCCTGAAATGGCGAAGAAGATGAAGGGCGAACTCTGAGTCAGGGCAAAAGAAAACCCCCTCAGCGGCAACTGAGGAGGTTTCCTGCCCGTACTGGGCGTGATGGGATTACTCCCAAGTGGACTTCACCACCGTCTTCGGCGTGAAGGTGGGTCCGACCTTGACTACGGTGAACTCGACAGGCTTTTCGTCATCGTCGGTCATGGCCTTGCCTGCGGTGATCGCCTCGGCCTTGCTGTTGTAGCCTTCACCGTGTTCAGGAAGGGACTGTCCGGCTTGAATAGCAACCCACTTGTCAGTGGACGTGCGTGGTGCCTTGGCAGGTACATCAGGGGTTTCAGTCTCAGAGGTTAAGGGTGCGGTTCCGGTTACGGCTGGTGCTTGGTCTTCTTCGGTCATTGTATTCTCTCCCGTTGGGGTTGTTGTGTTGTGAAAGGGTAGCTCATCGCAGGCTTGGCAGTATGCCTCACCAGTATCGACTACGCCACCACAAAATATGCAGGGTGCTGGAAATAAATCATTCATCAGGTTGGTTTACTTCAGCGTGGTGTGTGACTTGACGGGCGGCTGAGTCGATCAAGCTCGACCACTTCTTTCCATCCCACTCTGCATCCATGATGCGGAAAGGTTTGTCCCAAGTGGGGAGCTTGATAAACGCAACGTACCGTCCTGTCTTCTTTGGGTTGCCGGATTGCCACGGTATCATTCAATCCTCTTTGGTGGTGTGCTGGTCGTTCGCTAAAAGATTTCGGGCTTTCTCCCATTTGTCACACTCTCCCTCATAAAAGGAGTAGTAGGCTTCTTCGTGTGTAAAGTCGCCTTCCTTAAATCCATCATAGAGGGCGAGTAGTCCTGCCAGAGATTCTCGCAAAGAAACATTCTCATTACGTTCACTCATACCTTGTCCCCTTCGGAACCATCCGAGTCAACGGGCTTGCCGTTGCTCTCCGCGTTCTCGACATCTACCAAGATACGAACCTTTAATCGCTTCCCGCAAGCACAGTCGATATGCCACGATCCACACTCCCACGGGTTGCGCCATCGAGTATGAACATTTCCGCACTCGCATTGACACTTGAACGGAGAACCAATCGGTTCAGTCGATTTCCTGTCAGTCATCGCTGACCTCCGCGTTCATCAACCCTTCACTGTGCGCCTTAACAACCCAGTACGCCTGCTGTGTCATCGCGGCGTCTCCTTGCGCTGTTAGCACGTTTGCGTTCTCCGTAGAGTCACAGGTTGTGAATATGGTATTGCACATTGAGCGTTCACCCATCAGCCAAGTTTTTGCTTCTTCGTAATCCATCACTCACTCTCCTTTGAACCATCCGAGGCAACAGATGAACCGTTGCGCTCTCCGTTATCAGAATCCATCGGGACCATCCTCGCTGTCGTCGGGTGGACTCGCCCACTCTTCAAGAGCTTCACGACCCTTTTTGCTCAAAGGCTTCTCTGGCGTTCTAGGGAGGATAAACCCATGTCTCCGCAAGTCTCTTTCTTCTTTTGTCTCTTCGTAATACATCACACTTCTCCTTCGTTTGAACCAGTCGAGTCAACGGTCTTGCCGCCGTTGCTCTCCGCGTTCCATAAGCCAATGAATCCTAGATTCTTCCCGCACTTACGACAAACTGCATCACAGGACCGTGTTTCGTTCACTCCCCTATCATGTTTACACATT
>Ga0255048_10001599_pt1 | contig 15483 bp, 21 predicted proteins | sample JV7_2_2_MG_FD_183619 | JGI IMG/M metagenome (GOLD analysis project Ga0255048, IMG submission 183619) | Seawater microbial communities from Jervis Inlet, British Columbia, Canada - JV7_2_2 | ecosystem: Environmental > Aquatic > Marine > Inlet | place: Canada: British Columbia | collected 2016-10-06
GCGTTACCATAAGTAGCTGCTAACGTACATATCCATAAATGGATATACCGCCCATATCCATTTATGGATATGCAAAATATCCATTTATGGATATGTTCGCCAGGTGACCTGGCGGTATATAATGGGGCCTCATTCAACAACATTAGGAAAGACTGATATGAGAGCCGACCAATATGTTCACATCGTGCGCGAGACCACCTCCCTTCGAATCGTCCGCATCGACGCAAGCTACAAAAACCTCGTGGAGCGCTGCGGCTTCGAGAGCACCCTCGGCAAGCTCGACAAGAGCGAAACCCTGGCCAAACTCAAGGCGGGCCTGACCATCTCGTTCACCCAGAACGGAATGCCGTACGAAATGGTGAATTTCAAGCTCCAGAGCGTGGCGAGGGTGCTCATTAAGGTCGAAGCACCGGCCAAACCGAAGGCGGAAGAGAAAAAGACCGCTTAAACTCACCCTCAAAGCTCGGAGGATCGCAAGATCCTCCGAGCTTTTTAGTGCCGAGTAGACGCGGAAACTGCTACTTGGGCAGCCGCACACGCGTTTCAGTGCCGAGTAGACGCGGAAACTGCTACTTGGGCAGCCGCACACGCGTTGCGTGACTCATTAGTGACCGCCTGAACCAGGACGCACACGCGTTGCGTGACTCATTAGTGACCGCCTGAACCAGGACGTCTGGAAACGCGATCAGGCAGCGTAATCCCCGCTACCTTTCATTTGGCACCGCACTGGCCAGGCAAATCGCCAACTAAATCGATGTGATCGGTGCGAGAACTATCCATTTTGTCTTCGTTTTGGGGACAGCTTTGCACTAGGGGGGCCGAGAGGGGCCGATACATCGTAGGGACTCTTTTTATAATTAAGAATTCACTTTAGGGGACCCCCCAACTTTTGCGTTCTACGAATTAATACATTAGCCCCCTATTTCGTACGGCCCCTTCGGTCCCCCTATCCTAAGTTATTCATTTTATTATACTTTCTGGTTATGCTATGGTAAACTAAGGGGACCGGGGGGGACCGTTAGGGGCCGAGTATAAAAAATGTTTATTTCCGTAGTTTACATTTATGAAAAAGCGTGATACAATATAATGGTGCAATATCCCAAAATTACCCCCAAGGAGGGAAAAATGAGTAAATCCTACGGACCCCCTAAGGGCCCTCTGTTCACCAAACCACAAGCCTCCCCATCAATCGAGGCCATGATCGAACACATCCGATCCAACCTTCTCAAAACTCATGGAATACGATCCTCTTCGGAAGAATACAAGGTTCACCACAACAGGGAGATGATAACCATCTCCTTGTTCAAACCCGGTTGGCCCAAACCATGGGAATGGTACGGCGTTGACCTTCACTATGATCCCAACGATCAGGAGAGCACCAATGAAGAAAACAGTTAAACTCAACCTCTTACGTTCTACTCCGAGCTTTTCAGTCAAGAACACCCATGTGTACACCACGTCCGATCCCCAAGCACCGATACCGTCTGTTTACATCAAGAAGTTCGGTCTGCCTGTCGATCCCCCTATGACCCTCATCGTCAGCTACACTGATGAAACAGACACCGGAGACAACTAGGAACTGTATCGTAACCCATAACCCATGGTTCCGTCGGGGGTACAACATCCCCGACGGGTACCAAAGTATGCATAGACATAAATATAGGAGATTCAAGAGCAATGACTAGCCAAGATTCAAAACAGAAACGGAGGACTCCCGCAATAGAGGGAGCACACCTCACACCCTCACCGATCTTCGGTCCTCTTCCCGAGAAAAAGATCCGGTACTGTGTCCTACTTCCAGCCTATGGCCGACAGTACCTCAACATCAATGAGTTCATCAAGGACTTTAAGGAAGGCAAGGACTTCAGATTAAAGGCACCAGAAGGATCCACATACTGCAGTATCCGGGACTTCGACCAGGTCGCAGATATAGTGGCAATCTTTCTCGACAAGGACAACCCCCCCAACGGTCCTGTCCATGTCATACCCTTCTTCAAGACTCACGACGAGGTATATTCCTAAGATGACCGACAAACCTTTAAAAATAACTCCTCCCGAGCCGAGTGAGAGAGCAATCACTATCGTGATCAGACACGTCGAGTGCCCTCTCTGTCACTCGGAACAAGTCCGATCCAAGGTCGCAGGTAATGATGGCATCTGGTGGTACATCTGTGACAATTGGGATGATCCACACGAGATCGTGATCAATGGTGAGTCCCACTATCTCCGAGATATAGCCATGAAAGGCACAGGTAGAATGTTCTTCTTTGAGCCAGACACAGGGGCAATCGAGCTTCCAACTAAGTTCGACAACCGAGTCGTTTACGTAGACCGACAAGAAGAGGTAGACTGGGATGACAACTGAACCGACCATCAACCCCCATGTTTTATTCACCGTCTGGTCACCAGATGAGGTGGCCGAATGTTTACTACCTTCGAAATACGACCACCTCTACCGGGAGCTCTGGAAGTTTGTTGAAGAGCTTCCAATGAAGAGCGATCCAGTTACGAAAGAACGTTACCTCAAATATGAGGTCCCCGAAGTATATCCCGAAGAGACACTTGCTCACTTCTGGGATAGACTCACCGACGAGGATAAAACCATCCTCAACAACTTAGCACTAGCACAGGAGAACGAATAGTGGAAATAACCAACACAGGCCAAGCTGTATTCTCTGGCCGCCCTTTTTACACACTCATGAGAATCCACAGAAACCCGCAGGGTCACATCACCAGTTGTGGTCGACTCGCCGATCCGAATTGTAGCTTCGAAGAGAAAAGTGAAGCTTATCAGGCAGGTCGGGAGTACATCTATGATCACTCCGAGAACGAGATCTGTGTTGTCAGGATGATCGGTGTCCAGATCATCAAGGTGGAGAAGGTGTGCCACACCCAGGTCACAATGAGGAATCTTTAATGGAATCGACATCTACATTCTTCATAATAATCCGGGACGACCACGACGATGAGGAGAACGCCCCCACTCTTGAGCCCGAGTACTTCGGTACCTGGAGTGATGAGGAGGAAGCAACTGATGCCCTTAAAGTCTGGTTCGATGGTACGAAATGGAAGACCGAAGGGTATACCCTCGAGGCTCTTCTCCCCACTTACTTCAACATACTCGATCCCGATGGGATAACCTCCCGAGATTCTTTCTCGATCGTTCCTCTCAACATCTTTTGTAAAGCCAACGTAGGAGATTTAATATGATCACATCCAAGTCCAAGTCCAAGTCCGAGTCCAACTCACGGTCCCAATCAGTTGTTAAAATGGCCGACCCCTCTGAACTGAATTCCCTCCTTAAGGTAAGGAACGAAGCGATGAATAAGATAGCCGCTTATTCTCGGGACAAGAGAAATGCTGAAGAGCAGATTTCTGCAATCCTGGCGAAGAACAACATGTTCGACTTCTTCACCGTCAACTACCGCAAGCTGTTTAACTACTTCGAGAGGTAAGAAATGGGACATCGACACTACGATGATGATTACGATATTGACGAACCAGATATATGCGACTTCGCCGATCCTGGGGGAAACAGTGCCTTACGTCGAGAGACTAAGGACAATCCCCGAAACCTCCCCTGTCCGACGTGTGAGCGCGAAGATATGCTTACTCCCGCCGACAAAGCGTTAGGATATCAGTGCAACTATTGCGCCGATAATGCCGAAATGGGCTTCTAACCCCTTCCTAGCAGTGCTCTCTGGGACAAGGATGTCCCTCTTCCTTTTTTCTTTTTTATAACACTCCTCTTATTGACAGCGTTGCATGGATAACTAAAAGGTTATACCAGGTACCCCCCTCGATAAAAACAATTTGATTTACTTCTGGTTTTACATAGGATACAATGGTATATTAAACCCCAATAATAACCATTCACTCCCCTAAGGAGATGCTATGACCAACACGGTGAAACTCGTCCAACCACCGACCGATGAAGAAGGCTTTGCTTCAACATTCTTACAGTCCCAACAAGAAGGGTACTACTACGCAAAGATAATCGGCCAATCCAACCTAAAACTCCCGTACTGGAACAAGTTTGTTCGTCAAACACATACATCATTTAAGGAACTCTCAGACCGACTTGCATCGCTCATTGAGAAACCTAAGATCACACAAATACTTGGCGTACCTCGCGATAATCTAACCGACCCCAAAGTACGCCGAATCCTCAAGAACTTCAGCTTTGCACCACCAACTGCAGAGTCTGATGAACCAATCACTACGAAGACACAATACTTAATCCTGGACATAGATCGTCCACCCGATCCCGATACACTTGATCTCACCGATGACCAAAAGAATAAGATTTTACACATCCTAAATACATTCGAGGAGAAATATGAAACTTTTGAACTTGAAGAAAAAGATGTCCTCTCTGCCGCTAGATTCCTTCTTTCGTTGGCGTTCCGAGTCTCATACAAAGGGGAAATGTTTGTCCGGCTCTCCGGATCGTTCGGAAAGCCTAGTACCCCATTCTTTAGGGGACATATATACGTCCCACTCACCAGACCCGTGGGTTTGGACGACATCGCTGCGATCCTATATGGGATACCCTTTGTGGACCACACGCCTTATTTTAACCCAACACAGCCCGTCTTTACGAGTGGGCCGGTCATACTTACACCCACTTCGACTGGAGTCGAGCAGGGATATGGAGAAGATGGTAGCTATATTGAAAGCCCAACCCCGACACCCGGCCGAAATCCTCTTAGTGATCACACTCTCCTCGAACGTTGTTATTATGATGAAGGAGACGGACATGCGTTACCCTCTGATGTCCTACAAAAACTATATATTGGTGAGATCAAGAGCAGGTGGCAATCACGTACAGATCAGAGTTCACAACAATCTGAAGGGAAAGTCCTTCCTGCCACGGAGTTGGCCGGAAAAAAGGGTGCCTTTAACAGAGTGGCCGTCGATCTCAAGTCCCCATATAATGCCAATAACTGGCTCTTAAAGAATGGATACACCCCTTCGCTTACTACTGAAAATTCCGTCCGATACATATCCCCTCAGTCTACAAGTGGTCGAGCCGGGACAATACTATTCACAGACGGATATATCTACGAGTTTCACGAGCAATCACCCCTCCAGTCCTTGGCACGAAAGCATTCCCCCGACCGATCTGTATTTACTGCGTACGACCTCTGGTATCTCGATGCTAAGGAAATGGGTAATCTCCCCCGCTTTAAGCACTACGTTGATAAGTTAGTCGAACGCGATCCGAATTATCAAAACGTATGGACCACTGTAATCCAGAACGGGTGTAGCTTTCTATCTCCTGATATCACACAAAGGGAATCGAATGATATCATCAAAGGTATGCTTGAAGAAGTATTCCATATGGGCATACGTCCGGATAATAGGAGACAGATATACGATGTGATCTGCTCTAAAGTACGAGAAATGAACATAAAGGATTATAAGTTCACCCATTCTAAACTGGATAAGCTGTATAAGGAGGTGACCCAAGACTTTGCTGAAGAGTCCAACACCCTTCATCCAGGTAACTCCGACTCACAAAATGCGCACGGGTATCTAGAGCGATCTCAAATGTTCCACCATCCGAAAGGAGACTTATGGATAACAGAGTCATCGAAGGGAGATATGCTTATCCCGATGTGGTCAGTGAGAGAGCTACGAAGCCACGTAGAGAACCTAATCCCTAAGAAGTCATCGGCGCCGTTCAAATGGAACGATGGAAAGATACAAAGCTCCGCACGAGCTGTAATAAGAGAGTTCGAAGTCCGTAAGAGCTCGGGCAATGAACCTTTTGTTAATGCTAAAGAGACTACCTTCCTGTTCGCCGATACTGAATCGAGAGTAGGAATAGATGTGACCACTCGTGCTGTGTTCTATCCGATGCTCTCCCACTTTGTGTTACACAAGTTACCGTTCTCGAGAGCTGAGTATGAGATACAGAAGACCTACGCATTTGATGATACTAACTGGGGTAAGTTCCTAAACTCCTCTTTCTATGGAGAAGAAGACAACATCGAGCACTTACGGGACTTCTTCACTTACCTCTTTATGCCTGATCGACCGGGACAGGTAATGCTCGCACTCATTGGTGTACCTCGATCGGGTAAGTCAACGATCAAGAACATTATGTCGGCACTAGTAGGGCGGGATTATAAGCTAGAGACCTCATTCAAGTCCCTGAAAGATGCCTTCGGTCTATCTTCACTCTCCTCACTCACCCGACTGTTCATCTTAAATGAGTTTAACATCTCAGGAGGGAAGGAGGTCAAGCAAGAGATCACCGATCTGCTTAAGAGCATAGCAGGAGCTGACTCAGTGACTTGTAGACGAATGTATCAAGGACCGACGGAAGTCCATCCGATCGCATTGCCTGTATTGTTATCGAACTATATCCCCAACATCACTGACCGCGCTATGTGGGAGAGGATACGACTCATTGAGTTCAAGAAGAGTTTTATGGTGGAGTCGATGGAACGATCGTTTGAGTTCAAGCAAGAGCTTGAGGCTGAGTTGCCTTTTATCTTCCATTGGGCATTATCTAATCCTCGGTACGATGGTAGAACTATAACCTGGCATCGATCGGATACCATGAACAAGAATAAGGAGAGAGCTGTTATACAAGCCAGTCCTTATGATCACTTTATAAGCAAGTACTTTGAGGAAGGACATCCCCACGATAAGATATTTAGGCTGGAGATACGAATGATGTTCGAGTTCTTCTGGAATGAAATGTTCGGAGAAGATCTAGATTATGACGATCTTAATATTGGACGAAAACTGGATATAAGAGCTTTTCGGAAGATATTTCCAGGAGCTGCTTCAGCTAAAAAGAAAATATCTCTTCGAGTCCGAGAGAATAAAATGAATCAACACTTTCCAGAACGAGACTGGTGTATCTCCGGTGTCCGATGGAGAGATTACGAGGGGATGATCAAAGAATTCTCCCCATTCATTGACTATGTAGATAATAAGGAGTTTAAAGAATGAAACATGCTGCATTTGCCCCCTCGTCCTCCCCCAGGTGGTCGAAGTGTACGGCATCCTTTTATACCCACGAACAGGAAGAGGGTGGTGTAGGCTCTATATACGCATATGAAGGAACCATATGTCATGAGATAGCTGCTCAAGCTCTGAAGGATGAAGCTCCATTGGAGGCGTTCCTCGGGTTCTCCTACGAGCATCCTGCTGGAGACATCATAATCGATCAGAATCACATTGAGGCTCTACAGACCTACATCGATATAGTAATGCGATATGTGATCGAGAATAAAGGATCGGAGTTACATGTAGAGCAGAAAGTATGGGCGAGCGAGGATAGTTGGGGTACTTCAGATGCCATCGTAAACTGTCCAATGCAGAAGCATATACATGTCTTCGATCTCAAGATGGGGCGAGGTGTGCAGGTTGATGCGAAGGACAACGAGCAAATGATCTCCTATGGTATGGGTAGCTACCTAAAGATGGCAGAAAATTATGTGCCACTGATGGATGATGATGACTTTCTGCCTACCCACGTTACAATGCATATCGTACAACCACGCCTTCCTGGTGGTAGGATACACGATCAACATACGATGAAGCTTACTGAGCTTACTCAATTCTTCTATGGACAGATTGAAGGAGCCATCAACGTAATCAAGAGTGGAGTAAAGAACACCGTATTCGATCCTGGGGAGAAGCAATGCAGATGGTGTTCTTATTCACCGAACTGTAAGGCTCTAGCTGATTGGACGTTAGATCAGGCTGGTCTTGAGTTCGCCCAATTCGCTAATGCCGACATACAATCGATCGGAGACGATCTGGGTATAACTACTCCCCAAGATGGTAAGTTAACGGACGAGGAGATAACCAACACCCTCAAGTGCTTCCCTATACTGGAGATATGGATGAAGTCGATCCGAGATGAAGCTAATCGGAGGGCGATGGAGTTAGCTCGAAAGGGAGAGTATCTTCCCGACCTAAAGTTAGTGGAGTCCACTAAACATCGAGCTTGGGAGGATAAGGCGAAAGCTGAAAAGCTTATGGTCCACATCTTAGGAAAGGTAAAAGCTTACACTAGGAAGATACTATCTCCAGCACAGGCGGAAAAAGCTATATCAGCAGACTCTGATGGAGCTGATACTCTATTTAAACTCATCCACAAACCGAAAGGCAACCCTACTCTGGTCTCTATAGATGATAAACGACCGGAAATGAAGCTATCAGCTGAAGACGAATTTCAGGAGTTTGCACAATAAAACCTATTTATAGCTGCTATAAATTCTTTTCATTATACTCCGCACATAAAACTATGATACAATGACATTGTAGAATTCACTAATGGATTCACGATTCACTAACCTAAACCAACGAGGTAAAAACCATGGCTAAAGCTAAAGCCAAACCAGCAGTCCAACCCGAACCGGTCGAAGTCGATGAAGCAGAAGTTGAGGAGACTGAAGCTCCAGTCGAGGTCAAAACCAGCTCCAGGGATCCAATGGTCATTCGGCGGGAACCCAAGCCGGAGTCCAAGAAGGACATCGTTTACCAGGCCGGTATCTCCGAAGAGGGAGGATCGATCAAAGCGTTGGCCGAAGAAATGGAATGCACCACTTCCAATATTCGCCAGCACATTGCCCAGTGTCACACGAAGCTGGGATTCGGTTATACCATCGAAGGCGATACCTTTTATGTAACTGGTATTCCTACGGTAACCTGGAAAGATCAGGAAGCCATCAAGGAGTCGGAAAAGGCTACCAAGGAGTCGGAAAAGGCTACCAAGAAAGCTGCAAAAGCAGCAGCAGATGAAGATTCGGATTCCGAGGACGAGTCGGATGAAGAAGAAGGCGAAGAGACTGAGTCAGACGAAGACGAAGGTTTCCTCGAGGGCTGAGTTAGGTCGGCTCTACCCTGGTGTGGGGGCTTCGGCCCCCACATTTTTCACCTACCCGAGATACTACGATGAATAAAACAAGTTTATTCGACTGTGTCATCTTTGAAGGTCCTGATGGCGCGGGAAAATCCACCATTATCGATACTCTAGTGGGATACGATGACAGGTGTTTAGGCTATCATAGTGGTGGCACCGTTAATAATATGGCAGACCTTGCCAGACGTCTTCAAGAAAACTATCGGTTCATTAAGACAAACAAGAAACGCCTTGTCCTTCTAGACCGTATGACTCTCATCTCAGAACAAGTGTATGGCCCTATCATACGGGATGGATCTCTAATTACTTACGACCTCGCAAGGTTACACCTTTATGCCTTCTCTCCGATCATAGTGTACTGTCGGCCGGAAGGACGCATCATAGAGGAGAATCTCGAGCAACAACGAGAAAAGGCTCATAAGTCTCAGGAACACATCGACAAGATAATTCTCAAGAGTGGAGAGATTGTGATAGCTTATGACGATCTTATGGAGGCACTCAGTCAGTCTTTTATGGTTATTCCCTACGACTATGGACGAGCTGATGAAACAGACTCACTCTACGACTTAATCAAATGTGTGGTCTCCTAGCCTGTTGGGACCCTGAGGTAAGTGCTGAGCAGCTGTATGAAGCGAGCAACATGCTGTCTCATCGCGGAGTTCGGAGCACGGTCACTGACCTCTCCGAACTCTCCTTACGGGTCATACATTGGCGACTTCCCATTAACGGCCTTACTCCCAACTACGATCATCCTCACTGTGCAGAGAACTCTGATTTTATGCAGTTAGGTTGGATGGTAGGGGAGTACTATAACGTAGACAAGGAGATGTTTGGTTCGGATGCTGATGCATTAAACCAAATATTATCGGTCATACCTACAGAGATTATGGTCCAGCCTCCTGGGATGTTTCACATGCTTCTCTTCCGATCCGATGGATCACTCATACTGCTTCAAGATAAACTTGGAAAGAAACCAGTATATTATCGAGCAGATAAACGAGCTATATGCTCCGAGATCAAGCCCCTCACAGCACTCGGTCCGTGTACCCCTGACGAGTTGTATTACAATCAAGTACTTAATAATCGATTGCCTATGCCTAGTCTTACTCCGTATCTTGAGATAATTAAAGTCGATCCGAGTATGTGGTATAGTTGGGATTTGGCTAAAGATACAGATCTACCTCAGGCTTATAAATATTCTCCTTTGCCTTTAGAGTACTGTGATTCGATTGGCCATGCTATAGAAACAGCTGTAAATACGAGGATAACCTCCTTAGATACTGAATATGCTATGCTCTTATCAGGGGGATTAGATTCATCCCTCCTCTATACCATCATAAGGGAGATGGGAGGCAATCCATGGGTATTCCATATCGAGAACGATGAATCGAAGTACGTCGAGATGATGGATGTTCCAGACGACCGGTTAATCACGATTGAATCGGATGAATCGCTAGACAACATTGCACGAGTACTCTGGTATAATGAGTCTCCTCTCGATCTCGGATCGATGCTTTCTCAGTTTGCTTTAGGAGAAGCTATAAAGAAAGAGAGACCAGACATACCGGTGGTACTCACTGGAGATGGAGCTGATGAACTCTTTGGAGGATATAAAAGAGCACAAGAGAAAGATACTTCCGCATATGATATGGAAGAACTTAGGACCTGGCATCTCCCCAGACTGGATAAGTTAATGATGGCTCATACTCTGGAGGTACGATCTCCTTATCTGGATGAGTTAGTAATTGAAAAAGCTCAATCCTTTCCTTGGGAGTCTAGAAAAGGTAAACAGCCTATTAAGAATGTAGCGAGGTACTTCGAATTACCTGAAGCTATTATAAACCGGGAGAAGCATCCCTTAAAATCAAACCGGTTTATTACCGACCGGACTAAGTGGAAAGAATACTTAGTCAAAACTTTCCGTCAACACTTTGAGCGAGGATTTAACCCTGATGAACATTTTAGATATTCCAGACCCCCCAGAAATACCAAAAGACATCTGGCCTGAGATTTGGAAAGCCCAGAAAGAACTTCACGAGAAGTATAAAGCAATCGAAGAAAAGAACCGATTGGGCTGGGGCTTACCTCTGGATTCTTTTGATATTGACGACCGTAGTTGGCAGTACTACATCAAGGATATGATGTGGAGGGTGACGGAAGAACTTCAGGAAGCTAAGGAAGCAGCCGAGAATTCTCCTCACATGTTTGAAGAGTTAATCGATGCTCTCCATTTTCTGGTCGAGCTGAATATCATTGTTGGTCTAGATCCCCACAATCCCTACGATCGAAATTTAGATTACAGTTATGATGACGATCCTGTGTATCACTTGGGGATAGCGGCCAATTGTCTGAAGAATAAACCTTGGAAGAATGATTTTAAGGAAACAGATGAAGGAAAGTTCCTCGGTCACATCCTCGATGCGAATACTGCTCTATTGACTGTCTTGAATTATTATGGCATGGACGATGAGGATATTTATATCCTGTACTTCAAGAAAAACCAAGTAAATCAATTCAGAATAAGGAGTAATTATTAATGCGATTAAAGCAGCTAAAAACTGAACGAATTAATCTGAGTCGGGATAAACCTATCCCCGAGGATTATGCATGCAATTGTTACTTCTGTACGAAGTACAAGGGCATGTTGATTAAGCCATCTGGTGAACTCTACAACCGGAACATCCGGCGGCAATATATGGTCTATAAGCATGGTGATGGTGGTGCACAACACATTAACCCCACACCTCTGTTCATCGCTCGATGGGCGATCCAAGCTATGACTAAACCAGGGGATTGGGTACTCGATCCGTTTATGGGTACAGGTACAACTGCTGTTGAAGCAGTTAATAACAGTCGGAATGCTTGGGGTACGGAGTTAGACACCTGTGAGCTGGCTATTGAGAACATTAAGAACAATCAAAAGCAAGGGGCTACAGGGAAGGCGTATATTGTACATGCCGATGCTCGTAAGCTCTGGGCTTACAAGAGGGAGCATACTCACCCAAGCCTAGTTATTCTCCACCCACCCTACTCGGGGGATGAGCAAGCTAACGCCAAGTACGACAAGTCAGTTAAGGATAACTTAGCCTTCCTCAAAGAGAGCGATCTCTATTGGCAGACTATGGGAGGTATCTTTCAACAGTGTGTGGAAATACTAAAACCGGGGGGATACATCGTCATTGGAGTAAAGGAGATGATGAGGAACAAGGCTTGGTGGGATTTACACATTAAGTTTAATAACCTACTCCTAGAGGAATACGGAATGGATTGTATGAACTATAAAGGCATGGTTCTTCTCCCTCACTACCCCCGTACTCTTCATATGAACACTTACTTCAAACGGTATGGTGTTCATCCCTCGTACTATCAAACGATAACAATCTGGAGGAAAGAATGAGACACTTTAATAACATACATGAGATGTATTATGAAGTCCAACGAGACTTGAAGGAAATGGGCATTAAGTATGTCTCTGAGACAGTCCAAGATCAGAAGGTAAATAAGAATACTCTTGAGCTCCATAGCTATGCCTATAGCCTGACTTCATTCGAGGGACAGATGGCTCTCATAAGAGAACTCGATATCAATCCTAATTGGCTTGAGACAGAACTCGCCGATCGGACCACATTAGGGTTGGAATATAAGAACCCCGGATATGCTTTTGGCGAAAGAATTGACTTTTGGAATCAATTTATACGTGATGGAGTATTTGCTTATACTTATGCTGAACGTCTTCATCCTCAAATACCTCACGTACTCAGAGAGCTTCGGTTGAGATCGAACACTCGGCAAGCAGTGCTCACTATGTACGATCAACATCAGGACATTATGAACTTTGGAGGAAGAGATCGAATCCCTTGCTCGATGTACTACCAACTCCTCTATAGAAATGACAAGTTACATATGAACTACACAATGAGGTCCTGTGACTTCATTAAGTTCTTCATCGCTGATGTGATATTAGCTCGGGGATTACAGATATGGTTCTGTAATCAATTGAAGTGTAACAGCGGTACGTTCACCCACTTCATCGGATCTCTCCATGCCTTTGAAGAGGATCTTGAAGGGGTGTTCTAATGGATCGAATACAACAGAACTTACTCATTGCTAAAGCAGTATCCATGCGAGGGAATTGTGCTCGCAGAAAGACAGGTTGTGTAATAACAGATCGTCGAGGGCATATACTTTCAACTGGGTACAATGGCGTAGCTCCGAATGTAGTGCATTGTGACATCGAACGATGTCCAGGAGTAGGCTATCCCTCGGGAGAAGGTCTCGATAAGTGTCAAGCTATCCATGCTGAACAAAATGCATTGCTCCAGTGCACTGAACTACATCGAGCACGTACCCTGTATTCCGTCACTGGGATATGTATGACCTGTATTAAGTTGCTTGCTGTTACCCCTATCGTAGACATATATTACATCGAGCAATATGCTCACGATTACGATGCCTTTGCTTATTGGACAGAAATAATGGATCGAAGGATGGTGCAAATTGAATTAGAATATTCCATAGTCGAGCGTGAGGCGAGGCTTTAGGAGTTTACATATTGTAAAAAGCGGTATACAATGTGTATATATCAATACCGATATAACCGCAAAACCGTATAGGAGATATACAAATGGCTGAAACAGCTAAGAAGTCCGTTCACAAGAACTTTGTAACCCCCGTAGGTCGTGCATCTTACGCCCATGTATGGGAAAGGGCAGAGATGCCTAATGGTGACATGAAGTTTTCCATGGCAATCCTCATTCCGAAATCCGATACTGCTGGTATAAAGTCGATTAAATCAGCAATTGTATCCGCCGCTACTGACTTTTTTGGGGCGGACAAAAAGAAATGGCCGAAGGGTATGGTTAATCCCCTGCACAATGGAGATGATAAGGCTGAATCGAACGAGGTGTACAAAGACACGTTCTATTTGAACACCAAGTCCGATCGACAACCAGGGATCGTCGGTCCAGATGCCAAACCTTTGCTAGACCAGAACGAATTCTATTCTGGATGTTACTGCAGAGTGTCCGTTAACTTTTACGGGTACAATAAGGCAGGTAACCAGGGCATTGGGGTCGGCATGAACAATGTTATGAAAACCAAGGACGGTGAGCGACTCGATGGCAAGAAGAGTGCTGAGTCGGAGTTCGGAGAGTTTGCTGTTGAAGTGGAAGAGGATTCATCCTCCGATACTGATGAGAGCTTTCTCGAAGAGTAATCCATAACCCGGGGAGACAGGGACGTCCTCCAAGGAGGTAATATGAAACTATTACAACAAGAAATCTCGGATGAAGCAAACGATCCGTGGGGAGTACTCGTAGCATGTATACTCCTTAATCGAGCTAAATATGGTCCAGCTAAGGAAGCCTGGGACAAAATGAAGAAGTGGTATGGAACACCTAAGAGGATGTCACAGGCAAGTGCTCCTCTTCTGGAAGGAACTATGAAAGGTCTTGGACTCCAAACGGTTCGTGCTAAGAACCTCATTGAGATGAGTAAAGGATATCTTCAATCTAATTGGCAAATGAGGAAGTATTATGTAGGAGCAGATGCTTCTCAATTACCAGGGTGTGGAGGATTCGCTAAAGAAGCATGGAATTTGATCGTAGTAGGAGATACTAAAACTCCTGTTGTCGACCATTATCTAGAGGAGTGGAGGAGATGGAAGCTAGTCAACTAGAAGTTCTCCATCTGGACTTCGAGACCTACTGTGAGATTAACCTCAAGGTGGTTGGAGTCCATAAGTATACTCGTCATAAGTCATTTGATATAATATGTTTTTCTTACGCACTAGGTGCAGAGGAACCAAAGCTATGGATATCAGGAGAACCAATCCCAAAGGATTTTATTCAATATGTGCAGGATCCTTCAGTGACAATTGCAGCATGGAATGCGGCATTCGAGAAGTGTGTCATCGACCGATCGTACAAACAACTAGGCCTAAAGAAGAGACCTCCATACTCGAAGTACACCGATGTAATGGCTCTGGCTACCCGGTTAAATTATCCAAGAGCTCTAGATATGGCTGGCTCAGCTACTGGAGTGGTGGAAACAAAAGACCCAAGAGGGAATCATTTGATCAACAAGCTATGCAAGCCAAAGAAGTGGTCACAATCTACTCCATTCACCCGTTGGACACCAGAACTGGCACGGGGAGAATTTCAAGAATTTTACGATTACTGCAAACAAGACGTGCGCTCCGAGAGGGCCATTTACCGTTTTCTCCAAATCAAAAAACTTAGCATCCATGAGAAGGAAGTATGGATGCACACCCAAGTACAGAACACAAGGGGATTAAAGATCGATCTGCCTTTAACTAACCAGATAGTAAGGGTGTTGGATGAATGGAAAGCAGATATGGAGAGAAAGCTCTCTAAATTCACTAAAAAGGAAATCACTACTGGTGGACAACGAGCTCGAATGATCACTTTTGCTCAAAACAACGGTGTGTTTCTTCCTGATCTCACTGCAGATACTGTCGAGGCTGGTATAGCAAACACTAACTTTCCTATGAGAGTTCGGAAGCTCTTATGGTACAGAAAGAAGCTAAGTAAAACATCCACTGCTAAGTTTAAGAAGATGCTGGTAGCTATGTG
>Ga0255048_10001604_pt1 | contig 15459 bp, 10 predicted proteins | sample JV7_2_2_MG_FD_183619 | JGI IMG/M metagenome (GOLD analysis project Ga0255048, IMG submission 183619) | Seawater microbial communities from Jervis Inlet, British Columbia, Canada - JV7_2_2 | ecosystem: Environmental > Aquatic > Marine > Inlet | place: Canada: British Columbia | collected 2016-10-06
GGGTGAACTGGGGGTGCCGGGAGACTTTCTGTCGGCTGGCGCGATATCAACCCAGGGTGTCGCTATCGCGCCGGCTGAACTGGTGGTGCCGGGTGAACTGGGGGTGCCGGGTGAACTGGGGGTGCCGGGAGAACTGGGGGTGCCGGGAGACTTTCTGTCAGCTGGCGCGATATCAACCCAGGGTGTCGCTATCGCGCCGGCTGAGCTCGGGGTGACGGGGGTGGGGTTCGAACCGATCATCATCAGTAGTCGACCGGGACGCCGCCCTCGGCGCTGCGGCGGGCAACGAAGTCCGTGAGCTCTTGGCGGACGGCATCGTCGACCGGCGGTGGCTGGTATTCGGCAAGGAACAGCTTGACCAGGCCGTTCGCCTTGGCGGCGGCGTCGCTGCTGCCGGCTTCGACCCAGGTCTCGTAGTTGCGCCAGTCGCTGATAAGCGGACGATAGAACTCGTCGCGGAAGCGGGCCTGGGTGTGGGGGGTGCCGAAGAAGTGCCCACCGGGCCCGACCTCGGCGATCGCGTCGAAGGCCAGTGTGTCATCGTCGACCACCAGCGGTTCGAGCATCGCCGAGGCCATGTGCAGCAGGTCGGCGTCGATCACCATCTTCTCGAAGCTGGCGTGCAGACCACCCTCCATCCAGCCTGCGCCGTGCACCATGAAGTTCGACCCGCCGCTGATCGCCCCCCAGATCGAGTACATCGATTCGTAGGCGGCCTGGGCGTCGACCGCATTGGCTGCGCAGGCGTTCGAGCTGCGATACGGCACGCCGTAGCGGCGGGCTAGTTGGCCGCCAACGATCGCCGTCTTCCAGTACTCGGGGGTGCCGAACGCCGGAGCGCCCGACTTCATGTCGACGTTGCTGGTGAAACCGCCATAGATGAAAGGGCTGCCCGGCCGCACGATTTGGGTGAGCATCAGACCCGCCAACGCCTCGGCATTCTGCTGTGACAGGGCCCCGGCCAGCGTGATCGGCGCCATCGCCCCCGCCAACGTGAACGGCGTCACACAGATGACCTGGTTGCGGCGCGACATCTCGATGATGCCGTGGCTCATCGGCACGTCGAGAGTGAGCGGCGAGTTGGTGTTGATGATGCTCGCCAGGCTCGGTTCGATGTCGATTTGCTCATCGCTCAGGCGGCGGGCGATACGAACCATCTCGATCGCGTCGAGGTTGCGCTGCCGCCCCAGTGAGTACACGTGGATCGCCTTGTCGGTGAGCGTCAACAGATCGAGCGTCGCCTCGAGGTGGCGGACCGAGCCGTGCAGGTCGATCGGTTCGACGGGATAGCCAGGGGTGAAGTGGATCGAGTTGAGCGACTGCGCCAGCCTCAGCAGGTTCTGATAGTCGTGGCGATTGCCGGTCCGGCGGCCACCGTCGAGATCGGCGACGTTCGGGGCGCTGGCGACCGACCCGAATGCCAGATGGTCACCGCCGATCGTCAGGTCGTGGTCAGGGTTGGTGGCGTGCAACGTGAACTCGGCTGGGGCGGAAGAGATGATCGGTTCGACCATCTCTGGGTCGAACCGAACCATCTGGTCGTCGTGAACGGTGGCTCCCGCCCCGACGAACAGCGCCCTCGTTTCGTCGTCGAGGACCCTCATCCCGATCTCACTCAGGATTCTCAGCGAGGCCTGATGGAGGGCCTCGATCTGATCGACGCTCAGCAGCTCGGTCGGGCCGTGCAGCAACCGAGGTTGCGCGAAGGGGCGCTGCTCGGGGAGCTGCGAGCGCGTGCCCGCATCGGCCCGATCACGGCCGCGCCGACGGCCCCGCGAAGTGGCTTGGTCGGCCACGATTCCCCCAGACTGATGTGTAATTCCCGGTACGAGTGTGCGGGGACACTAACCCATCTCTGCATTCGTTGTCACGAGTTTCAAGGCTCCTGATCGATCACTCGGCCGGACCGAGTGGCAGGATCGCCAGATAGTCGTCGAGCCCGTTGTCGGCGAAGCGCTCGATTCTCAGAGCGGTGCGGGCCTCGTGTGTCGCGGGATCGTTCAAGGCGTCTATGAACGCTTGGCGAAGATCGTCGAGTTGCGCAGCGGTGAGACTGCGGCGGGCGGTGATCGCAGGGGTTGGAATCCGCGGCCCGAGCGTGATGCGGTGTAGGCCGGCGATCAGTTCTGGCTGCTCGGCGGTGATCAGGGCCAGGCTCCACGGATCGATACTGGCGATGTCGGCCTCTCCGTTGGCGAGTGCCAGCAGGCTGGCGTGGTGGGCCGAGGTGAACGTGACCTGGCCGGGCCACTCGGCGTGGGGGCCGACGGTCGCCGCCTTGAGGCTGAACCAGCCCGTCAGGCTGTCGGCGATATTGGCGACGGCGTGAGTCCCGTCGTGCACGAGTTCGGAGAGGCTGCGCTCGTGGGGGCTGAGCAGCACGCTGCGGTAGTGGCCTCCGTCAGCTTCGGGGATGTCGAGTGCGAATGCGCCGATCAGGTGCATGTCGCTGCGGTGCTGGGCAGCGAAGGGCCAGCCGCAGACCTGGGTGATAAGGCAGTTCGGATCGCGCCAACGTGCGGGCAGGTCGCCTGATCGTGTGAGTGTCTGCGGTGTCCACGGAGTGCGTCGGTGGACAGCCGCCCAGATTTCGTCCCACGCCCACGCCACCGACGCGAACGGATACATCCCGAATTCGACGTGGGCACCTTCCACCGTGCTCATTTTCGAGATGCTAATCGTCGATCGGTTCAACTCGAAGGTGTAACGGAAAGGTGTCAGACACCTTTCCGTTACATGTGTCAGCTGCGGCGGCGGATTTCTTCGGTGATCGCCGGGACGACCTGGTGCAGGTCGCCGATCACCGCGTAGCCCGCTTTGGTGACCATGTTGGCGTGCTTGTCGGTGTTGATGGCGATGATGTTCTTGCTCGCCATCGCCCCCACCCAGTGCTGGATCGCGCCCGAGATTCCGCAGGCTATGTACACATCCGGCGCGATCCGGGTACCGGTCTGGCCGACCTGGGCGGTATGGCTGCGCCATCCGTTGTTGGTTACCGCTCGCGAGCAGCCCACGACACCGCCGAGTTCGTCGGCGAGTTCTTCCAACGCCGCGAACCCCTCCGCCGACCCGACACCGCGACCGCCGCCGACCACGACCGGAGCCGTCGACAAGGTGATGCCGGCCTCGCGCTGGACTCGGCCCTTGATCACCGAGCGGCCGAGCGACGGATCGAGCGACACGGCCAGTTCCGATGCAGCCGCCGGACCGGGGGAGTCGGCAAGTGCGGCCTCCACGGCGTGATGGGCGACTGTGACGAGTTTGATTTCCGCCGTGAGCGAGGCGTCCTCGTAGAGTGATCCCCCCCAACGGATGCGGGTCATCTCGAAGATGTCGCGATCGCGGAGCTCGGTACAGTTGGCGGAGAACGGCAGGTCGAGACGAGCCGCCGCTTGAGCCATGACCTCGTTGCCGCGATCGGTGCCGGTCGCCAGCACCACCGACGGCTTGAGTGCTCGCACCGCTTGGGCGACGACTTCACCCCAGGCCTCTGGGCCGTAGTCGGACAACACGTCATCGTGTACGAGGTGAACGGCGGTCACGCCGTAGGGCGCCAGTTCGGCCGTGAGGTGGTCGGCGGCGACACCGATCGACAGCGCTTCGATATCGGCGTCGAGTGAACGGGCGGCGGTCAGCGCCTCGCAGGTGGTGGGTGAGATCGTGCCGCGGTCGTGCTCGACGACAACGAGGGTGGCGGCGGACATCAGACGACTCCGAGTTCTTCGAGGACATCGACGACAGCGGCGGCCGCCTCGGGGCCGGTGCCGAGCACGATCGTCTCGGACTGGCGTTCCGGTGGCTGGCGAAGTGCGATCTTGGTGAGCCCGCCGATTTCGCCGGACGCTTGAATCGACGAAACCTCGACCTTCTTCGAGGCCAGCCGTCCTTTCATGGTTGGATAACGGGGCAGGTTGATGCCCTCCTTGACGCCGACCACGGCGGGCAGCGGCAACTCATATGTCTCGCGACCGGTGTCCGCCTCACGTTCGACTTTGGCGACGGCGTCGTCTAGCGACAAGCCTTTGGCTCCGTTGACCATCGGCCGGCCGAGTGCGTTGGCGACCCGGATTCCGACCTGGAAACCACCCGAGTCGGCTGACTCGTTTCCGAACAGAATCAGATCGAAAGTGCCGTCGACCGATTCCAGTTCGTCGACCGCAGACGTGATCGCCCGGGCGGTGCGTTGCGGATCCCAGTCGTCCTCGCCAGTGGCGAGCAGCACGGCGCGTTGGACTCCTACGCTGACGCCGTATCGCACCTGCTCAACCGCCTCTGGCGCCCCGAGTGTCAGCACGGTCGCCTCGCCACCATGTTGCTCGATCAGCTCGGCCGCGGCCTCGACGGCGCACTCCTCGTGAGGGCTCATCGTGAAGCCCAGATTGGCGGTGTCGACCGATTGCCCGTCGGCCGTGACGTTGATCTTCGATCCCGGCGCCGGGACCCTCTTTACGCACACCAAGATTTTCATCTCATGCCTTTCATCAACCCGTTCTGGTCATCAACCCGTTCTGGTCATCAACCCGTTCTGGTCATCAACCCGTTCTGGTCATCAACCCGTTCTGGTCATCAACCCGTTCTGTTTCTGGTCACCAAACGGCACAACCACGACCAGAACGGGATGTCGATGTGTTGGTCTCAGTCCTTGAGGCGGGTGTTGTCGGGGTCGAACGGCCCGCCGGTGCCGACGACCTTCACCGGGAACAGTTCGTTCATGTACATCACCTTGAGGTCGGTGCCCGGCTCCGCCAGTGCGGTCGGCAGGTAGGCCATCAGTAGATGCTTTCCGACCGACGGCCCGTAGCCGGCGGTGGTCACCCGCGATACGCGGCGATGCGAGTCGAACACGACGTTGCCGTCGAGATCGCAGATCGGCTCGTTGCCGCCCTGCATCCAACGGGTGCGGCCGTGGGAGTCCGTCTGATCCTCCACGGTGAGAGTGCACATGTGGACCTCGGGCTCGCCCCTGTCACGGGCGGCCAGATAGGCGGCTTTGCCGATGAAGTCGGCTGCCTTCACATTCGGGCGGGCGAGTCCGGCTTCGAGCGGGTTGTACTCGCTCTCCAGCTCGGCGCCTTGTAGGCGATAGCCCTTCTCGATGCGACCCGACGTGCCGTATACGCCGCCACCGGTCGGACGCAGCCCGTACTGCTCGCGTCCGTTGGCGATCAGGGTGTCCCACACCAGGGCCGCCTTGTCCCACGGCACATAGATCTCCCAGCCTGTGTCGCCCACATAGGAGATGCGGAACAGGGTGACATCGACTTGCTCGCCGCCACAGTTGAGCTTGATGGTGACGATCGAGCCGTACGGCGACCCCTCCTGTGAGAGGTTGTGATCCGTCAACGTTGCCAACAGCGCCGGTGCATTCGGCCCCCACAACCCGAGTGTCGCGATCTCGAGCGAGCGGTCGGTCACCGTGACCGAACCGTCCTTCGGCATGTACTTGCGGATCCAGTGCAGATCGCGGCCACCGTCGAACACGCCTGTCACGACCATCACGGTGTCCTCCGCGATGCGCTGCATCGTGAGGTCGGAGTGGAACCCGCCGTCGGGCGTGATCCACGGTGTGTACGTGGCGCGGCCGACCGGGGCGACCTTGTTGACCGACAGATAATCGGCGAAGTCGACGGCCCCTGGCCCCTTCAGCTCGAACAGCTGGAACGCCGACAAGTCGACGAGGCCGCAGTTCTGGCGCAGGTTGAGGTGCTCGCCGACGGTGATCGGGCTCCACCAGCGATTGTCCCATTCGACCTCACGCTCGCCGACACCGTAACGCTCGGCCAGATCTGCATTGCTGCGGTACCACTGCGGCCGCTCCCAGGTGCGTGCTTGGAAGAAGAACGCATCGAGCTCTCGCTGGCGCGAGAACAATGGCGAGACCTGCAGGTCTCGTCGTCCGGCCCATTGCTCGGCGGGGTGCACGATGCCGTAGGTCTTGTTGAAATGCTCTTCGGCGCGACTCCAGATGTGGTCGTCGTTGCGTTCTTGGGGGTAGAAGCGGGCGATGTCGGCGCCGTGGGCATCGATCACCCGCGGGTAGCCGTACGTCATCCACTCGGCGACAACCTGGGCCATGCCAGGGCCTTCCTTGACCCACACCGCCGCTGCGGACCACAGGTTGCGCACCTCGGTCGTCTCACCCAGGCACGGCATACCGTCGGGGGTGAGCGACAGCAGGCCGTTGATGGCGTACTTGATCTCGGCATCGCCGAGCATGTCCATCAGCTCGATCGCCTGCTCCATCTGATCATCGAAGTCATCAGCGGTGAACGGCATCTCGGTCGGCGAGAGTGCAGCTTCCTGGTTGGAGGGGATCTCGTCGGGGTGGTGCAGGATCGGGCGATGGGCGTACGAGCCGACCTCCATCGAACCCGACGATTGGCGCTCGTAACAGAACGTGTCCATGTCGCGAACGATCGGATAGCCGATCTCATTGTTCGTTTCGACCAGCACATCCATCGGGCCGACATCGGCCATCTGGTGCACGGCCGGCACGAGCGGAATCGTTGCGCCCGCCATGTTGGCGATCCGGTTCGACCACACACCGCAGGCGACCACCACGTACTCGGCCTCGATCCGACCCTTGTCGGTGACGACGGCGGTGACCTTTTGAAGACCTGACCCCGATTCATCTTCGGTTTCCACGTCGAGTACCTCGGTATTGGCGAACACTTGCAGTCCCGCCTTGTCGATCGCCTCCTGGCGGAACAGGGTGCCGGTGTCGAGCGAGTCGACGACCGACACGGTCGGGCAGTGGAAGCCGCCGACGATGACGTCATCGTTGATGAACGGCACCAGCTCTTTGACCTCGGCCGGCGTCAGCAGCTCGGCCTCGATGCCCCACGCTGCGGCCGAGGTCATGCGGCGCCGGAACTCCTCCATTCGCTCTTGTGTTCGGGCGACCTCGATACCGCCCGAGTCGACCGAGCGGTCGACGTCGCGGTATTGATCGGCACTCTGCTGTCCCAACAGAGCCATCTCCTTGTTGTGGTCGACCGGGAAGATGAAGTTCGAGGCGTGACCTGTCGAGCCGCCCGGGTTGGGCAGAGGACCCTTGTCGATCAGCACCATGTCGGTCCACCCGAGCCGGGCCAGGTGGCCGGCCAGACAGTTGCCGACGATTCCGGCACCGATGATCACGCACTTCGCGGTTGCGGGTATTTCGCTCACAGACCCCTCCTGGGTGTTCGGAGTGTGCCTGACACACTCCGAACCTCACATCTTGATATATCATGAATGTATCACTACGGAATCCTTGAGTACACAGGCCTACGAACGAGTGCGTTCGATGATCATCCGGCTCGAACTTGAGCCGGGCGACGTGCTGCGAGAGGACGCCTTGCAAGAGCAGCTCGAGATCGGCCGAACCCCGATCCGCGAGGCGCTACAAAGACTCGCCGGCGACCAGTTCGTCACGGTGATCCCACGGCGCGGCATGTTCGTGTCGTCGATCGACGTTGGCGAACTGTCGACCTTGTACGAGATGCGGGCGATGCTGGAGCCCTACGCCGCCCGCCTGGCGTGCGTGCGCGGCACAGGCGAGCTGTGGGGGGAAATGGCGACCGTGATCGAGGAGTCGCTGCGCGGCGGTGTGGCGCCCGAGCAACTGTTGGCGGTCGATCGCCGCTGCCACGAGATCATCTGGACCGCCGCCGGCAACCGGATCCTGGCCGACACGCTCGACATGTTGTACGCCCACAGCGATCGGGTGTGGCACGTGTATCTCTCCGACGTCGCCGACACGCGCCACGCCGTCGATGAACACATCGTGATCCTCGAACTGCTCCGGGCCGGCGACCCCGATCGATGCGCCGCCGCCGTCGAAGCCCACGTCCGTTCGTTCGACGATCAGGTACGCGCCGCCGTCACCGCCCGCCTAGCTCCCCCCTAGTTGGGAGTTGTGCCAGGCACAACTCCCAACTCGGCGATCAGCGGATGTAGTGCAGGTCCCGGAATCGGCTGCGCAAGGCGCTGACGTCGCCCGCCACCCTCGTTGCGTCATCCGCATTCCAGGCTCGGGTGAACAGCGCTGCCAGCTCGGGCATGTGGTCCGTCGTCATGCCCCACCGCACGATCTCGTTGGTGCCGATCCGGACCCCCGCCGCAGGGTCGTGCGGGAGCCCGATCGCAGACGTGAGCAGGTTTGCCGTACGCAGCACCTCGGCGGTCGCGTGGCCACCGCCTCGGTCGCCGGCATCGAGCGCAAAGGCGTGCGAGTCGGTGATCCCATCCGAGGCGGCGACCACCCGAAGCCCGGCGTTGGCCAGTTCGGCCCCGAGCTTGCGGGCAGCCTGCACCATCTCGACTGCGTAGGCGGCACCGTGCACCCTCCAGTCGAGCAGGGTCATCGCCAGTGCAGCAGTGTTGGCGGCGTCGAAGTTGGCGGTGAGACCGGGGAACGCGATTGCATCGACACGCTCTGCGATCGTTGCGTCGGTTGTCACGAGCAGACCGGCAGGTGGGCCGCCGAGGCTCTTATAGGTACTCATCGTCATCACGTGAGCCCCCTGGTCGAGCGGATTCGGCCAGGCGCCACCGGCGATCGGGCCGGACAGGTGGGCAGCATCGAACAGCACGACCGCGCCGACCTCGTCGGCGATTGCGCGTATCGCCGCGACTGGGTGGTCGAAGAGGTTCAGACTGCCGCCGATCGAGATCAACTTGGGTTTGACCCGACGCGCCAGTGCACGAAGCGCCTCGACGTCAACGCTGTAGCTGGCGGCGTCGACAGGCGCCTCGTGGATGTCGAGGCCGTACAACCCGGCAGCCCCGGCCCGGTGGTGCGTGACGTGCCCGCCGATCGAGGCGGGCGGCACGATGATCGGGTCGCCAGGCTGTGTAGCCGCCATGAATGCGTACAGGTTTGCCAATGCGCCCGAGCCGAGCCGCACCTCGGCGAACGAGGCATGGAAGATCTCAGCAGCGAGCTCGGCGGCGACAACTTCGATCTGCTCGATCGCCTCGAGCCCCATCTCGTATTTGCTACCAGGATAACCGAGCGACGGTCGCGACCCGAGTCCCGACGCCAGCAGCGCCTCGGCACGAGGATTCATGGTGTTGGCAGCGGGGTTGAGGTTGATGCAGTCACGCACGTGGATGCGCTCGTTGTCGGCGACCAGTCCAAGTAGTTCGGCATCGAGTTTGTCGACGTCTCGGTCGGCGACGTGCTCAGCGATCCGTTGTACGAGTTGTTCGCTGTGCGCGGGCACCCAGCTGCGACGCTCAAGTCTTCTCATCGGTCCTCCTTTGACCAGACGCCGACAATAGGTGAACGTGGCACCGCTGGTTACGTCCGCGGAAGTGTCGCATGCCCTTGTTCTCCGGCCCTGCCCGCAGCTCTCCAATCGAGCCAGATTGTTACCGCAGGTGCCTGGCACCTGGAGTAACGCTCGGTGGTTCAAGGCGGGGGCACATTGGGCCGATGATCTGGCAGCATGAGTGTCGGCATGGACGCCACGATGGAAACGACAACGACGGAAACGACAACGACGAGGTCGGAGGGTGAATTCGCCGCGCCTGGAGCAGCCGAGGCGGAGCAGGTCTGTGCGATCGCTGCGCTGATTTCCGACTCGATCGGCCAGGTTCTCGCAGGTCGTGACGACTCGATCGCAACGGCGATTGCCTGCGTGCTGTCGGGCGGTCATCTCCTGATCGAGGACATCCCCGGTGTCGGGAAAACACTGCTCGCCCAGGCGCTCGCTTCGTCGGTAGGCGGCTCGTTCCATCGGATCCAGGGCACGCCCGACCTGCTGCCAGGCGACGTGACGGGCACAATGATGCCGCACGGCGACAACTTTGAACTGCGCTTTCGGGCCGGCCCGATCTTCTCCAACATCGTGGTGTTCGACGAACTCAACCGAGCCAATCCACGCACCCAGTCAGCGTTGCTCGAGGCGACCGAGGAGTCGGCCGTGACCGTCGACGGTGTAACGCGAGACCTTCCGACCCCGTTCTTCTTGGTGGCGACGCAGAACCCGCTCGAGATGACAGGCACGTATCCGCTCGGCGAGGGCGCGCTCGATCGTCTTGCGGCGGTCGTCACACCAGGTCGCGCCAGCGCCGCCGACGAGGTAGAGGTGCTCGCGGGCCGCCGCGGTCGAAGCCAGTTGCGGGCGGTGGTGCCCGTGGTCGATATCGCAGACGTCATTCGCGGTCGACAGGTAGTCGCCGCGCTCTATGTCGCCGATCCGATCGCCCGGTATGTCGTCGCCTTGCTCGACGCGACCCGCGATCACCCGCGGGTTCGGCTCGGTGCTTCCACCCGAGGTGGTGTGGCACTGGTTGGCCTCGCCAAGGCACGTGCCGCGATGGCGGGTCGTAACTACGTGGTACCCGACGACGTGTCGTCGATGGCAGAGTCAGCGCTCGCCCATCGCGTGATCATGTCCGATGCCTCCGGTTCGGTGCGGGCAGGTCGTGAGGTCATACTCGATTGCCTCGAACGGGTACCGGCCCCGACGGCCTGACATGAGCCGACCGGTCGGTATCTCCGCCGGTGGAGTCGGCCTGTTGACAGCATGGGTCGGCGGTGCCACGATCGCACGTTTAACCGGCTCGACCCCGGTGGTGATCGTGCTGGCCGCCGGACTGGTGCTGTTCGCGGCAGCGGTCCTGGCCGGACTGTTCACGTTGCGATCGATCGTGGTCGGCGAGATGGCGATGCCGCAGAGCGTGACCCAGGGCGAACGCTTCACGTTGTCGCTCGAAGTGGGCGCCCGCCGACCTGTCTGGATCGAACTCCGAATCGGCGAGCACGTGATCTCGGGCGGCTGGGTATCCGACGGCACGTTTGTCGGTCAGGGTGTGATCGAGCGGCGTGGCGCGGTCGACTCGGTCGACGTCCGTGTTCGATCCGCCGGCGCGTTGGGGCTGTTGTGGTGGGTTCGGCGGTTCGACGTCGGTGTTGACGAATCGATCGTGGCGGCGCGACTCGATCAGCGACACGTCGCCATCGAACGTTCGGTGAGCGGCGAAAACGGCGATAGTCGCGGCGCACTGGGAGCGATCGCCGGTGAGACCGACGGCGTACGGCCGTGGCGTGAGGGCGATAGCGAGAAGTTCGTGCACTGGGCCTCGACCGTAAGGGTGGGAGAACTCGTCGTTCACGACCGCCGCGGCGACGCAGCAGAGGTATGGATCGTCCGTGCCCGATCTGGCACCCCCGCCCCGGATCTCGAGGCGGGCGCTGCCCGCTCGGCGCTCGAGCAGGGGTTGAAGGCCAGAGCTCGGGTCGGTGTCGCGGTCGGTGATGGCGAGATCGTTCCGATCGCTGACGCAACCGCCGCCGCCCACTGGTCGGCGTTCGCCGATCTTGGCCCTGCCGCACAAGTGGCGCCAACCCGCAAGTGGCGCAGATCGCCGCCCGAGCCGGAGACGACCGCGTCGGTGGCGGCACGTTGGTGGGCGGCGGCGGCGACGTTCGTGGCGCTGGCGATGCTGAGCGGTGCACTCGGCTTCGGCCGCCTGATCACATTGGTGGCAGGGATTGGCATTCTGGCGGGAGCGGCTGTCAGCGCTCGGTCGGTGAACACGGGCGGTCAACCCTCCGCCCTGACTCGCGGATTGGTCGGTGCCGGAGCACTGTTCGCCCTGAGCCTGGTGGTCGCGGCGAGCGGAAAGCTGAACGATCTGATCGGTTTCATGCGCGGTCCCCTGGCTCAGGTCCTGATGATCTTGATCGTGCTGCACGGATTTGAGTGCCATGATCGACGCACGATTCGGGTAGGGCTCGGCATCTCATCGATCGTCGTGATGTACGCCTCAGGGTTCCGCGTTGACGATGGCATCGGATGGTGGCTGCTGGTGTGGGCGATCTGCTTCGGCATCGCCTTGTCGAAGCTTTCGGATCCGACGCAGCGCTCAGCCGCTCGTTCGCCGGCTGCCAGGCTCGAGATTGCTCGATGGTCGCTCACAGCGACAGCCGTGGGCGGCGGATTGGCGGCGACCGCCGCGATTCTGATCGCGATTCCGGTTCCGACCGGTCCAGCGAATCTGTCGCTGCCGACCTTGATCGGCGATATCGGCGATCTCGCCTTGCCAGGGGTGATCGCCGGTCCCGATGGCGAGCCGCGAGACGGTGGTGACGAGCCGAGCGACGAGCCATCGCGCGCCCCGGCAGGGCAGGCCGGCGGATACACCGGATTCGCCCAGCAGATGGACACCTCGGTGCGGGGCGAACTCAGCGATGAGGTCGTGATGCGCGTGCGGGCACCCAAGCCCGACTTCTGGCGCGGCCAGACATTCGCCAGATTCGACGGGCGAAGTTGGTACGCCGATGAGGAAATCGGAGTCCGGCGCGACGGTCCGAACATCGGTATCCGATCGGGAATCGGCGATATCGAAGTCGCAGACGATGTTGAGATCGAGCAGTTCGTGCAGACCTACTATCTCGAGGTCGATATGCCGAACCTGGTGTTTCACGCCAACCGACCGGTTCAGGTGATCGTCGACGCTGACGTGTGGACGCGACCCGACGGAGCGATCCGTGCCTCGACCGTGTTGCCGGAGGGGTCGATCTACACCGTCGTTTCGGCGCGCCCGCAGATCGACGTGGAGATGCTCGACCGTCAGGGTCTGATCGGCCCCGGGCTGACCGATCTCGGTCGCCTGGCGCTGGGTCGCTACCTCGAACTGCCGGACTCGACGTCATCGGAAACGGTCGCCTTGGCGAACGAACTCGCCGTTGATCAGACGTCCACGTACGGGGTGGTGCGGGCGTACGAGCGATGGATTTCACAGAACGTCGAGTACGACCTCGATGCGCCGCTGCCGGCGCCCGGCGAAGACGCTGTGCACGATTTCCTGTTCGATTCCCAACTCGGCTTCTGCGAACAGATCGCCAGCTCGTTGACGATCATGCTGCGAACGCAGGGCGTTCCGGCTCGGCTGGTGACGGGCTACCTGCCCGGAACCCGCGACCGGATCGCCGGTGTGTTCGAGGTGAAGTCGAGCGACGCTCATGCGTGGGTCGAGGTGTGGTTCCCGGAGACCGGGTGGCAAGCGTTCGATCCGACGGCGTCGGTGCCGCTGTCGGCCAACTCGAAGATCGATTCCGTCGGGTCCGATCTGGCCGAAGGGGCCGCAGTCTATGTTGGCGAGAACCGGTTGCAAATTGCGCTGGCGGTCGGGATCGGACTCCTGGCGCTGGCCGCGCTGGGGACCATTCGTGAGCTTCGATATCGTCGTCGGCGTGGTCGTTGGGGGCTGCTGCAAGACCGCTTCAGTGGTGCAGCCGAGAACCTCGGTGTGCGACGTGGTTCGCCGAACCCACGGCTGGCGACAGCGTGGACACACCTCGACGATGCCGAGGTGGCCCGACTTGTCGCACAGCGCCTCGACCGGGTCGCCTTCGACCCGTCGTTCGCCGACGACGCAGAGGTGTTCGCCGAGACTCGCAAGCTGGTCGGGTCGCTGCCACGGTCGCCCCGGTAGCCGCGCTGGGTGCGTTGTCTCCCGGCCTTCTCGACCGCAGTGACCGGCAACGCCTGATGCGATGTTCCGCCCGCCGGGTCAGCTGTGTGCTTCGGCCAGCAGTGACCTGCGTACCTTGCCGGCGTCGTCGCGTACCGGTTCGTCGACGAAGCTGTAGTCGTCGGGGCATTTGTAGCTGACCAGACGCTGTGCCATGTGCGCTCGCAGTACGTCGACGTCGATGCCGCCGGGCGCATCGACAACAGCGCACACGCGTTGACCGAGATCGTCGTCGGGTACGCCGATCACGGCGCAGCTGCGGACGTCAGGGTGCTCGTCCAGTGCGTGTTCGACCTCGGCCGGGTAGATGTTGGCGCCGCCGCGCAGGATCAAGTCCTTGCGGCGGTCGGCCAGGTAGACGTAGCCATCGGCGTCGATCGATCCCATGTCGCCGAGGCTTTCCCATTCGGTGCCGGGGAGTCGTTTGGGGTCGGCGCCGAGATACCGGTAGGTCGAGCCCTGGCCACCGTCGGCGAGCATGTAGATCTCGCCGATCTCACCGGGTGGCAGGTCTTCTCCATCGTCGCCGACGACCTTCATCCGACCGACGATCGGGCGTCCGACCGAGCCATGGTGTTCGAGCCATTCGCGCCCGGTGATCCAGGTGATCGACTGAACCTCGGTTCCGGCGTACAGCTCGCACAGCACGTCCGGGCCAACCCATTCGATCCACTCTTCCTTCAGCCAGGGTGGACACGGCGCGGCCATGTGGACGGCGATCTCGAGCGACGACATGTCGGCCTCAGCTCGAACCTCCTCGGGCAGCTTCCAGATCCGGGCCATCATCGTCGGCACCATGTAGAGGAACTTCGGTCGGTGGTGGGTGACGGCCTCGAGCACCAACTCGGGCACGAACCGCACGAAGTTGATGACATGGTTGCCCGACACCAGCGCCAGTGACGAGATCGAGAACGGGGCGTTGTGGTACAGCACGCCGGGGATCACGCACGCCGAGCGGGAGGGCAGATGAAACTGAGCCGCCTCGGTGTCGAACTCTCCGGGTTCGGCGGCGAGGATGATCTTTGGCCGACCGGTGCTTCCACCGGAGGTCGGAGCCTTCCAATGTGTCGCGATCGCGTCGGGCAGCTCGCCGTCGCTGAGCGCTAGGTCGGGTTCGTAGCCGATCGGCACACAGGTGCGGTGGGCGATCCGACCTGCATCGACACCGATCACGAGCTTCGCGTCGGCGAGCTCGACGATCTCTTCGAGCTCACGGCCGGGCAGCTTGGCAGAGACCGGTTGGGGGGTCGCCCCAAGCTTCCAGACCGCGAACGCCGACTCGAAGAACGCCGTTGAGTTTGGCAGGGCGATGGTGACAAGGTCGTCGGGTTCCACTCCCATTTCGGCGAACGCTCTGGCGAGACGATTGGTGCGGCGGTCGAACTCTCGCCAGCTCAGGGTGACCTCGCCACAGGTCAGCGCCGGGTCGTGCGGCCGCTCGTTTGCATGCATCGTGATCGCACGTGAGATCGACATGATCGGCATCTGACGATCGTAGAAGGGAAACGTGAAGGGAACGGTGTCGGACACCTTTCCGTTACACGTTCAGGCGAAGGCCGCGGTCGCGCCGTCGAGGTGCAGCGGGCGCTCGCAACAATCGTTCGAGAGCAGCTCGGCCATCATCTCGCGGTCGGTCGTCGACGCCCAATGACGTCTGCCCTGGGCGTCGAGCCCGGCCAGCAGTGCCAACTCCGGATGCATTTCGCGATCGGACAAAACCGTGTAGGCCTCGAGAGCGACATCACCTGCGCGTTCGGTGGGTGTCGGGCGTGACGGCAGCGCGTCGATGGCTGCCTGCACGTCGTCTGTCAGGAAACCGCTTCCCGACGGTTCGCCACTCAACACGAGCGAGCTGTGCTTGGTGAACGATCCTCCGTTGCCGGTCAACAGCGCCCGATCGTGATGGGTGTCGCGCAACAACGCAACGGCTCGCGTCAGTGGCAATATGCAGTAGCAGTTGAGCGGGCCGGCGGCGAACGTGAGACTGCC
>Ga0255048_10001609_pt1 | contig 15412 bp, 23 predicted proteins | sample JV7_2_2_MG_FD_183619 | JGI IMG/M metagenome (GOLD analysis project Ga0255048, IMG submission 183619) | Seawater microbial communities from Jervis Inlet, British Columbia, Canada - JV7_2_2 | ecosystem: Environmental > Aquatic > Marine > Inlet | place: Canada: British Columbia | collected 2016-10-06
ATATCAGGGAATAGCAAATGCAATGGCAGAACAATGGGGATAACAAATGACCGAATCAAAATTTGAAGAATTACTCATTGAATTACGAAAAGGATATGGGCCGAAGCACGTCTTTGAGAGAAAAGAATATTACAATATGATTAAGTACTTAAAGGACTCCGATATTCCTAAACTTAAAAAGATTATCCTAGAGGAATGTAGCTATTTCCCTAAGCCAGCAGATTTTTTAAAAGCTGCCAGGGTATTAAATCCTTACAAAAGCCCCGTAAACACCCCTATAGACGATAATAAGTGCATAGGGTGTGGTAAGTATGCCTCAGACGAGACAGACCCGTATAGGTGTGTAGAATGTGCTGATTTAAGCGGAGAATATCGCTTTAAGGCATTCGAGAAAGAAGAAGGGCCGCTTGCTGATACGTTGAAAAGGATAAAGGAGAGGTTAAAATGATAATTTCAGACAAAACAATAGAGCCTTATTTTATTTCAGTAGAGAAAAATCAATATGTTTTGAAGGAACATAAACTTGGTGGATCAAAAAAAGGCCAAAGCTTTAAAGGATAAATAAAATTTGCAGTTCAACTAACAAGAAACTATATTACAAACAATGCGGAACTATACAATACATATTTTTTTTAAGATTAAGCCCTGGAAGGTATAGTTTCGCAAAAACAATTTCATTCCGGGGCTTTTTTTGTTTTTAAAAAGAAGGGATAGCTTAAAGTGTTTTTATAATTTTGACTTAATCAAAAGAAGGATAGAGGGCAACGCAAAATATCTTCGGCCCGGAGTTCCGTAGTAATCGTAATCAGCTACAAACTTGTGAACGATAGCCCCATAGCAAGTGCCTGATATGAAAAAGTTGATTAGTTTAGGCGACCACCCAAGACCAGGGACAGACGATGAAAAGGCGACCTTAAAGTTTAAAGGTTATCCGATCTAATATCAGGCTAAGGGGTGGTTTGTCTTAAAAATTAGACTGTTTTAGAGAAACGGGAAAAAAGTGAGCCCTGAAATAGAGATCGTGGCTGTTTTTGATTCTCTTGGACGTAAAATACTGGATTACACCGAAGTTCAGACAGTCAACTCCATTTATATTTATCGTGAAGAATGGCAACACAAAGAACCTACGTTTAAAGGATTTATTGAATACTTGAAATGCATTGTCAACTAATTTTTAAGCATCTAACGGGCAAATCTTGAAAACAATTAAAAAATGGAAAGTGCAGCCGGAAGTATTCACAGCGTTTCTGGACAGCTTAGAGGAAAAAACATCTAAAAGCCTGGTGGTTCGTTTTAATATACGGCCTGGATTAGCTTCCAAGTATCTTAGTATGTACAATAATCCAAAGAAGATACCCAGCTACGACCATAAGAAAGAAGGTAAATTAACTTTGGGCGAACGGGGCCGGAATGGTTTGTGCTGTATTGAATGTGGGATTTATTTTGAGAATAGCCACGGACATAAAGTGGTTTGCGAATTTTGTGAGAGGGAAAAACGGGGCAGAGAATACCCCGTCGCAAAATATGGTGTGATAGGATAAATTTTAACTTTACATTTAATTTTAATCTTTATCTTGAGTTTCATTTGGTGGGGTATCCAGTTTTATTCTTAATTTTTCCATTGCTTTAAGAACAGTTTTTATTTCTTCTCTATTACTAATGAACTGGAAAACCGTCCTTATATGTGTCACTGTTTAAATATTGTTTAATCTCGTGAATCGCATCTGATAAGGTATCTGAAATCATTTTATTTCCTCCTGTTATTTTTAATTAACCACGTTTCAAATAAGTGTTGTGACCAATATTTCTCTGCTTTATAACTATGAATCTGTATCTTGTACCAGCCATTGTGCCAGCCAACAGCACAGGCAAACAATAAAAATATGATAAATATCCACATTTATTCCTCCATATTTAGTTGTATTTATAACCACACGTTTTGCACCAAAATTTATAAATTCTACCAAATATACTTATAACTTTGGTACTTTTACACCTGGGACAAGTCATTTTTTTTATTTATCCTCCGAAAAAGTTAAAAGTATTGACAAGTCGGTTAAACCTGCCTTTAATATAGCCAGCATCGCCTGTGTAAACGAGTTCGCTCTATAAGCTCGTATAAGAGCGCGAACTGTTTACTGTACCTGGTACATGCCTCAAAATTAGATATGCCCTTAGACCTAGCCTTGTGGCGCAACCAGGCTATTTGTAGTTTTTGGCGCTCTGCCATTTGTTCTTTACTCATCTTCTTCTTCCATTTCTTCGATTATTTCATCAACCTCGGATTGTAGGTAGTACTCTTCGTCTATTTCATAATAGCTATCTGAAAGCGAATCTAAATAATCAGAAAATCCACACCGGTAAGCTATTGGATCAACCTCTTCTAATAATCTTGCCGCCCCGTAACGTTTGCACATCTCACAACATTCCGTAATTTCGTCTAAAAAATCATCGTAGCTGGTTTCTTTATCAAGATAACTTAAATTGTCGGTTATCCTTTCTATTTGTTCATCTGTGAAGTCTTGCATAATATCCTCCGTTAAAAGTTAAACACTTAACCCGACCCAATAAGAGCCAGGTTAAAGGCTTAATTTAAATCAACAAGTATATATTCACCTGTTTTAATCCGGGCCTCTGTTTCCCGCTTAGTCTCACCTAAAAAGAGATTGCGATATCTGCCCGTAGTCATTGAATAGTTCCAGGTATTGCGGTCTAAATATACTTTCCCGTCAAAAGTCTTGTGGCATATTGTAGAATCATAAGACTGAAACCGTTCACCCGATTTCATACTAATGCCATCAAAGCTTTGTGTTGCAGGAACGCCAGTTATTAAAAACTGATTTTTGGTATGGAATTGTTTTACCTTCATTGCTTCGCCTCCTGCTTATCAAGCTTGATAGCTTTGGCAAGCCATATTTTTGCAGACTTACTGCCGGCGAAGTATTCCCGGATCTTGCGTTCTATTACTTGGATTTGTGCACTCATGATGTGCTCCTTTATTTGTGACTTTGCATTAATTATAGTATTTTCTTTGAGTCTCTTTTATTGAGACTTTGCACCCCGGCTTTTGTGTTGGTACCACTTAGGTCGGGGTTTATTAGTTTAGTTCATTAATTGTTATAACACCGGCTTCCAATTGTTTTGCTATATCGCGGGCAATTTCAATACTTGAATAACTGTAACAAGTATCGTTTTTATATATTTCCTGTTGAAATTGTTTAGCGTGTTTATCCTCAAATAAATTAGACAAGAACTGTTTATTTATTTTGCTCTTTAAAGCATAGCGAAGATTGCTTTTATTAATCATTTCCTTTCCTCCTTATTTAGCCAATTAGTAAGAACGTGCTTAATTAAGTTTGACAAGCTACGTCCTTCCTTCCTGGCTCGTTTAACAAGCTTATTCTTGAGCGCCTCAGATATCATTATGTCCAGGCGCTTATTTTGTGGTTCGGGTTTCATTTGTATTTTCCTTTCTTTGTTCATTGTTCGGGGTTTGAAGATAATACTTTTGTATATATAGCATCCTCAAAAGCTTTGACTGAGTTTCTAAATATGGGGTGATACATAATTTCCTCCTATAATTGTTAGTTGACCCATTATACACAAGACATACACATGATGCAAGTAAATAATTAAAATAATTGTAAATAAATTGATTTATTGTTAGATGCTCTATATTAACACTCTAAAGAACAATCGTTAAATAAGGTACCAAAGTATCAGCCAGCAGAGCACAAATACGGACGTTAAAACAGTAATTGCCCGGTTGTTGGTAATTCTAATGTAAATAATGTAAAATGTGTACCATTTGGTACACATTAAGATTGCATCGAGGGTTTCGTGTAATATGGGTATCGCTTTTACTTTGTGTACATAACCTTGTGTACATAACCTTGTGTACACAAAGTAAAAGCGTATCCAGTGTAATTCCACAAGCTTAACCAGGTCATAATCGGTACATTCCAGGCTACCGTTATAACATACCAATGTAACCTGTAATCACACAATGAAAATCGTTAGACAAGCTAAGTCCAATAAAAACAACAAATGATTTGTTATATAAAAAGTATTATGTAAACCGGGTCACAGTAGTGCACCTGGAAATGGTACTGTAGTACACCGAAAGCGAAGGGGGTACGGGGGTACACCGGGTACGGGGCGTATATATACGATTGTCAAGCTTGTTGATATATACCCAAACAAATGTATATTATTTTTTTTTGCTATTTGTATTTCTATATTATTTTTTATCATTTACAATAATCAGAATTTATTTTACAATATTTTTGTGTTGATGGGATGAGCCACAACGAAGCTTGCGTATCACAATTGGGTAAATATGAGCCGTAACTACCAGGTAATTCCTTTCTGACTTATGTCATAGAAGGGGAATTTGCGTAAGTCCTTTATTTACAACAATAGTGGGTTCAAAATACTGGACATTGACATCCCTTTTACTGAACCTTTTGTAATCTTGATAAAAGAGTAATATGAACCTATTTGTATATTATATTGGACATTTGGGTTTAATTGTTTTACCTTATTGTTAGTTGGTCAATAGAGGGGGTAAAAGATAGGATTTGATGGGCGAAGATGTAAAAGGGATTAGACCATGAAAATAGAAAATCCAAAAAAAGCAGCACATAAATCCCATCGACTGTTACTAATAGATTTAATTGTACTCTTAGTCATTATATCTGGAATATTCTTGTTTTATAAGTTAAATAAAAACACGACGTTGACAAATCTGGAAAATATCAATAAAATTGAACCACGAAATGCATCGTTAAAGCAAGGCAAAGTTGTATTTTTTGATTCATCCAATCACAAGAAACTTGATATCCTGGTTGAGGTTGCTGAAAACGATTATCAACATAACAAAGGGCTCATGTTTAGGGAGGATATCCCTGAAAACCAGGGTATGCTGTTTACTTACGAAGACGAATTAAAACGTTTTTTCTGGATGAAAAACACAACCATTCCCCTGGATATTATTTATATTGATGCTACTTATAAAATTGTAAAAATCCACAAAAACACTTTGCCATTATCTGAGAATTTTTATCCTTCCAGTGTGCCGGTACAATATGTTGTTGAAGTCAGGGCAGGGTTTTCTGATCGATACCAGGTTGAAATTGGCCAAAGAATTTCATGGCAAAAATTATAACTTGTCAATTTTGACCGATACCAACAGAGCAAACATGATAAATAAGCACACCTTAGGTAAGCGTAAGACGCATATAAATTCAGAAGAGACAGTTGATGTTGAGAGTGGCGAAGTCCGTATTGTGAAGGAGTTTGAGCATTACGACATTGATATTAATTGGGAGAAAGTTTGGTTTGACAATCTTTTATGGATGATAGGATTGGTTTCGGATAAAACTACTAAAGTTTTGATGTATTTACTGGACAATAGGAATTATGAGAATAAGGTCTATGTCAACAAGAAGATGATTATTAAACAGACGGGTATCTCTAAGAACACGGTCTACAAGGTTATATCTTCGTTAATTGCTGGTGATGTAATGAAAGAAATAGACCAGGGCTACCAGGTTAATCCTGATGTTTTATTTAATACAAAGGCAGCTAAGGATAAGAAGATTAACCGGTTGGATGTTAGAATAAGTTATTACGGCTATAAGCCAAAGAAGAAAAAGAGTTTTGAGTATCAGGAATGAAAAAGTTATTATTTATATTTTTAGTTAGTTGTGGGACATATAATCCTGGTTTGTTGTGGCAGGAGTATGAGTATTTCGATGTTTACGTCAAACAGGCTCCGGGTAAGGTGTATTTGACTTTTCGTTCTAAGGTACCTGAACAGTCTGTGCCGGTTAATTACACTTTGAAGGTGAGCGATAAAGAAACAGGACATATCTATTATGATGATGAATATATCACGGTACAGCCTAACAAAGATGTACATAATACACATTTCATTAACCCGATTGTCAGGCACTACCATGTTGAGATAATTGATGTAAAGTCTGCTTATAAGAAGAGGATTTTGATATGAGGTGGAGAGTAAGAAAACCCGAGGCAAGGTTTAGGGCTAAGAAAGTTTGGCATATTTGGTTTGCTTGGACGCCCGTTAGAGTTCCAACCGAAGGCAGATTGTCTGGCATGACTATGGTATGGCTTGAACAAGTGCTAAGAAAGGGTAAATATTCTGATTGTGGTTGGGAGTGGGAGTATAAGCATGAATCGAATTGATTTACAGAATGAAACGGCAAAAGAGGCTCCTTTTAGAATGGTATCGTGAAAAGTAAATGTTGCAAGGCTAAAATAGTACGGTCTAAAAAAGTAGATATGACTTGGGAATGTAGTAATTGCGGAAAGAGCTGTGATGATAATCGTTGAATATATATTGGCTTTTATTTATTTCTGTGTAACTCCTTCTCTATGGTTCCGAGTTTATCGGGTTTTATTGTTGACTATTATTCAAGTGATACCAAAAAAGAAAGTTAAAGCCCCGTTATCACAAGGAAAGGCATCACAATTAATTTGTTCTGCTTGCACAGAAATTCAGGTTGCCGATTTAAGAAGAAGATATAACATATACAATCAAAAATTATCTTTAGAACAATATTTGCGCCCCGAAAAGGGACCTTACTTACACTTACTTACACGAACCTAAAATAGTCGGATTAAATAATGCAAAGTAAACATATATCAAAGTACGGCCTTAATGAATTTGTCTATCTCAAGACAGATCCCGAAGAATCCCGGAGGCAGATAATAGCCATACAATTTAACGGCGGTCTTACCAGCTATCAACTGGCTTTTGGTATTGAGACAACGTGGCACGGAGAGCAGGAGTTAACAAAAAAATACAATGAGGACGAATAATGGAAGATGTTTTTCTTTATGATAGCCGGGAGTGAGCAGTTTGTTGATATGATGTCCTTAAACCTTTTCCGTCTATATTGTAAGTTGTTCAACTATTCTTTTAAAGAAATATTCGTTGTGATGAAAAAACATGAAATGAATAAATATGGCCAGGTTTATCTGGCGGGAAGAATAAATGACTCCTATAAAAAAACCTTGTGGGTATACCGTGACAGGATATACCAGGCTGTGTGTAAATTAGAATAGTCTAACTATTTATTAGATTTTCCTTGTATTTTCTAATTATATTGATTATCATAGAATCATGGATTATTTATTAAGAAATATTGATTCATCATTGTGGCGAGAATTTAAAGCCCGCTGTAGCCAAGAGGGCTTTAGTATAAAAGACGTAATTATAGCGTTTATAAGAGAATATGTTAAATAAATGTCAAATAATTGGGCTTGGAAAAATAATAAACGCGGCCTTAATGGAAGACAAAAGCATTTTCTGGCCACAATACTTGAGAGGGGTTATTATGTTGCCCTCAAACTTTCTGGCTATAGCAAACATTATGGGTTTGCTCTACTTGGACATCCAAAAGCAAGGGAGTATCAATTGTCACTGTTGACAGATGCTATGGGCGATATCAGCATGACCCTTGCAGATTTAATTAAAGCACGTCACAAAATAGCCACAGACCTCGACACACCACCTAAAATTGCTGATGAGATATTAAAAGACCTTATTGGTTATTTTAAAGAAACGGGCGAGTCTGTTCAATCCACGCAACTAAGATTAAAACCAGCAATAGAAATTAAAGATGCAGAGGTAGTAAATGAAAAATCAAACGAAGAAAAAACCGCAATTAAAGAACATAGTCAAGAGAATCTTACAGCAAAAGCCGATAACGGACCCGGCACCGAAAATATTTCCCCTGGAGCCTGAAAACAATCAGTGTGTTCATACAGATACTTTTAAAGTCAAAGGATATGAGGGTTTTAATTGTAGGGATTGTGGCTTTTATATAATGGTAACCCTGGTTACTGATTTTGAAGAAGAGAATAAAACACATATAGCAACAGAACACGTTGTCGAACAATTAAAAATACCCAAATTTGATAATAAATATAATCTTTTAGAAATCCCAAGAGCTATTTTTGACCTTTCCGGGGAAAAACTGTTAATAGAAAATTTGGGAGAAAAAGACAAGAAAAAATTAATTGTTTTCAGTGAAATATTAAAGAAATATGATATAAAAAGTGTTTCTATAGTTAATAATAACTATTTATTCTTGTTTGAGCATGTATAAATGGAACTAAAATTTTATTGTATGCCTTGTCGGATGCATTTTACATCAGAAGAGCATGAAATGGGCAAATGGCCTGGACGAAGAAACTATTACGCTAAAACACGTCATAAGTGTGGTGTTTATACCTATAAAGCCCTAACAAAAAAAGAACGCAGGGCATTGAGGTTCTTGAGTGCAGAGGAAGCATGAAAAAGTGCGAATTATGCTCTACTAAATCTAAATCTACCTATCATTATGGTAAATGTCCCCTTGAGCAAGAAGAATCAGAGATATTTTTCAAATTACCCCGCAAAGAAAGACCTATTGAATTTGCTGACAGGTATCTAAGATTGTCGGGGATGGAAAGAAACGGAGCAAAGGGATGGATTTAAAAAGAGGAATTGGAAACATTCATGCCCAGATCAATATGAGGGCAATGGGTTTTAATCCATATATGTATAGTCATATAGACACAAAGTTTGGCCGGATGACTTTTTTAACTCATCCTGTGGGTTTAGTACCGCTTGCAAGCCAAAATCTTCTTACCTGTGCAGAAAAACCCGATGGAATAAAAAGGACAATATGGATATGATAAAAAGAATTATTTGTGCAATTTGGGGACATACGGAATGGTATGGTATGGGTTGGTTGGGGTTAGACGGATTTGGTGATTTTATTCACAAAAACCAATGTGCCAGATGCGGTGTTGTGTCGTATAATATAGAGTCTAAGTGGCATTTTAACGCACGACATGATAAACATATTTATTGGATTGATGTTGATTTTAGAAAAGTGGATAAACATACGCTTAATTCTCCTAATTACGAAGACCAATTAGATTTAGTTAACAACAAATATCCAACAGAAGTTTTGACAGATATACACGAAACCACTATCGAAGAATTGCAAAAAATTGGATATAGTTAAAAATGCCTGAACTGCCCCCGAATGAAATATACTGGGAATATGCCCCCTATGATAGCAGTGGCAAAGAATATACCCCGAAAGAAATATCTGAACGTATTGCAGAATGGTCTCTTTATTTTTTCAAAGAAAGACATATAAAAACAGGCGAAGTACCAGCTTTTCATAAAGAGATATACAAAGACCTTGCCTCTGATTATAAATATATCGCCATAACAGCCCCTTCAGAATTTTCTAAAACGACCATTTGTACCCTTATCTATCCACTTTACAGGAATGTTTATTTTCACGAACCTTATACGATTATTTGTACCCGTACAGATGACTCTGCTATGGAACTTCTCGATGAGGTTAAGTTTGAGCTTCGTAATAATGACGAGTTTAAACGTGTTTATGGTATTCTTCTTCCTAATCCAGACGAAGTAGGAAAGGATAGGTATAAAAAGAAAGATTCAGCACATCTTATCGAACTCACTTACGAAGACGGTACTACGACTGCTATAAGAAGTATTCCTATGCGTGGCCAGGTAAGGGCACGTAAAAGAGGGGGGTTCAGGATAACATTACTTATTATTGATGATCCCGAAGAAGTTGATGATCTTGATTCCCCGGCTATATTGGAAAAAAACATACGCTGGCTGGACAGGTCGGCTATTCCAAGAATGGATAAAGATTTTGGCAAGGCACGTGTGCTGGGTACTCGAATAGGATATCACTGTACTATTGACAAGCTTCTAAAAAGAAAAAGATGGGTAAAAAAAGAATATAAGGCGCTTGTCCCGGAAGACAAACCGTTAAAGGAAAGGGTTTCTATTTGGGAAAAGCGTTGGCCCACTGCATTCTTACATAGAGAAAGAGAAGAATATACAAATGAAGGGCGGTTAGCTGACTGGATGTGGGAACGCATGAACGAACCACCCGTCTATTTGCAAAAGAATTTAAAAGGATATCATTTTTACCGGGGAGATTTTGAGCACCACAATGACCAGAATTTGCTTCATTTAGAGGGTTATATTGACCCTATACCAATATACACCTATCATGCTATCGACCCGGCGTTCTCACAGGCAGACTCGGCGGACGAAAGAGCCCAGGTAACACTAGGGATGGGGTATCTGCCAATGGATACATGGCAAAAACCATGTATCTGGGTGTTAGAGTATGATTTTGACTTTAAAGATCCCGATATACTTATAGAGCGTGCGCTTGATTTACACAAAAAGTATTATTACCGGGAACTTATAGTAGAGGCCGTTGGTGGACAAAAGATATATGATTTCTTGGCTGTTAAAGAAATGGCAAGAGACCCGTTTTTATTAAATAATCCACTTAGTTTACAGTTGATAAATTATCAACCTAAAAATAAAGAAGATAGGCTGTATCAATATTTTAAGAACATTATTAGGTTAGGACAGTTATTTATAAGGCCTGAACAAGACGATATGCAGGTAGAACTGGATAATTTTCTTAACGCACCTCATCTTCACTTGCTTGATGCGCTTGAAATGGGTGGCCGTTATGCCGTTCCCTGTAACGACGATGTAGAGATATTAAGCAAAGAATCAAGGGTACGGGCTAATAAAGACGAACTTGAAATACGCTTAGAACGTGAAGGTAAAAACTATTTATTATGGTAAATTATTGTTAGTTGGACTGCATAAGATTGTTCTTGCGTGGTTTTTGTTAGGCATATATAACAAATGTTTTGACAACGAACACAATATAATATATATTGGCAGAAGTATTGTTAGTTGGACAAGGATGTAGTTAAACTCAAGGATGAGTTTTAGTGGCGACAAGAGAAGAAATAGCAAAGAAACATTACGAGTGGTACACAAAGTCACGTGACGACACAAGAGAGTGGCGTGAGCAGCGTGACCGGTGTAAAAAAGCATATTTTGGTAATCAATGGGATAGCGGGGTAGCACAGCGTATCCGCGATCGCGGCCAGGTAGATGTGGTTATGAACATCCTAAGGCCTCTTATCCGTAACCGCGCATCTACAATGATTGCCAATAAACCTACCGGCAAGATACTCGGTGTCAAGAAAAAAGACATCGAAGATTCCCAATATATACAAGATTTTATGGATTGGCACTGGTATAACTCCATTGGTCAATTAAGGGCTGAGCGTGTTGTTATGGGCCAACAACGGGAAGGTGTGGGTTATTTCTTTGTTCATCTTGACCCTAAAGCTGATTATGGACGTGGTGAGCTTAAAATAACCGATTTGAGTTATCGTCATGTTTTTATCCCAAAAGCAACAAGAGAATGGGATGGAGATGATGCGCCTTATATTCAGGTTTCTAAACTTTTGACAGAAGAAGATTTTAAGGCTAAAAATCCCAGAATAAAAGTTGGGGCTGATTATTTTCAGACGGACGATGAAATACGGTGGCCAGGTCAACGTGAACACAAAGAGAAAGATGCGATTGATCTCCCGGAAGGGATGATAGACCAAAACTTTATACGTGAGATAGATACATTTGAAAAGGTTGAGCGAAAAACACGTATTTTCTACATAGTACCGACCCAGACGATACAAGTATTAAAAGATGATTATGAATTAACACTAGAAGATGATGAATTAATAAAAAATGGGCTTATTGAAGAACGGATTGTTAAAATTCCAAGAATTAAGTGGACAAAGACCTATGGTGAGAAAATATGGAGACATTCAGAGATTTTGCCAATAAGTTTCTATCCTGTCATACCTGTTGCAGATGAAGACACGGGTAATGCCATGTCCTTGGGGGAAATAGATCAAACTTTTGGTGTTCAGGAATTGGCTAATAAAGCGTGGTCACTTGTTATTCAAAACGCTGCATTAAGCAGTAGTGGAAAGATGGTTATTGATGCTGGGCGGGCAGGGGTGACAGATTTAGAAAAGAAATTCAGGGAAGATTGGGCTCCGCCGGGTGCTATTGTAAATATGAAGCTAGATCCACAAACAGGACGATTCCCTTATGAAATGGTAAAACCAGAACCACTTAACCAGGCTTTTTATACCATATTTGAACGTCTTGCACAACATATTCAGTTTGGCATGGCTACTTTTAATTCAAAGTTGGGTGATACAAGTAATGCACCAAATACTTTCTCTGCAACGCTTCAGTATGGTGAGTGGCAACAAGACAATTTAAGAATACCACTTTCCAGGTTAGAGCTTGGTATTCAAAGAGTTTATGATATAATCTTGCAGTGGGCCCCCAATCATTATACGTTTTTCAAAATGTTTGATATTATGCGAGAAGACGAGTCTGTTGACCAGGGATCAATTAATGAAAAACAATTTGATAGTGCCGGGAATGCTGTCCAAACGATTAAAAATGATATAACCAAATTAAGGGTTAAATTTAGAATACGTATGGGCTCTACAATGCCCTCTCAGTCAGTGGCTTATTTAAGCCTTTATGAAAAACTTGCCGCTATCAATCCTCTTTTTATGAAATATATGGTTGAATATCTTCCAATAAAAGATAAAGAAAAATTAATTAAAGAGCTTGATATCGTGGCTAAACTAACAGAACAAACACAACAGCAGCAACAAGAATTAAATACAATTAGTGGTATGTTACAAAATTCACTGAGACAACAATCAGAATCAGAAATAAGACAAGATGTACGTGAAGCCGATTTAAAACTAAAAGAAATTATAAGTGATCAAAAAATTATTACCAATGAAATGAAGTCAGCTCAGAAACAACAAACTAAGAATATACAAAAGCAACAAAAGGAGAAAAGTAAATGAAATATCTCTGGATACTGTTTATAGCCACTTTTATTTGGGCTCAGAGGGTAGAAACGGTTAAAGTTATTCAACCTCAATACATAACTGTTACCCTTGATTCAACAACAACAGCAACGGTTTATTATGTATTTCCAGTTCCGCAAGGCGTTGGGAATAACCGTGGATACGCTATAAGTACAACCGCCCCAACAGCAACGACAGCGGGTCAATCTACATACAATGATTTTGCAGGTAATGGGGCCCTTAGTATTTCTATTATTCCTGATATTTTAACAGCAGAAGAAAGCGATAGTTTGTCTGTTCAACTTAATGCTTTAACCTATAATCCTACGTGGGGATGGGATATTACAGAAAACGATGATTTATATCTTGTATTTGATACCCCAGGGACATATACGTCAACGAGTGCAGATTGGTTAGACTGGACAACAGACTTGAGCTATATAGCGGATGTTAGCGGTGTAATGATACCGGCAGCAGGGTTTGCTTTAGTTTTTTCACAACAAGCAGACGATACACCAGGCGCTGCAACAACTTTATATGTAAGTGTGTGGTGGCAAAAATAATAAATTATTGTTAGATGGACAACGGAGGATTAGTTCTCATGGCAAAAAAAACAAGAGTAGTAACAGATGATAAAGAAGCTTTAGAGCTTTTAGGTATTAATAGTCCAGAAGCCCCTGGAGGAGAAGCGGTTGAGACTGCAAAACCCGAACAAACGGCAGAAGAGGAACCGAAAGCAGTTGAGACTGCAACCCAACAAGAGTTGGGGCTTGAGAAGGAAGGAAAAGTAGTTTCTTCTACCCAGAATGAAGATGGTACTATAAAGGAAGAAGAAACAGAGAGGCGTACATGGCAAGCGGAAGCTGATAAGGCAAAAACTGAACTTGCAAAGAAAGACCAGCAAATACTGAATATGCAAGAGCAGAACAGACAATTATTGAATGTTATAACACCCCTACAGCAGAAGTATCAAGAACCTGTTCAGCAACAGGCGGAGCCGACAAAACCAAAAGCAGATTTTATTGTTGATGGTTTTTTTGATCCTGAAAAGTTTGCCAAATATGAGCAAGAAAGAGATTTGTGGATGGCTAAAAATCTTGAATCGAATATTACAAGTAATATGCAGAAGAAGAATGAAGAGCAATCTACTAAAGAGCAGCTACAGAAAGTAGCAGAAGAATTTCCCGAATATGTCAATTCCCTAACAGGGGAGGTTGATATAAACAGGGTTAAGGCAGATTTGCAGAAATATACAAGCAATAAAACAATTGCTGATCTTTTGCGTGATTCAAAAGGGCTCAACAAGGCTAAAGATACTACGTTGGCCGAGTCTCTTCAGGCTATAGATAAAAACGCTGATAGGCCACAATCTGTTGCGGCCTCAATTGAAGCAACTCCTGAAAAGAAAGAGGTTCCAGAAAATTTAAAAAAACTTGTCAATACTTTTGGTGGTCTTGAACTACCACCGAATTATGGCGGAATGGAGAAGTAAAAGGAGAATATAATGGCTTTTAGCACAACTAAGGCTGCTGCGGAATATGTGTCTTCTGGATCGATGGGTGTTTTAGGAACCTATACGACAAAGAGGAAATATTCACTGTCTGACTTAATTGTATGGCAAGATCGTAAGTGGAATATGTTTGATAATATCCTGCGACAAGAATTGAAAACAATTACGGTTACAGACCCAGAACCTAAAACATTAACAAAACAAGAAACACCTGTAAAATTTAATATTAAAAGTGATGGTACAACAACTACTGTTGATGAAGATACCGTAAGGATATCCGATACGCTTGCAAAGTTTTTGCAGATTGGGGATAACTTAATGGTAAACCAGATTTTTTGTGATTCGGATGGTGCAAACTATTCAACCACAAAGTTTGACTCTGGTTATACTCCTGAAAACATAATTGTTGAATCTGTTACCCTATCGGGTGCTTCGAGTGGCGTTGCAAATGTTCTTGTTGCGCGTGGCAATGGTGCAAAACCATCATCTGGCGTAACAACGATATTAACAGAATATAAAATAATTAAACTAGGTAATGCCCTTGAAGATGGCGGAACCGCTGCTACCCCTAAATGGCATGAACCAAATGCAGTTCAAAACTACTGCCAGCTTTTCAGCCGTACATGGTCGGAAACAGAGACAGAAACGAATATGGAGGTTTACGGTAAAGAAACAATGGCCCAAAAGGCTGTTCGTAACCGTAAAGACCTGTTTCGTGAAGTTGATATGGCAATGCTTTTGGGGCGGAAATCAAAAGATCAGCGTAACGGTCAGTCCCGTTGGCGTTCAGGCGGTATTGTTGAGGAAATCCCCGGTGCTTCTACGGCACTTGATGGAGTGACACGTTTCTTAAATATTGCAGGATCTTTTGATCTTGAGGCTTTTCGTCAGAATATGGAAATAGCTTTTCGCTATGGATCAGATGATAAAGTCGCCTTTTGCGGAGGTAAATTTTTCACAGTTCTTTATAATACACTTGAGAAATTTATTGTTGCAAACGATGGTCTTAGTAAAAAATGGGGATGGCCTGTTATTGATTTTGATACAGGACACGGTATCCTTCATTTACTTAGACATCCCTGGTTCTCAGAAGCAGATACAACTGGT
>Ga0255048_10001612_pt1 | contig 15410 bp, 5 predicted proteins | sample JV7_2_2_MG_FD_183619 | JGI IMG/M metagenome (GOLD analysis project Ga0255048, IMG submission 183619) | Seawater microbial communities from Jervis Inlet, British Columbia, Canada - JV7_2_2 | ecosystem: Environmental > Aquatic > Marine > Inlet | place: Canada: British Columbia | collected 2016-10-06
CTATGATGGAGTAAAAGCTCTCCCCCTGGGCTACGACCGCCCACCAGGGCCTCCCCTGGGCCTGGGGCCAACGTCAGTGACAACTCCGAATGATTCGGGCTTCGTTGTCCAGTACCAGCGTATTGGAGCAGATTTCTCTGGGATTCGGCGCGACTTCGGCTATGCCCGCCTGGGTACAACCGCCCGCGCCCTTGATCCAGTAGCCTCAGGCGGCTCCAATACTTCTTGCTCGACTCTACTCCCTGGGGAGTACCAGTGTGCGGTTCAGTTTATCGATGCCTTCGGCAATCTCTCCCCGATCTCAGGCAGGTCAGCCACAGTATCATTCGATGAGCAGGCTAATACTGCTCCTGTCAATCCGCCTTCGCGGAAGCAGTGTCAGGTTCTATGGTCGGACATTGAGATTGGCCGCACGGGAACAGTCGGAAGAATCCTACACAGGACTCGGGATCTCCTAAACTCAGGCACAGTTGAGCTCTTTACTATCCCTGCCAACACGGGCGCAGGAATCTTTGGTGCTTTCGCTACGATACCCGACAATCAGTCTCAGCACTTCTTGGACAACACACCAGATTCTTGGGTTCTAAATAGCGCAACAGATGTGATGCCTGTTCCAGCTTTCAGCTTGTGCCGACTTGCGTTTGGACGACTGTGGGTTGCGAATACCAGGGACGACCCAGGCATCTTGGTTCCGTCCCTCCCTGGGCGATATGGAACATTCCTAAGAGACACAGAGATGTTCCCCGATCCAAGCGGCGGGGCCATCACAGGTCTTTGGAATTCTCCCCAAGGGCTCTTGGTCTTCACTGGGTCTTCAACATTCCTGCTGACAATGGTGTCCAGCTCAGGGGGAGGGTTCCAGTTCACCACACTTAATGCTTCTATCGGTTGTGTTGCTCCCTCCAGTCTTGCCAGTCTTCCCGGTGGAGATATAATTTGGCTTGGGCACGACGGGTTCTACATTTTTTCTGGGGGCAAAACCCTTCGAATCAGCGATCCAATAAAGAATCTGGTGGACCGAATCAATTCCATCAGATCTGGGCAGGCTGTTGCAGCCTACGACATTCACAATCGTGAGTATCGCTGCTGGGTTCCTCTCGACGCCTCTACCGACAACAACATGTGCCTGATTTGGAATGGCACGGGGTGGAGAGAGCGGACTCGCGAGAAGCTCAGAGGAGTATGCGTCACCCGAGATCGCCATGCCTACATGATTGGCGCAGGTGATGTGAAGGGCTATGGCCTGACAGGGACAACCCAGGCCAATGTAGAGACAGACCTCTCTACTTCGAACACATACTCTGGAGTGTGGGTACTTGATCACGAGGTCTTTGGGTTCCAGCCAGTAGAGACGGACTCCTTGGGCACCATGACAAGGAAGAATATTATCGAGACTTGCTGGATCGAATGGGGATCGTCACTCCAGCGGAAGACAACGAAGACGATTTACTTAGCTCTACGCGAGTCAATCGATTCTTCTGCGACCATCAAGGTTTATCGGGACTGGAGAAAGATCGCTTCGGTCTATACAGATACTTCCTCAGCTACTCTGGTCAGCCCAGAAGATAAGCCCCCTCTCTGGGGAACTGCTCGGTGGGACTCCGAGGAGTATTGGGTCAAACGGAGACCCTACTGGAAGCGCGTAGATATCGAGGTCGCTTCCTGCGAGGTCTACAGGATTGTAATCGAAACGGACAACAAGCTCGAATTCATCGGCATGACTGTAGATGAAGAGCCCAAGCTGGGCAGCTTTGGATCGAGGGTTCCCTAATGTCTTTCTACTTTCCCAAGAATCGAGAGAGGAAAGATTATCCCATCGATAAGGACGCTATCAACGAAGACTTTCGCGAGGTCTACGCTGAGACTCAGAGTGGATTGGGCGAACACAACTGGCGCCGGGGCGCCATCTCGAATCTGGCCAGCATGGCTTCGGATGCAGGGATCAAAGTCCATCGAACGGGACTTGCCCTTACTCACGGCATCACAAATGCGGACTACCCTTCGGGTTCAGATGGAACGGGCCCCCAAACAGGCGTCCCCGCTAACAACTACTTCAACGTATCTCCCTCGAATACTTGGAATGTTGTGGTCACTGAGAGCGGTACGCCTAATCTTGCAGCGACAATGAGTCGTACCATCACCACGGGCAACTCTCTGCTGTGGATTATGGCCTCTTTCCAGCAGGCAACGAGAAATGCTACGCGGGATGTTGTTTCCAATGCTGTCCGATATGAGCTGGGGGGCTGTAATCATGCCATTTCGCTGGACAGCACGATCATCTATGAGTCCATGGATGGTGGACTGGACGTTGCCAATGACCCCACGGGCAGCGCCCTGCGGATGGACGACCATCCTTTTGTTGTTGACGTTCTGATCCCAGTGAATGCGGGTGTCCACACGCTATCAATGGAAATCCGACACGCTTATGGGCCAACAAACAGCTTCACAGGGAACTTTACTCCAGTCTACTCGGTCTCGACCAACAACTTCTATCAGATCATGAGCCGCGAGTTCATCATATTGGAGCTGAAATAATGGCTGACAAGTTCTCTCCGATCTCGACAGGCGATGAAGCCACCTCAACGAAGGTCAACTCACTTTTCTCCTCCCTCCAGACAGAAGTGAATGCACTTCCGATCACCGCAATCCAACCAGGCAGCCTCCACGACGTTCATCTACCGTCCCTTGTCGTGGATTCGGGCACAGATTCGATTACCGGAACACACAACTATACGAATCAGTATCCTGGCTGGGGAAACAGCGGCATCGTCATCGGGGCAAACGCTACGGGCTGGTCGATTATCAACACTGGGGGGACAGCTGGGTCAGGTACAGATCTCGAAGTGGATCTTGGGGCTGATTATGTGCTCACTGGATCAAACTCGGGCCTGCTCATCATGTTCAACACAAATGTGGTGGCTCTGGATGATACGACCACAGCAACAGGCACCAGTTCACTTTATGGCCTCTTCAAGATTCAAGTGTACGCCAATGGTGCTTGGAGATCGATCCAGCGGACAGAGCGGTACACTACGGCAGAAATGCAATACGGCCCGGGAATTTCAGGCACCCTTGCTTCTGCCCAGGCCAGCCTCTCAAAAGATGTCCCCATTCGAACTTTTATTTCAAACGCAGACCTTGCCACCCCTGGGCACGTTGTCCGGAAAGTCCGCGTACTAACTTGTATTTCAAGAAAATTAGCTGCGGCAGGTTCGACCCAACTCTCTCTAAAAGAGACCAACTTATCTGTTATGCTAATTCACGCTTCGCTTCAGGAAAGTCTCTAATGGCTGATATTAGTATCGATCCCATTGTGGCTTCGTCGATCATGGATGCTGACGAAGTAATGGAGAGCTTCAATGGGCATTATCGCCCGAAGAGCCTGTCTATGCTGAATGGGGGTCTTGAAAATTCCAATAGAGACCCCTCTTGGACAATTCAATCTGACCACATTCGACGGAGCGCTCTTTGCGACGGAAATATGATTGGGGCAACAGGCAATCTCGACCAGACAAGCTTGTCGGCTTCGACAACGGAGACTGACGCGAATGCCTACAAGGAAATCCCAGGCTGCGGGATTGAGTTCTATGTTCCATACACAGCGTCAGTTCTGATTCTAACTTGGCAGATCGTGGCCGCTCGGGCCACCCTCTATGCTGGGTCAACTGCTGTTCAACTACGCCTCCAGTATGATGGAGCGATCCAATCCGACCAGGTTCGGACTATCCCCAATAATGCTGCCAGCCTGGGCGGAAATCTGGTCCGATTTCTCCATAGAGACCGTGTTTGGTCTGGGCACATCATGAAGAATAATGTGGCAAAGGGCTGGCACTCGGCCTCTCTCACTATTTTTTGCAACGCCCTCCAGGCACGCCTTCGTATTCGAAATATGAAAGCAGTCTGGTTTAAGTAGGAGCTTCCATGTCATTCGTGAGCACAGTTACCGGAGTGGGCGACCAGGAACGCTTTGAGCGAAAACAACGAGCGGGGACGATCTCAACAGGCCAACTCGGAAAGCTCCAAACGCTTCAGGAAGCCGAGGCACTTGCTGAAGGAGCATATGCTGTTGATGATCAGGAAGTTCAGCAGTTAGCTCAAGAACAGATGGCTGCTGGAGGAGCCCAAGTCCAGAGTGCTGCCCAAGAACTTGCAGGGGCTCAGTTGGCTGGCGGTGGACGACAGCGAGGCAACATCACAAGCGCCATGAAAGCCTTGGGCACTGGAGCAGCTCAGGCAGGAGCCCAGGCGGCTCGAAGTGCTCGGGAGCTACTGACTCAAGTTGCAGAATCTAAGATTCAAGCAGCAAAGGCTCGGATCCTGGGTGAGAGCCAGTTCCAACGTCAACTGACTCAGCAGTATGTGGATACGCTCATGAAGCCTGCATCTGAGGGTGTCTCAGCAGGTGTTACAGCAGGCTTCACCCCTTGATTGGCTTTTTCTCCAACGGAATTTGAAATGCCCCCGGAACAATCTTCTGAAGAACTGCCTCCCGAAGTATACGAAATGCTTAGGGATTATTATTTTCCCGAGCGGCGGCAGGAAGCTATTCTAAAAGCAGCCGATGTTGTTCAGGCAACTGCGGGTGGCGTAGCTGGTCTTCCCTATACGCCCATCGAAGCCCCAGGCATGACTCAGAAGGAAGTCATCGAAGCTTCTACTGAGCTGATGAAGATCTTGGCTGATCTCGAATCGATGCAGACAGAGTTGAGCTTAGAAGATGCGATGATGCAACGGGAGGTCATCACGGGCCGCATGGAGATCATCCCTGCGTTGGCTCGTCTCGTCCAGGGCGTAGCAGTGTCGCAAAACATGGCCTTGGGCTCACAAAACGTCGCGTACTTGAACGCCATCGTTGGTGAGAATCAACGGCAGACCGATGTAATGACCAAATATGGCTGGAAGGCCGAAGTTCGAAATTCTGGCGAAGCGCATCAAGACTTAATGACAACAATGCTTGGAGATGGTGCCGCCCCCAGGGGCCAGGATCTTTCTTCTACAGCCCAAGACGATCTATCAGTCCATTTCTTTGGGAAGGGTAGCGAGCCTTCTGCTTTCGAGTTGTTGCCCCCGGTAGAGAAACAAGCCTTCATGGATAAGCTGGATGAGAATGCTCGGAGGAGCCATGTTTACTACCCAGATGGCGGGCAAGACATTCGTGAGTGGCTTACGAAGTCTGCTCCCCAATTCAGAACTGATCAGCATTGGGCAGATAATGCAATCAACAAAGGGGCGGAAGAGAAGAATCAACGGACGAAGATGGATGATCAGGCCGATGATTGGCTCGAAGATTCTGCTTCAAAATTGGACCGTCTCCTTACTTCCAACCCAACTGGCCCCTGGAACGATACGCTCAAAACTCTGGTAGATATCGCTACTGCGGACCCGACCGACGTTTATTGGGGAGAAGTTGGTTTTGCGCGTCGGCCGCCGCCTACAGATCCTGAGGAGTTCGCAGCCTGGATCCAAGAGCAAACCCAAGGCATGATGTATGTCGACGGTGACCAGCTTCGCTATACGAAGAGCGATGGTGTTGTCCCTGAAGGAGCAGCTCAAGAGATGGTGACTGGCCGGGTGGCTTCGCCTGAAATAGCAGCACAAGTAGTAGAAGAAGGGGCGCTTGTGGGGGCTCCCGCTGCTTCCATAGGCCCAGAGGCAGTTGCACCTGCGCCCTATTCAGTTTCTGGGATGCTCTCCGGTCTCCCCAAGACGGCTTCCAAAACCAAGAGCATGCTGGGAGAGTATTCCGAGGATGTGAAAGACAACATCGACCGGATGTTGAAGGAGATGGAGGACGACCCAAGCATCAAAGCTCAGCTCTTTGAGCATCCCGAGTTCGTCAAATGGGCGACCGACGCATTTGGAGAGGGGTACGACGCAGAAGAGGCTTTTGGTGTATCCGTTGGAGAAGCCAGAATTCGCCGTGATCAAGACAAGAAGGACTTGAAGAAGAGGCAACGAGAGCGCGTGTTGTCAGGCGAGAGCCCAGCTACCTTCCGAAAGTTTGCTGCTGCGAAAGTTGGTCAGATGCTGGATCGAAGCAAGGATGGAGGAAGCGCTGAGATGGTCTCGGGAGGAACTCCTGACATTCAGAGTACGCTTCCTTTTAGCGTCGGAGAGAAATCTGGGCAGTGGGCCGCAGAACTCCTTACCAGAAAGCAAAGGCCCAAAACAGAGGATGAGGGTGAGCCCGAAGATAAGCTCGAAGATAAGCCCAAAACCGACGAAACCCCCGAAACCGCACCCAAACCCCTCGAAGATCAGCCTGAAGCCACGGAAACACCTTCTTCCTTTGGCACACTCCGCCGCAATCGTACACCTGGAGACGAGCCCAAATCCGAGCCTGAAGAGAAGTCTCGATGGGCCCAAAGGAAAGAGGCGAGAAGAGGAAGAAGTCTCGATAAGAGCGAAGCGCAGAGAAACGCTGTAGTAGAGGAGCTAAGAGCGGCTGAGGAGAAGAGGAAAGAGGAAGAGGAAGAGGACAAGACCGCAAGTGATTCTTCAAACTACGGATACAAATAGTAAAGATGGCTGATACTACTTCCGAAGAAGAGGCAAAAGCCCCTGAGGAGAGGGAACAGCCTGAATTTGATGTTGTTCGAGTCGCAAACGAGGCTCGAAGGGCTGCCGCTATAAAACGGCACGAACAGAAGATGGCTACGGGAGAATCTGAGAGGATCACGCTCCACACTCCAACTACCCTCCCTCGTGTAGCTCGCGCAGCTCGCACACCATCAGGGGGGCCGGTCACACCTACAGAAATGGCTGCGCCATCTTCTACGATGAACATAGCTGCACGTCAGCAAGAGCTCGAAAGAGCTCCAGAAGAGGAGCCCATTGTAGTAACCACGGGCGAACCGGGGTGGGGAGAAGTCTCGGCCAAACCGGGGTCAGCCCCTCTCCCGAAGCGGGGCCCTCTGGTAAAGGCCCCTTCAGAGCTGTCTGCGACAGGAGTCACTAAGGGCACAGCAGCAGATCTCCCTCCTGAAAAATCAATAATCGGGGGGGAGGTCCACCGCCCTGGAGTTTTCGGAGAGGGTACAGGGGTAATTCGAGCGGAGACTAAACCAGAGATCCCGCGCGACCTCCCTTCCTTGGAGGAGGACATTCCCTTCTTCTTGGCAAGGGACATGGGAGGGACCAGAGAAGAGAGGGCAGCGCAGCGAGAATCAGAGCAGAGAGCAGGAAGGCAAGAGTTCCTATCTCTCCCGAAAGAGCGGCAGCAGGAGCTGATCGACAAGGGCGAGGAGCCCGAATCTCTGTACGATCTCCAAAATCAGCTCGAACTCGACAAAGCAACTGCCCAATACCAGCAGGACTATGTTCCCTACGATCTCCAAAAGTGGCTGAGAACAACTTCAGACGAGACTGTGGAATTGGCGCAGTCAGTACTGAAAAAGGGAGGAGAGTGGGCAAGGGCCATTGTTGGTACGGTCTACAATGTTCCAGAGGATCAGCCATTTTCCGGCGACTGGGCAACAGTCGCAACGGATATTCTTGCGGCCCACGATCAGCTTGCCTACACAATGGTGGGCAAAGAGTTTGGCGTTCCTCCTGATGTGGTCGCAGCCTCTGCGTGGGATCTGAATCAGAGACTGACTCCAGAAGAGAGGGCAGATCGCTTTCGAAATCCCGACGCATATCGAGAGAGGCTTCTCGAAGAGCTCCATACGAAGAAGCAGGAAACTGTTCGGAAGATGGAAGAGGCCAAGTCGAAGGAAGTTCGAGAGCTTGATAAAGCCGAACTGGAAGATAAGTGGCGGAAATTCTACGCTTATAAGTGGGAGACAGGCCCAACAGAGATCCTCTACGACCCAAATTCAGGGGGATTTAGCTCCGGTGCTTTCCGGCGAGACCGGGCACAGATCCACATAAAGGAGCTGCTTTCAAAAGAAGGGCTCATCGATGATCCTCGGACAGCAACCCAGGCCGATGTAAACGCGATCATAAATGCGTGGCCAAGGGAGCGGCAGGACGTACTTGTAGCAAGAGCATACGATCTGGCTGATATAGATACACGGCGGATGAGGGCCGAGGGCCGAAACTTTATTTGGTACGACTCTGACCCTGTAGGGCACACTCTGGCCGCCGCAGATCTACCTGCTCCCCTGCGGATTATTGCTGCTGCGACGATGCCTCGGTCGGGGGTAACCGTTGACTGGACAGCACCGTCCGAGGTTCCCCAAACATTTCCAGCTTCTCCGATAGAGTTCGAATCTCCGGGGATGTGGCACATGATGGAGGGCCTCTTCCCAGATGTATGGGGAGGCGGATCACTTTCCTATGGCCGCGCATATGGGAAGTATACCGAAGACGAAGAGGAGAAAGAAAAGTACTACGACAAGCTAAAGGAGTTCAAAGGAGAAGAGTGGAGCGAGAAGTGGATGGGGGGCGATCCCGGTCTATGGCCGCTTAATATGCGGTCACCCGATGACCCAGAAGAAGCCGAGCAATATCGAGAGCAGTTGATATCAGACATAGAAGCTTTCCCATCCGTACTCTCAGAAACGGCCCAACGTTCCTTCGATTTCCTGAAAGACTCCGTAGGGTATGACCACAATCTCTTGGAGCGCGTCAAGCAGGTTGAGCATGTTGCAGGTAGGACAGGGCAAACTCGATACTTCTCCTCTCAAATGGCAGGGCTTGGTTCAGATATAGGGACCAACCTGGGCATGGAGGGGGAAGACCTTCGAGCTTGGTCGCGTGCCTTCTGGACAGCAGGGTTCATGACCGAACTTTCTGCTGTGGGTGACCCCATTTCTGGCCCTCTTGCTATTGCGGGGGCTGCCGCTCGTAAGGTTGATAAGGCTGGCCACGCGCTTCGATTTCGACGCATCGATAGCCTTGCAGATGACATGGCCAGTGGGAAGATCTCGATTGAAGAGGGTCGAGGTAAGATTTGGGAGCTCGATAAGCCAGTCATGGCTCATATCGATGATATCTATTCTGCCCGGGCGGGGGCCCATCCGGCTGTGGTTCCCCATGTACGAGCAGCAGAGAAGCGAGCAGTTGGAGCTCGAAAAGACGCTGACAAGCTCAACGCAGAGACGGGGTTTGTTTCGAGCCCAACAGTCCTCCCAGGCGCCAATGTTTCGACACCACCGGCTCGAAATATCTATGCGATGAATCGAGCAGACGAGCTCGCCGGAACCAACATCAACCCAAAGAGGATCCAAGAGCTTGCTGAGGCAGAAGCCCAGGAAGTATTTGACGAGGCCGTTCGACTTATCGACGAGTCAACTGTTGATGGGGACGTGTACAGCGTCTTCCGCCCAGATGAAACTGGGGAGGTTACCGAGCGTCTTTATAAGAAGGAAGGCGGTCAGTGGTTTGAGCATAGGGAGACCCTCCCAGGACCGGCCCCGTGGACAAGAGATGAGGTGGATGAAATTATCCGACTGACCACAGAGGTAGAAGGGGATGGGTTCACCCCCAAGGAAGCAGCCGCACTTGTCCGCGAACAGCGCGGACCTCGCCCTGGGTACCGTCCTCCTGATCTCGACAATCCTGTTCCGGCTGAAGATCTTCTTGGGGGAGTACTCCAAGAGGGCCGTTTTGGAGGATATGAGGAACGAGTTCTCGATAAAGCAAAAATCAAGTACGCCGAGAGTTTGGACGCTTCAGCCGAAGCGCTCGATTACCAAGCCACACTCGCTCGTATTCGCTCTGACGACTATGCGGCTGGAATTGGAAGAATCCATGGGCGCTGGAGGGCTGCTGATAGAGGACTCCAAGACGCGAAAAGGACTCGCCATGCTGCCCAGCAGGCAGTTGATGATGCAGTCGCCATCCAAGATCGGCACCGGCAAAAGCTCGCGGAGCTTGTAAAAAAGCAGACGGAGCTGAACAAAAAAATTAAGGCAATAGAAGACCAGGGTCAGACTCCTTCCCGCGAACTCACCGAGAAGTCGAAGAAAGGCGGCTGGTTGGACGGGGGATCGGAAATCGCCAAATACTCGCTCGAAGAAAGCATTCTATATAAGCAAAAAAAGGCTTTGAGGGCAGGAGAATCCGTCCTGCCTGCCCTTGCCAACTTGGGGGAGGCGCACGCTGTAGTCACGAAGTGGGAATCACTGAAAGACAAAGCGCAGCTTGGTATTCAGCAAGCTTCACTTCGAGGTACAGAAGAGCTCGATCTTGTGCCGACCGAAGCTCATCCCTCTCTCCTCTCTACATTGGAGCGGCAGTCTGAAGAAGTGACCCGGGAACAATGGAGAGCATCCAGGGCCATAGATCAGGCGCTTCGGAGTCAGGCGGTTGCTTACGAGAAAGCAGCTCGATTGGTGCGACGAAAGAGGAGAGAGCTTGGGGCTGAGGGCCTTCCTCTGGATGAGAAGAAGATCCAACGAAGAATCACCAAGGAAATTCGAGCATACGAGCAAGAGGCCAAAGCCAAGCTCTATCCCCAAATAGTCAAGGAGTTTACCCGGAACATCCGTGTGGGTAAAAAAGCGCTCAAGGAGATTCCCAAAGAGACAAAGGAGTTCGTGGATATACTCGTGGACGCTGACAATGCCCGTCCAACGGACCAAGTTGTCTACTCCTACTCCGGTATTCCATTCGATCCGGGTGAGCCCCCTCGCGTCACTCTTTCTCCCAAACCTGGGCAAACAGAGGAGAAGATTGGTGTCCAGTCAATGAGCATCGAGAGGCAGCTCGAACTCTTTGGCATGAAGTTCTATAAGAAACCCTTCTCCAATGTTGTTGTGAAGGAGGTTCTTCAGAACTCGTGGGATACTATCAAAGATGCCTACAAAAGTGGTGCAGCAGGACCAGCTCTACTCAAGCCTGGCGAGGGGTCCATCATTGTTATCTCGACAGAGAAGGGCGACGGGATCGTCCCCGACCGCTCCTACACGTTCATTGATAATGGCCGTGGCATGTCACCAGAGATCGTTAAAGAAACATTCATTCGTCCAGGGGAAACCTTCAAGGGCAACCTTGGTACTGAGGACAGCTCAGGTGGTTTTGGGCTTGCAAAGCTGACTTTCCTTTTTGGGTCCAAGCGTCTTAGCCTTGAGACCTACCACCAGGGCACAAAAACAACACTGTCCTTTACCCCTGCTGAGTTGATGCAGGGAGAAGCAATACTCAAGACTGCTCCAGCACCCCCCGAGGCTCATGGAACAAAGCTGACCATCGAAGTTCCAGAGTTCTGGCTGGAGGATGGAGTACAACGACCGATTGACTTCCGGAATGTTCCTACACACAGCCGCCATGATATTTGGACTGGCTCTATACCAATTTTCCAGCAGAACCGTATACTCGGGGATGTTTCTGTCTATACAGGCATTGGTGATGAAGCAGCCGAGTGGTTTGGGTCGGCAATTCCTGGGAAGCTACCAGAAGAGGCCCTTAAACCAGAGTCTACTGCGTCTGTTTGGTTTCGGGGAGACCCAAACCAGGAGGCGGTGGGGTGGAGTCCTGGCCCAACGTTGATGCCTCTTGAAGAGGCGAGGAAACATTGGGACAAAATCGATCCAGACGCACGCCCCCTGATCTCGGGGCGCTATCGGAAGCTTCGAAAGGTGCTTGATGACGCGTGGGGGTGGGATGAGCCGCCTAAATGGATGCAAGTCTGGGGACGGGAAATTGTTGATCATGGCATAGAGAATCTCAAGAGGGGAGACACCGCAAAAATCAGGGCTATCGACGACCAGGCTGGCGAGTATGTTTGGGAGGGAGGGAAGCCATTAAATGTTTTTGGCCTCGACCCCACGGGCCCCAAACCGGAGTGGTACGCAAAGGCCCTCGTCGATACCCCCTCTGAGCGCGAAGCTGCAAAGCTAAGGGATGTTCCTCCAAACGAGATCATCTCCGAGGTCAATAAGCTGACGCAAGAAAGAGAGTTTGGACGGGTTCTCCCAGGACAAGAGCTGCCAACTGAAGTGGACGACTGGATCATTCTCTCCAAAGATGCCCAGCCTTCGATGCAGCAGCGGAGGGAGCGGGCGAATTGGATGGGGAATCGCCCTTTCATCGAGGATGATGATATCGATGGCCTCTCTGATGATCAACTATGGGTCGCCTGGTTAGGCAGAAAGAGGAAACAAGTTGGTTTTGATGAGGCCATGGAAGGTGGTCGCCTAGAGACAACTTGGTTGGGCTCGATGGTGCCATCAAAACCAACAATTTTGGAGGATGTTGAGAGGGGATTGATAAGTAGGTGGTACGACCTTAGGCCCGAGATCCAGGAGTCGTTTGTAGAGGCCGCAGAGTTTGCTGTAAAACGTATGGTTGATGACGCATACCTCTCATCCATGGGTGACATTGAACGCCTATTCGGCCACCCAGATCCAGCTATCCCCTATTCTTTTGACGATCCTCTGGAGTTTCAGCGCTGGTTAGCTGAGGAGATACCCGGATTCAGAAATCCCATGGACATTGTGAGCTCTCTTAAAGAGTACGGTCTGATTTCAGAGCAGACCTATCAGCAGAATAAAAGGGCGTGGGAGGCTGCTCTAAAGGGAGTAAGTTCTGATGGAGAGGCTGGTTGGTGGGCACTGGATCTGGGTGGCAAGGGCCTGGAGCGAGGTTTGACTTCTATTCCAGCGCAAATAGGTGACGGGTTCCCACAAAGAATCCGGGCGATTTGGGAAGAGGCAAATTGGGACAACCATTCGGCAGCCCGCCAAGCAGCTATAGCTGCATACCAGCGCGAACCTTCCCCCCATCTGGCTAAGAGACTAAGAACCACAGACGCGAGTCTTAGAAGATTTGGGATGGACCTTGCGTCCAAAATAGATCCTTACGTTGGTCTTCTAAAGACAGACGCTGATAAGTTCTTCGGGAAAAACTATGAGAAGTTAAGCGACATTGGCCTAAAAGAAGTAGCAGGTCTGGGCCGGGGAAAAGAAGCGCTCGAAGACACTCCGCATCTAACGACTGTCCACTTCGATTGGGGTCGTGCAGACATATACATGAATCCGACACGAGACCCGCGTGGCGGTCATGTCACAGTTCTGATCGGGGGCCTGTATCAATTTGCTTCGAGCCTTCGTGGAGCCCTAAAATTTGGGTTCGACAAGATTCCCCACAAGATAGTGATAGACGTTAGATCCAACGTCAAAGCTGACCATAAATTCTACCCGTTCAACAAGCAACGAGAGGATTGGAACGCTAACATCAGCGGCAACATCCAGGATCTCAACAAGTTCCTGCAAATGTATGTTGAGGCCAAAGAAGCTGAGGAAGTCGCAGAGAACTTTTCCAACATCCTCCACCTGGGCAAACCCCACGACGCTTGGTCGAAAGGAACACCTTCAGACCCCTGGGCAGGCTTCCGAAAGTACGAGGAGTCGGACGAAGCTTACGAGAATACCAAGAGCTTAGACATAGCTAAAGAACGCGTCCTTATGGAAGAGAGGCGCGAAGCTCGACGAGCCAAACGGGCAGAGGAGCAAGAGAGGAGAGAGGGTGCTCGAATCACCCCAGACCGCCCTGCCCCTGAGATGACCATTGGAGAGACAGGTAGGCTCGTTGGTGATTGGAAGAAGAGAAAAGAGAAGGCAAGCTCTGAAGGGCGTATCGAAACGGATATCGATCCGAGAGCGATGCGAAGGAGCCTCTTCGGCGGTGCCACGGTTGAGCCAGATATACCTCTCTTCCATAATAATACGAACTTTGATCCCTTTGATTTAGGCGATATTGAGAAGTTCATCGACGATAAGAATATCATCCGAGCGGAGTTCTTCGAACTCTTCCCAACCGAGTTCTCAGGGAAGGTCGAAAATGCACTCGACAACCTCTGGGTTCAGGAGAGGCCAGGGTGGTGGGTACGTAATGAGTGGCTAATGGGGCCTGAGGCGCGGCAATTTTATGAGAACACCCGTTGGGACGACATTCACACCATAAGAGAACTCGACAGAGGAGGTCTCACCCCAGAAGAGGCTCTCGACGGAACAAAGTACGTTCTTCAGACATTGGGTGCCGCTACAACAAAGTTTCGCAAGGACGTTGCCCGGCTTGTACGTGAGTACAGAGGTCTGGATGACCTGGGCTATGCTTCAGGCATCTCTTTTGACACTATGTATGCTGGTGTCCATGTAAGGGTGCCCTCCAATGCGTTCTTTCTGAATCCCTTGATGAAGATGGGGGGCGCCGGGAAGACTCCCAATAGGTTAGGGGATATGTTTGCTCAGACCCTTATCCATGAGGCTGTTCATCTCAAGTATGGTGGGCATGGCGGTGGCTTCAAAGACGATGGTTCAAATTTTGTACTTGGCCAGCACCTGCTAACAAACCAGCTCTTTGCTGCTGGATACCTGCGCCCGTTTCAGGACTATCTTATTGATTTTGTAGGACAAAACTGGGAAACCCTGTCTGTACTCAGAGGGAGGTACTTTGGAAGCGATCCGAGAAACACTGGCTCTACTCTTTCAGGTGAAAGACTACCCACCCGAGGCAAAGAAGCAGTACTTGGTAGACAGCGCGAATCTCCAGGCCAACCTGTTCGAGAACGAGGGGGCCCCCAAGGAGATGATCCAAGAGTGGAGGGATTGGGAGAAGCGCATCGAGGGGACGAGCCCAGAGAAACTGGAGAAATTGCTGGGCTCATCGAACAAAACATAAAAGGGACAACCCGAACCTACAGCGGTGTTCCTGTGGGTGGCGTGTTCAATAATGCTATCCGCGATGTGACCACAGCAGTCTCTCAGGGCAGTCGAATCATCGACCCCAAGGCAACGATAAAAGCCCTTGAAAAAGTCTGGGGTAGCGCAGCTATCAACAAGGCAACAGAGCTGCTGGATCCAGTTTCTTTTGCCCGTGAGACAGCAGAAGATGTTCTCCCTGAGCTTCGGCAGCAGTTTGGGGGGACTGAGAAGCCGACCGTTGGAGGCCGTGCTGCGGATACTCTTCGCGATATTCTTGAAGCTGCAAGAGAGGGGGAGACTCGATTCGCACTTTCTCCTGTGAAAGAGGAGGCTTTGGGAGACCTTGACCAAGCACTAAGGCACGCTTGGAAAGAGAGTCACCCAGAATCTGAAGCAATCCGAACTCTCGAAGCAATCAATGATGCCTATCGAGACCTTTTCGGCGTGTGGGCAGAGCAGAGCCGAGGACTCTTCACCCAGGCCGCAAAGCAATACCTGGGCCCCCTGGGAGAGCCCATTGGTGGCGCCTTCGAGAAAGCGCACAAAGTAAAGGTAGAGGCCCAACGTTCGTGGGCTCGAAACTTTGATCCGCTACGAATGACCGGTGAGTACGGCGAGAGGGCAAGAGAGGTGCACCGCGCCTCGCTCAATCTTGAGAGTCAAATGCGGGCAGAGTTCTTTGATGCCGCACTCTTGATCGCCAGAGAGCACCGGAATGATCCAGTCGTCCTCCAACAAAAGATCGAGGAGTTCTATCTGGAGTGGATCAATACAGTCGAGGGTCTTCCAGTAAGAGGTGGGAGGAACAGCTATTCGAAC
>Ga0255048_10001613_pt1 | contig 15408 bp, 14 predicted proteins | sample JV7_2_2_MG_FD_183619 | JGI IMG/M metagenome (GOLD analysis project Ga0255048, IMG submission 183619) | Seawater microbial communities from Jervis Inlet, British Columbia, Canada - JV7_2_2 | ecosystem: Environmental > Aquatic > Marine > Inlet | place: Canada: British Columbia | collected 2016-10-06
GCCGTGACGACTGATGCGACTCAAGATATTTGGGAAATCACGGCAGGCTCGGCGAACAAGGTCGTCATCCACGGGTTCGAGATGAGTAGCGCCTCGATCGTTGCTGAGATCGTAGACATTCGACTGGTGCGATATGCGACGAGCGGAAGTGTTGGCGGGACGGCGGTCGAAGTTGCTCTTGACGAAGACGACAGCGCTGTAACGGCTGCGGTTGAGACGCTCAACACCACGCCGGGCGGAACACCGATCATCTTGATGGGCTGGCAGTGGGAACAACTAGGACCGTTGGTCTATCTACCAACGCCAGAGACGCGGATCGTCGTTCAGGAAAGCGGCATCTTGGCGCTCAACCTTCAGACAGCGCTCGGCGCGACGACTAACTGGAGCGGTCACCTAGTCTGGGAAGAGATTTAGCGTGTGGCAAGTCACGTATACAGGAGGCCACCTGATCTAAGAGCTTTCAGTCAGCACGCGCTGTTCAAACCCATACTCAAGCGGGTTGAGTCGTTCAACACGTTCTCCAACGCCGACGGTGATCTCACAGGCTTCAACCCCGGCGTCCAGGAAGATCAGATCGTTGCGTATTACATAGTCCATCAGGACTCTACGACACTACGCACGATCAGCGGCGTTACCTTCGGCGGTAACGCCATGACGTTTCAAGCCAGGGCAACGATTGGCACTGGCGGTTGTGAAGTCTGGTACATCAAAGACGCGGACATACCCGGCGGCCCGCAAGACTTCGTTACGACGTTCAACACAACCCCGACAGATTTCATCGTTTTCGCGCAACAGTTTTGGAACGTAGATCAGACGAGCCCTGTAGTAACTTCGGCCGTCGCTGCGCAAAACGCTTCGTCAAGGTCGGTAGCTCTTAGCAACATCCCCGCACGCAGTTACGCAACGGCAGTTGAATACGCAGACACCACCACGACGCAAGTCGTAGGTGGGGGTAACAACATACCGATCCGCAGCACTCGGGAAGATACGATCACTGCGGGAGTAGTCGGCGCCAATTTTGTAGTCCAGAAGTCAACTGTGCAGGCGACTTATCAAGGTGGCGGAGTCGTCGACCGTTCTATGGTTGTCGTCGCGTGGCAAGTCGCGCCCCCGACGGGCGCAGTAAACATCGCAGTAGCGAACGCCACGCTAGCGATCACTGCGCTCGTCGAGACTCTAAAAGAGACCATCCCGGTTGCGAATGCGGCGTTGACTGTAACTGCGCAGACGCCAGAGCTGGAAAGCAAGATCGCGATAGCCCAGGCCGCGCTGACGGTAGCGGCGCAAGTACCGATCGTAGCGCTCGGTCCTTTGACCGTAACACCAGCGCAAGCTGTACTCACAGCCACGAGTTTCGTGCCGATTGCCGGGCTGGGACCGTTGACGGTGACTCCGGCTCAAGCAGCACTATCGGTCCTGACATTCGCGCCGCCACTCAAGACGGACATCGCGGTAGCGAATGCAGCACTGACCGTTACAGCCTTCGCGCCGCCGCTGAAGACCGACATTGAGGTCGCCGCCGCGGCGCTGACTGTCACAGCATTCGCGCCACCGTTGGATCTATCGTTGGCGGTTGCGCAAGCTGCGCTCACGATAACAGCCCAGACGCCCGTCGCAGCATTGGGACCGCTGACCGTTACGCCAGCACAGGCGACGCTAACCGTAGCATCGTTTGTGCCCGTAGCCGGACTCGGGCCTCTTACCGTCACTCCGGCGCAGGCCGTTCTTTCCCTGACGACGTTTGTACCTGCGCCAAGCACAGACGTAACGGTAGACGTTGCCCAGGCAGCGCTCACGGTTACATCGTTCGCTGAGATCCTGGTATCGAAGATAGCCGTGGCGCAGGCAGCGCTATCGGTAGCTGCACAGATCCCGATCGCGGGCCTGGGTCCATTGACCGTAACCCCCGCACAGGCTGTGCTGAGCCTCACGTCGCAGGTTCCAGTTGCGGGGCTCGGGCCGCTAACAGTGATACCAGCACAAGCCGCGCTCACCGTCGCCGCACAGATCCCGAGCCTCTTGAGCTCGATCGCCGTCGCGAACGCAACGCTTACGCTGACCACGTTTGCGCCGCCACTCGAGTCAAAGGTTGCTATCGCACAAGCGGCTCTGACTGTAACCTCACAGGTGCCGATTGCTGCGCTCGGTCCCCTGACGGTTCAGCCGGCACAGGCTGTTCTGACGATCAGCACGTTCGTCCCTGTGGCCAATGAGGGCGCCGACCAAACGGTGCTCGTTCCGCAGGCGGTGCTTACGCTCGCCGCATTCGCGGAGAGCCTGCTCTCGACGATTCCAGTGGCCAACGCAGCGCTCAGCGTGACGGCATTCGCGCCGACGTTTGACTTCGGGATCGCGATAGCTCAAGCGGCACTCACGGTCGCATCTCAGGTGCCGGTTGCGTCTCTCGGGCCCTTGACGGTTACACCCGCGCAGGCCGCCCTAACGCTCACGGCCCAAACACCGATAGCCGGCCTCGGTCCACTGACCGTAACACCAGCCCAAGCCGTGTTGACGTTGACCGCGTTTGCCCCGGTGGCCGACGAAGGCGCAGACGTCACGGTTCAGGTGCCCCTGGCCGTTCTCACCCTCACGGCTTTCGTGCCAGTAGCGGGTCTCGACATCAGCGTTTTACCCGCCCAGGCGGTGTTGACGGTCACGACGTTCGTTCCTGGCCTGATTACCAGCCTGGCGATTCCGGCTGCTGCGCTGACTCTCACTGCCCAGGCGCCCAGCCTGAAGCAGACGATAGATGTCCCGAACGCGGCGTTATTATTGACCTCGCAGATCCCGATTGCAGGTCTCGGGCCGCTCTCGGTCCCCGTTGCGAATGCGGCTCTCACACTGACCGCTCAGGTCCCGAGCATCGAAATAGCGGTTGTGGCGGCGCCAGCACAGGCAGCCCTGAATCTGACTACGAGCGTTCCGGTGGCTGCTCTAGGACCTCTCACGGTAACGCCAGCAGCAGCGGCGCTTTCGCTCGCGGCGTTCACAATCACGCTCACCGGGCTCACGGTGTTCGTGGACTTCGTGACAGGCACGGTAGAGATCCTTCCAGCCGTCAGGGGTAGCGACGAATTGATAGTTGCCGTTCGGGGCGACCCAGCAATCAACGAGTGAGGTGCCTACGTGGCAGTCAAGACGATGGTCCACGCATCTGACAATCTGGTTCGCTTCAAGGACGCGAAGAAAGAAACGGACGCCACGGTAATCACAGGCGCGACCGTAACCGCCAGAGTGTTAGACCGCGACGGGACCACCGTATTGGCCACCGGGATCACGATGGCCGACCAGGGCGCAGGACTCTATGAGGGCACGATCACAGATACCGACACGGCGGCCATGACGTTGAGGGAGTTGGTCACGGTCGAGATCACCTTCGACGGTGGCGCTGGCCTGAGAAGAGTCATCACCTCCCACGCCTTCGTAGACAACTGATGGCGTGGTGGAAGTTAGGTGGTCCCAGCGTAGGCGAGAGGACTGCGCATCTCGAGAAGATGCTACACGTCGCGCCGCCTTCGGGCTCCGTCGCTGCACGCATGATCCCAGTATGGCAGCAAGGCAAGCCTTTACCGCAGCCACGGGATTTCAAGAAGTTCGCAGACGAGGGCTACGGGCTCAACTCGATCATCCATGCCTGCGTCCAAGAGATCGCGAGCAGCGCTGCGGAGCCGAGGCTAATCGTCGAGCAGAATCAGAGCGGAGAATGGGTAGAGGTTGAAGACACGGGCGCCGAGGTCGCTGACGGCGAGCTCGCGCTGCTGCGGCTCTTTGATAACCCGAACCGCGAGCAGTCACAGTTCGAGTTCTTAGAGAACCTCGTGACCTACCTAATGGTCATGGGAAACGACTTCGTCCACAAGGTTCGCAGTGGACGCGGCGTGCCCGTCGAGCTGTGGCACCTGAGACCTGACCGCATGAAGATCGTTCCGGGGGCCGACGGCATTGTCGAGTCGTACAGGCTCGGCTCGAGCGGCTTGACTGACAAGCCGATCAAGGCTGAAGACGTTACGCACATACAGGCTCGACCAGACCCCATTGACGACTACTGGGGGCTGAGTCCCATCGTAGCCTGCGCACGCGCTGCCGACGTTGACGATCAGGTCCTTGATTATATCAGAGCGTTCTTCGAGAACGCCGGTACACCCGCAGGCATCCTGACGCTCAAGGCGCAGGTTCAGAAGGACGAGCGCGACCGCATCCTGGAAATGTGGCGTGACCGACAGACGGGTCCGGAGGGCTGGCACGGCCTGGCTGTGCTCGATGCTGACGCTGAGTTTCAGAACGTCGGAGCTGCGCCGGGACAACTCAAGATAGATTTCATCTTTGACTCCAGCGAGTCGAGGATCTGTTCGGTCTTCGGTGTGCCTCCAATCATCGTTGGCACGCGAATCGGACTCATTCGTTCCACGTTCGCTAACTACCGTGAGGCACGACGGTCCTTCTGGCGTGAGACCCTGTCGCCTCTCTATGCACGTATCGCTGACAAGCTCACGCACGGCGTAGCTACAGAGTTCGGCGATGACTTGCGCGTTCGATTCGATCTAACCGGGATCGAGGAACTGCAAGAGAGCCACGAGACGAAGAGGGCTCACGCGATGCAGGCGTGGGACAAGGGGGTTATGACGCTCAACGAGGCTCGATTGATGATCGAGCTGGAAGAGCTACCAGACGGCGACATACTCAAACGCCGCACGCAGGACATCTTTACTCCCATCGACCAGCTCGCGGTCGAGGAAGAGCCCGAGGACATAGTCGAGAAAGACCCCGAGGACGACATAGACGCGATCCAGGCCGAGGCCGAGCGGCAGATGATCCAGCCCGCGAACCGCCCGCGCGAGAAGGCCGCCACTCCGCTCTTCGTCGACGTCCCAGCACCGGAGCCGGAGTGGAAGGCCATTCACAAGGTCGCCGACTCTAAGCATGGCCGGTTCCGTGCCGCGTTTCTCAAGAACCGGGGCCTGATCGTCGGTCCCGAGATCCAGCAGGCGGTTGAGGCCGGGTTCGTCGAGGGCAATTTGACGCTCGTTGAACTCGCAGTCAACTGGAAAAGCGTCGAGGCGCCGATGGCCGAAGCCTTCGAAGGCGCGATCAGCGAGACGATGGCCGCGGCAGCGAAGGCCAGCGAGGCGCACCTGCCGCCCAACGTGAACCTCCAGTTCGACATCACGAACCCGTTCGCGGTGGAGTTTGCGAAGGAGCACTCGTTCAATCTGGTGCGGCAGATTGGAGACGACTCGATTGCTGGACTCCAGCGCGTTATTCGAGCGGCATTCGAAGAGGGACTACCTCCGAGAGTTGCCGCTAAACGGATTATGGACACGGTCGGCCTCACGAAACTACAGACGCAGGCCGTTGACAGCTTCCGCGCCAAGCAGCTCGCCCTGGGAGTTGAGGCCGACGCAGCAGAGGCGTCGACATCCAAGTTCGCGCAGAAGGTGCTAAGGCGGCGCGCAACCCTGATCGCCAGGACAGAGACAATTCGAGCTTCGGCGATGGGTCAGCAGGCGTTATGGGACCAGGCGATCGGGGCAAAGCTTCTACCCCGAGAGCAGCAACGCGAATGGATCATCACGCCCGACGATCGACTGGATGAAAAGCAGTGCCTCCCTATGGCGGGTCAGGTCAAGGGCATGGGCGAGCCGTTCGTCACCGGCACGGGTGCGGAGTTTATGACTCCGCCGATCCATCCGGGGTGCCGCTGCGCGATAGCACTCTTCTTCCCAGATAACTAGAGAGGGAATCCATGAATCCACAACCAACCGAAACAGAGCGCTGTAGCGTCGGCTTCGAGCTCCACAACTCGGACCTGGAAGAAGGCCATTTCAGAGGCATGGCAAGCGTGTTCAATACAATGATCGACACCTTTGTGCCGACCATCATTGATCCAGGCTCTTTCAAGAACACCCTCGCGAGTCCCGAGAGGAACGTGCTCATCCTTTGGCAGCACGACGACACGGCTCCGATCGGCACGCCGACCGAGATGTGGGAAACGAAACACGGCCTCGAGATTGTCGGCAAGATCAGCAACACGACGCAGGGCAGGGACGCGCTGACACTCATGCGGGACGGCGTCGTGACCGAGATGTCCATCGGGTTCGACCCGGTTTCGTTCAGGTTCGAGGAGCAGGGCAAGGACAAGGATTTGGTCCGACACGTTGACGAGGTTCGCCTATGGGAGGTCTCTCTGGTTTCATTCGGAGCCAATCCGAAGGCGAAGATCACCGAAGTTCAGTCGGCGCTGCTGTCTCAGGTACGCAAGGACTTCCAGAAGCAGAAGATCGTGGTAGCGCCCCGCACCGCGCTGGGAGACAACGGCGAGCCGCACATTCGGCTCGATGGTGTTACCGACTTCGAAGAGTTGATCGGCCGCCTAGCACATACGATTGGGCTACTGAAGGCGACAGAGGAACCTCTCCGCGATGACTGCGTGTCCAAGCTGCGTGATGTTATGCACGCAATCGAGCGAATCATCCACACCGAGACGAGCGAATACAATATCGACAGTGCGCGTAACGACGTGATACTCGCAGAGGCAGAGCTGTCTCTGTAGTCACTGCATCCCACACAACCTAATTCAACCGAGCCGGGCATAGACCCGGCTCTTTTTTTACCCGAGGGAGGGCATCAAGCTATGTTCACGTTAGAGCTCAAGAAGAAGACCCAGGAGCTGGGCGAGGCTCTCGACGCAGCTCGTAAGATCAGCGTCAAGATGAAGAAGGAGCCCGAGAAGGCTTCCGAGTTGCAGGTCTCTTTCGACAAGGCGATGGAACACTTCACGAAGACCAAGCTGGAGACGCAACGGCTCGAGAAGCAGCAAGCCATCGAGGACGAGAACCGGAAGGCGAACGAGCCGACAGATCCGATCCCTCACCTCGCGCCGAATGTCACCGACAGGGACAAGAAGATCGCCGACGAGAAGGACTGGCAGGATCGCCACAAGAAAGCGTTTGGCGAGTACATGCGCTCCGGCCCTGATTCGGCGAAGGAGTGTTTCAAGGACTACGGCAGGCGCGAGAAGCATGCCCTGCTTGGTACGCAGGCGGACCTCGGCGGTTTCCTGATCCCTGACGACTTCCGCGCGGAGATCATTCGCAACGTCGCCGGGTTGTCGGCGTTCGTTGCTGCTGGGGCTCGCGTAGTGCCAACCAGCCTCAGGGTGCTGACGTTCCCGACGATCAAGGTTGGATCTGGCGACGAGTATCCGACGGACCTGCAGCAGAGCGACAGCCAGGTCACGGGCGCAACGAGAAACTGGAAGGGCGAAGGTTTGACCACCGGTGGCAACGCGCCGCCGTTGCAGACCAAGCCCACCTTCGGCCAGGAGAATATCCCGGTCCACCTCTGGCAGCCCGATGTAGTCGAGCTGACCCGTGAGCTGCTCGATGATTCCGTCGTGCCGCTTGAGTCTGTGCTTGCCGAGCTGTTCGGCGAGATCATGGCACTCGACACCACCTGGGCCTATACGAATGGCGATGGCGTTGGCAAGCCGGAAGGGGTCCTCGAAGCTGGCATCACGACGGCAGACAGCGGACTGAATGCAGACGTAACTTATGGTGGTCTGGTGGATTGGTTCTACGGTTTGCCGGCCCAGTATCGCGCAACCTCGAGCATCATGTTGACGTCTGCGCTGTTCGCAAAGATCGTGCAGGTCGAAAACGACACAGACAATAGGCATCTAATCTTCGTGCCGCAATCGCCTCCTGGTCAACTATTCCAGCGCCCTGTGGTCTTCAACGAGTTCCTGCCTGCACTGGCAACCGATTCGCTGTCAGGAATCGTCGGCGACTTCAGGCATTTCATCGTTGCCGAGCGCAATGACATGCGGATTCAGCGGCTCGTCGAACGCTTCGCTCCGAACGTGGGGATCTTGCCCACGGCCCGCATCGGTGGACAGGTTACGCGGACGGCAGCGTTCAGGGTTCTGAAGCTCGCGACGTAATTCGCAGCGAATCCAGTCAACTAGGACAGGAGGCCGGGGGGCCTCCGTCCACTTTCCCATAAGGGGGAATCTGAATGGCCACTCAAGACCTAAGCACCAGAACCGTCATCAAGCAGAGCTTTGCTTCTGCGTCGAGGACGGCAGCCGGGAACGGTACGAGCCAAGACCTGACCGACGCTGAGTCCGCAACGGTCGTGCTCAACACAGGCGTGATCGGCGGAACTGCAACTCCGACGTTTACGTTTGTAATTCAAGACTCGGCTGACGATACAACGTTCGCAGACGTAGCAGCCGGATTTACTATCGGCAGTTTCCCTGCCATCGTCGCAGCGACCGATAACACCAGTTACAAGGTTGGTTACCGGGGAAATAAACGCTATTTGCGGCTGATCCTCAAGACAGTAACAGGCACGAGCCCGACGCTGCTCTGTTCTGGCGACATCGTTACGGGCTCGCTGAGACACGTCAACGCCTAATGTCGCAGAAGAAACGGCGCAAGGTCACACCGGCCCCGGAGGAGTCAGTTGCTCCTGCTCCAACAGAAGCAACCATACCCGAGGGGCCGGGTGAACCGCTGAACGAATGGAGGTGCCCAGGGTGTGCGATGGTTTGGCACGGACACAGGTCGTCCTACGCATACACTCGCTACAAGTCCCACATGGACAGGCATGTTCACGCGAGGCCATTAGATGCCGGTTCCCCGCGCCATACTGACGCTAGATGAGGCTCGGACCTACCTCGGCGTTGACGATGATGTTGTCACATCTGCACGTCTGCAGCAGCTCGTAGACTCGGCGACCCTACAGATCGAAGAGTACATCCAGAACGCCGTCGTCCAGGGCACGTTTACCGAAAAGTTCAAGGGCGGAACTAATCAGTGGTTCGTGCGTCGCTACCCGATTCAGAGCATCACGAGTATCACTGACCCGAGCTCGACCACGATCCCAGCAACCGACTACATTCTGGAAGAGGAACAGGGCCGCATCATCGCCTTCGGTCGGTTCGCCACAGCCGTCGAGACAGACGGCAGGCCCGCAAGGTGGTCGGTGGTCTACATTGGCGGAAAGTACGCCTCGACGGATGTCGTGGACCCGAACTTCAAGCTCGCGGCGAACCTCTTGATCGCTGAGCGGTTCGAGCGGCCCGAGGCTGGCGTGATCTCCAAGAAGGTCGGCGACCTACAGATCATGTACTCGGATGCCGGTCGCTCGTTCACAGGCCCCGGCCTAATACCGGCAGAGGTGCGTCAGCTCATCGGCTCACACGTCTCGAGGCAGGTGGGTTGATTACATCTCTCCGGTCCTTCCTGACGGTGAGAATAACGGTCGAGCCCTGGACGGGTCAGAACGTGTACGGCGTGCCGACGTTTGGAACCTCTGTATCCATGCCTGCAAGGATCTCGAAGAAGCCAAAGCTTGTCAGAGCAGACGACGGCCGTGAGACCGTAGCGGGAAGTATTGCGTGGGTAGACTCGGCCTTCATCCTCGTCGGGCCTAAGGATCGCATCACTCTACCCGACGGAACCACCCCCGCCGTGCTGAGTGTCGATCGCGTCCCCGATGAACGGGGCCGGGTCTGCACACGTATCAACTTCCAGTAGGTGAGAGATGGCAGACACGATCAAGCTACTCGGCGCAGAGAGAATGCGTCGCACGTTCAGGCGGCTCAGGTCTTCGTCTGTGTTGATGCGTCCAGTCGCGGCCATGCTCTTTCAGGAGGGCGAGCGGATCATGGCGCAGAGCAAGAAACAAGTCCCCGTTGACACCGGCAACCTGAAGAACACGGGGATTGTTGAGCCGCCAGAGATCCAGGGCCTCGAGGCTTCAGTGCTGTTGGGATATGGCGGCCCCGCTGTGGACTATGCCGTCACGGTTCACGAGAACCTCCAGGCCAAGCATAAGGTCGGGAACGCTCTCTACCTGGAGCGGCCATTCAACGACAACCTCCCGGGCGCACAGCGGAGACTCGGTGTCAGGCTTCGCGGCTCCCTGCGGGACAGCATGCGCGGCACCAGCCGGACGCTCTAATGCTCCTCGAAGAGCTGGCCCTGTTCCTCGAACAGCGCAGCATCGGGACACGCGGGACGGATCTCTTCACTGGCCTACTACCAGAGACACCAGACTCGGCCGTCGCCCTACTAGAACGCGGTGGCAGCCAGCCCGGCTTCGTGCTCGATCTTGTGGGCGTGAACATGGAGAACCCGGCCGTCTCGGTCTGGGCCAGGGATGCGAGCTACGTCACGGCCAGGACGAAGTCCCAAGACGCGATGGACGCCCTCGCGGGTATCAACAACACATTTCTAAGCGGCGTGAAGTATCTCACAGCGACGCCGTCCTCTTCTCCGTTTCTATTGAAGCGCGACGAGAACGACCGATTCGTCATCGCGTTCAACGTACACATCACTAAAGCACCATCATAGGAGGAGCTGAAAGATGGCTCGAGTCACACATACCGCCGTCGCGGTGCCGGGATCGCTGGACTTCGACGGTGCTGCAATCACATTCGTCGCTGCGACTCCCGCGAGCGATGAGCAGGTCGTACACACCGGCAAAGAAATGATTATCGCGCAGAACACGACGGGCGGCGCCCTCACGGTCACAGTGACGAGCGTAGCAGATCCGTTCGGCCGTACGAAGGACGTCGCAGCAGACAGCATCGGCGCAAACGCCTTCAAGATTTACGGCCCGTTCGCAACAACTGGCTGGCAGCAGACCGACGGCAATCTGTATTTCGAAGCCAGCGGCGCAGGAATCACGTTCGTCGTCCTGAAACTCTCGCTTCCGTAACCACACACCACAACCAGATCAACCGAGCTCGGCCCGCGCCGGGCTCTTTTTTTGCCCCAGGGAGGGACTAGCAAATGGCGACAGCCGCAATCAGAGCAATCGGGACGAAGATCGCGATGTATGACGATCCGCCGGTGACGCCGGTCGACGTCGTTGAGGTTCTCAGCATCTCCGGGCCGGACATGGAGAACGAATCCATCGACGTCACGAACCAGGACACAACCGGCAGGGTGCGAGAGTTTATCGGCGGCCTCGTGAATCCCGGGACGTTGACCTTCGACATCAACTACCAGCCCGCAATCGCCACGCACGGCAATGCCACCGACGGTCTGTTCGCCGTGTTCTCTGCAGGCGACACCCGCCGATGGGACCTGGTCTTCACGGATACGACAAACACGACCTACCGCTTCGACGCATTCATCCAGAACTTCGTGCCTGACGCTTCAGTCGAGAACCAGCTCACCGCGAGCATCACGCTGAAGCTCACCTCGAAGCCCACGTTCGTACCGTAAACCACAGAAGGAACACCCCCATGACGCAGCCGAATGGCAGCTATCTCACACGCAAGGACATTCTTGCAGCAGAAGACCTCAACTACGAAGAAGTCGACTGTCCCGAATGGGGCGGTGTGTGCAGGGTCCGAGAGCTAAGCGCTCACGAAGCGCTCGAGCTGGGCAACGCAACGCTCAGGGGAGAAGGCTCGATCAGCCCGACCGACTTCATGAAATGCGCCGCGCTGGTGATCGTCGACGCGCAGGGGAAGGCGCAGTTCCAAGAGAAAGACGTTGCGCTCCTCGGACGCCGTTCGCTTGCTCCCATCAGGCGGATCGTCGAGGCCACGCTGCGGATCTCATCCTTGACGGAAGAGGCGGCTGAAGAGGCGGGAAAAGACTCAAGCTCGACGATGGCCGGCGCTTTGCCTTCCGACTAGCCCTGGCCCTCGGCATGACGGTCGCCGAGCTGCTTCGCAAGCTGTCCGCGTCTGAGTTCCACGACTGGTCTGTGTACGAGACGCTCGAACCCTTCGGAGAATGGCGCGCTGATCTGAGAGCCGGGATTGTTGCGTCTACCTTTGCATCTGCTCACAGACGGAAGGGCAGCAGGCAACCGACGCCTAAGGACTTCATGCCCACGTTCGGCGAGAAGACAGTTCGTCGCCAGTCCGTCAGTGAACAACGGGCGATCTTTGAGCAGGCGAATATAGGGTTGCAAAAGCTATTCAGGGAGAGCGCAGATGGCTGATTTGAATGTCGGCAGGCTGCGCGCATTCCTTACGCTTGATGCCAAGCGGTTCACGACGCAACTCAAGGCTGCGGAGAAACGGCTCAAGCAGACGAGCGACACACTCGGCAGGCTAGGCCGATCCCTATCACTGCGCGTCACTGCGCCGTTAGCCCTCGTGGGCGGGACCGCGATCAAGACCGCGGCGAGCTTCGAGAAGTCGATGAACCGGGTCCGCGCTCTCAGCGGATCGGCAGGACAGCAGTTCGAAGACCTACGCGACCAAGCCAAAGACCTCGGCATCACCACGCAGTTCTCGGCAGCACAGGCCGCCGAGGGCATGGCCTTTCTCGCAAAGGCCGGATTCGACACAAACAAGATCCTCGGCGCTACGCCAGATACTCTTCTTCTCGCAGCGGCGGCAGGGTTAGACCTCGCCACATCGGCCGATGTTGTCACGAACATCATGGCCGGATTTAGAATTGAATCAGACGAGCTAACCAACTCCGTCGACATCCTCACCAAAGCATTCACCACCAGCAACACGGATCTTTTGCAACTAGCCCAGGCGATGAAGTTCGTCGGGCCGGTTGCACAGGGACTCAATCAAGACTTCGCCGATATGGTTTCGATCGTTGGAAGCCTCGGCAACGTCGGCATCCAGGCGAGCCTTGCCGGTACTTCTTTACGTGGTGCTCTGACGAAGCTCGTCAACCCGGTCGGCAAGAATGCCACTCTACTGGCGCGACTGGCGGGAAACGTCAAGGATGCAGAGGGCGGCCTGATCCCGCTGACTGAGATCATCGGCAGGCTCGAGAAGAGCGGAACGACCACCGCTCAGGTGATGCAACTGTTCGGGCTGCGCGCTGGCCCTGCAATGGCAGCGCTTATAGGTATCGGCCAGGAAGCCCTTGAGAAGTTCGGCTCTCGCCTTGTTGGTGTCGAGGGTACAGCAGAAGCAATCGCCAAGATCCAACTCGAGGGCTTCTTCGGACAGCTCACAAAACTAGGCAGTGCGCTGGCCGGTCTGTCAATCGAGGTCTTGGACACTGGAATTCTCAAGGCGTTCACAAAGGTGCTCGAAAAGATTACCCAGTTTGTCAGGACTGCGAGCGGCGCCACCAGGGCGATGCTCCTGTTCGGCGCAGCCGCTTTCGGCGTTGCGACATCTCTGGGGCCGCTTCTAATAGGTATCGGACTTGCTGGCCTCGGCCTGTCGAAACTGGGCGGGGCATTCCTCCTGCTCAACAAGATCATCAAGGCGAGTGTCCTGTTCAAATTTGCAAAGGTGCTATCGCTCGTCGGCATCGCAGTCGGTGCGGTCATTGTAGCCTTCGAGGCTCTGGCCCGAGTCGTTGGGGCAACGTCGGCTGATCTCTCTAAAGCCTTTCAAGACATACCGGGGTTCGGACCCGCACTCGCTCGCGCATTCAGCGAAGCGAAACAGATATTCATTCGATTCGCTCAGCTTGTGTTCAACATCTTTCAGAATACGCTGCTCCTGGCTGAGAAGTTCGGCCAGCTCGTGTTTACGGGGCTAAAGCAGGACGCAGACCGAGTCTTCCGGTTTATAGAAAGCAAGTTACCACCACTCGCGAATCTGCTTGAGGGCCTGAGCGATCTAGTTGTCATTGGTCCCAGCTTCGATAAAGCCTCGAAGGCCGTAACTGAGTTCCGCGGTGTCCTTCAGTCGCTACTCAGCGAGGAACTCGTAGTCATCCCCGAGCCACAGTTACGGTTTCAGGGATTCGCCGCGAAGCTACAGGCCGCACTCGAAGCCGAACAGTCACGACTCAAGACGCTCAACATTGACGTCGAAGACACAGAGCTACAGGCCGCACTAAAGAATGGCGAAGAGGGACTCAAGAAGTTCGCCGACCTTGTAAAGACTCTCGGGCCTCAGGCATTCGCTCAGCTCACAGAGGAAGCGCAGCAGGCCGGCGTCGAGATGGGCAAGGTGATGAACCAGCTCGCTCTCGATCTTGAAGCCGTGCCGCTTACAGAAGCAGCGGGCAGGGCACTCGAGCTTAGAGCAGTACTCGAGGGGATCGGTCGAGAGGGTGGCATCGACCCCGCCGCGATTGAGAGCTTTGTTCAGAGCGCCCTGGCCCTTCAGGCGCTTGGCGACCAGGCAACAACGATCAAGGACGTCGACACGCAGATCAGGGCTCTCGAGCAGTCCGTCAGCGACCTCGACCTCAAGCCATTCACCGCGCAGACGGAAGCGATGGTCCGCGAGATGCGGCGGCTTCTCACAGAGCTAGACGTTGCACCCGCGACGATCGACGCCTTCGAGGCTCGGATGCGCAAGGCTCGAGCATCGCTCGAGGCTGATGCAAAGGCGATCAAGGTCAACGTAGGCGACAAGATCGCAGGCGCGATGAATGAGATGTTCCGCGGCCTGCTGCGTGGTACGGCTGACGGAATCGACGCGATGGAGGCGTTCAGAAATCTCTTCCTCGCTGTGATCGAGGATATGTTCGCGCAGATGATCCGTAAAAAGATCACTGCGGAGATCAAATTCGAACAGAACATCTTTTCGTTCGGCAAGAAGATTGCGCTCAAGCTGGGCGAAATCGTCGGGCTGATAGATCCAAAGCCGGCGACCGCCGCCGCTACGTCAGCAGTAGGCACCGTCACCGCTGGCGTTATTCGAGACCAGACCAAGACTGGCAACCTACCCACTCCCGGCTCCGCTGGAGCCGCGGCCACCGCATCGCAGCCATCCGTAGACTTCTCCTTCCTCACAGACATCGCAGACACACTCAAAGACAACCTATCCGCATTCGTGCGTGGCATCGGGAAGTTCATTCTCAAGGTCCCGCAACTCCTGTCTCAAGGCGTTGGTGCGCTCGTCTCCGGAATCAAGTCTATTGTGTCCGCGCTCAGTAACATCAACCTCGGCGGGATTGGCGGTGGCGGTTTAGGCGGTATCGCTCAAGCAGCGATCGGCATCGGATCGCTGTTCATCCCGTTCTTGGCTGAAGGCGCACTCGTAACCAAGCCCACGCTCGCCATGATCGGCGAGAAGGGTCCCGAGCTCGTCATCCCACAGGACAAGCTCGCAGACTTCGGACTGCCACCGAAGCAAGCTGCCGGCGCCCCGGGTGTAAGCGGCCTTCCTAGTGTTGGTTTCGGGGGGGCCGGCGCTGGTGGAGTTCCCACACGGGGCGTCGGTCAGCGAGGTCCCGGTGGCCTCGGCGGTGCTGCCGGCGTTGCTGGTGCGCCAGGAGGGGCTGGGCTCCCAGACACAGCAGGCGTCACGAGCCCGCCCGGCCTTGCTGGCCGGGGCGGCGTGGGCGTAGGCGGTATCGGAGGCCAAGCAGGCCCAGCCGGCGCCGCAGGGCTCCCAGGATTGGCCACGCTGCCCGAACTCACGCCAGCCCCGGACTTACCACTCGCCGGGATTCCCGGCGCTCCGGGGGCTCCTGGGACGTCGACGCTGGGTGGATTTGCCGAGGC
>Ga0255048_10001615_pt1 | contig 15395 bp, 19 predicted proteins | sample JV7_2_2_MG_FD_183619 | JGI IMG/M metagenome (GOLD analysis project Ga0255048, IMG submission 183619) | Seawater microbial communities from Jervis Inlet, British Columbia, Canada - JV7_2_2 | ecosystem: Environmental > Aquatic > Marine > Inlet | place: Canada: British Columbia | collected 2016-10-06
TGTGACCGCGTAACGCTGAACGTCGCCATCTTCGCACATGAAGGTTCCAAACGTCGATCCATCAGCCGGTCCTTCCCCGAGAACCATCGCCAAGTCGTTAGCATCATCAACCATCGCAATGGGGCAGGCGATGGTCACGCGCATTACATAGCTGCTCATAGCGTCACACCCGCCAGATCCGCAAAGTATGCCTCAGTTGCGGCGCGTTCGTCTGCGGTCAATGCCCGGTCAATCCAAACCCCGCCCCAGAATTTTCCAGATAGGCCGCTAGTTCCAACGGATGTGTTTTGCGACCCTATTGCAAGCCCCTGGCTCCCCGCCGCGCTGTCGTCTGCGGGGATAATGGTTGAACCCGTCACGCCATTGGCTCGACCACTCAAGGAAACGGTGGAGGCTTGCTCGATGGTCAGGACATAATCTGTGCTTTCTGCCGCTGCGGCAATGGAAACGAACGATCCGGAACTGTTGTACCATTCCGTAGTTGTCGCCCCTTGTCGCGGCGCCCCCTGAAATGACTGGCTTGTGGCAAAAAAGCGTAGCCCTGCGGTACTGTTCCACCCGCCCACATGCGACCATGTTTCCCCAAGCAGACCTCCGGTCGTAACTGACATCCAATCCCCCGCACCATCGAATTCCAGATAGTACAGCGCGCCGGATTGACGCAGGACCGGGCGCATTGCCAGTACGCTTTGCGACCCGTGATTGCCTCCACCTGATAGATCGGTCAGACCCGCGACCGGATCTCCAACACCTGCCGCAGTTGTGCGCGCGGTGTCTGTAAAGCAGGTTTCAGGGGACACAGTGAACATAGCGCCATTGTCGCCCACCCCGAACAAATCAGCGGGGTTGAAAACAGATCCGCCCCTCAGTGTCGTTAGTCCTAATCCGATGCCGATCATCTACAACTCCCCGTCATTCTGTCGTCAGTATCCGCCACCCATTGCGCCCACGGTCCAGAGCCTAGCGCCACGTCACGCGGCATCGTCAGGCGCGCCTCTGCGTAGCTGAGGCACCCGCTGTCACCACTGACTGTCATTGAGGCGCAGCCGCTCATCAGGAGTAGCGCCGGAAGCGCGACCATGGCCGACCGCATCCCGCCCGCCTTCCATCCGCTCCAATGTCTCCGCATCACGCTTCGCCTTTTCGTTTGCTTTGCCCCGCCGCTGTCCGCCCAGGTACGCCAGAGCCGCCGCCACAATTACCGCTCCGATGCTGATAAGCAGATCCAGCATCACCGATCACCTCCGGCCCATTTGCGCAGCCTCTCGCGCATGATCCACGCAAGGCACAGCCCCGCCACAACGGCCCCCACAGCCACAACGATCTGCGCTGTGCTGTCCAGTTGCCCCACGGCATAGGCCGCGCTACCTGCGCCGCTCACAGCCGCTCCGGCAGCCGCTTGCAACGTGGTAGACTTGGCAGGACTGGTGCGCTCTGGATCTGGCTTGACCGATGCCCCGGCAGAATGTGCCGCGCGTGGCTCCGACAGGAACAAGTCAACCTCAGCCTGCCTACGCCGGGTCAAGCCTCGCAGCACTTTGCCGCCTGCCTTGTTCCACCACATCATCGCCTCAGCCGCGCCGTTTGGGTCGCCTGCGTTGAACCGTTTCAGAGCAGTCGATTTGATGAATGACTGCCATCCGATGTTGTACGCCAGCGAAACAAAAGCGCCGAATTGATTGTCAGTGATTGGCGCTTTGATGTGTGGCTTGATTTTGTCGCCAAACAAATTCAGCCCTTGCACCAGCATCACATCGGCCTTTTCCTCAGTCCACACGTCGCCCATCTTCACGCCAGGACCAAACCCGGCCCGATTGGTGTAGCCGTAGCCGATGGTGACAATCCCGACAGGATCAATATAGGCTTTCAGCCGCATTCCCTCAAACTCTTTGACCAGATCAATGGCCCGCTGCGTCAGTTTCATATTTCACCCTTTCAAGGAACGGCAACCCGCGCGAACACGCGAGGCGTCAGGATTGGCCCGCCGCAGTCATGCAGCGTGCGCATTTCGATAAAGCTTGGGCGGGGTTCTCGCCCATGCTCGGCAATGATCCGCAAAGTTTGCGAACCCGGCTCACGGTCGAAATTGTCGGAAAGGCCGTCTAGGTCAGTGAAAGGCAAATAGGCGGTTTGATCGATGCCACCCACAGACCAAATCCCCAAGACCCGAAAGGAGAACAGTTCGCACCCCGCCTTTTTGCGAAATGTTGCTATGATCCGGGTGCCACTATCGGCGGCATCCACTTCCCATACCCGCTCTGCCGTGAACGGGTCAGGCCCGGTCAATCGCCACGCCGCCACGCTGATCTGCGTCTGGAACGTCGCGTAGAGCAAAACCAATGACCACCCGGCTATGAGCGCAAAAGGCCAACTTCTCAACATTTATTTGCCTCTGTAAATTTTGATTATGTCTGCCAACGTGAGCGACAGAATGGCACGGGCCACATGCTCCGCAGTCAGGAAAACCAGCGCCGCCACAGCATAGCTGAATTCAGGGTCAGCTACGCCGATATAGGCCGCTATAGGGCCAGTGAAGATAGCAGCCGCGCCAACCCCCGCGAAGATTGAGGACACCGCGCCTTTCCGGCTCTGGGGTGGGGACGCGCGGGCCTTGAGGACGGCTGCCACCAGCATGGCAATCCAGAATTCAACGGTTTTTATCAGTGCAAGCATTCGCTACGGTATCCATAACAGTGGGCTAAAGTTGCCGCCGGGATTGTTGTTGTTATGCGACCGCCCGACACGGTTGAGGCTCAACCCGAAGGCATTTTGCCGATGTGCCGGGGCTAGGTTCCCCGCGCCCTGTCAGGCTTCCCCGAATTGCAAGGCTTGCGGAATCGAACTCCCGTCCCGATGTTTTGATGACCCATTGCGCTTTATCCTTTGAGCGTGGTGGTAGCCTCGGGGATTTGGGTGCCAGCCCTTCCCCGAGGCGCTTGCCTGATTACAGCCCCAGCTGCTGAACCGCAGAACGACCATAAACATCGAACTCATACAGACCGGGATGGCTGCCAAGCCCGCTCTGCGTGTTGGCGGCACCCAGAGCCGCCGCAGGCACGCCGATGCCTCCCAGCGTGGCATCGTCAGCAATGGCGACGGTGGAAACATAGGCCGCGCCCGCATCCATTGCCGCAGCCTCCAGTGCAGCATTGGTGTAGCGCCAATCGGTCAAATGCTGCCCCACGTCTGGGCGGGGGACGCCCATAACGACACAAGCCGTGCCAACCGCTTGAAACTGGCCGATCATGTTGACGATGTTGGCATAGGTGTAGGACTGGCCCCGCTCGTTCATGCCGAACGAAATCACAACCGCGTCGAGGCTGTCGCCCAGCGGTTCCGCAATCCGCGATGCAAACAGACCATTGTCCGTTGTTGACTGCGTGGTCGTACCGCCAAGGCCGTAGTTCAGGTATGTGGTGACGGCAGACCCAGCCAGCTCATCCAGCGCCGCCTTGATGTCCCAATTCCACCCGATGCGGGAATGGACCTGCCCCTGTCCATCCCCCGTATCATAGAGCGTCACAAGTGCCTTTGTGTCGGCAGGGTAGTCGTCAAAATATTGGCCCGTGATCCGATCTCGATAGATGCCGTTGGCAGTGTAGCCCGGCACATTGGCCTGAATGGCCGTGATGCTGTCACCATAGCCACCCCAGTTGATAGCTGCGGCCCGCTGCGCCTTGCTTATCACAGCCCTCAGGATGCGACGGTTCCGTTCAACATGCCATGCCACTTCCCGCTCCGTCCCGCGCCTAATCAGACCTCGAAACCGCGTAACGCCGACCGCCTGCACATCGCCATCCGTGACCCTCGCGCGACCCAACAGCACATTATTTGATGTGGTCGCGCCTTGGTATTCAATAGCGTCCAATTGCTCATCACGTTCCGATCCCGCCACAACAGTGATAGCTTTCGTATCGCGGTCCATCACGATCTTATCAACGCGCTCTTTGCCGGATGCGGCGGCGGATAGCGTCACAGTAGCTGAAAAAACCGCGCTGCGGTCCGTCGCAGTTGCGTATGTCCCTGACACGACAATATCAGACCCGCTTACCGACAAAGTTGCGTCCACAGTTTCGAACATGGACGCCGCGCCTGTGCGATACGCCACGACACCAACCCTGTTGGGCGATCCGACATTCGAATAGGCAGTGGCGGATGTGCTGGAATAGTTCCAGCCGCGCTGATCTTGGTCGCCATCCACAGCGACAAACCCCGTCGATGACCCGACAAGCCCGTCACTCACGTCCAGCGCTTCCCAGCGCCACGCCAGATGATATCCCGCCCGCTTTATAAAGCGCGTCGGGAATGTCAGATCAATATTTGCCCGGTCACTGTCATCCGCTGTTAAGCCGATCTCTGCAAGAGTGTACTCCTGATCAAAAACGATCTCGCAGGCTGACGGAGGCGGTAGCGTCTCTGGCGTTGCGTCCTGCCTATGATAGACCCGCAGCCGAATTTTCGTTGCCGCCGCCCCCACATAGATGTTCTGGAAACCGAGAGCGACAATCTCGGCCCCCGTCTCGGCCCTGTCCAGACGCAGCGCCCCAGCCCATCCCCCGAATGCTGTGCCGCCGTATGATGATGTCGCAGCCAGACCGCCAATTGCGCGGCGGGCCTCATTGGCCAGCGTCCCGATCTGTGTGGCCGTTGTTCTGGCATCTGCCCGCGTCAGATTCACGTCAGTCTGAGCGGTTGCTAGAAGTGCTGTGACGGTTTCAGTTTGATCAACGTCAAAACCGATCTCTAACTCCGTGTCCAGCGTTGCTGCCGTATCCGTGAACTCTGAGGCATCAGTCACATTGACGCCGTAATACTCGCCTCCGACCACACCGCCGCTGTTTGATCGGATCACACCCGCCGCCGCATACCAGCCGATGTACTGCCCCGCCGTGACCGGAATACTGACAGCAATGCTGTTAAGGCCAGAGACAACGGAAATATCCGTATCGCTGCCCACCTGAGTGAACGTGTCACCGCTGCGCGCGAACACCCGCAGACTGATCGTAAAGCTGTTGGTGGCATATACTCTGACGGTCGTGATTGTACCGTCAACGGCAATTGGCGTCCCGAATGCGCGAGTTCCGGCTGGGACCACACCGCCCGTGACTGGATCGCCAACCTTTCCGATTACCTGTGTGGATTGGATATTGCCACCACTGGCGGCGCTTGCCGCAGCGGATGTAGCACTGGCTGCCGCCGCCGTCGCGCTTGTCGATGATGCGGTAGCGCTGGACGCCGCAGCCGTGGCGCTGGACGCTGCTGCCGTGGCGCTGGACGCTGCTGCCGTGGCGCTGGTGGCCGACGCGGTTTCGCTCACCCCAGCCGCCGTTTCGCTATCCGCAGCCTTGGCCGCGTAATGCAGCGCAGAATACAACCCGCCGGACACTGCCGTGTCCTCATCCTCAGCAGCCCACTGCTGGGCCAAAGCAGCCGCCGCCTCGGCATCGTCGCGCGCGGCAATCGCCGCATCAGTGCCGGCCACTGGCTGGTCAACGATAAGTGTGTCGATATTGGCTGACGCGGTGCCTGTAGGCACGTTCAGGTAAAACGTTCTCAGCGCCCGCCCGCTTGCCGTGTACGGGGTCACCGCGTAGCTGTAGCCCTGCACCAAGGCAAAGCCGCTGGTGAAAGTACCGCCGTCTGACGTGCCCATCACGCCGCTTGCATTGGTGACAATCGAATACGGCGCAGCAATAGACACCTCACCTGTGCCGCCGGAAACGCTGTATGCGCTTGACCTCTCGACTACCAGCGCAGCATTCGCCCACACATCACCAGCAACGTCTAGGCTTGTGCCCGTGACTTCGCAAACGTCAGCCATCAGCCGCGCCCCTTTTCTTAGATTTTCAAATTTAGCGGATTAGAGCGCCGCTTCGCCGCCCTGGAACACAGCAATTCCACCGATATCGTCAGCAACTCCGCTCGCTATGCTGAACCGAACATGAGTGATTGTGCCGGATGGCAAACTTCCTATCGTACCACTGTTCATGCTGGCATTGCTCACAATCGTATAGGCGCCAGTCGCAAAGTCGATAAAAGCGCGCGCCTTCTCACCCGTAGACACGGAAGGACTGCACAGCGTCAATTCCGATGAATAGGCAACGCCATCGTCTGAAACGGCCAACGTGATGGTTGACAAAGACGGGTCGGAGGAAAAAGCGAAAGCATCAACCCACATCCCCTGATATTCATCCGCATCAGAAAAAACCGAAGTTGACGAACCCGCGCTAGACCGACTGAACGTCAGCGTCTTTGACGCAATGCGAGGCGCACCAGACGCACCAGACGCAACCGCCGCGACGTTGGAATCTAGCGCCTCGATCAGTTCAGCCGTGATCGGGGCTTTAGGCTGCTTCTCAGCGGATGCGATAAGGCGGTATGTCATCCTTCGATCTCTCTTTCAGATTCTATATTGCACTTGTCTCGCAATCCGCGCGAGATCTTGGCATTCAACAAAACCCGCAAATCTTCGTCTTTGATCTCTGCAATGATGGCATCAAGATCTGCCAGAGTCAGACAATCGGCGCTGTCTTGAACAGCCACACCTTGCCTCAACAGATCATTGTCTTTCAGCGCCAACCTGAGGACGTGAACCAAATTGGTTACATCCTCAATGTTAATCATTGTATTGATGCGGCGCTTTACAAGCGCGTCTGCAACTTCTCGAAAATGCGTGTGCATATCGCCCCTTAGAAAATCAGATATGGTCCGGTGCCGTCAGGAAAAAGCAAGGTCGCTTCGTCAACGATGTAGGTGCCTTTGACCTTTTGCGTGTCGGTTGCATCGTCGTAAATGCCCCGCGCGTTTTCAGTTATGAACCCATATCGGCCCGAGAACTGATAAGACTCGGAGACAATCTGCAAGATATGCCCGGGCACCGTTTCCGTGACTTCCGTCACCTGCATTTCGACCGGGGCGCTTGCCCCAAATGCGTCTTGCAGAGTGTCGCTTTGAACGGCCACCAGCGCGGCAACCTCCGTGTCATCCCGATCCTTTACGTCAACATAGAATGTCACTCTTCGCGGCGTGTCGCGGTATCGGTCCAGCATCCGAAAGCCAACAGTCGAGGCAATCGCGTCATCCCCATTCGGCCCCAGCCAAGGCAGGAAAATCTGCAACTCTCGCGTTTGATCGTATTCGTTTTCACCCTCGGCGCTGGCGTCCACCTGCAACGGCAGACGCTTGTAATTGTCACCGTCCGTCATGCTGGATGACGCACTGATGTAACCGTGCCAAACCCAGACCCGCGAAAGCCTCTGCCCGTCTAGGTTCTCGACCTTCGCGCTTTTCTCAAGGATGTTTGAGGCATCCGTGAGCGCCGTGAAACTTTCATCATGCCCCGCAGGGCGGTTCGCTTTGATGCGGATCTTTTGACCGATCTCATCCCACCAAAACACAATTCCAAAATCTGCGATCTGGCCTAGAAGCGTGACAAGCGCGGTCGGCTTGGAGATCGTGCGTGTGAGGCGCAAAGACGACAGCCAAGTGTCAATTTCGGTTTTCCATTCTGCGGTGGGCAGATACGCGGCATCTACGCCCGCGTAGTTTTGCAGCAGATCCTCCACAACGTCATAGACCGCCGCGCGCGTGACCGTGTAGCACTCCTGCACCGTGTCGCCCGCGCTGTGACTGGCTGCGCTTGTGCCATCCTGTGCGCGGTCCACAATCGTCAGTGTGTCGCCTGACCGCGTGAAGGTCATGATCTCGGAGCCGATGGCGATTTTGCCAGACGCCGCATAATCAGCCCCGGCACCGGCCGCGCTAAAATCAACGTCGCCGGTAAAGCCCACCGATATGCCCTCCAGCAAGCGCCCACTGGATGGCGCGGGACATTGTGAAAGGTCGCTGTCCGCGAGTTTGAGAGGGTCTTGAGCCGTGATAGAAACATTGCCGCTGCTATCCGGCCCCGTCCATTCAGTGATGATGTAATGCCGCGTGTGCATGGACGCTATGTCGTCACCGACGTATCCGTTCCGAACCCGCAAAGACCGACCGTAATAGTAAGGAAACCGGGCGCGTAGTTTGCCAAAAAAGGTGCCCTGTGTCATCGGGTCATATGACCGATTATCAACGTAGGGATCTGTGATGCGATCAGACCACCGGAAATCCTTGAACTTCACAGTGACCCGCGCCCGCTTGCCTAAGCTGCCCAGCGTCTCATCAGATTTGCCTAGAGCGATCCGGGTTGCATTGGTGCTGACGGATTGCAAAGCCGGGAAAATGACCGCCCCCTTGATCCCTGTAGCTTGGTTTTTTGAAAACTTGAGAGTGAGAGTGCCCTTGTCGAAATTTACCGTGTCTTGGCAATGCTTGAACATATTGAAGCACTCGGAACCAGAGCCGCCGGACGCCGTGCAAGCGCCGACGCCATACGTCAGAGCGCATTGATCAACGTCAATTTCAACAATCTGCAACGGCTGGCGCGCAAGGTTACTCATGGTAGACTCGCCCGCTTAGGCCGAAGCCCATCAGATCGGCGGGGCCTGTGTTGGATGGCGCAATGGTGTTCCCCGCCCCCCACGCCCAGAACAGATCACCGTACTTCGCTGGACGCCAAGCCCAAAAAGATCCCTCGCCCCGGTTCCATCTGCGCTGAAACGCGGGCCAATCGTCGCCGCGAATAAAGTCCGGTTCGATGTTTGAAAAGCTGGCAGAGAACGTGGACCCGCGCTCTGTGTAAGCGCTGCCTAGAAGGTGCGCGCCCTGAGAGACATTTGTGTTCAGGTCCACCTGATTTGGCGTGAGAGGTGAGGCAAACCCCTGATAGATCCGCATCGGAATGATGATCTCAGACCCCAGCCAAATCACGCCGATTGAAAGCACGTCCGCGATGGTCATGTCATATGCCTGAACCTGCCAATACCGATGAGCGCCTTCCTGCAACCGCCACCCAATCGCCTGATTATCGGTCGGCGTAGCTGCATCAGCATCGGCGACAGTCCATGTGGTGCCGTCGTCGGAATGGCGAACCCGCACAGAGCCGCCCAGGGCGCCGATATTGTGCGCGGCTATCCCGACGAAACTTGGCGACAGAGCGCTGCCCAGATCCACTTCCCAAGCCGCAGAGGTTCCGGTGAGCGTTGCCACCCATGGGTCGAACGTCGTACCCGTCGCCGCATTGGCAGCGGCCTCAGTCTCTGTTGCGCCGTCAGTCGAGTATGACCCCGAAAGCGGAGCGCCAGTGACAAACGGGTTATTCGATAGGTCGCTTGCGGCAAGTGTCGCCGCGCGCCCGGGTGATGTGATGATAGTCATGACGGCACCAAAATTGTATAGCCACGGTCGCCAGCCTCTTCGTTGAGCTGCGTAAGCAAACTTCCCAGATCAGCGCCGGAAATAATGTCGCCTGAGTTGATGCCTGACAGCCTAACGTCCAGCGGGGCTGGCGCAGGTGCCGCAGCAACCGACCCGCCACCGCCCCCTCCGCCGGAGCTTGTACCGCCGCCGACCTGCTGTGATGCAATGCTGGAAATCATTGCGCCCGTGCGGGCCAGAGAGGCGGCAGCAAAGGCCGCAGCCACAGGCGGGCCACCAACCTTCATGCCTTTATCATATGCGCTCACAGCGGCCTTGTAGCCATTCACAACGGATTCAGCGACCGCCGCCGCCTTCCCGATCTTAAACAGCTTTTCATTCTGCGACGACATGAGCGACGATAGGTCACCAAATGCGCCCTGAACCGCAGCCAATTTTACCGCGTTCTTTTGCGCTTCGATCTGGGCCAGCTTGTCCGCGTGTTCTTTCGCAATCTGCGCCTCTAGCGCGTCATATTCCTCAGCCGTGGTCAGTTTTGCGTCTCGGAATTCCCGCAGCTTTTCGAGTTGTTCCGCACGCCAGATTTCAAGCTGTTCTGCCTCGGTCGCCAGCCCCGCCGCGAAGGCTTCGAAGTCATCCCGGCTTGGCCCCGACGCACCGCCACCACCACCGCCGGCGCCATCCGACCCCGCCACCAGCGGGACGGGTGAGGATTGAGGAAGGGGGGTGATTTCAAGGCGCAGGGGTTCTGCCGCTGGTGCTGCTTGCGCAGGTTCCGCGTCAGGTATGACCGGACCCGCCACACTCCCCGGCGCCGGGGCGTCATCAGGCACGTAGATAAGGCCATCATTCAGACCCACTCCCTGCGCCGCCCGCCGACCAAGCCGCTCAAGCCCGTCGTAGGCGTCACCGATAGCGCCCATGAAATCGACCATTGCCTGAATCGCAGGCTGAATGGCATTTGAAAAAGACACGAAGCCTTCGGCGAATGAGACAAGCGCCGGGATGCCGACATTCGCAACCCAATCACTGAGCGCGATGATCTCATCGGAGTATTCCAGAATAGCCGCTGTGGCTTGCGTGCGGATCGTGCTGGATAGTTCCGCAAACTTGCGGTCCAACTCAGCACCCTTCGCAATCATTTCATTGCTAAGAATGCGACCCGTAGCCTCGGCCTGACGGCCTATCTCTGTCAGCGCCCTACCGTTGTCAGCCAAAACAGGGAGAAGCGCTGTAGCGTCGGAGGCAAGCGCCTCCATGTAGAAGGTCATCTGCTGCTGAGAAACGCCCGCTTGCTCAAGAGACCGCACGTAAAGTTGCAGCGCCTCGGGACCAGACAGCCGCGCGAATTGTTCTGCCGTGACGCCCACCGCAGGCGCGATGTTCTCGAAGAAATCGGCAAGCGGGCCAGCGCCCGTCGCCATGAAATCGCCGAATTTGTCGTTCACGTCCTTAATGATATCGGCCATTTTCTCTTGCGAGATGCCGACCGCATCACCGGCAATCGCCAGTTTTTGGAATTCCTCGGCGGAGATCCCGGCAACGCGGGAAAGGTTCTGAACTTCCTTGGCCGATTCAGCCGCATTGCGGGCCAGCGCAAGGACAGCCACCCCGACCGCCGCTGCCGCAGCCGCCGCCGCCGCGCCCATCTTGGCGAACTTCACGCCCGCGCGGGTGGCGTCGTTCCCAAAATCATTCAGGCCGCGCGAACCCTTAGCCATGGCCTTTTGCAGGGGGCCAATGTCCGCAGAGACTTCAACCGCAATGTCACCAACAACTTTAGCCATTGCGCGCCTTCGCCTCCTTCAACATCCGATATAGACTGCCGTTCGCTTGCTGTTTTGATTGTGCTTTTTTTGGCAAGCGCGCCCGGATAAGCCACCAAAGCTGCCCCGGCGGCATTTTCCAAAATTCAAGCGGCGAAACCCACTCAGCGCCCACGACTAGATCGTGCAGCGTCTCGACTATTCCGCCGCTTGCGTCTTTTTTTCGGCAGGACCCTCGACCTCACCCAGAAGCGCCTGAGTGATCGGCGGCGCGACAATCGCCAAGAGCATTAGGATAGCATTCTGCACCTGAACAAGCGCGCCGTGATCCTGGTCTGCCAGCCCCTGCATGATCGACAGGTAAATCTCATCGCCGCTCACATCCGCGCCCGCAAATTTCAGCGCTGCTGAGTATGCCAGCGCAAGGCGCGCGGTTCCCGGCCCGCCCGGCTGCATCAGGAGTTGCACGGCAGAGGGGCCACCCCCACCGCGCAAGGCGTCCTCAATTTCAGCCACCAGCAAAAGCTGCCGATCCGCAGGGACTTCATAAGTCGCCCCCGCCCACGACAGCTTAACCGGGCCAAAGCCTTTGATCATGCGGCAGTCCACGTGTGGATGCCCGACCGCACCAGCGTAGCGGAGAACGTGACCGCCTCCTGATAGTTGCCTGTCTCGCTGTAGCTGGTCAGGATAAACGTGCCGGCCACCTCATCACCATTCGGACGCTCAAGTGTGATGTCCGTTAAGTGCTTGGCCGTGGACGATGTGCCAAAAGCCAGATCCGAAAACACGTCATCATCGCTGAGACCTTCAACGCTCATTTCAAGCGTCTCAGATGCAAACTTGCCTGAAAGATAGGTCGTGATACCCGCATCATCCGCAGTCGTGATGTCAATGGGCGTTCCTGCCCATGTGAGACCCGTCACGCGAACAGAGGCAATCGCCACATCATTTTTTTTGACCACCATTTCGCGGCCCGCTGTATTCGCCATTTCTCAAAACTCCTTGGCTATGTCTTGGTCAAAAGCCAGCGATATTCGCAGACCCCATGAAATGCGCCGGATGCCGCGCGCATAACGTCGCTTTGCTCACGGTAGAGCAAAATCGAATTGAATCCGGTAACGGAAACGTCTTGCCGGTGCAGAGCGTCATAAATCGCGCCCTGGATGTCCCGCGTCTGCTTCGCGCTGCCGCTGTTGCTCCATGTGTGGATGCGCAGACCCGCGTTGAAACCCGTGGTGTTCTTTGTGTCGCTCTCGCCCAGAACAATCGTGCCGATCTCAACAAACGGGAAAACCGTCGCCGCGTCGTCAACCGAGCGCCCGAAGTCCACAATGTCAGGGCCGATAGCGGTCAATGCCGCATCGTCTGAAAGCACCGTGAAAAGTGCGGTCTGGATTGCAAATTCGGAACTCATTGACGCTTCCTTGCCCGCGCAAGCGCTTTTTCGAACTTGTCGCCGAACGCCTCAAGAAACTGCGGCACCATGTTTGACCGCATTTTGTTCACGGCTTTGAAAAAGAAGTCATACGCCATGCCGTCAGGGCCTTGGCCGTATTCAAGGAACCGCCAATAAAAAGCACCGCCTACACGCACCGTTGACCGCGCGGAGCCGCGCATAGCGCGCTCTCGCTTGTGCTTCGTGCCCTTCTTCATGGTGCCTTCGTCCTCTGGCATCCCCGCCTTAGCGTCGTCCCGAACCTGCTTCGCCATATCATGAACAGTCGCGCGAATGATGTTCTGCGCTTGGTTCGGCGCGATCTGGGTTAACAAATTGGACACGTCGTCCAAGCCGCGAACGGTTATTTTGTTGTTCACTGCGCTACCCCGCGCTCCGCTTCGATGTTCAGGTATAATTCACGCTCACCCTGGCGCATAACCCGCCGGATATTGTATGCCTCGCCGTTCCACAGGATGCGGTCCTGCTCGGTCACATCTGAGCGATTGCGAATGCTGAACAGCCAAAGACCGGAAGCGTTCACACCGCCATCCCGCGCGCCCTCGCCGCCCCGCAGTGGCGTGACATAGGCGTAAACCGTGGCATCCTCCGCGAAGGTGCCCCAAGCCTCAGAAACACCCCCACCGCCGTCAGCCGTGCGCGTCACAGATTGCAGCGTGACGATTTGGGTCAGGTCGCCGATCTCAACCATAGAAACTGCGCCGCTCTGCCGCGATCAACTCATTGAAGCCAAACGGCAGATCATACATTGCCGCGTCAACGCCCTGCTGTCGCTGTTGTTCCCAGTGCGCGACCAGCAGTTTCACCGCATGACGCACGCCCGCCGGGACGTCAGACCCCGCATCGCCAAATCCTGCCGTGTACTCAATTCGGATGGCGTCATCGCGCGACTGCGCAGATGGCCACGAAAAGCCCGCCTTTGGCGCAATCGTCGTCGCGTCTGGCGTCCCGCGCACGGCAAAATCGCTCAGTGTCGCCGATTGCAGCGCCCCGTCCGCGTCATAATAGCTGACACCATCAACAGACTGCACAGGCCCCAAAAGGAGGCGCACAGAGCCGGGGTTTGCATCCGCCCACTGATACCACACCTGCGTGACCATAGCGCGCCCGAGAGCGCCCTGCGCGTCCACAAACGACAATGCCGCATCTAGCACACCTTGCAGGTATGTATCGTCAGCGCTGGACGTGATCCGCATGTGTGCCTTGCATTCCGCAAGCGTCACAGCATCAACGGCAGGTGCCGTTTTTCGCACCAAGCGCTCACCAATAGGGAGCATCAGCCGCGCGCCTTAACCGCTTTTTCGGTTTTCCGCGAGGATGTGCGAACCGGGCTGGCGTGACCAGCCTCAATCATGCGCTTTGCCTCATCCGCAGACACCTCGACCTCATCGCCGATGTTTTGAGCGCCGGAAGCCGCCGCGCGAGGAACGTTTAGAATGATTTTCATGGGTTGGCCTTTTTGAAGCAACTCAAGAAAGGGGCCAGCTTCCCGGCCCCTCAAAAAATCGCTTAGGACGCGGCAAGGGGCAAGTGCTTGACCGCCGCCGTGTCGGCCAACTCGCCGTCAAAGCGGATGTAGCCAGCCACGCCAAATCCCGGCCAGAAATCCTTGTCCTGCAACGCGCCGATCAAAGGAGCGCCGACCTTGCGAACGTAGTATTTCCCGAAGTCACCGAACGCGACGACGCGCGAACTTGCGCCATCCCCCAATTCGGCCATAGCTTGGTTGATGCTGTAATTGTAGCCCAGCAAAGAACCAGGCTGGCCCTGCTGAACGTTCCCCATCTGCCAGAGGTAATTCCCATCACCATCCTTCAGCTTGCGGATAGCGGCGAGCGTGCTGTCATGGAACATGAAGCGCACCTTGGGGCCAGTGCGATACGCGGGATCAACGTTGTGGATCAGCGTGATGATCTCATCTGCCGTGATAGCAGATGTGGACGCCGCAGCGGTGCCCGCGCTGGATGCCGTCACGATGCCATGCGGAGCCGACGAACCAGAACCGGTGGTCAGTTGCAGGTTTGCAATCCGGCCAAGGCGTTCGCCCAGAAGGTCGCCGATCAGTTGTTCCATTGCAAAGATGCTGTCGTCTGCCAGTTCCTTGGAAACCCGCAGCCATTCGGTGTCGAAGGCGTAGGCATCAAGCTGCTTGACGCCGAAAGTCACGTCCTTGCCGCCATCGTCGGTCAAGGTTGCGCCCTCTGTGTGCGCGCCCGCTGTCACAGCCGTGTCGTTGACCGTTGGCATGGTCATCGTGTAACCGCCGGTCGTGGTGATCGACGTTGCCAGATCCTCATCATACATCGGACCCCATGCCAGCATCGAGCGGATCATGATGTTCTGCAATTCGGTCGGGACGGTATAGCCGCCGGCGGAGTTGGTCGTGGTCTGCGCCCGCTGTTCTACGGTCGTATAACCCGCCTGCAAAGCGGCACGCGCTTCTGGGCGCATTTCGCCAAGCTGGCCCTGTGCCCGCAGGTATTCATGGAAGGCAGCGCGATAATCAACCGCCCCGCCATCATCAACGCCGCGCGCCTCGCCTTGAGGATTCGGGCGACGGGACACGTCAACCTCATCCATGCGCGCTTCCATGCGCGCCTCGGCTGCTGCCATTTTTTCCCGGCGGGAAATCTCGGATTCAATCCGCGTGACCTCATCAAGCGCACGATCGACGGAGACCTCCGCCTCGGCGCGCTGCTCTGCTGTCGCGTCGTCTTTGATGCTGTCAAGCATGGAACGGGCCTCGGTCAGCGTGCGCGCTGCCGTCTCCCGCAAGGTTTTCAGTTCAGCCATAAAGGCCTCCATCTGAGGGACTGAACGCCATGCGGCATCCAATCAAGCGCCCGCCCACGGCGCGTTTAATAGGCAAACAGCGGGAGCCGCCGTTACTTGATCAACTTGCGCTTCATGCGCAG
>Ga0255048_10001617_pt1 | contig 15389 bp, 15 predicted proteins | sample JV7_2_2_MG_FD_183619 | JGI IMG/M metagenome (GOLD analysis project Ga0255048, IMG submission 183619) | Seawater microbial communities from Jervis Inlet, British Columbia, Canada - JV7_2_2 | ecosystem: Environmental > Aquatic > Marine > Inlet | place: Canada: British Columbia | collected 2016-10-06
CGCGCTCTGGTCCGCCTACGCGGTCGTCCGCACGGCTCTCGAGCTGCGTGCGGAACTGCGCCCGATGCCCGTGCGGAGGCGCCGTGTGGCGCCGGCACGCACGCCGAGCGCTCGCGCGCGTCGGCCTTTGCGCCGCGCCGCGTAGCCGAGTCGGGCTCTCTTGCTCGCGTCAGCGTCAGGCCTGCGCCGAGCGCGGCCGCTAGAGCATCCGCTGGAACGCCACCATCGCGATCAGCGACAGACTGACTAGCAGGCCGACAGTTCCCCGCTGCCCTTCTTCGTAGGCCTCCGGGAGTAGCTCGACCAGGACCATGAATACCATTGCGCCCGCGGCGAATCCGATTCCATAGGGAAGCGCTGGCGCGAACGCGTCGACGAAAAAGAACGCCGGCACCGCCAGCAGCGGCTGGGGCAGCGACGAGAAGAAACTCCACCAGGCACAGGATCTCAGGCTCACGCCCTGGGGACGCAGGACTGCTGTGATCGCTAGCCCCTCGGGCACGTTGTGCACCGCGATCGCAACGGTGATCACCGTCGCCAAGGTCATGCCGCCGGCGAACGAAGCACCGATCGCGATCCCCTCGGCAATCGAGTGCACCGTCATGACGACCACGATCAGGATCATCCTCCTGCCACCGGCCCCACGTACTTGGCCGAACCCTGCGTCGCGGTGTGCAAGCACCCGCTGGGTGATCAGGATGAATACCACTCCCAGCAACCCGCCGATGCCTGTCTGCCAGGTACCGAGTTCGGCGCCCTCGGCCACCAGGCCGAAACACGCTCCGAGCATCAGGCCGCTCGCGATAGCGTTCGAGGCCGCGACGGCCCGCGGCGAGACTTGTTTCACGAACGCGAACGGCAGGACACCGAGCACCGTCGCAAGCGCGGTGACCATGCCGTAGGCGAGTACGTAGCCTGCCTGACTCATCCTCGGAGAACTCCATGCAACAGGCTGAAAGCCCACATGGCGAGAATCACCGCCAGGGCAATGCTGGTGGGTCCGGCGCCAACGTAGCTCTCCGGCAGCAGATCGACCATGACCAGATAGATCAGCGCGCCTGCCGCGAAGCCGAGCGCCCAGGGAAGCGCCCCGGGGACCGCTGCCACCACGGCGAAGCTAGCCACAGCCAGAACCACTTGACCGAGATTGGCGACCACGGCCAAGGACGCCGCGCGCGGCAGGCTGACTCCGCGAGAACGGAAAACGGCCGCGAGAAGGGTACCTTCGGGCACATTGTGCAGCGCCAGCGCTGCCGCCACGAACAGCCCGAAGGTTGCATCGTTCGCCATCGCAGCACCGATCGCGACGCCCTCGGCGGCGGAGTGAAGGCTGCCCACCAGTAACACTTCGTAGCCGTATGCCGGATTGGCCTCGTCGAGCCGGTTGAGCGACAGGCCCTCGGTGCGCGAGAAAGCACGGGAGCCGTGGATGAGGAGAATCCCGAGCACGGCGCCAAGCGCAAAGGCCCCGGACTCCGGCCCGCGCACGGGCTCGGCAAGAGCAAAGGCGGCGGCGATCATCATTCCCGCCGCCAGCGCGTTGGCCCAGGCGAGCCACGCTGTCGGCGGGCTCGGCCGCGCCAATAGCGGCGCGACACCGAGCGCAGCCGCCAGCGCCGCGCCGGTCGCCGCCGCAAGAACGACCAGGACCAGATCCATCGGCTACCGAGGCTCCACTACAGGGACTCCACGGCCTCTTGCAGCATCGCGCGAACCCGGGTGGCGACTTCTCCGAGAGCAGGGTTCTCGATCGCTGCCATGGACGCGACCGGGTCCACCGCCGCGACCTCCACGCCGTCGTCGGCTTCCTGGACGACTACATTGCAGGGCAGCATCGCCCCGATGTGCGGCTCGGCGCCCAGCGCCTGGTGCGCATATCCCGGATTGCACGCCCCGAGGATCGTGTAGGGACGAAAATCGACGTCCAGTTTCTTCTTGAGCGTCGCTTTCACGTCGATCGTGGTGAGAACGCCGAAGCCGCGCTCGGCGAGTGCCACGGTGGCACGCTCGATAGCCTCGTCGAAGGGAACATCGAGGGTCTTCGTGAAAACGTATGACATGGATATCTCCTTGGGCGCGCACCGTCATCGCTGGATACCGCGATTGTACCCGCCCCACCGGGATCAGCTGTGCTCGGGCTGACGTTGGCGTGCGCGGCTCCCTTGCGGTTCCTCAGGGGCCGCGGAACGATGGCGCGCACCGACTTGACCCAACGCTCCCCCCAGACGCACGAGGAGCAACGCCAATGCTCAGCACGAAACCCAGCGGATCGGTCGACCGCACTCTGTTCCTGAGCATCGCTATTGCCATCGTGGCGCTTGCCGCGGTGCCACCGCTCACCTCGGCGCAGACGATCAGCGGCGGCCCTGGCGCGGGTGGTCGCCAGGGACAGGAGAGTCAACTGGGGCTTCCCGAGTCGCCGCAGAATCTGCAGGTCCTTCCCGCCGACATGTCGACGCGTGCGGTCGTGGGCGTAATGCGTGGTTTCGCGGGCGCGTTGGGCGTGCGCTGCATTCACTGCCACGTCGGCGACGACCCCAACGACCTGAGCACGACCAATTTCGTCTCCGACGAGCGCGACACCAAGCGTGTCGCCCGCGTGATGATGCGCATGGTACAGACCGTCAACGACGACCTGCTCGAGCCTGGGCTCACCGAGGTCGGGCGCACCGAGTCGCTCGAGGTGCGCTGCGCGACATGCCACCACGGCAACAGTCGTCCTGTCAGCCTGGGAGACATGCTGACCGAAGCGCTGGAGGACGCCGGCGTCGAAGCGATGCTGGCTCGCTATGATTCTCTGCGAGAGGAGCACTACGGCGGGTGGGCCTACGACTTCAGTGAAAGCGCCCTGCTTCGCCTGGCGGGGAGCCTCGCCCGCGCGGGCAGTGTGGACGCCGCGATGGCGGCCATCGACAAGAACCTCGAGTTCCACCCGGAGTCGGCGACCACTCGAATCACGCAAGGTCAGATCCTCGGCCAGGCCGGTGACTTCGCAGGTGCCAGGGCCGCGTTCCAATCCTGCCTCGATGCCGACCCGCAGATGGATTTCTGCCAGCAGATGATCGCTAGGATCGACCAGCGAGAGCAGTAGTCCAGCGCGGCCTCCTGCAGCGGGAGCTAGCGACGAACGAATCGTACTTCGAAGAGCGTCGGCCAGAGCTTGCCGGTCACGAACACGCGGCCCGTCGCCGGGTCATAGGCGATGCCGTTGAGAACCGACTCCGGATCCGGCAGTTTGGCCGTGTCAAGCAATCCACTCATGTCGATGCGCCCGATGATGTGCCCGTCGTACGGAGAGATACGCAGGATCTCCCAGCTGTGCCAGACGTTGGCGTAGATCTCGCCGTCGATGTACTCGAGTTCGTTGATCTGGTCGATGAAGCCGTTGGCATCGTGGACCTCCACGCTGCGCGTGGCCTGCATCGTGGCCGGATCCAGGAAGTAGAGCATGCGGCTGCCGTCGCTCTGGATCAGCTGCTCGCCGTCGCTCGTCAGCCCCCAACCCTCGGTGAACTGGCGGAACTGCTGCACCGCCTCGAAGGTATCGAGGTCATAGATCAATCCGAGACCCGAGGTCCAGGTGAGCTGGTAGACGCGCCCGTCCAGGATCGCGATCCCCTCGCCGAACAGCCGGGGGCTGATGTCGGCGCGCTCGATCACGCGCCCCGTCTCGATCTCCACCTTGCGCAGGCTCGATTCGCCACGCCTCCCGGTACCCTCGATGAGGTGACCACCGTGAAAGACGAGCCCCTGCGTGAAAGCGCGGTCGTCGTGTGGGTACTCGCGAACGATCTCGTACGTTTCCAGCAGGGGCTCTTGCGCCGCAGTACCGGGCGGCGCATCTCGGCTCGCGCCCGAGGCGGCCACGCCCGCCACCGCCCCGCTCTCGGCCGCGTTGCCGCAGGCGAGCGCCACGATCATCGATCCAGCCATCAAGTACCGCATACCGTGAAGATAACGCATACTGCGCCGCATCCGCTCTGCGCCCGACTCCTCCAGGAGGTCCGATGCTCGCCCACTCGCGTCTGCTCGGCGCGCCGCTCATCGCCGTCGCACTCACCGCGGCGTGTGCCGCGCCCGACGGTGGGAGTACGAGCGCCAGCTTCGAGGTGACGTTCCCCGCGTCGCTCCACGACGGTCCGCTCGACGGTCGGCTGTACCTCATGTTTTCGTCACAGGAGTACGACGGTACCGAGGCGACCGAACCCCGATCTCTCGTGGCGAACTGGCGCGGCGGCGAGCCCATGTTCGCCATCGATGTCGAGGGCTGGATGCCCGGCGAACCTGCGGTATTCGACTCTGCTGCCCTCGGGTTCCCGGTCGCGAGCCTGGCGGAGATGCCCGCCGGCGACTACTACATTCAGGCGATGCTGCATGTCTACACGACCTTCGAGCGCGCCGATGGTCACACGGTAAAGCTACCGATGGACCAGTGGGAGGGCCAGAACTGGCGTATCTCCCCCGGCAACCTCTATGGCAACGTGTCAGCCCGCCACGTCGACCTCGATCCCGCCGACCCCCGGCAGACGCTGCGTCTCGAACTCACCAACGAGATCGCCGCGCGCCCCGACCTGCCCGAAGACACGGAGTACGTGAAGTACCGCAAGTTCCGCAGCGCAATCCTGAGTGACTGGTGGGGCACCGACATGTATCTGGGCGCCATCGTTCTGGTCCCGCCCGGGTGGAGCGCCGATTCGGACATGAAGTACCCGGTTGCCTACTACCAGGGTCACTTCCACGATTTCTTCTATACCCCGGCCGCGTTCCGCGAGGAGCCACCAACGGACGACCTGAGTGGCTACGACCGTACCTATGCCGAGTTCAGCCACCAGCTGTACCAGGACTGGGCATCGGGCAAATTGCCGAAGTTCATCGTCGTCACGATGCAGCACCCCAATCCCTATTTCGACGATTCCTACGCGGTGAATTCCGAGAACATCGGTCCCTACGGCGATGCGATGACTCAGGAACTCATCCCGATGGTCGAGGAGGAATTCGGCGGCCTGGGCGAGGGTTGGACACGCACGCTGTACGGCGGTTCGACCGGCGGCTGGGAATCGCTGGCCTGGCAAGTGAAGTACCCCGACCTGTTCAACGGTGCCTGGGTGAACTGCCCCGATCCGATCGACTTCCGCTACTACCAGTTGGTGAACCTGTACGAGGACGACAACGCCTTCTATCCGAACAGTTCCTGGCGCAAGGACCCGATCCGACCCTTCATGCACGACCCTGACGGCCAGGTGCTCATGAGCCTCGAGCAGGCCAGCCGGATGGAGCTGGTTCTCGGCACCAACGGACGCTCCGGGCAGCAACTCGACGTCTGGCAGGCGGTGTACGCGCCCGTAGGTGAGGACGGCTACCCGATGGACGTATGGGACAAACAGACCGGCGAGATCAATCAGGCTGCCGTGGAGCATATGCGGGAGAACTACGACCTGTCGTACATCATCCGCCGCGATTGGGACACGCTCGGGCCGAGGCTCGAAGGGAAGCTGCGCGTCGCCGTCGGCGATGAGGACAACTACTACCTGGAGGAAGCGGTCATGCTGCTGGAGGACTTCCTCGAGGAGACCACCTCGCCCTACTACGCGGGCTCGTTCGACTACGGCTACCGACATCCGCACTGCTACTCCGGGCAGCCCGAGAGTCAGTCGGTACGGATTACTCGGCTCACGTACAACCAGCGCATCCTGCCGCAGATGGCCGACCACATTGCCCGCACGGCACCACCGGGCGCCGACCTGCGCTGGCGACGCGACTGAGTATCACTTCCTCGGCAAGGCAGCGAGGATCGCCGCCAATGTCCGGCGGTACCGAGCGAGTCGAGTACGGCCTGCACGAGTGAGGGCGTACGTCGTGCGCGGGCGGTTGTCGACGAACTCCTTGTCGACCTGAACCAGCCCTGCCGCGCTGAGTTTGCCCATCTGCACCGACAGGTTCCCCTTGCTCAGCCCGCTCTGGCCGAGTAGGTAGACGAAGTCCGCACGCTCCAGCAGCGATAGGTAGGTGAGCAGCCGCAGGCGCGCAGGCTCGTGCACCAATGTGTCGATGTCCGGAACGACAGGGTCGCCGCTCATTGCGCCTGCTCATCGATGACAGGATGGTCGCGCAGAAAACGGCCGAGCAGCAGGGCTCCGCTCGCCGCGGCGAGCGCGCCGCCGGCCATCATGGGCAGTGCTGGTTCGAGGCCGAGCAGAATAGTGGCTGCTGCGCCGACCATGAACACGAGCGCGTAGAGCGGAAACCGCGGGATGCCGAACGAGTTCCCGGCGATCAGTGCCGCGAGACCGATCAGCGCGGCCGGTAACCCGGCGACCACAGTTACGCCGGCCATGGGTACGCCCCCGGCAGCGTACAGGTAGATGCCAACCCCCAACGCCAGGGTCCCGACGCCGAGGATGATCATCGTCAACAGCGATCGGCTGAGCCGCAAACGCGTTCGCTCGCCGAACTCCATGTAACCCGTACGCGGCTCTATCAACCGGCGCCGGAGCGGCTGCCACACGGGAATCAGGAGCGCCGGTGCGATGCTGCCCAATGGCACGAGGTCGAATTGCCAGGACAGGCCGATCAGCAGGACACCGATACCGGCAAACAGATCGATGAGGCCGTCGTTCCACGACGACTTCAGGACGCGATTCTGGAGATCCACTGCTGCGCTCATCATGGTCCACCTCCTAAACAAGTTCATAAGATAAACCTAGTTTATCGCATGAACCGCGGGAGTCAAGTCCGCGCGCGCTGATCGGGCGCGCCGGCTAGGCTGCGCGCTCCACGCGTGCCCGGAGATGTTCCATCAGGACGCGCGCCTTGCTTCTCACGTCGGCCGCCGTCCGCTCGAGTTCGAGCACATTCCGCTGCCGGTACATGGCGCGGAACATGCGACGCCCCAGCGCGGCGCAGCGGTCGACAAACATGTTCACGAAGGCGGCGTCGTGCGCCTCGGGCCCGGCAGCCTCGAGTTCCACGCGCGCTGTCTCGAGCAGCACGTAGAGGCTCGCATAACAGGCGTCGATCGACACGGCTGCGGGCGCCTGGATAATCCCCGCCCCGACGTCGAACTCGAGGCAGATACGGTACTCGGTCAAACGCCGCCTGGTGTCGCTGAACGTGCCCAAGACGTCGCCTCCCTGCTTGCTGGCGGTCGAGGCGTCCTCTACCGCGTGAAGGTCTCGTCAAGTGAAGACGACCGCGAGCACTTGCTTTCAGGCGCCGGCGGGGGACAATCAATACCTCACTCGCGTACCCGCCCGGAGGAAGCATGTCGAGAGAACTCACCGTGACGACGAAGACGCCCATCGTCACGCGTCCCAACAAGATCGTCACGATCGAGCGCCACATCCTCGACCGGCAAACCCGATATCCCGAGGCGCGTGGTGACTTGACCAAGTTGCTCTATGACATCGCGCTCACCGGCAAGCTCATCGCTCGCGAGGTGAACAAGGCGGGGCTCGTGGACATTCTCGGCGAAACGGGAATCACCAACGTCCAGGGCGAGCGCGTACAGAAACTCGACGATTTCGCCAACGAGTGCTTTGTCAAGACGTTCGATCACGGCGGCCTGCTGTGCGTAATGGCGAGTGAAGAAGAGGACGACCCGATCGCGATTCCGGCCAAGTTCGACTGCGGTGATTACGTTCTGCTGTTCGACCCGCTGGACGGTTCCTCCAACATCGACGCGAATGTATCCGTGGGCTCGATCTGGTCGATCTACAAGCGCGAGACAGATTCCGGTCCCGGCACGCTGGAGGACCTGCTGCGCCGCGGCTCCGAGCAGGTGGCGGCAGGCTATATCGCGTACGGCTCCAGCACGATGATGGTGTACACGACAGGTGACGGAGTGTCCGGCTTCACCCTCGATCCCAGCATCGGCGAGTTCCTGCTTTCGCACCCGAACATCCAGATGCCCAAGCAGGGGAGTATCTATAGCCTCAACGAGGGCTATCGGAACCTGTTCTTCGACAGCACCGCGCGCTACCTCGACTATCTGCAGGAACACGACCCAGAGAGCGGACGGCCACACTCGGGGCGCTACATCGGATCGATGGTGGCCGACGTGCACCGGACCCTGCTGTACGGCGGCATTTTCATGTATCCGGCGTCGAAGAAGTCGCCTGGCGGCAAGCTGCGACTCCTGTACGAGGCCAACCCGATGGGCTTCATCATGGAACAGGCCGGTGGCATGGCTTCGACTGGCAGCGAGCGCATCCTGGATGTGCAGCCGACGGAGCTGCATCAGCGCGTGCCGCTTTACATGGGCTCCGAGGAAAACGTGAAACTCGCGGTCGAATTCGAGACCGGAGTTCGTTGAGCCAAACAGCCGGGATGAGTTGACGGACGGGGCGGCAGGGGCCACCCTGCAGGGTATTCATACCTGTACACGCCCTCTCTCATGCGCGCCTAAGTATCATCTGCGCGACAGCGACACCCCTGGCGGTGTCATGCAGGTCCTCCGTGCATCCAGAGTTCAAGATCGGCTACGTGGGGGCCGGCTCCTACCTGCCGGCCAAGGTACTGACGAACGACGACCTCGCCACCATCGTCGACACTGACGACGAGTGGATTCGACGCCGAACAGGAATCCGCGAAAGACGCATTCTCGCCGAAGAGGAGTCCATCCTCGAGATGGCCGTCGGGGCGGCACGCGCCGCCATCGAAGACGCCGGCATCGACGCGGAGGAGATCACTGACATCCGCGTCGGTGTGAACACCTGGGCACGCTTCCCGAGCCTGGCGACCCAACTGCAGGCGGAACTGGGCATCGCGGGTTGCTCGGCTGCCGATGTGTCGGCCGGCTGCGCGGGCTTCGTGTATGCCGTTGAAGAGGCGTACAACAAGCTGTACGTCGAGAAACGGCTCTACGGTCGCCCGGGGATTGCGCTCGTGGTGGGCGTTGACGGCCTCTCGCATATCACCAATTGGCAGGATCGATCGACCTGCGTGCTGCTCGGCGACGGTGCCGGTGCCGTGGTGATGCGCGAGGTGGAGGCCGGAGGCATCCTCGCCATCCGCACGTCGGCCGAAGGTCGGCACGGTCAACTCCTGTACTGCGAATCGGCGCTCGCGACGCAGTGGGCAACGGACGGGCCCAACGCGATGCGCGACGAGTCAGGACCCAGCCCGTTCACGCACGAGAATGCAGGTGTACGTCCGTATCTGCACATGGATGGCCGCAAGGTCTACGGAGTGGCCGTGCGCACGATGGTCGAGGACACCCTCAAGGTCATAGAGTTATTCAATCGCGACAACGCTTCTCCCATCGGGGTCGAGGACATCGGTTTCGTATACCCGCACCAGGCCAACCTCCGCATCATCGAGAAAGTGGCGGCCAAGCTCGAGATTCCGCTGGAGCGCGTCTACACCAACGGGATCGAGCGGTTCGGCAACACCTCGACCGCCTCGATCCCCATCGGCTACGTCGACCCCGCTGCTCGCGAGCGGGCTGCATCAGCGGGCGACTACGAGATCGACGTGGCTTTCGGATCCGGTTTCGCCTCCGGCGCCATTCTGCGCCAGGTCGGTGCACAATCGGCTGGCTGGACCTAGCTGAAGCAAACGACCTTCGGCTCGGTCATCTCCTCGAGCGCGAAGCGAACCCCTTCACGACCCAGTCCACTGCGCTTGCGACCGCCAAATGGCATGGCATCGACACGGAAGTCGGTGCTGTCGTTGATCATGACGCCGCCGAAATCGAGGCCCTCCGCAGCCCGCCGCGCGGTGGCCAGCGACGCGGTGAACACGGCGGCCTGCAACCCGTAGTCGGTGGCGTTGGCCTGCCTGATCGCCGCCTCGAGATCGGCGAATCGATACAACACCGTCACGGGGCCGTAGATCTCTTCGCACGACAACGGCGCGATGGTGGACACGCCTTCGAGAACAGTCGGCGCCACGAAGGCTCCGTCGCGCGTACCGCCGGTCAGCAGCGTGGCCCCCGAGTTGATCGCCGACCGAACCGCAGTCTCGACGCGCATGGCGGCCGCCTCGTCGATGAGCGGCCCCATGTCGGTGCGCTCGTCGAGCTTGTCGCCAATCACATACGATTCCGCTCCGCGCACGAACCGCTCGCGAAACTCCTCGTAGATCACCTCGTGCACGAGCAAGCGCTGCACGTGCAGGCAATTCTGCCCTGCCGCCCAGAACGCCCCGCTCAGGCAAGCATCCACTGCGGCCTCGAGCTGTGCATCGTCCATCACGATCACGGGGCAGTTGCTGCCGAGTTCCATGCTGATCTTCTTCAGCCCGGCCTCGCGCACTACCTCCTCGCCAGTCTGCAGCCCACCGGTGAAGGAGATCATCCGCACACGAGGGTCCGTGGTAAGCGTCTTGCCCACGCGGCGACCCGGCCCGGTGACAACCTGCACGGTTCCGGCCGGCGCGCCGGCGTCGTGTAGGGCCTCGACGAGGCGAATACCGGACAGCGGCGTCTTCGAGTCGGGCTTGAGAATCACCGCGTTGCCCCCCGCGACGGCCGGACCGAGTTTGTGCGCGGCCAGGTTCAAGGGGTCATTGAAGGGAGTGATGGCACCAATGACGCCCAACGGTTCACGGACCCAGTAGCCGAACCGGTTTTCGTTCCCGGCCCGCTGGTCGAAGTTCACCGTCTCCCCGTGCAGACGGCGCGCTTCCTCGGCGGAGAGCCGCAGCGTATCCACGCAGCGATCCACTTCCAGGCGCGCCTCGCGGATTGTCTTGATGCCCTCGCGGGCAATCGTGACGGCGTACGATTCCGCATCGGCCCCTATGCGGTCTGCAGCGCGGCGGAGGATGCTCATGCGCTCGTGAATCGACAGGCGCGTGCCCGCCGCGCGGACCGCCGCCGTGATCGCCTCGCGCATGTCCGCCCCGCGTCCAAGCGGAACAACGTCCACGAGGCTCCCGTCCTGCGGGTCGAGTACCTCGAAGGTCTCCTCGGCAGCGCGCCACTGCCCATCAATCAGCATGCGCATCGATCGCCTACCCGTGCGTATTGGCAGCTACGCGTCGTCCACGCAAGGGCCGCGGCCAGCGCGCGCGTATGCTCCAGACTAACGGATAGACTCGCCGCCGGGGTGCAGTTGATCATGAGTCCATCAGGATCGAGTTCCTGCACCGCCGCGAGGGCCGTCAGCCGCCCGCGGAATTCCTCGTGGGACATCATGGGTGACATTCTCGCGTACTCTGGGAGTGACGTCAGGCCGCCTCACGCGGCCCCATCCTCGTGCTCCCTTTCCACTGGCGTTCCGAATGGCCGATCTCGATTCGCCACGGCAAGTCTACGAGAATCGCACGGCAACGCTGCGCCGGGAAGCGACGGTACTGGCAGCGCGCGATAGCACTCTCTCGGCGCTCAGGTTGGCGGTCGCCCTCCTGTTCCTGGCCATGAGCTGGGCCGTGTTCGACCCCGACCGGCTCGCGGTCGGGTGGCTGGCGCTACCGCTCGGTATCTTCGTCGTCCTGGTCGTGGCGCACGAACGAAACGCGCGACGAAGGCGCCGGACGCGACGCGCGATCGAGTTCTATGACCGTGGTCGCGCGCGCCTGGACGACACCTGGGCTGGCACCGGGCCCACCGGCGCCGAGTTCGTCGACCGCGACCATCCCTACGCCGACGATCTCGACGTCTTTGGTGACGGTTCGCTGTATCAGCTCCTGTGCACGGCGCGTACCGCCGACGGGCGCGCCCGTCTTGCCGGTTGGCTGCAGACTCCGGCCGTGCCGTCGGAAATCGAGTCGCGCCAGTTGGCGGTGGCCGAACTGGCGCCCCACCTCATGCTGCGTGAGGACCTCGCCGTGCTCGGCAGCGAAATGGAACCCCACGTGCACCCGCGAGCGTTGGCGCAGTGGGCGACGGCGCCGTCGCCGTTAGCGAACCCGACACGCATCCGCACCATCTCGGCGACCTTGGTGATCTTGACGTTGTCAACCGCCGCTGCCTGGCTGGTGGGGGGTGTCTCGCGCAACTGGGCTCTCGTCGCACTGGCGGTGCAGGCGGTGTTCGCATCGAGCTTGCGGGCCCGCGTCGGCGTCGTGATCGAGGCCGTCGCGATGGCGAACCGCGAGCTGGGCTTGCTGCACGGGATCCTCGCACGCGTGGAAGAAGTACGGTTCGAGTCGGCGCCCCTGCGCGCTCTGATGGGCAACCTGCGCACCACTGGCCGCGCGCCGTCGGTCGCGATAGGACGCCTGCGCCGCATCGTCAACCTCCTCGACGCAAGGCGGAATCAGATGTTCTCGCCGTTCAGCGCACTGCTCCTGTGGGGCACCAGCCTGGCCGCTGCGATCGAGCAGTGGCGTTCGGACAACGGTGCCGCCATCGTCGTATGGCTCGACGCAATCGCGGAGATCGAGGCGCTCGACTGCATCGCCGCCTACCACTACGAACACCCGGACGACCCTTTCCCGGAAATGATCCAAGGACCCGCGACGTTCGCGGGCGTAGGGCTCGGGCATCCCCTGCTTGCCGACGCCGAATGCGTCCGCAACGATGTCGAACTCGGACGCGGGCAGCAGATGCTGATCGTCAGCGGTTCCAACATGTCCGGCAAGAGCACGCTGATGCGCACCGTGGGCATCAACGCGGTCCTGGCTCAGACGGGCGCACCGGTGCGCGCCAGAGCGCTGCGATTATCGCCGCTACAGGTCGGCGGCTCGATCCGCGTGCGTGATTCCCTGCGCCGTGGCATGTCCGGGTTCTATGCCGAGATCCATCGTTTCCGTAGCATTCTCGACCTCGCTCACGATCAGCCGGCCGTGCTCTTCCTGCTCGAGGAGATCCTCCACACGACCAACTCCCATGACCGTCGCGTCGGAGCCGAGGCGTTGCTCCGATCGCTGCTGGAGCGCGGCGCGGTAGGGCTGGTAACCACTCATGATCTGGCCATCACGCGACTCACCGAAGCCCTCCCGGGGAGCGTCAACGTGCACTTCGTCGACGAACTCGTCGATGGCGAGATTCGCTTCGACTACCGCCTGCGGCCGGGCGTCGTGGAGCGTAGTAACGCTGTAGACCTCATGCGCAACATCGGTCTCGACGTCTAGGCGAACGGCCTGGCGCGCCACCCACCCTTCCCCGCTGGGGGAGAGGTTTTGGCGTGTCTCTGTCTTGCACTGGCCCCGGGAATCTCGAACGGGAACGGCAAATCTCGCACTGGGCCCGGCCAGTCTACGTGCAGCGCTCGTACAGGAAGCGCTGACTGGCGAGGATAAAATAGGCTATATAGGATCCTAGATTGAAACCTAGGTTCCTATATAGGCGTAGTAAGACACCATGACCACCAGACTCACTTTCACTTACCCCACCGCGATGGCGCTCGCCGCGATCGGGGAGGGGCACCGCTACGGCTTCGACATCATGGATGCCACCGGACTGCCGGACGGCACGGTGTATCCGATCCTGCGGCGGCTCGAGGCGCGCGGGTATCTGGTCGGCAAGTGGGAGGACGACGATGTCGCTTTCCGTGAAGGCCGGCCGGCACGCCGCTACTACGAGTTGACCCGACCGGGCGACGACGCCCTGAGGGCCGCCCTCGTGAAGTACCCGCGCCTCTCCGAGCTGTTCCCCGAAGCCGGCCGTCTCGCCGCATCTGCGTAGAGGTCCGATGAACCTACCCGACTCGCACGCCTCCTCCACCGCCCGCCGGCTGCCAGCAGCCCTCCGGCGCGTTCTGGTGCTGGGCTCGTGGTGGGTGCCGCGCTCGCGCCGACAGTCGTGGCGCCGCGAGTGGGAGGCCGAGCTCTACTTCGCGGCGAGCAGCGACGAGTCCGAACCGTCGCGGCGGCTGCTGCGACGCGCGCTCTGGTCGCATCTCGACGCTCTGTGGATCTTTCAAGAGGAACTCACGATGACCCGACTACTTGCCGATATCCGCCTGGCCATCCGCAGCCTGCAGCGTTCGCCGACGTTCACCGTCGTCGCCGTACTCACGCTTGCCCTGGGCATCGGTGCGAACACCGCGATCTTCAGCGTGGTCAACGGAGTGCTCCTCAAGCCACTGGCATACCCGGAGTCCGAGCGGTTGTTGTCGGTCAACTTCACAGCACCCGGCCTCGGCTACCCGATCGTCCCGTTTTCCGAAGACTTCTATCTGATCGTGCGCGATCAGCAGAAGACGCTCGACGCCGTTGGCATGTACAACCAGGACAACGTCAATCTGGTCGGCGACGGCGATCCGGTGCGGGTAGCCGGTGCGAGGGTTACGCCCTCGATGTTCGACGTACTGAGGGTACCGGCTGCGCTGGGACGCACACTTGTCAACGCGGACGCCACGCTCGAGGCCGAGCCGGTAGCGGTGATCGCCCACGAGCTGTGGCAGGAACGGTACGGCGGCGACTCGGCCGTACTGGAGCGTACCGAGGACATGGATGGCGTGATGCGGCGCATCGTAGGCGTAATGCCCCCCGGCTTCACGTTCCCTGGCCAGACCACACGTGTCTGGGAACCCTACGTCATCGACGAATCTGACCCGCAGGTGGGCTCGTTCTCCAGCCCCGGTGTCGGCCGCATGCGTGATGGTGTGGCCGTGGCGAACGTGGTCGAAGATGTCACCGTAATCATGACGCGTCAGTTCGAAGCGAATCCGGACGAATACCCGGCGGCGATGATTGAACAGGCTCAGTTCGCGCCTAGCATTGTCGGACTCAAGGAGATTACCGTCGGCGACGTTCGCCAGGCGCTGCTAGTCGTTCTGGGCACGGTCGGACTTGTCCTGCTGATCGCCTGCGCCAACGTCGCCAACCTGTTCCTGGTGCGCGCCGAGACCCGTCAACGCGAGGTGACGTTGCGTGCCGCGCTAGGTGCAGGCCGCGGCGACATCGCGCGTTTCTTCCTGGCGGAAAGCCTGATCCTCGCGCTGTCGGGAGGCGCGGTGGGCGTGATCCTCGCTGCCGTCGGAGTCCGGAGCTTTACTTCGATGGCTCCCGCTGCAATCCCTCGTCTGGACGAGATCGGCATCGACGCGCGGGTTCTGGGATTCACCTTGCTCGCCTCGGTGTTGACCGGCCTGCTGTTCGGCATCATCCCGCTGCTGCGACGTCAGATTCGTGATCTGGCCGGTTCGCTGCGCGAGGGTGGCCGTTCCGTCACCACCGCCCAGGGACCCCTCAGCGCGCGCAACGTTCTCGTCGTAGCGCAGGTGGCGCTGGCGCTGGTCCTGCTGGTGGGCTCCGGCCTCATGTTGCGCAGTTTCCGGGCGCTGCGATCCGTGGACCCGGGTTTCGACGCCGACGGTGTGTTGACCATACAGGTCGCGCTGCCAGGGCCCGACTATCCTGAGGCTGAAGAGCGGCTGAGCTTCTGGATCGCGGCGCGCGACCGAACCGCGGCACTGCCCGGCGTCACGTCTGTCGGAGTGGTCAGCAACATGCCCATGGGTAACTCCCGCAGCGCGGGCGGATTCGATATCGAGGACTTC
>Ga0255048_10001622_pt1 | contig 15358 bp, 19 predicted proteins | sample JV7_2_2_MG_FD_183619 | JGI IMG/M metagenome (GOLD analysis project Ga0255048, IMG submission 183619) | Seawater microbial communities from Jervis Inlet, British Columbia, Canada - JV7_2_2 | ecosystem: Environmental > Aquatic > Marine > Inlet | place: Canada: British Columbia | collected 2016-10-06
ATCTACTGACCTTAAATAAATCATCATTAGCAGAATACACTTTATTAAATATAGCTTCAGTGTCTCCAAGAGAAGAAAATGTCTTTTCATCAAATAGCAGCTTCTGATATTGAGCTGCTTTTATCTGCTTCTCTTTCATTCTTTCAGCTAGTTCGCGATATTTTTTCAATCGTTTTTTCTCTTGTGCTTGTCCTTCTGTTTCATAAACGCCAAATAGTTTTCCACGAAAGCTGAAAGCATCAGATAAACCAGTAACAACACTAAAATCATTAGATGAATAAGCAGCTGCAAATTCCCCAAGACCAGTTCCAAAACCTTTGATTAATGCCGCTATTGGTCTAAATGCTAAATCAATACCTCTAGCAATTGTTAAAATTACAGTTAATGCATCAGCTACTCCATTTAAATTTTCAGTGTCTATACTTCCTAACCATTTGCTCATGTCATTCATTATTTTAGTAAATACACCATTCTTTTCCATCTTCATAAATGTCTTAATAAGCTTGTTTTCAAACTCGGCATTTAAAATACTCAATCTACCACGGAAAGTATTCATTTGAGCTTCAGCTTGGCGCATAGCATCCTTGCCATTGCCAATTTCTTTTGTCCATCTTTTCAATAATGGAACATTTGCTCTCAATGTAACAATCGTGTTTAAAGTCTCTAACCCAAACTTTTTAATCACTACAGTATTATTTAGATTTAAATCTTTTATGTTTTCTAAAGCTTTTATAAATCCGACTTGTGATGGCGCAAACCTGCCACCTAGTCTTTCCATTTTTGCAATCGTGCCTCTTAGTCCAGTTCCAGCTTCAGCAGCTTTCAATTCATTTTTTGCCAACACTTGAATTGCTGCGTTTAATTCACCAAATCCAACTCCCATTTTTGCTGCAATACTACCGACGTTTTTCAACGCCATAGCTGTATCACCAATTTCACTAGCACCAATCTTTTGACCAACTGCTAATATCTCCGTGAATTTAGCAGCCTTATCAGCTCCAGCTCCATATTGGTTTAACGCTCCTATTGAAGCTTTTACAGCTTCTGGAACTGTTATACCGGCAGCTTTTGACAATAATATAGCACTATTTGTAACTTTTATTAAATCTTCAGGAACGTCTAACAGTTCTGATTTTTTCGAAGCAATATCTTTTATCGCAACTCCAATTTCAGCGGCGGAAATCCCCCATTTCTTAGACAAGTCCAATGCACTGTCACCAAAAAACTTTAACTTTTCACCAGTCGCTTCAGTGATAGCTTCAATCCCAGCAACGGAATCTTGAAAATCCGCTCCAACATCGATGAATTTTTTAATACCAACAAATCCAAGAACACCAGCGGCCATATTCCGTAATGAGTTGTTGAAAGCCCTGCCAGTGCTTTTCATAACACGTCCAGTTTTTTCAACTTTTTTATTAAGCTTGTCGAATTTATCAGTTGCTTTAGCAACTTTATCACCAATTTTTTTGGTGACATTGGTAATTCTATCTACACCAATAAATGTATAAGAAGCTTTAAAACCCATTATGCTACTCTCTAGTTTTTTGAATTTTTGAGCTTGTTTCGAAAATCAAAACAAGCTCATCCAATGGCAAATCTCTTAATTCATTATATCCAAGTCCACCATTGGAATTAATGCATAAAGTCACAATTGATTCTATCAATTTTGATTCATCTTCTGCAATGCTGAAGCAAGAATAAAATTTACTAGGTATTCTCCTGCAATTGTTTGAAAATCATCAATGGACAATTTTTCCATTAATGGATCTGTAGCCACCACCTCGCCATCAAAAAATAAAACACCTTTTTTAAATAATTTTCTAATAGCTGAAATTACTTCTGTGATATCAATATCAGATGAATACATCATTTGCATAACATCTTCCGCTGTCAGATCATCTTCATTGGTTTCTTTCTTTTCAGCTTTTTCTTTACCATCACTAAATGACCTTGCAGCTCTAAAAAAACATTGTTTTAATATAGAGCATTCATTAATATGCCGTGAAGTTGGTGGTCTTATGATTACCATTTTTGCTTTTTCAGTTTCTCCTTTTGATGCATATTCAACTTCAGTTGTTAAATTTATACTTTTTTCTTCTAACATTTTATTACCCTGCGAATTATATTGTTAAACTGCTGGACTAGATTTGAATTCAATTTCAAAATCCGTATCACTTCCTAAATTAATTTCATAATCATTTAGGATTGCAGCTTGATTAAAAGTCCTTGTAATTGTTTTTCCATCTGGAGTTTTACCTGTTATGGTAACGCTGTTCTGATTTCGATTGGATTTCCAATCTCTAGCGTCTTCTATTTTCTGAATAGTATTATGTAGACTAAACTTAACCATAGAGAAATTAGTTTCAACATTATTTGAATAAATTTGTTCTACGGAACCACCACCAGCAGAAGCCGCTCTCATATTTTGTTCACCTTTACCTTCGGTAAAAGCAACAGAATTTGGAACGATTGCAACTGGATCATTATTAACAGTGACTGATGCGTCAGCTAGTGCTATGCTCATTTTAAAATCCTCTTAAATAAAAATAATATAAATCAATTATCCAGTAGTACTGAATGCAATTTGCATAGTAGCAATAATAGTTCTTAATTGAGTTACTAGTGGAACTTTCATTTGAATAGTAGCTTGACCAACATCAAGATCCAAAGTTACTACCAAATTTTGTTTAAAGAATTTTAATGCATCTTCACCAGCCTGCAATAAAACAAAATCAGCACCAGATAAATCAGAATACAGTCCAGTACAAACTGCTGCTATCAATTCAGCATTCGCCATTTCCCTACCAGCAATTAAATCACCTTCAGTCAAACGAGATTGAGCAAAACGCGACTTTAAATTGTTAAAGAAATATTCACGCGCACCACTAGCAGTATCAACATAGTTCATGAATTTAAAACTAACATCTGGATTGCTTGCCGGATCAGTTTTATAGGTAGTAACAGCTTCACCCATCAAAACACCAGTTTTGGAAATATTATTCCCAAGAACCATAATCCCACTATCAAAAAGATTTTCAATTTCAGTTTTTGAAAAACCTTCACCAGTATCGATTGTTGGCAAAAGCGCAAGAGGCGTATTAAAATAAGGTTTTGATGCTAATGCAGCTCCACCAAAACTATCAAGCGCTCCAGCTCTAGAAATAACATACTGAGAAATTGAAGCTCCATCAGTAAGTCTTAATGATCTTATAGCTGCAATTTGTGATGAAACAGCGTATGGAATTTCAAGAATTGCTGGAGCGATTTTTACACTTTGCGTTACATCAACAGTTTCGACAACATCACCAATAACAACTAAACTTTTGGAGTTCAATGCGTTTCCAGCTGTTATGAGATTCGAATAAGTATCTACAAAAGTTGTTATGGCTATTCCATCTAATACATCATTATCAATGTTAAAACGATCATCGAGAAAATCAACAACTTCTGAAACATCATCAACATAGGGCCAAACTATAGTTTGATATCGATTTCCAATAACTGGATCTAAAACCGCAATTAAGGATGGATCATTTGCACCAACAACTGGATTAACCAAACCGACATCCAAACCAGCACATCCATCAATTACAGCTTTCACTCCGATTGAATTTGCAATTTCGCCACCATTTTTAGCTTCTATCTCAACAACACCAAGTGATGGAGTTGCTGAAAATGGACAATCTATTAAATTGATTGCTCCAGAAACTTTTGCCGCGACTTCAGTGGTTGTATCCCCTGCTAAAATACTAGATTCTATGGTATATTTTCTTTCACTTCCAAGAACGACTTGAACAGTTCCAGCAACAGTAAAAGCTCCAGTAAATGATATATCCAATGTTTTTTGCACTGCGGTCACATTATCATCCAAAGGAATTGCATCAAATTGCACTAATTCATTGATCTCCCTTGCTTGTAGGATCATTTCAGCAATCATTGATCCAGCTCCAAACAATGCATTTATATCAGATTTACTATTACCAATATTTTCTATTAAAGTCCGTTCGGTGGCTGAACCAGCTGCCAGCATTTGTCCAACAAACAAAACCTTTTGAGGAGTGTTTGATACATCAGCATTTGCTGCGATTATGTTTACCGTAACATTAGGTTGTGAAATAATAGTCATTTTTAAATCTCCGATTTATTACTAATTTGATGCAATATCTTAAACTTCAGTTTTAGAAATTTCTTCAATATCATTTGTTTGTTTTGCTTTTTTCTCACTTGGTTTTTCTGTTGGAGTTAATTCAACTACTTCACAACAATTATCCGTGATGGAATCTCTCAAACGCCTTCTCCAAAATCTTGATAATGGAACGCCTTTTTTATCAGTTTGAATATCAAAATTGGAACCTCTCAATTCCTTGATAAGCCCAGGGGAATTAACTTTTACTTCAATGAAAGTCAACTCTTCACCGTTTACTTTTCTATTTTTCATTACAATGCCTCTTCATCTAAATCAATATTATTTGATAAAATTTCACTATCTGTTGTCATTAAATCAGTAGACATATTCAATGAAATATCTCTAAATGCAACTTCACCTTCTGGATCACTAACAATATCGCCAAAAGTTAAATCTGCAACTGTCTGGAAATTAAAAGTATGAATGTAAATAGCATTATTATAATTTTGGACTCCATGACTATCAAAAACAGTTTTATAATATGCACCTTGCGCAAGTCCGCTTTCGAATTTTACGCCAACGATAGATTTAAAAATAAAAGCAGCTATGTCCTCAAAATCATCCCTTATATTTCTAGCGGAAAGCTCATCACCAACACTAACAAAACAGTGGATTGAAAAAGGTTGAATCAATTGCTGTTTCCAATCAGTTCCAGAATTTTGTACAGCAATTGCATCACTATTTATATTTCTATCTTTACTAGCAGTTACACTACCCAAAACAACGAACATCCATAAATCTTCTAATTCCTGCTTCGTATAGCTGTCTACTGCACGTTGTAAGGTGGCTGAACCAGATATTCTAAATCCTACAGAGGCGACACCAGTCCCGCTAGAGGCGCTAGGAATCGCTATATCTAAGGCATAAGTAAACGTTTTAACAGTTGGCACACTAACAACCGTTTTCAAACCAGTATATCTATCTTTTCCTATGTCTAATCCTAAAATCGTACCAGTTCCAGTTGTTGCACCAGAATCAGTAGTTTGTAATGTGAAATTTCTTCTATTGGTGACAGACAAAAGAGTGAAAGTTCCGTTGAATTCAGCTTCGTTTGCGTCAGCTATTTCCACATTTTCTTGATATCCTTCAGTCAAATCATGGTCTGTTGCAGTTTCACAAAATAAAATATCATCAACTCTAGTCAAAGTCGATATCACAACTGGAGTTTTTATTTCAGTGATATTAACCAAATCACCAATAGATAATCCATGGTTAGTTGTTGTTGCTCCAGTTGCAACTAATCCAACACTTGTAACAGAACTTAAAACAGCATCCACTGTGAACTTATCAGTGTACTGAGGTATCTTAGAATACAATTGTAAAATTACATCACTAGCTTTCAAGATCTAACGCCTTTTTAATTCCACTGTCTAAATAATTTCTAACTTTTGCAGCACTCGCTTTTACTGCATTTAAAACTCCTGGTCTTGGCTCCATTGTTTCAGTTCCATCTTCTAAATAACCTGCATATTCAGCCTGATTTCCAAATTCTAATTCATGAGGACTATTAAAAACATAATTGAAACTATCGAAATAATCACCATCATCTAAAGCTGGTGATTGACCAGCTTTAGAAGCTATATGAACTACTCCACCTTTTCTAAGATATTCTCTTCCATGCTTTGGTTCATTCAATGCTTGATTTTCGCCAGTCTTTACTAAGTTTGCGCCTAGCTCTTGAAATCCACTATGCAATGCAGCTTTGACATCTTTTGACAAATGACCAATTTTAATAAGACTTTTTCTTGTCTTGTTATTTGATCTAATTGTGAATCCATTTCCGCTCATGCTTTTGATGCTTCTTTGCTTGTTGAACCAAGCTCAACTAAATTAACTTTGTAAATTCCATTCAGCTCGCCAATGTTTTCAATAGAAATTATTTTAAACCTTCTATTGTTGTACAAAATAAAATATTCTGAAGTAACTCCACTTACATATTCAAAATACCCTTCATGTGTTTTTGCTTGTTCTATACCAACTGAATCAAAAGTTGTTTTTCCATTGTCATCAGTATCAAAAGCTAAAATAATATCTTGAACTTTTGTAAACGTTTCATCAAAATCCGTAGTGTTGAGAGTTGGATTTTTTATAGCTCTTGTTTGTAATTCTGCTGCCTGTCCCCATAATTCAATAAGTTCAATAGAACCATCGATAACATCCTGCCAATCACTTACATTAGATGTAACCATTACGCCCTTACCAAATAAGTTAAATTACTACTCACGGAACTCTCTATATATGGTCTTAATCCATCATAGCTAGGGAAATCATTCAAATCAATTTCTTTGCCTGCCATGTCCTTCGGCGAAAAGAACTCCTTTTCCAACGATCCAATTTTTTGCTTTTTAATATTGGATTGTAAGTTTGTTGAAAATATCTTTTGTTGATCAAAATCTAAAATTTCAATGCAACGTCTAGCAAGATATTCAAGTACAAAAATTGGAATCTCATCATCCAATATTGAAACTCCATTTTGATATAAAGTCCCACTTCTAGGCCAAGTCATATTATAAGGTGATACAATTGAACTATTTGTTGCGCCTTCAAAAGCAAAAGAATTTAAATCTTTTGTTGCAGCCAATGAAATATTTTCTTTTGTGATATCACTATCTGAATCTTCCCAACTACTGACATCAATAAATCCTTTCAGCTTTCTGATTTCAGCAGTTGCTTCATCAACAGTTGCAAAATAACTGTTATAAGTTGCGCTTGTATATACGCTATCTAATGACATTATGTTGGATCTCCACAAGCTTTCAATACTTCGAATTCATAAGGAACTGAATCCCAATGATGTGGTGGTGATTCAGTTGTTTTATCATAGCTTAAACAAATGGTCCAAGTTTTTCCATCTTGATCTAAAAAGCCTGTTTCTGTAGGATATTCCACGTATTCATTAGCAGTCAATTCTCCAAGATCTTCATCCGTGACATCTACAGTTCCAACAACAACTCCATTCGATGCTTTTGTTTTTGTCACAACAGATAAATCAGGTTTTATAAATGTTAGAGTCAATTCAGTATTATCAACCAAACTTCTTCCAGCATTAGCCCGAATTATTCTGCCAGTTTCGCCCACTGTTAACGGTTTTGTGCTCATAGTCTCAAATCTTGTTTAGTTAAAACTATTTCATTTCCTTTTATGTAAACTCTAACGCCATCAAGCTCACCAACTAACGCACTATCAAAACCCTTATTTTTTCCAATTTTCATAGCGCGTCTTTGAAATAGTTTTGTTTCACCATCTGGAAGTATTATCAAAGTATTAATTGAGTTAACAGCTTTTCTAACACCATCACAATCCATAGATAGTTCATAATTCAAAGGATCTTCATGAAAAACTGTTTGAGAAACTGGTAATTTATCCATGATCAACTCTCATCATAAGAAAAAGTTAAAGTTTCATCTGATGTCACACCTTGATTTGCAGTATCAACAACTTCTTCCATCGTTTGCAAGTAATCACCAATGTCCCCTGTACCAGAAAAGGGACCGGTATTGATTGCGTCCATATCAATAGGGGATCCAATAGTTGCAGTGAATAAATCAGTATATCCAGCGGCACTAGCCGGAGCGCTTGGAGTAGAATATGATCCAGCAGTTTTATACCAACCTAAAACACCAGTTCCCCATCCATTAGCTCCATCCATGTAAGCAAGTAGATTTTCAATTTGAGTATCTGGAGCAACTGTTACTGATAATATCAACCATTTGTCAAAACTAAAATCAGATCCAGAAACTGGAATTACCATCGGATCATTAGCATCAACAGTTGCGTTATCAGCATTTTTGTATCTGATTGTAGCACTAGTTTTATCAGTTGGAATTTCACCAGCACCATTTTTTTCATGAATTTGTACAATAGCAACCATTTTAAACCTCGTTTATCTCAACGTTAAATCCAATAGTGTCATTTATCTTTGAATAAAATCCCTTTGTATTATTTATGTTAGTTTCAAATCCTTTCGTTGCTGGTGGAACAGCTAGGAAATTAACTAACACACTATTTAATGAAGCTCCATTAGTAATTACTTTCTTCAGTACTCCATTTAATCCAACTTCTTTAATTGCTCTTTTTGCTAAAAAACTATTTAATGAAGCTTCTCTAATTACAGTTTTTTGCAATACTGAATTTAAAGATACTTCTCTAATTACAGTTTTTTGCAATACTGAATTTAAAGAAACTTCTGAAGAATCTGTTTTCTTTAGTACGCTATTCAGTAAAGCTGTTCTAATAAAATTCTTTTGTAATAATCCATTTAAGGATGCTTGAGTAGTTAATGTTTTTTGCAATACTGAATTTAAACTAGATTCAGTAGTTATCGTTTTCTTTAATACTGAATTAAGAAAAACTACTTCAATAAGACCAGATGCAACTAGAAAACTATTTAATGCCGCTCCAGTAGTTAATGTTTTCTTTAATACTGAATTAAGAGAAACTACTTCAGTTAATGTTTTCTTCAGTACTGAATTTAAAGAAGCTTCTAAAGAGTCAGTTTTTTGTAATACGCTATTTAATGATACCGCTTCTGTTAAAGTTTTCTTTAATACTGAATTTAAAGAGCTTGTTACTGTTAATGTTCCAGCTTCAACTAAAACACTATTTAACGATGCTCCAACAGTTATCTTTTTTTGCAATACTGAATTTAAAGATGTTTCTTCAGTTCCGGTAACTGGCAATGCAGGTCTTGGAAAACCTCCTAATCCTAATCGCGAAATAGCCATGCTGACCTCTTAGACTATAACCCATGCATCACCGGCTTCTGGTGCAATACCTCCTGGTAACGCTGATACAGTAATTTCACCCGTTGAACCATTGTAATCTAAAATTGTACGTCTTTGACCAGCTGCGATTCCATCACCAATAATAAACAATGCTCCGATAACCATATCATTATCCGTGAGTGCGAGGTCAGTTTGGATCACTGTAGTTGTTGGAGTTCCTTCGCAAATCCCAATAAACATTGCTTCCGTGGAACCTTGTAAATTATCAGCAGAAGTTGCACTTCCAGAAATAGCTCCAACATTACCATCCATTCTGCCACCAACTAAAGCGGCTGGAGTTCTAGTTGATAAATCATCAACAACTGTTTTTACATTTAAAATATCAGTAGAAACATCAGTATCAGATGGAGTTCCCAATTGCGCTAGCAATAACGCTGAAGATTGTGTTTCTGAATAATTCACTTCGTTTACTAAAGTTATTCCAGTTGCATTATTTGTTAAATCTATGCTTCCACCCAATGTTACTTCTGTAAGAGCTGCGCAATTTGCATTTATGGTCAAACCACCAATTCCATTCATTGCAAAACGAGCTCCTAAACTAGAATTTTGAAGCTCTATCCTATCACCACGCCAATCCAATAATTTAAAAATTGGAGCGCCTCCATCACAATCAATTATTGGTATATTACTAGAAACTTGAGCGCCTTCTCCAAATATATAACTTCCAGAGGCGGCGGTTGTTGTAAAAGTACCAAAAAATCCAATTCCCTGACCATTACTAGGTGGAAGAGTAACGCTGCCAAAACCGCAAGTGAAAAATGTTGGTGGCTCTGTTCCACCAGTTCCAATACCTGTAATTTGTGCGGCTCTTGTAAAACTTGATCCCTCTATGTTTTGAGTATTTAAATCAACAGTGTAATTATCGCCTATAAATGTCCTAAATGTAGAAACTGATGGAAGTACGATATCAGATCCAGATGCAATATTAAATGTTACAATTGCATTTGCCAATGCAGGATCAGCAGCTAAATCATAAGCATCAGATAATGATCCACAAGGATTATCAGCAGTTCCATCAGTATATGGTATCGAACTAGTATTACTGCTATTTGTGTCTACATGGATTCCATCTGCATATACACCAATAGCACGCCTGTTTAACATTGCTGATTGATCAATTTCTACAGCACCACCGGAATCATCAACAACAATTTCAAATATTCCGCGAATTTTTACTGCTCCACCAGTGCCATCAATTGTTATAATCCCACCTTCACCCTGGATACTAACTACATCACCAGCTTCAACATTAACAACATTTACGCCACCATCCCATCCTTTAATATTTACGTTAGAAGCTCCAGTTCCAATCCCTAAATCAAAAGTTGGTGCGCTTTCACCAGCAACTAGAGAAAAACAATTAATTATATCTAAATTACCAGCTGATCCAAGTGTCAGTGTTCCTTCAAAACCAGACTTTCCATTTATTCTACAAGGCGGAACTGTTACGGCTCCAAAAGAACAACATTCAAATCTAGGTGGAGCGGCACCAGTGCAAGAACCAGTTACATCAGCTCCACAAATAGATGAGCCAGAAATACTTTGTGATCCAAGATTTAATTCCCAATTTGCACCTTTGAATAATTGATTTGTTTGCGATACTGAAAATGCAATACTTGATCCTGGAGCAACTTCTACAATTGAAAGACCTAATGAAGCAAGCAAAGTATTTGTATCAGCAATACTATTTGATTGTGCTAAATCAGTTCCGTTTTCATGATCTACAGTTCCAGATGATCCATTAATTCCATCATACCAAACCTTTCCATTATAAATCCCATTATCTTGGAGTGTTCTAATTCTACGTCCTAGTGAATTTGTAATATTATGGTTTCCAGAAGTTAGCACTTCATCCATCAAACGCATCAAAGCCGCAACTGTGAATTGTTGAGTTCCAGAAACATCTGGATTGTCTTGTGTTAAATCACCAAGCAAAGATCCAGTGAAAGGTTGTGATGCTAAAGCTGCACTCATCAACTCACCTAAACGATAAGTTGCCAACCTTGCATAAGCATCTCCAGTTTGTGGAGTATTTCCAGTATACGTTGTTAACGCACTAACTAAATCCACAACAGAAACGGATCCAGAATCGGTAGTTATAGCTCCATTGCTAACTATATCAGTTGCAACTACGGTAGATAAAGGTGTTAACGTGCAACTTCCTATAAAACCTGAAGGATTCTGTGAATCAACAGCAAGTGTACAAAATACAGAAAAAACATCATCAGCAGCAAAACCATTTCCAACAGTTGCAGCAACAGCAACTTCATAGCAACCAGCTGGATAACTTGCATGAGTTAAAAGTGATGGTGATCCACTAAGCAAAGGAGCTGCACTTGCTGATTCTCCAGCTTCCCTAACATCGAATAATGCAGTCGCACCATCATTACCAGATCCACTAGTATTATTTGCGGCAAACCAAAAGTAAACTGTATCACCTAAAGCTGAATGTTGGTGTCCACTCATAATATCGTCCCATTAAATAAATCAGCACCAAGATTTGGACCTTGCAATTGATTTATAATTGTATCGCCAGAAGGTGGAGCTTCTTCAGTTGTATCTTCATAAATAAAACTATTTACTATTTGATACCTAGCTTCAGTTTCTTCAAAGCCTTGACCTTCAAAAAATATATACCTAGCCATTATGCAGCCGCCGCATTAACATTGATTGATACATAAATTGGATCTGATGTAGTATCAACACCGCAATTAATTAGAAGTGATGGAACACTGTCGCTAGCACCAGCTCCTTCGGTTGTATCGACAGATATTTTATATTCATTCCAACCAACTAAATCAACACCGTTATCTTCCCAAATACTAGAACCAGAATCATCATCATATGGAGTTCCGTCAGCTATAAGATTTAATTCCCTGCTAGTTCTAAATATAGGAATTTTTAAATCAGTACCGTCCCTATGATTTACTTCTGCCCAAAATTCAGTATCAGTCAATGCCATCGTCTCAACAGCCATATGCATTTCAATATGATCCGTGGTAGCTGCGCTTAATGGTAAAAACTTAGTTGGTAATTTAAATATTAATGGTATCCAAGGTGTACAATCAGAAGTTGAATCAATTCTAAATGATATAGTTTTTCCACCATCAAAAGTAACATCGCTATTTGTTCTAATTACACTCGCATCATCAACAGAAGTAACAGTTCCATTAAAAGTTTCTTGATAAAACTGCCATCGTGAATGCGCGTTATCTTCAGAACAACCTACAGCTAATAATCTTTGTGACCAATTTAAAAATCCTTCTTCAATCCATCCAGTTAAATCTGCCCCAATAACACAATTATACATTTGAACATCTAGTCTATCATCTGATGATTCGTTTCCACCAACACCACCAATAATGTATCCTTCAAAAGTTGACATGTCACAACCAACAAACAATCCCATAAATCCTGTATCACCACCACCTTGATAAAATAAATCTTGAGTAACGCCAGTTGTAGTTATAAAATCAGTATAAAAACACTCAATGCTAGTTCCATCAGTTGCTTCAAAAAGACCAAGCGTAGTTCCTACGCTCATGGTAACTGTTGAGTTAATTAATCTTAAAACTCCAGCTACCGCTACAGCTGCAAATCTTGAACCATTATTATTCAAGACAATGTTACAATCATATAATAGAATTCCAACATTGTTGCCAGCCATAGCAAAGTTATCACCACAAACAAAAGTTATACCAGAAAAAGATTTTTTAAATGTTCCATCATTTGTAAAATCAGCTGAAGTTCCTGTTATAGTTTCTTTGGCTCCAAATTTGTAATCTTCCATTGCGCCATCATCAACAGACATAACAACTACGTTTTCCGTATAATTAATATCAGCAGCTCTGGTATAATCATGTACGTCAGAAACCAAAATCATATCATCATGATCAGGAGCCGGAGATGCATTCATAGCATCTTCTATAGATTCATAATAATTACTAGTTGCTCCCAATGTTGACCAATCACCAGTAGGTTTAGAGGATTCTATTCCGCCTCCAGCACTTGCAGTTCCATCATCTCTAACCATATACCAAGCCATTACTTTATACCCTCTTGAATGGCTTTATGCAGCATCAATGTTGATTCCGCATCTTTTAATTTTAACCATGTATCTTTTATTTTCTGAATTGTTTTTTCATCAGTATCAAATCGTATTGCTAAATCAGAATTTTTAAAACCAGAATCAATCATGCTTTGAACATGGTGTTTTAAATAATTAAACGCTCCATAAGGATCTTTATCAATTGCAGCCTTAACGCCAGCTTGCATCCATGCAAATTGAACTTGTATTAATGTTGCATCTTTTACGGCTGTTAACACTCCATTTCGAACAGCTTTGCCTGCATCTCTCAATACAACTTTTTTATTAATTTCTGCCTGAAACTTAGTTGCTTTCTGTTCTGCGTCTAATTGACCTTTGCAAAAAATTGGTGGCTTTCTCAATTTCCTACCATCTGAAAATAGATAATTGATGCTAGCCATCCAGCCAGCACCAACTTTATATGCAACAACTTTTTGAGAAACTATCGGCATTTTAAAATCTCAATTATTAAGATAAACATTAATAGTTAAATAACCGCCAACGATAACAGAAAAATCACCCGGTGGATTTGGTCTTGATGCTTCCGTGATTGTGAATAAATCAGACTCAATCCATTTAGATTGTGTTCCAGAATTATCAACAGCTAAAACTGCAAATTGATATTCACCTGGAGACAAGTTTTCAATCAGATAAGTATTTACTTTTCCAACATCAAAAACTTGTGCTGGTCCTTGAACTGACGTTAAACCATACGCAACAGAATAACTTTTAATTTCACTGTCCAGCAAATCACTTTCATTTTCACGGAACAACGGAGCAGTCCAAGCTAAACGAGCATTATTTTCTTGCTGCAATACTTCTAGTTCAGGCAATTCAGCAGCAAAAGCTCCTGATACAGCAATCAATAAAAACAAACCAATAGCAACAAAACTTATAACAAGTGATTTTTTCATTTCAATCCACCTTCTACAGCCTTGACAAGTTCATCATCAATTGTGTTATCAGTACGCTTTGAGATTTCTTTTAACAAAGAAATTAATACTTTTTCAAGTATCTTTTTGGTCAACATTCTTTTCAACAAGCCAACTAATATAGTTTCCATTTTCAATACCCTGTTTTAGTTTTTACAAATTAAAATTTACACTGTTACTTTTTAGCTTTTGTTTTTTCAGGCCCAGTGTTTTTTACATGAGTAGCTGCACCACCTGTTTCAATAGGAGTTTCCACTTCAACAACTGGCTTTGGTTTTGTAGTAGACCAGCCGAGTTTTTTCATTTTTGCAAGCTGACTATCATAAACAAAAGATTCTTTTTCGCCTTTATATATAGGTGTAGTTTTCATATTCATAACTCCAAAATTAATGTTTCAAAAAGGGAGGGTTTTCACACCCTCCAACACAGGGTAAACAGTTATTGATTATTGATTGCCAATCAACATTGATTTCCTAGGATCAACAGCTTTCGCACCACAAAGCAAATCAAAAGACCAATAAGTCTTTTTAGACAGGATATCATAAGCTTCAGTTACTCGAACACTCATGCCTTCAGCAGTTGCAACGCCAGAAGCGGCACCAGCAGCAGGATCAAGAGGTGGAGCAGCAAAACCATATGCACCAGGATTAAAATAAATCCCTTCATAAGTAGCGGAAGTCCCATCACTGATAACAGTAATTGCAGCACCATCAAGACCAGCCAAATTTTCATTGATTTGTTCAACCAAAGGAATTGCAGTTGCAGTTGCGGCAGTTTCAGTAGCAACTGTATACGCACGTTTTGCACCAGCTATTTGGATTTTATCGCCAACTAGGAAAGTATCAGTAGTTGAATCAACTACCAAAGTACTTGAACCTTGAAGATTGCTTGTAGACAATGCACTATCAAGAGTAGTCGCGCCATCACCAGCAGTTCGAGTTACATTAGGGAAATTCACTGTTGAAAACCAATCAACTCCCATCAAGAAACCCATGCTAGCATTACGCAATGCGTCCGCTCCATCTTCACCACGTGTATCAAACTTTGTAAAAGCATCTTGACCTAACAACACCGCTTCCAAATCCTCATTAACTAATCCAATTCGATTAATTTTTGAAATTTGCTGAATAGTAGCAGTTTTGTTTGTTTGCGCAATAAGAGCTGCTGTCGCCAATGGAGTTGCGTGAACATAAAGACCTTGCGACTCAGTTGCTTTTGTCAGTAAATAAGTATCAATATCTTGCGCAAGTGATTGCATTGCTGGAGTGATAACTTCTTTTCGCAAGCCATCCAAATTCAATGCACGTTCACGCGCAGTGATTTCAATGGAACAATCAAAATGCTTTTCGATTGTAAGTTGTGTGGAACT
>Ga0255048_10001624_pt1 | contig 15340 bp, 13 predicted proteins | sample JV7_2_2_MG_FD_183619 | JGI IMG/M metagenome (GOLD analysis project Ga0255048, IMG submission 183619) | Seawater microbial communities from Jervis Inlet, British Columbia, Canada - JV7_2_2 | ecosystem: Environmental > Aquatic > Marine > Inlet | place: Canada: British Columbia | collected 2016-10-06
TTCACAGGAGGCTGAGACAGACAATCGTGAGTTTGCTAGAGAGGCCCACGACTTTCTTGATAAGCGGGATGGCCAATGGGAGCCTCAAATAATACAGCGCATGAGTGGGCGGCCTCGTTACACATTCGACAAATGCAATCCTGTTGTCGATGGTATCGCGGGAGAGATGGAGGGGGCTGATTTTGATATCAAGGTTCGACCTATCGGAGGTGGCGCAAGCAAAGAATTGTCAGCCAAGTATGATGGTTTGATCCGCAATATTGAGGCTATCAGCAATTCCACCCATGTATATAATCAGGCTGGCCGCGAAATGGTTGCAGCCGGTATTGGCGGCTGGGAAATTGTAGTTGATTATGTTGATGGTGATTCGTTCGATCAAGATTTTATGATCAAGTGGATACCCGGATTTGAGGATAGGGTTTGGTTTGATTCTGGAGCTATTCAGCAAGATATGCGAGATGCTCGCTTTGTATTTGTGCTTGAGGATATAACGCCAGACGAGTATGAGGAAAGATTTCCCGATGGGAGTAAAATGTCAATTGGCGATGATAAGCCTTGGTCATCTTATGAGAATAAGCCGGAGTTTATCACTGTTGGCCGTGTGATTTATAAAGATGATGAGATGAAAGAGATCGCGCAAATGAGTGACGGCTCCGTTTATGAGGTTAATGACGAATACGATAAAGTTGTTGATGAGCTTGCAGAACAAGGTATTACAGAAAAGCGGCGCAAGAATAAAAAAGGCGTTAGGGTTTACAGTCGCTTATTTGATGCTAGCGATTTCTTAACTGATCCAGAGTTGACTGTATTTAAAAGCCTTCCAATAATTCCTACCTATGGCAATTTTAAGGTTAGAGAGGGAAAGGTTATTTATCGCGGCGCTATTGAGAAGCTTATGGACGCCCAGCGTGCTTATAATTATACGCGTTCTAGAGAGATAGAGGACGTGGCTTTATCGCCTCCAGATGTAACATGGGCAAGCCGCAAGCAGCTATCAAACCCGAATGACCGGATGGCAGCGGAGAACATGAGCGTTAGCCCTCAAAGGGTGTATCTATTTACTCCAGATATGGAAAACCCTGGCCCACCAATACGAACAGGCGGCCCCTCAATATCGCCCGGCCTACAGCAAGCGACACAAAATTCACTTGATGACATATCTACAAGTTCGGCACGCGCCCCTCTTCAGAACGGCGATATAGACAAGACGCTTTCGGGTGTTGCTATTGATGCGCTTAATTCTCGGTCTGATACTGGCACGATAAAATACTTTAAAGCTCAGGAGATTGCTATATGCGCAACAGCTAGAGTTTTAATTGAATCTATTCCGCTTCTTTATGACTCGACAGCACAAAAGCGCATTATCAATGAGGATGGCAGCTATGAGCTTATCGATATCAACAAAACAGTTATGGATATGCAAACCCGCACTGAAGTTAAGTTAAATGACTTGTCACAAGGTAAGTATGATGTAGTGTGTGATGTTGGCCCAGCGTTCAAGAATCGCCAGCAGGAGACTGTAGCGGCGCTTAATGAGTTATCTAGGGTTATACCCGGTCTCGCTGAGATTACTGCAGACATACAACTTAAAAACATTGCGGCCCCAGGCGTTGATTTAGCCGCTGAAAGAGTCCGCAGGCAGTTATTACAGTCTGGCGTTATTCCACCGTCTCAAATGACAGAGGAAGAAAAGAATGAAATGCAGCAAGCGCAAACCCAAGAGAAAGAGCCGTCAGCGCAGGATAAGATTGCAAACGCTGAAATAGCTAGGGTTCAGGCTGAGACCCAAGATGTAATGGCTAGAGCGCAATTAAAGCAGGAAGAGCTTAGGATTAAAGAGCAAAAAGACTTGCTTGACGCACAAAATAAGTCTGAAAAACTGCAGATGGAAGAGCTTAGTTTGATGATGAAACAACAATCTGAGCAAGTTAAGCAGCAAAACGCTGTTATCGAAGCTGGCATGAAGGGGCAGATGCAAGTGTTTGAGATGCTTAAGGTTCAGGCTGACACATTGAACGCCTTAAAGACTGCTATGGGCGCTGATGCAATAGTAAGTCCTGAGTTAGTCGAGACTTACTCTCAGCAGGTGGATATCATTGATGACACGCAGGATAAGGCGGAAGATTTAAGTAAGCTATAAGTTATAAGTTTGCAATAGTTTTTGTTTATGTGATAATAGACATATGGTACGTGACCATATTCACGGCATTAAGAGATTACAACTATGAGTGAGCTACAAAGCGACGACAGCGGAATTACCTTTGAAGATGATATCGAGCAAGAAGCTCAGGTTGAAGAGTCAAACGAAACCAAAGAAGTCGAAAGTTCAGATTTAGCCCCTGATAGCCCTGAAGAGGGTAAAGAAAATACAGGAGAAGATACAAGTACGCCGGAATGGTTCCAGAAGAAAATCAACAAGCAAACATTCGCCCAAAGACAGGCCGAACGTGAGCGAGATGAAGCTCGGAAGGAGGCGGAAGCGTTAAGGAAGCGGTACGAGAGTGCTGAACCTGAAAATGTATCTATTCCACCCATACCAGATGCTTATGACGATGATTATGAGCAGAAGATAAGGGATAGAGATGAGGCGATACTACGTAAAGCTAAGAATGATTCTATTCAAGAGCAGCGCAGAGAAACCACAGCTCGACAGCAACAAGAGAGGGAGCGTGCAGATTATGAGCGTTCGCAAACATTACAGAAACAGTTTTTAGAGAATAGTAAGAAGTTAGGTGTGGATAGCGAGCAATTATCCACTGCACAGGATACCGTTATTGAGTACGGTGTTACGCCTGAGCTAGCCATGACTTTGCTTGAAGATTCAAGTGGGCCACTAATGGTGCAGTACTTAGCTGCTAATCCGTTAGACTTATATGATATCGTCAATGCTTCTCCTGTAAAAGCTGGTTTGATGTTAGCGGAAGTTAAATCTAAAGCGTTATCTCTTAAACCAAAACCAAGTAACGCCCCAAGCCCCGCCACTCGTTTAGATGGCAGGGCATCCCCGCAAAAAGAAAGGGGACCAAAGGGCGCTACATTTGAATAAGGAGTAGTCGCTCATGGCTAACGATTTTGATAGTAACTTTACACGTAAACTAGCGCGCGTTTTTTTAGAAAAGTTCGACAATGAACGAGTCCTAAGTAAAAACGTAAACACGCAATTGCTTTCAGGCAAGTTTGACCCTTCAACGGGCGATACTGTTGACTTTAAGCGCCCCACTGATTACAAGACTAACCGAACACCAGATGGTGATGTTTCTGCAACTACTGCAAGCGATATCATTACAGGTAAGGCGTCCGGTGTCGTTCAGGATTATTTCACAGCAGAAGTTGAGTTTTCTGAAGCTGATGAAGCGATAAAAATGGATCAGATCGATCAGTTGTTGGCCCCGATGGCAACACGAATCAAGACTGACATGGAGCTAGATTTTGCTGGCTTTATGATGAAAAACACTGCATTGCTTGCCGGTACTGTTGGTACAGCATTAACCACATGGGATCAAGTAGGTGAAGCTGGTGCAGTAATGCAATCAACCGGCGTCCCCATGGATTCTCCTTGGTGTGCAGCGGTTAATCCTTATGTTCAGCGTAAGTTGGCCAGTGATCAACGCTCTTTGGGCGGCGAGACTGCGGCAATGACCGCTAACCAGAAGGCTACCATTACTGAAAACTTCGCAGGAATGAAAGTTCTTACCGCATCCACATTAGCTAGTTATACTACTGGTGCTGGTGCAGATAGAGCTGGTACTTTAACCGCTACCCCCATTGTTACCTATGTTAACGCTAAGGACACTATGACTCAGGTTTTAGCTGTTACCGCGTTACAAGCTAACCTTGTTGTTTCTGCTGGCGAAACTGTAACTATTACAGCGGCATCTGGTGCAATTAACCGTCTTAACCTGTCTACTCGTCAACAAATTGTTGATGATACTGGTGCGGCTGTTCTTTGGACTGGCACAGTTACAGAAACGGTAACACTTAGCGGTGCTGGAGCTGGGAACCTAACAGTTACCGGTCCTGCAATATTCGAAGCTGCTGGCGCATACAATACTGTGTCTCAATCGCCATTGTCTGGTGATGTGGTTACGCTTGGTGGAGCTGCTGCTACATTGATTCAGCCGAATCTATTCTGGCATAAAGAAGCTTTCTCGATTGGATCGGTTCCAATTAAGAAGCTTTACTCTACTGATACAGTTGCAACTACAGAAGATGGTTTGCAGTTCCGCGTATCGAAGGGTGTTAGCTTCCGAGAGAATAAGCAGATGGTTAGATTTGATTTCCGTCCAGCTTACGGTGTAATGAATCCATTCTTTGCCGGTCAATTGTACGGGTCTTAATATTATGGGGGTGTAAAAACCCCCCTTTTTTTGGTGATATATGTCTATTTATATTCGACCATCCGGCTCAGAAATTGAATTAGCTGATACGGTAGAAATGAAAAAGCTTGCAGAATCCCAAAAATGGGAAGTTAAGCGCAAAAAGAAAAAGGCGGCAGATAGTGGAAACGGCTTACAACGTAGTACAAGACGCCCTTAGAGAGATTGTTGTTTCTCCAGCAGAAACGCCTATCGAATCTTATGACGCCAGTGTTGGCGTTTTTTACCTTAACGCTATGATGCTAGATTTTGCGGCTCGTGGCGTTAATCTTGGTTATACGATTGTTGGCAGCCTAGGCGACAATGTTACTATTGATGATGGCGCTTACGATGCTGTTGTAAAAAACTTGGCTATTGTTATTAGTCCGGTATATAAGGAAACTTTAACCAGTCAAGACTTATTTAAGCAGGCCGAGGAAGGTTTTATGTCCTTGCTGGAGATGTCATTCAAGCAGCCCGGCTACACACCATACCCTGAAAACTTATCTAAAGGTTCAGGCAATTATAACGATTATCCATACAATTTTTATTCATCCAGATCAAACCCATTATTAACTGAGCGTGGCGGAAATGTAGCGCCGGAGTCTACAGATGAGGGCTAGAGAATTAATAAGCAGAGCTTACGCAGAGGTCATTCAGTCAAAAACTGAAATATCCCCTAGTGAGCTTACTGACGGACTAAGATACTTAAATAGGATGATGGCCAAACTTGCAGCCAAAGGTATTGATGTGGGTTATACCGCGCTGACTGATGTTGATGACGTGGTGACAGCTTATGATTCCGCTAGGCTTGGTATCGTCAAAAATCTAGCGCTTTCGTTGTGGCCGCAATACTCATCGCAGCCTGTAAACCCACTAATAAGTTTTTGGGCAGATAAAACACTTTCAACACTTATGTCAATCTCTATTGATTCGGTTAATGTGTCGAAATTTCCTTCTACGCTACCGATCGGCTCTGGAAATTACAACGGGGTATTAGATGATCGCTTCTATGCAGACGCACAAGGGGTAGCTTACTCACTACAGGTAGAGAAATAATGGTTAACAATGTTACGACCGGCATTAAAAAAAGTCAGTTCACGGCGGACGCGGAAATACCCTCAGGGTCATACTTTGATTTCGTTATTAATGGCCAGAATTACCGAATTAGCGATGCTGATTTTTATGCGGCTCTTGGCGTTACTGGGTCCATCGCTCAAGATGGTGACCCGACCGGATCGCCCGTTTTAGATCAGCAGGGGGCTGTTAATCTCATTAGGAATATAGTTGGTGGCTTCGGGATTGGTGTTGGTATTGATGCCCAGAATAGCATAACTATAAATACTGACTTCAGCTTTAATGATAGTGGTGCAACGCTTGTTGATGATCCAACATCGGACGCGCCTGATTTTAGAAGTTTAGTGGCTGGATCAAGCATATCGTTAAGTGAATCAACAGGGGAGATACTTATAAGTGCTGACACTGACGGGTTAAAGCCGGCTAATCGAATAATCATAAATCAAGCATCGGATTTTCCAGCCGCAGTTGCGGGAAGGATACCTTTGTCAGATGGTTATGAATATTACATCGGTTCGAATGTGGTGGTTAGTAGCCCATTCTCACTGACGGGAAATGTTGTTTTTTCTGGGCAGCCTTATATATCTGTTTTGTCATACGCTGGGCCTGATAGCCTTTTTTATGGTTTAGATAACGACAATCTGATTATAAAAAATATATTTTTTAACGCCCCAAGTTCGGCCTTATTAGAGATATCAAACACCTCCCCGTCAACTATAATTAATATTATTAATTGTTCCGGCACACTCGATAGTCTTGGTTCATGTGAGGATATTATAGGCATTGTCTTTAGTTTATGCGGCTTTACACTTGCAACTGATGGGTATACCGAGGGTGGGGCAACAACATCTGTTCTATCCATCGATAGGATGGGAATAGTTAGCGCTAACGCTGGATTTAAAGCAGTTGATCTTGGGGTGAATGTTTATTCAAGTCTGGAAATTCAAAACCTTCAAGTTACCGCCCCTGCTGGAGCGTTTGGGATATCGGGGCTGGTCAGTAGCGGGAATGTATTGTCTGGGCAGATCGCTAAAGTCTCATCGTGCGAATTTATTGGAGGTGTGACCCCGCTAGAAAACTTAACTTCAAGCGATGTTAGATACTCATTTTCTGAAAGCGGAGGGATAGATGACACCTTTATAAACGCACTTACATCTTTTAATAATAATGCAACGGCAACAGTCATTGCATCTGTGGACACCCCTGTTTTAGTTGCGGGAACATGGGTTGAAAACAGTGCTTCTCAGTTCACATCGACAGCAGCCGGAAGGGTTGTCTATGATGGAGAGAGGTCATCAGTAAGTGATGTGACCGTTAGTTTAGCTTTGTCACCTGTTTCTGGGACGAACAAAGATATGACCGGCTATATAGCTATTAACGGCGTGATTATCCCGTCAACAGGAATAACGGCTAGGGGTGATTCTGGCGACCCTAGGACAATGACTCTGATGTGGCTGGAAACGCTTTCCCAGGGTGATTATATTGAGATTTTTATAGAGAATAATAGTGACGCCGTTAACCTCCTTGTTACCAATATTATTGTGCGGGTCAAATAATGAGAGTTACACTACCTATAGCAAACGGCTTTTATGTTTCAGACTCTTTACCGATTAGTGCGCAAAGAGCAGTAAACTGGAGGCCGAGCGTCCCGCAGACATCAACGGTGACTGACGCTAACCTATTTCCTACCGAGGGGATACAAAGCGTTGTCGATGGCTCCGTGTTGGATAATTGTCGTGGAGCGCATGTTTTTGCGGGTACGCCTTTTTTTGTTATAGGCTCTAGCCTCTATAGGTTAAATAGGGTTATATCATCTGGCGTTTACTCTTATAATTATGAGGATGTAGGTTTTATTGCTGGCCAAGAAAGGGTTTACATGGCTGACAATGGAACGCAACTATGTATAACCGCAGCGCCAGACCTTATTACGCTTGGTGCTAGTTATATATTTACGCAATCACCAGATTCTTTAGCGGAGATTATAGATGTTAATTTTGATGGCCCTGCCAGCTCTGTGGTATATGCAAGTGGTTATTTTGTTTTTCATAAAGCAGATGGTAAGAAGTTCTTTAATTCGCCATTAAATAATGGCTTGACTGGCTATGACGCGCTTGACTTCAATGTCGCATCTGCCGATCCAGACCAAATTAGGGGGTTGGGAGTTTTAAATAATCAGCTTTATGTTTTTGGATTAAAGACGGTTCAGCTTTTTAGGGATATCGGTCGAGCGCCAAGCCCATTCTCTCCCATTTCTGGCGCTGTTTTAGACGTTGGTGTTTCAGCTCCGAAAACAATTATTAATTTTGGGGGTGGGATTGCGTTTGTTGGTTCTGGCTCAAATGAAACCCCCTCCGTTTGGATTATATCGGGGGGAAGAAAACAAAAAATATCCACACTGGCTATTGATAACGAGCTGTCAAAAATAAATATCGAAGATAACGATGATTCAATATTTTCATGGGCTTATTCTGAGTCTGGCGCTTTCATGCTTGGCATATCCCTGCCTGACACCTGTTATGTATACGATATAGCGAACCAGAGATGGCACGAAAGGCAGTCTATTGATGGAGAGCAGCTTTCACGGTATCGGGTTTCGCACATATTAGATGCCTATGGGTTATCGATTGTTGGTGATTTGCAGTCTGGCTCTATAGGTGAACTTAGAGAGGATGTTTATACTGAGTACGGCGTTATGACCCCTAGATTTATCACGACACGCCCATTTGATAATACAGGCAACTCCACTAGCGTTGTATCCATTGAAGCTGTTGTTGATGCGGGTCAAGGGCTTGCGAATGATGCCCGCGTTCAGTCAGGGACAACAGCCTTGGGGTTTCCGATCTATGGCGTTGGCGGCTCTGACCCTAAAATGGCTTTATCATGGTCTGATGATGGGGGGCGAACATATAAGGGCTATATAGAAAAATCTATAGGAGCTTTAGGGGAATACAATAAGCGTCCTATATGGCCAAGGTTGGGAAGCTTTCCACGACAAAGAGTGCTTAAGTTTGAGTGCTCAAGCCCTACTAAGGTGGTATTCATAAAAGCGGAGGCCGACCTTGCCTAGCGAAATTCAAGCTCCCTCCATTACTGATTTTATATTAGATGAAAATGGCGTATCAACTACAGCGTTTCACACTTGGATGGCTCAAATAACGGATGCTGTATCACCCCCATTAACAGGGTCAGGGTCTCCAGAAGGTGTTATCATAGCAAGCGCTGGCAGGTGGTACGTTGATACTGCAAGTGCAGCCGGCACAGGAATTTATTTTAAGCAGTCAGGGGAGGGTAATACTGGATGGGTAGCGAGATCATAATTGATGATTTTCTGGACGACTTCGAATCATTTAGAAAATATTGTGATAATGTTGAGTATTCTGGAGTTGAGAACCCCGGGGATGGAATATTTTACCCTGGAGCCAGCTTTGACATCCCTGATAAAGTAAAAGAGGAAGTGTTACAAAAAGTAACAAATCTATTTAATAAAAAAATAGACCCTCTTGGCATGTTTGTTAGATTGAGCAAGGTTGGCGATTACGCTCCCCACCAATCTCACACAGATGCGGCAATGGCGCAGTACACTATGATAATGTACGTGAACAGATTGGAGGACTGTATTGGAGGGACATCTTTTGTTATCCACAAAGATACGGGTATGTTTTCAACTCCGATCAATGACAGGCAGTTATCAGTCTGGCAAGAAGACTACAACACGCCTGAAAAGTGGCAGATATTAAAAATGTGCTCGATGATCCCAAATAGGACGCTGATATTTGACTCAAACTTAATGCACCGATCTGAGCCAGTTGGCGGATTTGGTGACACCTCGGTAAATGGCCGACTAATCTTTGGGATGTTTTTTAATGTTGATTAGAGATTGCACACAAGAAGATATTCCAAAGATCGTTGATATGAGCCGTGAGTTTTGGTCTCATACTGAATATAAGGAAGAAGAATTCCAAGAAGATGCAGTTGTATGCATGCTAGTCAAGTCAATAGATGATGGCTTGTGCTTGGTTCTTGATATTAATGGTCCAAAAGGGTTTGTTTGTGGCATTAAAGGACCATTATTGGCAAATTTTGACGTTGTAGCGGGAACGGAGCTTGCTTGGTGGGTTGATGAGGGTTATAGAAGTTCTGGCGGCGGGTTATTGCTTCTTAAAGAAATAGAAGTCAGGGCAAAAAATGCCGGTGTAAAATATTGGAATATGGCTTATATGACCAGCTCTATGCCTGAATCAATTAAAATAATTTATGAGAAAATGGGGTATAATCTAAATGAATGCTTATATCAAAAGGTGCTATAAATGGCAGCAATAACATCAGCAGTTATAGCCACTGCGGTTGCTTTGAAGGCTCAAAGAGACAATAAGCAGGCCCAGCAACGGGCGGCCTCATCTCAGCGTAGAGCAAACATAGAAGCGGCTGAAACACTATCCAATGCAGGCAGGAAAGCCGAGGCTGATATTTTATTGGCTAATGAGAATGCGGCCATCACTGCTGGCTTGGCGGCTCAAGAGGCCGAGCAGGCCATGACGCCATTTGCTGACACGCAAGCATTTCAGAGGGCGCAGGAGGATATTTTATCTGGCCTTCCTGTTAGCGGAGAAATAGCTAATTCAATCAAGCAGGCATCAACTGACTTTATCCGAAGCCGTCCAGAATTTAATCTTTCTGGTCCGGTTGGTCGTGAGGTTGAGCGGCAAGGTGATCTAGCCGTAAGTTCTGCCACACCCGCCTTTACTGATTCTATGATCGGAGCTGGACAACAGGGCTTGGCGGCAACTTCAGATATCGCGCAAATCCGACAGCGTGGACTGCAGCGTCTCGGAGATATTGCAGGAAGTCAGGCGGCGCAACGATCAAGTGTCCTTATCGGTCAAACGCCAGAACTTGCGCAGCTTGCAACGGGGGCGAATGAGGCAAGGTTGCTTGGTGATGTGGCTGGGCAGCAATTTCAATCAAGCGCTGCGGAGTCTTTGGCTGGTCTTGCTGGGCAGGTCTATGGCGGAAGAAGCCAAAAAGTAGATGAGTTTGGCTTTAGGCAGGGCGAAGATCCTTTTGCCCCATTAGGGAGTTCTTAATTATGGCTATGACAAGAAGTAATCCTTTACCCGCTGAAATGCTTTATCGTGGAGCAGATACAGCGCTGGGGAGTGTAGCGTTTGCCGATCAACCACAATTTAACAATCAGACCCAACTGTCTGCTTCGCAAGCTAGTGACTTTACCGGTCAATTAAATACTGCCCTTCAGGGGACAGAGACGGAAGGGGGGGAGATAGAGCAAGACCCTAGGGCCGTGCTTGCAGCTTTAGAAGGTATACAGCAGGCAGCAAGCCCAGATCAATTTAAAAATATAGATCAGCTCATAACATCTCGAACCGATCCTGCTTTAGATATATTGCAGCAGGGATCGTCTGAGCAAATTAGGCTATTGCGAGAGGGTGCACGCGCTGGAATTGACCCGCTCGCCTCACAAATTGATCTTCGCGGGCTTGATGAGCAGCAATCGCTACTTGGCCTTAGGGGGCAGGATGCGCAGAGAAGCGCTATCTCTGGAATTCCAGTTTCTCAGTTCGATCAAGAGCTTCAGAGACGCCAAAGGCAACAGTTGATGCGCGGCGCTAATGCGGCAGGTGAGGCTGGCGGTGGTGCAACTATTGCCGCAGGGGCTCAGTTAGCTGGCGCACAACAATCGGACATTATACAGCGCCGATTGGCACAGCTAGAGCCGCTTGTAAAAACAGCGCGAGGATTAAGCTCTAGCGTTTCTCAGCTCAGTGAGCAAGGCCGAGTCGGAGAGGCTCAACTTCAGTCAGCTCTTGGTACTCAAATGGGGAATATTAGGATGGGTGTTGTTGCTCCACAGATACAGTCTAGATTGGCTGGAGCCGAATTATCAGGATTGCAGGGCATTGCAAGCGCTCAAAGAAAAGGGCAGACAGCTCAACAACTTGCCGGTCTAGCTGGAATATTTGCACAGAGTTATGGGGGTGGATCATAATGGTTTCTCAAGTGTTAGCTAATGCTATTTTAAGTTCAAAGGCGCCTGATATTGTTGGTGAGTTCCAGCGCGGGCAGGAGGTTGGTAGGCAAGGTAAGGCCAGAGAGTTAGCGGGTGCGGCTATGAAGGCTGGCGGCGGAGAAGATTTAGATGAGCTTTATAACGTCGACCCTGAATTAGCTTATACGATTGGCGAAAAGATTAACGCAAAAAGCGCTCAAGACATTAATAACTATATTCGTGATGCAAAAGTGGGCCTAGGTTATTTAAACTCGAATGATATTCAAGGTTTTTTAAGTTTTGGTCGACAGCGACTAAACTCGCTTAGATTGCAGGGTCGAGATATAGCTAACACACAGAATATAGTCAACATGGTTGCTAATGGCGATGTCGACAAAGCCAGGCAGCTTATGGCTGCAACTGTAGGCGCTATTGATAAATCAAAAGAGACCGCTTCAATAACTGACTTTAAATTTAAAACAGAAGGTCTCAGCGATCAAGAAACGCTTGACGCTAAGCGTGTTGATCTCGGATTAAAAGCTAGGGCTGGCGAGTCAGCGCAGGAAAGAATAGCGAAAAGCGGAGATTTGACTTCTCAGGTTGCTGGTAGTCAAGCGCAAATCAAAGGGGCTTCGTCTGGGGCATCAGAGGCAGCAAAACTATCTGTTCAGGGCAGATTATTGCCAGAGATAAAACGCTCTATAAAGATGGCGGAAGCGGAGGCGGTATCTGCTGGAGAAACGTCTAACGATCTAACGAAAGCAAAAGCATCATATCAGGGCGTACAAAGTTTTGTTTCTCAGCTTAGAGATTTGGCTCCACTTGCCACTGAGACGATGGTTGGCCGTGGGTTTGATATAGCCGCTAAAGAATTGGGTTTTGGTTCAACCAAAGGTGCTACGGCTAGGGCAAAATATATTGCGATTATTGATAATGAATTGCTTCCATTGCTTAAGCCTACTTTCGGCGCCGCATTTACAGAGAAGGAAGGCGAAAAACTTAAAGCTACGCTTGGTGATCCTAATGCTGGAGAAGATGTTAAAAACGCTGCTCTTGATGCGTTCCTTGAGTCGTTTGATAGAAAGATTCAGCGAATGGAAAATGAGCTAGGGGGAGGCGGACAACAATCAGCCGCGCCAAGCGTTATTAATTGGAGTGAGCTATAGTGGATGTGCAATTACCTAGCGGTAAGATTATAAAAGGGGTGCCTGAAGGAACCCCAAAAGACGTTATTATGCGCAAAGCTATTGCCGCAGGGATTGCCACGCAAGAAGATTTTGGCTTGACCGGACAGCAGGAGGCGGCACCTAAAGAGCCGACCATTAAGCCATCGGACAGATCAAGCGTGTCCCTAGGTATAGAGCGATCATCAAATATCGAGTCTCAAGTTAGGGCACTGGAAGGCGCTCAACCAAAAAGCGCCGCTAGAATTGATGAAATAAAGAGTGAACTTTCTATTTTGCAGCCGCAAGGTGATGTTAGTAAAATACAACCGCTTGTCGATGAGCTGCAATCACTTGAAGGTCAGCGCAAAGATACTAGAGCTGTAAAAGAGTTACCGGAAATCACAGGTAAAATAAATCAGTTCCTTCCTGACTTAAGCGCTTCCGCAGGATTTACTTTATCAGCGGGATTGTTATCTGCAACCGATATTAACGAGCAAGCAAGAATGCTTTTAAATGCCGATCCAGATATCGGGATATCTCAAGATGAGCAAGGAAACTTAATCGCTGCAAACAATAAAACCGGCCAACAAATGATGATCAACAAGCCTGGCACTAGCGCTATGGATGTTGTCCAGCCAGCAGCAAGAATGGCAGCTTTTACTGGCTCTGGAAGATTGCCAGGTGTTGCCGCTACTGTTGTGGGTGGAATGGCTACAGAGGGCGTATTGCAGGGTGTTGAGGCTGCGGCTGGCGGAGAATTTAACCCACAAGATATTGCGCTAGAGGGTGCATTAACTGCTGGAACCGGCATTGCTTTGCCTAAGCTGTTTAATTATGGAAAATTAACTAATTCTCAGAAATCCATAATGAAGCAGCTAGATGAAAACCCGCTTAACCCTGATTTAGCTAAGTTTTTAGTAAAGGATGGCAAGCCTCAGAAAATTGCGCTACTTAAAAAAGCAATAGATCAAACTGGTGATCCTGCCTTGGTGGCTGGAATTAAGGGCTCAAACCCTGTTGACAGAAAAGCAGCAAAAAGAATGCTTGGTATTGTTGGCCGATATAAACAAGACCCTATGCGAGTAACTGAAAGGGTGGGCGATGTTGTTGGCGACTCGATGTCAAAAGGAATAATTGCAGTAAAAAAAATAGCTGACGAGTCTGGCGCCTCGATAGATAAAATAGTAAAAAGAAACCTAAAGGGGAAGCCGGTAGATGTTACGCAGGCAAAAGCCAATTTTAAAGATGCCATGGCTAACTTGCGTGTTAATTATAATCCAAAAACCGGAGTGGTCAATTTTAAAGGTTCAGCGCTTGACATAAAAGGCGGCGGCAAAGCAAAGGATATTATTAGCAATTTAGCAAAAAGGCTTAAAAGTAACGCGGTTAATGCTGACGATGTTCATTTTGCTAAGCGCTTGATAGATCAAAGAACGTCATACGGAACCATAGATAGTGGTTTATCTGGAGAGGCCGAGAGGGCTGTAAAAGGTCTTAGATCCGACTTAAATCAGACCCTTAAGGATAACTTTGAAGATTACGCAAAAGCAAATCAAAAATATTCGGACGCAATAACATCTATTGACGCAATTCAAAGCGCAGTTGGTCAAAAGATTGACTTGTCAAATATTGGCGCGTTAGGCACTAGGGCTAGATCATTTGCCAACAATACAGATCGCCGCGAGGCCATGATTGCCGCTTTAGATAGCATGCAGGGAACGCTGGGAAAGTATGGGGTTAAGTTTGATGGTGATATTGTTTTGCAAGCTAGAATGGCTAACGCTATTGAAGAAAAGTTTAAGACTCAAGGATCAAGGGCGTTAGAGGGTATCATTTCGAGAGTGGCTAAAGATGCCCCAGATAAAGGTATTACAAGATCACTGATCGATAAAGCGATTGAGCCGGTGCAAGAAGCCTTTACGCCAAACGAAAAAGATATACTAGAAACGCTATCAAAAATAGCCAATGATAATTTTTAAGGGGCCATAAAATGCCAAGATTAGTAGACTCATTTGAACAGTTTTTTAATGCCTCTGGAGACCCGCTTGTTAGCGGCTTAATAGATTTTTACGAGTCTGGCTCCAACACTGTCAGAAAAACAACTTACGCTGATTCATCTGAAAAAATACCCAATTCAAACCCTTTAGTTTTAAATGGTGATGGTCGATGCCCTAATGTTTTTGGTAGCGGGTCATATCGTGCAGTACTAAGGACTTCGGCAGGGGTTCAATTGCTAAGTCGTGACCCAGTTGGAGGGACATCAGCTTTAGTTTTTGGCGCAGACTGGAATTCAGTACAGATTTATTCATCTTCTGACGTTGTTCGAGATGACGGGCGTTATTGGATTTCAAATATAAATAACAATATCGGCAACCAGCCTTCGCTTGATAGCGGTGCAAGCTGGACAAATATATTTTTAGATGCTGAAAACATATTCAGTCTTTTGTCTGTTGAGTCATACGCGGATATGGATGCTATGCCACCACTGCCCACGGGGGCGGCAATAACCTTGACGGATGTCGGCATATCTGATGTTTGGGTGGTGGACGAAGGCTCGCATACTGTTGATTCAGTCAAAATTAGGGTTTGGGGTAACGCCACAGGCACGCAGTATTTAAGACGATTAAACAACGGTATAGAGTGGGAAAGCTGGGGGGACGCCGCTACAACTAGAAATGGTGGGGTTATGACCGGCCCGTTAATTGTTGATACTGATTTGGATATAGGGTTAGGTTTTG
>Ga0255048_10001625_pt1 | contig 15330 bp, 11 predicted proteins | sample JV7_2_2_MG_FD_183619 | JGI IMG/M metagenome (GOLD analysis project Ga0255048, IMG submission 183619) | Seawater microbial communities from Jervis Inlet, British Columbia, Canada - JV7_2_2 | ecosystem: Environmental > Aquatic > Marine > Inlet | place: Canada: British Columbia | collected 2016-10-06
CTTTCCCAATCATACCTCCGGATGCCGTATGCGGGCCGCCTATTACTTGAATATATTCAATAATGCTTGGCTTTCCGGCTGAAATTCCGGGTCCGACAACAACAAAATCAGTCGTTGTTCCCCAGCCATTGGGGGAAATTATAGCATGCCCAGTTGTTCTTGGGTATAGGTTATTTAAAACATAAAGATCCAAATAGGTTGAATTATTTAAGAATTCAGTTTTTTCCTTAAAAGAACCATCATAAGGATAAGATTCATAAATTCTTGTGATAGAATCTGAATAATATCTCTGGGCCGAACCAAATTTTACAAAGGAAGAGGGGTCTTCGAAGTTAACGGGAGGTAAAAATCTATCTTTTTCAGTTAATCTAGCAGAAATATTTCCGGTGGATTCTGCCTGGGGGCCCAAGAGATCCATATCGGAAGATAAAACTTTGTAAGATTTATTGAAAAAATCTCTAACGCTCATTTAAATCCTCAACCCTAAATTTCCAAATATAAGGCTGCTCCACATATGATAATACCGAATCATTATAAAAGGCAACTTTAATTCCATAAGCATATCCTCTTTGTAGGCCTGACATGTCGAAATCAAAATAATTACCGCTTACATCATAAGACATCTCTGAATATTTCAGCGCCCCCGTTGCGTGAGGAACGAGTTCAAGATCGTCTATGACTCTGTAAATTGAATAGGATGCGCTGGGTATCGTTATATTTTCGATCTTTTCGGAGGCCACAGTATAAATTGTGGGGGACCAATTCTTTTCCCTAACATAAAATCTAAATCGAGCTTTCTCATCTTCATCATAAACATGTTTTAGATTAGTAATATTGACAACAAATTGACCGTATGATGACATTCCTGATGAATTAACTTGATTAACCTCAATTGTTCCCGTGTGATAACAAATTGCCAAACCAGAATTAAACCACCTATCATACACAGCGCTTGCTGTTGTGTCTAAATCAAAAGATGCCGAATAAACTCCCGTCGAAACATAGCCGCCGGTTATTGGAGTCGGTGTCAGGTCTGTGCCACCTGCTGGCGATGTGAACACTTTTACATAAATTTCCCCAGTTCCAACGCTCGGAATGTTCGTCAATCTTCCTCGAATAACGTTATAAAGATAAATTGTGTTTATATTGTCGGCTGCTGGAGCTAGCGAACTGCTGGCCCAGAAGTATCCCCTATCATCCTTTATTGAGGAATCCCAGCGGGCCTCGATAATTGGCCTCTTATAATAAAATTCTGAATTTCTACCGAAAAACTCTTTTGTATAAAATGTGTTTTGAGAACCACTTAAATTATTAAGCTCTCCTTTTGCCGAATCGGCGCCGGCGGAGCCAGAATAGTAACCCTCTTGGGTGCCAGTCAGGTGAACTCCGAATCCATAATTGTCTTTTGTTCCTGCAATCCATTCTTCAACCACGGATGTTACATCAACTTCGAGGTTTTCTGTACCTTTGTCAAAGTAATCAGTATATACCGGAGAGGCGTGATAGTCACCGCCCATCCTAGTCCAAGCCTCGGCTTGAGATGCAGACATCCACGTTGAGCCCTCGTTTTTTGGATAAACAATGTCTTTATATTCTAACATGTCGAGGCCGAAACCCTCTTCCCAGGATCTAGAGACGGCCGATACGTTTAAGGTAAATTGCCTAGGCAACGTTTGGCCATGCCTTGCGTTGAACATCCTTAAATAAAATGAAACACTTCCAGAGGCGGGTATTGTTCCGGCTGCTCGATCTGCAACCACTTCGGTAATAGGAAACTTTACCAAAATTCTCTCCAATTCCGTCGAACCAGAAGTTTTTTGGCCATAAATGGAAAAAACTTCCAATATATCGGATGCCCCCATATTTGCATCTGTTCCTCGCGAGACCAAACTGGAGCGAAAGGCGTTCGTTATGGTGTTATCTGCATCTGCAAAGTATTTTTTAATAGCCATTATTTAATAACACCCCGAATGTCTTGATTTGGAAATTTTATTTCGAATGCAGCGTTCAGCGGGGCCAACACACTTCGACCATCGGGGGCAGTTGCCTCCTTAACACTGAATGTTGTGCTAGCATATTGGGATCCACGCTTCAATGTTATGACTACATCTTCGGTATCAATAACTCCCCTCACTTTATTAAGGGTAGAATAAATCTCTGTCAAATAGAGAGGTTCGCCCATATCTAGTGGTTCTTCAAATTTGTCCCTCAGTGCTGCTGTGCAATTATCTAAAATTTCAAAACGATTATAATCCCTATCTACAACCACTTTAAAATTAATTCCAACATTGACAACCTTTCCGTCAATAATATCTACAGTATCATTAACCATCTTCATATGGCCAAGCCAAACTTTTAGATTATTTTTCAAAACTTCCGATGCAGTTGTTAAATATCCCTTATTATCCTCCGAGAGAATATAAATATTTAAATTTCTTTTAAAAGAGTCTGCATCGCGAACAATTTGGCACCTCTTAATCGCCCCAAATTTAGCAGGCATGGCATAAATTACAGATTTATAATCTTGAGTTGTTACTGCGCGGTTTTGAGTAGCATAGTTGTCCAAAGTTCTAATTTTAAGCTCCTCAGATGAGACTGGATTAACATCTCCAGTAATCGGATTCTCGTTGAAACATTCGATCGAGGTGCGCACTGACTTGGCTGTTGGGGCATTCAAGATCTGCGGGTTGTTAAACTCGATAATTGGCCTAGCCACCTTTGTTACGGATCCAGCGGCGGCATTGACATTTCGGGAGCTGTTTGTTCTGTATTTAATAATAAGCCTTGTATTTGATGGCGCGACCCCAAATTTATCCGTACTTAACAACTTTGAAGGATCAAAAGTAAAATCAGAAATATAATCTTTACCATGCATTTTAAGCACAACATTTGAAGGCTCTGCGATGGAAGGCTCTGATAGTTCTGAATCTGAGCCATAGCCAAATTGAAGCGTTGTTTTGCCAAATTCCTGGATTACTGTAAATCTTCTCGGTACCACGAACGGCTTTAAGATTGACGGAACACCATCCTTATCCATTCCTCGATTTGTTACATCCTTAAAAATAACATTTTGAGATAGATAGCCGACTTCAAAATATTCATTTCCCTCAAGGTCGACAACCGAAAGAATTTCTGAAATGTTTCTTGATGACAATTCAACTTTTCTAAATCTCTCAAACTCTCCGATTGTTGCAGTCTCTTCTGATAAGACTCCGGATATCACCTTCCCGTATGCTTTTATGGCATACGATGTTGGAGTACCAGTTGAGCTATTTATTCTGGCGGCCGCAATTTCATTATTGGGATTATCAAATCTAACATCTTCTTCCAGTAAAAAAGAAACACCATTTTTGGATTTAATTTCTGAATTTTTCTTTAAAATTGGCAAATATGATGCGTCCGGACCAAGGCCAATGCTGTTTGTCGGGATTATGCAGTATAGTGCTACAACGCCCGATGATGTTGCCTTCCCTTGGTATTTATATCCCAATTGTCGACTGAGGCGGACTACATTATTATACTCTATGGCATTATTTAAAAGCGATTCGTTTGTCTGATAATCTAAATAGAAAGATAAAATATCGCCCACATAAGCTACCGTATCCACCATCAAAGAGCCAAATGATGATTCATTGAAATCCTGAAAAGACTCCGGATAATATCTTTTTGCGAATTGCAGAAGATCCTGACGAATGCTACTGTAATCGCGGCTAGTATATTTAATTGGTGTTGTTTTTTTGGTTTTTGCCATTTGTTAGTTTCCTATGATATAAATAGTTCTCTCAGGGAGACGAAACAGAGAAATCCGCATTTATAGCTTTTGTGAGTGTGGGAATTTTATAGGCTATCCTCATGTAAATCGAATTTTCATTGTCGGGCGATCTTTGGAATTGAATTCCCAAGATGTTTATGTAGGAAAGATATTTCGAAACTTGCTCTTTTATCTTAGCACTAATTTGATAGTCGACTTCTTCATCGTTCATTTCAAATAAAAATTTCTTTATTCCAACGCCAAATTCGGGATCCATTATTCTTTCACCGGGATTTGTTAGAATTAGGTGTTTTAAATTTTGAGTTGCCACCTGCTCCAAAGTTTTCGTTAATGTATAACCATCGTCCAGATTTCTGGTAACTGGTAGTCTTGGTGAATAACCTGATGCCATTTATTTGCCCTCTCCTATAATTAGAGATAAAAATTTAATTTAAATCAATAGTTTTGTCTAAATCTTCGAAAAATACACTTAAAGGCTCGAAATTATCGTTAAAAATTCCCGTTAGAAAGTCCATTGTTTCCTTTTCCAAATCTTGCACTATTATTCTGTACTCTGTGACAGAATAGCCGCCGGCGATTAAGAAGGTCTTTTCAGTTGCCTCTGTGAGTTCTTCAAAAATTGGAACCATCTTGTTATACCCGATTATTAATTCTGACATGTTTTCAGAAGCACTAATTAAATTATCGATTACTGGGGTGTAATCAAACTTGTCGGACTTGTCATCTTCTTCTTTTAATTTTACTATATATTCGTCAACATTGCTGGAAATTTCAGTAAGCAACCCAGCAGCATAGGAGCCCAAAGAGAGATCCCCCTCGGTGGAAGTGTCAACAAACCCAGGTATTGATACTTCCGATGGTGCTCCAAGTTTTATAGCAAATTCGATCTTTGCCATCGAAAATCCGAAAAATTGGTATAAATATTTTGCGAATGAAGATGGGGGGCCAGATGCATCGGATGGAGACTCTAAATTAATAGATCCAAGGCTTGTAAAGTGTTCTATAACCTCTCCCAATTCCTGCACGACTACCTCGTATTTTCTCATATCCTCGTCTATGGATAAGCTCGGAAGCGATGGGGGAATTGTGATGGTTGGCTTTCCGGACCCAGAGGCGCCGGCCGTTGCTGACGCCCCAGTTAGGCTTGTAGTGTCACCAATTTCCGATTCATCTGATAATTCTTTTTCTCCGCGTCTGTAATCTTTCGGATTTCCATCTTTATCAAACGGGCGCAATCTTTGTAATTTTCTCTCCCACCATCTTAAGGCCTCATCAATGATGGGCGCCTTTATCGTTTTTACCATCTGATAATGATCTGCAAATCCCAATTGTTTTCTATCTTTGTAGTTTGGGTTTTGAGAATTATAGAGCGATTCAAACATCATTCTTGCCTGATCTTTCGTTTTTTTGAACGTCTCTCGATCCCAACTCTTAAATCCCTTATTTGGTCCAAAATAAAATGGTGCTTTTTCTTGCCAATTATCATCTTCCCCGAGCGAAGGAAGAAATCCATTGATTGTATAGATTGCTAGCATTGACAAGATTCTAGAAAAAGACAAGGAATATTTAAAAATTGATCTATATTGCGGAGTTTCAAAAAAATCAACCAATAAGCATTCTTGATTTTCATTAAAAGTATCAATTATCGAACCATCATTGTGAGATATAATACTGGAATTTTCTATTTGCGCCTCGTGCATGATGAGCGGAAAGAGGGGAATGAGGTCGCCCCCCACCCTAAAAGCCTTCTGCCTTTGACACGCCTCTGGTGTTATTGTTGACGCCATCTTTTTAAAGATTTCTCCCCAATTTTCACCAGTGGTGACCTTGTCACTAGAGGGGGGAAGCATGCTTATTCTTACTCCAAATTTCCAACTTTTCCAAAAGTCTTCTATTTCTTTATCGGAAGAAATTCCATCCACCGCAGGAGAATCTAAATAATCACTCCACGCATCCACGTTGACAACTCCATATAAATTAGAGGGCCGACTGGTTATTTCAAGGGGGAGGCCCATTTCTTTAGCCTCTTCTTCACTATAATCTTCAATCATTATATATCTTTCTAAAACAAAGGGAATATATTCAAATTTTGCGGTTGGATCTGGGAATCCTTGAGAGCTTCCTTCGACATTGTAAAACTCCGCCACGTCATAGGGGCCTCCGGAGTTCTTGGGAACTACATCCATAATGGGATCCTCAGCGGAACCAAGGTCTCCATTTATCCACTTATCGTTCGCGATGAACATGGCGTCGACATCAATTGCAGTCGGGGTTATAGATTCTCTAAAAATTTGTGATTCTTCTTCTAGGCCTTCTTTAATATATCTTTTAGCTATGATCTGGCATGCCTCCTGAATGTCTTCTCTTCGGAGAAATTCTAATTTTTGTTTTTTCTTGAATTTCTTATCCTGTTTGCAGTCTTTATTTAATTTTACCTGTTCTTTATTTAAGAAATCAATGGCTTCCTGCTCTGGCTGTGTTGGTTCTGCCAATCCGACATCTACCTTATTTCCAAACGACTGAACCATCTGCTCCAAAAACTCTAAATAATAAGAATCCTCATTTTTACCGAAGAGTGTTCTCCCTTCTTCGATGAGCCCAGTCTTCATTTTCTCGACTATGTATGCTGCCAGGGCATCATCATAATTTTCTGGAAACTTTACGCTAAATATATTGAAGGCCGGGAGACCCTTAAACATCGCATCAATAATATAAATCCTTACAGTTGCCTGTATGACTCCCTCAATTAATGCTTTTGTACTTTTATCAAAAATTTGATAAAACGGAGGAATAAAAATCTTCTTATGATTAACATACAGCCTATCATCGTCTGGAAACAGTTGCGTTTGTTCTCTGACCTTTGATGTTATTTCTGAAAAGTTAACTATTCCTCCCCTTCTTGGGTCTTCGCCGTCTATTTCTGGAACTGCCCTATCTAGAACACCTAGCCAGCCTTGGCGGATGGGTGGCTCCAAATAAAACGGAGGATTCTCCTCTGTACCTCCGAATTGGTTGTGATCCAAATAAACAACCGTTGGTTTATCATCAGGATCATATCCGAACATAAAAGAATTGGAGGACTCGGGTAGCGCGCTGGTGGCTGGGCCCGTAATTTTAAGAGATGCCTCGTTCAAATATTTCTTATAGAAATAATAAAACAATTGCGACCCGTAGTCCTTTAAGGACGCGTCATTAACTGGGTCATATCCCTCGGCAGAATTCCAAGTTTCCAACAAAGTATTTTGGAGAGCTGTTAATCTTCCTTCTGTTAATAAATCAACTTGAAGATTTGATGTTAAATAATTTTGCAAATCTGAGTCTTGATCTTCGCGGCCTGTGATCATGATTTCATCGCCGGCCTTATTGTCGAGTTTTTCTTCCAAGATCAGTGTGTATCCATCACCATTTAAATTTTGATTTGTCAGGGCGAAAGAATAGCCATCATTAGTTTCTGGAAATGTGTAAGTAAAGGCCGACGAGTCACCTCCTTCCGATAGATTAAAGTTTGGCTGGCTACCCTGCATATCTTGTAGTTGTATTTTTAGGTTTTTTGCGACAGTTGTTGGGAAATTTGCGATCGAGGATTGGATGAGGCCATAGAGAGAAAAGAGGCCGGATCCAGAAACTGGTGGTCCATTTTCATGCGATGCAATGAGGCCGAACATACTAAGATTGGCGCTCGTATCTGCCCCAAAGAAGGAATTAATCATTTCGTTGTGTTGCCGGTATCCGGCGCCCATTTTATCTGATAATACCATATCTAAAAAGCCCTGATCTTCGACCAAATCATCAATAAGGGAAATATTAAGCCCACTAAAATAAGCTTCCGTAGCGCTATCAGTGACAGCCATTAATTCGGGGGGCAATTGTGGGAGGAGAGCAGAGGAGGCATCTTCGTCCGGACAGGTCGGATCGGCCATGATTGTGGGCATCGCACAACCCAACATCTCATCCAAATTTTGAAGAATGTTATTTAAATCCTCAATATCATTTTTTGCCAATTCCCTCAATGTATCCAGGTGAGCGGCACACTCCTCTTCAGTCAGTCCCTTATTTTGTTGTAGTAACGAACAGCGTAATTTACTAAATTTATCTATGGCGCCCTGCTCTTTACAAACCCCGATGCTGCTGGGATTTATGAGGTCAGCCAAATCTGCGTCTTGCAAAAGATTTGATGGAATAAAGTTACTCAGCGCGATAAACATATCACCAACCGTCTTGGGGTCGGTCAAGGAATTCGAAAAGGGGCTTTTTCTTAATTTTGCCAATTCTGAAACTAATTTTAAGACTTCCGGTTGTGCCTCCCCCTTCAATAACGACATAAGTTCAGATTCAGTCAATGTCACTGAAATATCATCAACGAAATTAGAAACCTGCTGTCTAGTTTCCATTGAGATGTCTATAGTAAAGCCGACTTTTTGCAAAAAAGCTGTCAAATATGAATCCACCGCCTCCGGGGCCTGCGGCCCCAGTTGTATAGAATTTTTTATTATGGTTCTCAAATTAGAGGACGGGAGACTTTCTATTCCGAAATTGGTTGGCTTGTCGGGGATCCCATCTCCCATAGAGGCGAGAATCTTTCCAATTATGTTCAAAATAGTATTGAGTATAATTTTAAGAATGATCTTTTTGGCCTCCTCTATGAGTGGCCTTAAAAAATCACCTACATTAAATTTAGCAAATTTGGGGAGCTTGATTTGTTTATTAAATTTAGGGAGGGCCGGGAGGCTGGGGATTTGGCCACCAACGGTAAAAGAGGGTGGCTGCTTTAAACAAAAAGTAGAATAAAAATCAGAGCCACTGAAATTCAAGTTTGCCAATTGTAAAATTTGTTCTGGGGGGATTTCTTGAACGATTGCGTCTCTATAGGCATTATAGACTTCTTCCATTTCTCTCGAATTTGATTCTTTTGCAATAGTACCAAATCTCAACTTTTCCTCATAAGAAGATAAAATCTCGTCGTCATAGGAGGGGTTCTGGGGAGATAGTTCGTTACTCGAAAAGCTTCCCTCTCTCAAGCCCTCGTCCCATGGTTTTTGATGATCTTGTATTCCTTTTAAGAGCAGAATCTCTGCGGCTTTGTAATCAACCTTTGTCCTTCCATCATCAGTCTCTGTTGTGGGGATCATGTTTATAAGATTGACTAATGCCGCATTATCCAAATTCAAAACGAAGTTAGCTGACAAAAGTTCGTTAACTTCATTAATTGATAACTCTTGCATGGCCTTACTTAATCCCACCCTGGCCATGGCAGAAAGACCCCTTGCGCCGACTGTATTAATTACATTTCCCCACAAAGTATAAATGTCAGAATTATTACCATAATTTTCTACAAGTTCAGGAAAATTATTTATTACCTCGTCGCTAATTGGGATTCTTTCGTCAATTAACATTTGGTATCTTTGCCTCATGGACTGGGGGTCATTTATGGCCTTAGCTATTGTTAGTGTGTCTTGCAGGGTTTTAAAAGGCTTGCTATTATATTGATCTGCGATAAACTTCCTAAGTGGATATACCTCTGATGCCGATTTCATGTCGAGAAAATCCGAACCTGGATTTGAAGAGGGAATATAGGTATTGACAAAAGTTAGCCAATCTATGGGATTGCGTGCATTAACATCTTTATAAATTTCAGGAAGCCTCTGAACTAAGCCCAAAGTTATCGCTCTCGATATATCCGGATGTGCTCTAAAAACCTCGATTCCCTGAACCAAGAATTCTGAACATCCTATTTTTGGGCCCACCTTCACAAACTGTACCTGACCTCCAATGCCAAGTTTTATTTTTTGTATTTCTGCTAGATCGTGGCCATTCTTTTCAATAAAATCTATTAAGGCGCCCTTGAATCCCAGCAACCTAGAAGCTTCGCGAGACAAATTAACATCCACCGCGTTGGTCGGATCCTGGTAGGCGGCGGCGATTTGCTGTTTTGACAATTCTGCCATTTTTTTTGCAACGTCCTCAAACATCTCGCTTATTTTGGATGCCCTGAAGACGACGTATAAAGTTTTCCGTGCATCTTGGGTCTCAGTTTCTTCTGTTCCTCCTTCCTCGGGGGCGCCCAAAACCCTGGCTTCGAAAGAGGAGGTATTTAAAGTTGCCGCCACTCCTGCTTCGGCGCTTCCTGTGGGGAGCGTAACTTGTCCTACTTCTAGCTCTCCCTCTTCCGAAAGTGTGGGGATTTTTTCAAAAACGCCACTCGGGATGTTAACCAGAACTTTTGGCAGAATTTTAAATCTTGGGTCGACATATAAATCTTTCAGCTCCAGATCCTCGAAAGAAGCAATTGGGGAGATACCCTCCCTAGCTTTACCGTAAAAATCAAGAAGGCCATCCATAGCTAGAGTCTTAATAGCATCTTGGTCTGGGATTTCTGACAAATTTTTTGCCTCGAACTGCAATGGAATCGTGATTGAATAAACCCCCGCTTTTTCATTTTTAAAGGGGGCTGTAGTATTTCTCCAATCTGGGGTGACCTGGGGGACTTTCTTGCACGAATCCGAGGGAGGCGTACATTCTACCTCTTTTTCGGGGAAATCAATTTTACATTTGTCTGCCATATTCTCCTAGTTTGTCCTATTATATCCGCAAATCCATTTCTGCGAAAATGGATACAAATAATTTAATTCAAACATCAGCATATTTGCTTTGTTCAGCCACACAGAAGGCACCTTTGATATCAATTGGGATGCCGTGTATGCGCCGATCGGTTGAAGCTCAACGGAGGGCAGCCTTGCTGTTAATTGGTGTGTGTGGAGCTGTACTCCGGCATTAAAAATCATCTGATTTGTCAAAAAAGTCATGACAACACCATTTAGATCACTTAAATTATCTTTGAGTTCCCTTATCGCCTCAACTAAATTATCTCCCTTTGGAATTGGCTGTAGATCTTCGTCGTTATTTCCGGCAATTAGATCAATTCCTTTTGTTGCCATAAGGAGGCCACCGAACGAATTTGTCTCATCGGCGCCAGTAACAAGCTTGATTCCCTGGCGGGAGGCAATTCTAACTGAATCTGCTTTTATTCCTATTGCCGAGCGGGACTTGGATTTCCCGACGCATCCAGTGGTTAAATTTAAATACTCATCAATGTCCGCCTTTTGACTTACATAAATTCTAGCAGCATCGGCCTTAAAACTCGGATCGGCATAGACATCAGATCTTGGCCCCACTGCGCTCATTCGGCCAGCTACAATGTCAATCGAACCACACTGCGAATGTCCTGCCCCCCCATATCCGCTGGCTTTGCTGCCACTCCTATCTCGACCGAGGACAATGGAAGCATTATTCAAATTAGAAATTACTTTTTCTGATTCTGCTTTATTAAAAATAGGTACTGGCTCCGTTGCTCGGGCCGTGTTAAGACCCACGACAGAAGGATCAAAAGTTTCTTGAGAAATCTTTAGAGGAGAATCATCTATACATTCAGAAATTCCAACTTCTGATATATCCTTTACATCTTGCGTGAGGTACTTGTAAGTACGGGCTGCAACTGAAATAAAGGCTGATTGCAACTTGTTTTGTACGATAATTGATGGTATTAATGTTAGCATTAAATTAAATTCCTTTTATTTGCCTTCTGGGATTGCCTGCTGGGGGACATCTGCAATGTCTGGCTCTTTTTCATTCGCTGTATCTTTGGCCGCCAAGTCATCTTCGAGGTCTGGCGGTGGCTGCATAACAACAAAGGTTAGCTCTTCTGTTGTTAATGGATTTCCACTAACCGGCTTGTACCACTGCCTAGATGATGATCCGTATGGGTCTTTTTCTGTTTTCGGCCATGTATATTGCTGACCAGTTATGAAAGTTCCAACTCTATAATTAATCTTTCCAGATCTCCCACCTTTGGGAGCATTGAACTGCTCTCGTACCCAGCCTGATGGATCTGATTTGGAACTCCTAATGTGTCCGTTTCCCCCGTCCTCAATCATGGCGATGGCATCAATGTCCATATAAACGTAGGGTCCTGGGTCGACATAAATTCCTTTGTATACAACATCCAAATGAATGTGGGGCGAGAAAAAGGGGGTACCGCCAACATAGCCTAACAATTGGCCTCTCTTTACTTTTTCGCCGGATTTAACTAGTGGGGGCGCCATTTGATGCAAATATCTAGTACCATATCCTTTTTCGTTGTTTCCGCCAAAACCCTGACCATTGGAGTGGCCTTCGACGCGTTCATGCCAGTGCTTAATTTCACAATACCAGCCGGCGGTTTGGCTCATTCCTCTATCTCGCTTTACCCAATAGGTTTTTTTACCTTGCTCATCGACCCTTGTTTCGTAGTCTTCCTTAATATATCCGGAAGAAATGTAGCTGGCAGAGACTTCTTTGTCGACCAACTCCCCCTTAAGTTGAGTAGAATAATGTACATAACCATCGGCCATGGCATAAATCGGCAAAGGTTGCCAGCCCATGTCAATGCCGCTGTGTGTTCCTGTTTTTGTATTTCTCAGAGGAGTTCCTGATGAAATGTTTGATTTTCCGTTAAGGGGATGTAGAAAGGGCCGAAATTCCGGAGGAATGTCAGGATCCAATTGCTCGTTGTCATAAACGGCAGGCGGTACGTCTAGCACCGCTCCAGGATTAACCACCTCTGAAAGAGGAACGGGATTTCCTGTTTCTATTGCCTTTTTTGGATCCACGCCTGTAGTTGATGTGCCGGGTGGATTGAACCATTCGGCGGGGAGAAAATTGGCATCGTTTTTTTCAAGAATTTTTAAAACCCGCCCTCCAACAAAGTTTTTTCTATCTTGATAATCCACCAAAAGGCGATCTCCCGCAGTGATGTCAGTATCACCAAATTCGGGAGTGTCGGCGTGCATGATAAAAGATCCGCCACCATCAGAAATTAAACTTAATATTTTTTTATTATATTTTATTCTGTCTTCTTCACTAAGATCTGATGTTGCTTCTGATTTCCACATGGGAATGTGGGCGTGCAACTCCGGTATGTAACAAATTACCCTTCTTGGTTGTTTTGCGCCGGAAAATAAAGAAAACACATTTATAAAAGATCCTGTTTCTATAAGTGGAAACACCTTCAAGGCGATGGCCTCAACGGGGAAAGTCGGTAATGCGTCCTGTCCCTGGTCAATTATCCAATCTCCCATGGCCTTTACTTGATTTATTCCTCGACCTAACATCGATCTGGTGAATTTAAAACCACCAAATGGTGAAGACATTGGGTTCATGTCACCCGGGAGAGGGAAGAAGGGATTCTTCTTGTCATCGTGGTCGTCGTTATGTGACATCTGTGGTTTCCTGCAACAAATCAAAAATTTCTGTTTTATCTTTGTCGGTGAGACCAGTTTGTTTTGATTCCTTCTTTTGAATCAGGGTTGCAACTTTTACAAGCTGTTCGTTTGATCTTTGCAGCGTTTCGACATATTTGGCCGCAGTTAAGCCAACTTCTCGATGTCTTTCGTCACTATTACTTAAATAAACCATTACATCATCCAATAGGCGACGCGTCACATCTCTATCGTTCCTAATATTGTTGATCGCCTCGTTGATGTATTTTTCAAGTTCTTTCATAAGTCTCCCCGGTCCCATTTGGTTTTGAAGATTTTATAACGGCTTCTCATCTTATTCAGACAATTAACTATTTGTTTAGTATTTAAACCGGTTATCTCCCGCATGTACAGATAAATAGCTTTCTTATTAAAAATTTCTATATCATCTGGGGAACTTAGTAGTATTTTTATAGCCGCCAAAACTTTTTTCTCATTGTCTCGGAGCTTCATCTTATCCCAACCTTCTATTTCCGTCCATAAATGCTGCCAAAATTCATCTTTTTCGCGTTGATCGTCATAATCCATTTCGATGGCAACGTATTTCATTTCCATCTCTTTGGACAAATTTTGAAAATCTATTTCTCGGGCGCGGCTTCTTTTATTTTTCTTTACTTTTTGGATAAACCAGTTCTTAGTTATGACAGAAAAGTAGGAAAAGGCTTTTGAGCCCCTGTCTGGATTGAACTTATCAAGGACCGTTGTCAGCCAAACTTTACAGTCTTCTCGCAAAGTGTCGATGTTTGGGAGAGTTGTAAATCTATAGGTAAAAACAATTTTATCCACCATTTCACTGAGCGGACCCTGTATTAATGTCCTGTAAAGCTCCTCTCTTCGATCTGGGTCATCTGAGTTATTATACTCAATTATCGCGTCTTCATTTACTTTCGTAAAATAGTTTCTTGAATTCTTGCTTCTTCTTATTCTGCGCCCTTTCTTAGGCTTCGGGTTCGGTGATGTCGTCATTTATGATTTCCTCTGTTATTTCATCGTCAGAATACAACCTGTATTGATCAAAGACAGAAGTCAAATCTTGCGCGTGCTCCAACAAGTGACGCAGAGTTTCATCACCATAAAAAGTCTCTAATTCATAGACCGACTTCAAATGGTTGGTAAAATTATTGATAACTGTGATGTTTTCTGTTAATTCTTCGTCATAGTATTTAACTTGTCTCAATAAGTTGATTGTATACCACACGGCTCCGCCGTGAACAATCAAACTAAATGTAAGCATTAGGAGCAAAACTCCCGAAATTACTGTCCAACTCATGCTTTATATTCCTTTTCTCTCAACTTTTTCTTCTCTTCCGAAATGGATTCCTTGTTCTTCTTTATGTAATCTTCGACAACAGATCCAACTTTTTTGTCGGAACTCTTGTTGATTTTGTTTATATAGGAAGGTATAGACGGAACACGACGAAAGGCCTGGGAGTCACAAATATTGCAATTCTCCAGGCTTTCCGACATGCCGTGTTTTATTTCGAAGTATTCATCGCAGTCTTCGCAATGATAGTTATACCTCGGCATCTGTTTGTTCTTCTTCCTCTTCTTGGATCTGAAGAATGGGCGGATTTTCCACTATCAATCCCTCTTCGGTCTCTTTAAAGACGAATTCTTGAAAAACAGGAACGATATCTGATTGCTCCATCAATGATTTTTGAAGAGCCATCATGACGGCTCCGATTGCTTGATTTGATAAATGCATATTTATCTCCTTTGTATCTATATTATAACCCTTTATTCGCCATTTGTCAAGGATTAAAGTAAATTATCTTAAAATTTTTCTTAATAATTGAAATTTTTCTGCGTATGCCAAGCCTACTTCTGCTCCCCACACCTGCATTAAATTGATGATATTTTCTATGCTTCGGGTATGTGGAAAGTTTCTAAGTTCTTCTTCATAACACTCTTTTAGGGCCTGGATTTTCTTATTCATTGTTTTATTAACGTCAAAATAAACATTTCCGTTAAAATTGGCCAAAGGATTATAATCCGTAGAGGACGGGACATAATAACTGTAAATCTCTTGATGGCGGCCGTATTGGGGGCGAAAAACTGTTAAAGTTGCGCGGGACACAATTGAGTGATCAATGTTGAGGCAGCCTGGATGGTGGGTAAAAATTATATTGGGAGCGAAATTTACATTACTTTCTATGAATTTACAAACTTCCAACATAGAAACCGTATCCATCTTATTATCGGGAAAAGCACCACAAGAATAGTGGGCTATTCCCAATATATCACAAACCCGATCAAGCTGTTTTC
>Ga0255048_10001626_pt1 | contig 15327 bp, 16 predicted proteins | sample JV7_2_2_MG_FD_183619 | JGI IMG/M metagenome (GOLD analysis project Ga0255048, IMG submission 183619) | Seawater microbial communities from Jervis Inlet, British Columbia, Canada - JV7_2_2 | ecosystem: Environmental > Aquatic > Marine > Inlet | place: Canada: British Columbia | collected 2016-10-06
CGTTTGCCGTATACTTAGCATGATGCGTACTTCTGACGCTACGCACTGCCTCTGCACACTCACTGACACAGTAGTTCACTGAGTCCGATACGGAGCCGTATACTTAGCATGATGCGTACTTCTGACGCTACGCACTGCCTCTGCACACTCACTGACACAGTAGTTCACTGAGTCCGATACGGAGCCGTATACTTAGCATGATGCGTACTTCTGACGCTACGCACGGCCTCTGCACACTCACTAGTATTTTCAGGCGAGTAGTTCACTGAGTCCGATACGGAGCCATGTCGGAGTTAACAAACTAAATCCGTAGATAGCATGGTCACCAGTATGAGTAGGGGACTTCTAAGTACACGGCACGACGGTAGCCTGTGCGTACTCTGACCCTCTAGGCAACGCAGAGTCACGGTCGGCTAGGCTAGAACTGCCTGGTGAGGGCTAGCATGGCGGCTTAGTAGCGATTCGGCTATGCTAGAACTGCCTGGTGAGGGCTAGCGTGGAATCGGCTGCCCTCGGCCAATTGGCTCTATGCAGCCGAATGGCTGCCCTCGGCCAATGGCTCTATGCAGCCGAATGGCTGCCCTCGGCCAATTGGCTCTATGCAGCCGATCGGCTGCCCTCGGCCAATGGCTGCCCTCGGCCAATGGCTGCCCTCGGCCAATTGGCTCTATGCAGCCGATCTAGCCAATCTGCCACTCCGACCACTATACGACCGGCACCCCTAGGCAGTTGTCGTGAGGACGGATTCGTTCACCGAGTCCTAGGAGGGCATCTAAGAATTGAAAATCCCGTTTTCCGGTCTTTAAAATGGAATCTGTACCTTTTGATTCGCCATTCGCTGCGTTAGCATGGAGGCGAGGCAAGAAAGGATTGATATGCGAATAGATGTAGACCAACTAACCGGTATCACCCTGACAGCGAAGCAAAAACACTTCCTGAAGTCATGGGTACCTAATCTAGCATTAATTGGAGGATTCGGGTCGGGTAAAACTTTACCTTTTTGCCTTAAAGCAATTTTATTATCCCTATACAATGGGAAAGGCTTTTCGGGCTTGTTAGTTTCTCCGACATTTCAGATGTTCCAGCGAGTTCTCCTACCGACCTTGCGTGACGATGTAATGATGAAGTTGGGAATAAATGCTGACGGCGGTGGAAAGTCTTTATGGGATCACTCAGTTTATTCTCCATCAAAGTTGCAAATCACGATGCCTTGGGGCGGGATCATCTACTTTGGCTCGGCAGATAATCCAGCAAGACTACGGGGGCTGAACCTTGCCTGGTGCGGAGTAGATGAAGCAACTACCGTAAGGGATTTCCCTGAGTTGACCATTTCACTCACTTCAAGGCTTAGAAGGGCTAAGATTGACCCTAAGTCGGGGAGGCCATTGTCCCAGTTCTTTGTCTGTGGGACACCTGAAGGTTTGGACGCAGTTTACCATAAATGGTCCGACCCGCCTCTAGAGGAGGAGAAGGTAGAGTCATGGAAAAAAACCCACGAACTAATCCGAATCTCGACAATTGAAAATCCTGGAGTTCCGGAAGAGTTCATTGATAGTTTAAAAACTAACTTATCCCAAGAACAGGCAAAGGCGTACATATACGGGGAGCATATCGACATTGGAAGGGGTTTAGCGTATTACAATTTTGACAGGGACAAGAACATAAGGGAAGAATCAGTGTACGATCAATCAATGGATCTACACATCGCATGGGATTTCAATATCTCACCAATGAGTATGAGCATTCACCAATGTTACGGATCGGGCACTACAGGACTATTAGTGACCATTGACGAGGTGTCCATAAATAAATCTAACACTAAAGAAGTTTGCGTGGAGTTCATCCGGAAGTATGGCCCTAAAGGGCTTAAGCACTACAAGAATATTTACATTTACGGTGATGCTAGTGCTGTAGTCGGAATATCTAACTATGATGAAATAGAAGAATGGCTAAGGCCAGCATTTAACGGAGATATCTTTAGAAGAGTACCTCGGAAGAATCCGAGGCACACAAGCAGGCTTAAAGCCGCTAATGCTTTGCTTAGCAATGCTAACGGGGATGTCCGCTGGATCGTGAATAAACGCTGTAAGAACCTCATCCGTGACCTCATGGCACAAGGTCTTGAGGAAGATCTCTCAAAAAACAAGAAGCAAAAAGCACAAGATGGAACTACATTAGGGCACATGAGTGATACAGCAGATTACCTCATAGATAAACTATTCCCCTTCAAGCGAATCTCAATACGAGGCGAAACTCCGAACTCAATGATAGATTGGATGGGATGATACAAGACGGCTGGACATTAAATGGAGCAGGACTAGATTCTACAGAAGTGACCATTTTGCAATCCTTGAAGACTGTAGACGGTCTAAATAAGCAGAAATGGCTCTCTCTTGCCTCATACTATAAACGATCAGGTAGGTTAGACAAATGCGAAATAGCGTACCTTGGTGCTAGATATACGGACATTTCAGACAAAGATTTGATGCGTGAATGGTTGGCGGTTTACACACTCAACAGAGGTGGAATGAAGTCGAAAAAAGCACTATTGAAATCAGCCAACATGATAAACGAAGGACTTTTTGAAGTAGTTACTTCAGATGCTAGGGTACTTCATGAAGTACAGCATTTAATCTTCGCACTAGAGAAGCCTGAAGAAAGGGCTTAATGTTTAATCAATTGAGTCAAGGAGATGTACTCCCAATAGACATCGGTGGCGAAATTGAAAAGTGGATCGTGGAGAAAATAAAAACTACCGAAACAGGGGTAGACCTGACCTTGACTTTACAAGTAATGGACAACAAAACAGTTCATCCAGTAGAATACCGAAGAAAACAACTCTTTGAGCCACACAGTGCTATAAAAACAGAAATTCCAACGAGTTGGATTACAGAGGTATAATAATGGGCAAAGACAGCATTCTCCAACGACTCGAACATAGGCATCCTATTTGGAAGTCAAATATTCAATCCTGGGAAGAGATCGACGATGTTCTCTTCGACCATGTTAAAGATAATCCTGAAAGATATGTTGAAAAGGGAGACGAAGAATCTGCGGCTGATTATGAACGACGCTTACGCTTTGCTCGATTCAAAGGAGAACTCAGTCCGATTCTCCATCGTATCGTAGGTGCTGTAACAGCAAGGCCTCCTTCAAGACCTGAAGCGATCACGAATAAATGGGAAGAATTCATTGATAATGTAGATGGGTGTTCAACTCATTTAGATCAGTTCCTTGAAGACAGGCTGTTTGAAACTTTAGGTTTCGGTGCCTCAGTGATTCTTTTGGACCGTGCAATGGTAGACGAAAATGGGTATATAACAGAAATCACGAGCAAGAGATTCAAGCCCACGCTCGAAACAAGGAAGATAGATTCCTATGACCTCGTAACCGTCCCGTACCGGATCTCTCAAGTCGTAGACTGGAGCCTAGACCGATGCGGGGAGTTCCATTGGGTCAGACTATATGAAACGCAATTGCAGTCTGTAGACCTGGAAGAGGACGCAGAGGAAATCGAAATCTATAGAGAATTCGATAGGACTTCCTGGAGAGTTTACGAAGTTAGAACAAAAAGCAACGGTAGCACTACCGATAAAATAACGGAGTTGGTAGCAGAAGGAAATCACGACCTAGGGTTAGTGCCATTGGTGATAGTTTCTCTTCAAAAAGAAAAAGAAATGTCGTTCTATTCTCCGATGAGATACGCTTACCATCATGACATTAGCAATTTCATAGCGGATTCAGATTTGCAATATGCTTCCTGGCTACACGCTCACCCAACCTTAATTGATTTCAGGGCTAATGATGAAGCGACCAGATTGACGGTCGGCCCAGGAGCAGTTATTCGTAGGAACCCAGAATTTAATGAAAATGCTTCGTATCTGGAGTTCCCAAAAGCGAATACAGATCAGTTGCGTACTAATAAAATGGAAGCCGTAGAGGGGCTAAAAAGGATTTCGGGGATAGATCCTTTAAGTGGCACTCAAGACCCGCAGGCTGCTTCAGCAAGTGGCAGGTCAAGGGCGATAAGTTTTTCGATCAGTGAAGAAAGGCATCTCAGGAGGGCTGCTAAATCTTTAGCGAGGGCTGAACAAAGATTATTTGAAATTGCAGAGAGATGGGATTCGCCCGAGAAGGAAATACCACCACAAGAACGATTAGTCAAAGGGAGGATTTCATATCCGCAAGTATTTACTTCAGCCGGGACAGAAGGGCTGATTGAGCAATGGCTAGCGACGAGAGACTTAATTAACTCTGAAACATACGATAAAGAAATGCAGATTAAGATAATCGACTCTGCCTTGGGTGACATTTCCTCAGAGAAACGGAACCTGATCCTACAAGAAGTAGAGACGAACGCTACCATCTCTATGATGGACCAATCCGGTCCTGAGAGTTTCGACGAGGGAGTGTCCAATGACGACTTCCTACAGGCGACCAGGGAGCAAGAATCCCATGAAGATGCGATCAAGGAAACTAAAGATAAAGACGAATAGTTTTTTTTGCAAAGCCGACGGTTTTTGTTTATAGTGTAAATGTCTTTCCGGTTTACCGGCTCCTCATTTCCTATGCATGAGGTATATTGTCATAGGTTTCCGGTTTGCGGCGGTTCCGCATAGTTAAGGTTTCGAAATGACAGCGATCAAAGTTAAGTTCGATTCACCAATCACTTGTCGTGAAAATGATGACGAAGAATCAGTTGAGCAAGAACAGTCACCAATGATTTCAGAAACGAAAATGAATCAAATAATGGCTGCAAGAGAAAAGAAAATGCTTAACCAGATTGAGAAGAGAATGAAGAGCATGGGCTTTCTTTCCACTCAAGGGGTTACGGATTTGTTAGACGAGAGGAATATTGCCCTGTCTGGAGCAGAGCAAGAACTTCTCGAAGACGAACAAACTCAAGGAGTGTTGAGTGAAGAACAATCTCTTCCATCCGGAGTTCGTGCAGAACTTTCTAAACTCCATAAAAAACTCGGAAAGATGCAGGAAGACAATACTCGTCTTCAACAAGAATCTGTATCGGAACGAGAAATGATGAGATTGGAAAGAAGGAAGCATAAAACAGAAGGACTTCTGTCTATAGCAGGGGCCGTTAAACCGGAACAATGCTTTAAGATTTTCGACGACTTGGTGAAAGAAGATGATGAACTCGGAGATGTCATTTCCGTGAAAACAGATCACGGTGATGACTTAGTGACGATTGCAGATTACATCGAAACTTTTAAGGAAGAAAACCCTCACCTATTCACTAATACTGCCAAGTCAGGCAGTGGGGCAGGCGGGGGAGGATCAGTTGCATCTAAGTCTAAATTTTCAATCGAATCTCTTCGTGATCCCAAACAGGGCGGAATGTCCTGGGAAGATTATGAAGCGAATCGTGAAACGATTATTTCAGACCTGGAAAAAAACAAAACAAGAAAGCAATAACACATGGCAGCATCTTCTGTCGATATGGTGTACCCCCCAGAGATTTGGGCGAGAGAATCGCTCATGCTTTTACAAGCCTCTAATGTGGTAGCCAACCTAGTTCACCGTGACTTCGAGGATGAAGTCGCACAAGTCGGGGATGTGGTCCACACCAGAGACCCGCAAATGTTTGCGACGAACACACTCGCCAACAATGCAGCGATGACGATTCAGTCGGCTACTGCTGAAAACCTCACCGTCACCTTGGACAAGCATCAGCATGTTGCTTTCGGAATCACCAGCAGGGACCAAGACACTTCGATCAAAAACCTTGTCGAAGAGTTCATGGAACCGGCAGTGATCCCAATGGCAGAAAAGATTGACTCTGATCTGTTGAACTCGACTGACGGGCTTGGTTCAGGAACTACAACTGTAGCCAAAGACGCTGCGGCAGGAGTAAAACTCAAGGACTTTGCTACTGTCCAAAAAACCTTCATGGACAACAAAGTACCGACAGCAGCAACGGGTGGAGTTTCAAGACTCAGTTGCGTGATGAGTCCAGACCATTACCATGAAGCATTGCAGATCAACGAAGTGATCACGGCGAATACTTCCGGAGTCAATCCACCGGCGATTCGTACCGGATACATCAACACCATTTTCGGACTCAACTTGTATGTTGACCAAAATGTTCCCGAAGATGCTGTTGGGGCGGCGACGACTACGATTGATTCATATCAGTCGATCGCTTTCCACAGGAACGCTCTCACTTTCGTTTCTCGTCCACTTGAATCTGTCGGCGGTGAATTCGGAGTCCGTTCTGCTTCCGTCACGAAAGACGGTGTGGGCCTCAGAGTAATGATGTCTTACCAACATACTTACAGTCGTTGGCTTGTTTCCGTTGACCTCCTGTACGGATACAAGATGCTCAAGAACAGCATGGTCGTTCGTTTGATTGATGCCGGAACTTAAACACTGGTGAATAGATCAAGATCTAATACCGGAAAGAGTGGGGTAAAACCCGTTCTTTCCGGTATTTTTGTAACCGTAAATAAGTTCAGGAATGATTGTGTCGGTAAGAGGTGCGTGATCTTGGCTTCCGGTCCGAGCATGTATAAGTTCAACTATGAGGCGTTAAATGACCCGGACATAGTAACCATAGCGATAAACGAAGAAGGTCACCGCAATCTAGAACGACATGTCCCTGATTACTGGATCTTTTCAGACCTTCCTTTCCTGGAACGAATCCTTAAGAATGGATATACACCTTCTCCAAAGACACAAATCGTAATGAAAGAAGATTGTGCTGAGGCTTATGACGGTTCAGATGTAAGAATTAAAAACGCCAAAGAACCTATCGCCGTGTGGACCCCTAAACTTAACAGTAAGAGGTGTCTTAAAGGCGAGTTTTTTATGCACAAAACAACAGCCGCTCCAGCGATTGGTTTAGCAGTGATGCTGGGGATGAAAGATATCTGGTTAGGCGGAGTAGATCTTTGCTATAAAACAACTACTGGATATTACAGTGACCATAATATGGACCGGGTGCCTCCTGACATTCCCTTATCTAAGTTGATTCAAATGGATTCTTCTACGAGGATTACACGGATGCAGTTGCATATGTTAAAGGATCTAACGACCCTTAAATGTGAACTCAGATCGTTGGGGTTGGACTTGTCTATTTATCAAGGTTGTCTTTATTCTCCTTTGGACTGCTTCATTAAAAAGTCATTTAAAGAATGGCATAATGGCAGATAGGGCTGGCGGGCTACCTAAAAAAAGGGGTTGTGGTTCGAGATTATCAAGGAAGCATTCTACTTTAGATCTCGTAGGGGAGCGTACTAAAGTACCGAACCTTATAGAAGAGAAGATTTGGCCGTGCGTTTTCATAAAAGGGGTTAACGAAAAAAGGGCAATCTACCCGAAAACGCAACAAGAACTATTGCTCGGTACTGGTTGGAAATGGATCTCCAAAAGTACGATATTAGCGAACTGCAAATACCCGACCCTGATCGGGGAGTATTTCTTTATCGAACTCCCGATTACTTATAGCAGGTCGAATGAAAAGTATTTCACTAGTTCCTGTAGGCTATACTTGGGTAAAATAGAAATGCCTAAATGTAAGCAAGCACATCGCTGTGCAGTATTAGACATCTCCTCAGAAAACCCTTATAGGAAGGGAACACAAAGGAAGCCTTTGCTGGAATTGGTGGTTGAAGAAATTTGCAGTTGTTTCAACGAAAAGGGTCGTGACCATGAAGGAACTCTCATCCTGTATCGTTGGCGTTGAAGAATTGATAGATGCGGAGTTGGGAAGACACGCCGTTATGTTTTGTCCGGGTGTTTCTTCAGAGTTCGTAGATGCACAACGCTTCGATAGTGATGTTGTAATTACCATCAACTCTATGATCTCAAAGATACATTCCGACTATTCGATTCTAATGGATCCGTATAAGTTAGATGATATCTTCCTGTGGTTTGAGCATAGGTCAAAAACGACAATGGTGATAAGTGAGGAAGTCTTACAAAGATTGGAAGATAACCCGCCAATAGATTACAGATACGGTAGAAGTGGTTATTCTGAAATTTTAAAGACGAAAGGGATCGTCAGTCACGACAATATAGAGCCGTTCGGAAGCAGTAGTGAATCAATAATAGTTGCTTTTGAAATGGCAGACTTGCTCGGCATTTCTTCGATGGATATTTACGGGCTGGACTTATGCTCCTCATCCCAGAAAACACACGCCTACAACCTTGGTAAAGTTGGGAACAAGTCAGGTACTGTGTTGCCTAATGGTTTATATTCATATGTTGAATGGCAGTCTTTGAAGAAGTTGATCGAAAAGGAATGTTACCGATGGTCACACATGAGGATAGTAAACAGAAGCGAACGATCCATACTCGAATGCTTCCCGAAGGAGAGACGATATGATGGGGATATTTAGTGCTACAAAAAAAGGAGGAGATGAAATACTCGTATTGTGGATTTCAGAAGACGGATTCAAATCTTTATGCGTTGATGAGTCCGGAAAGTTAGAAATGTTGGGCACTTTGTCATTGAAGGTCATACAACCTCTTCCGCTTGTCAATGAAACGGAACGAGAAGATCGACAAAGGAAAGTAAACATCAAGGAGTTCACTTCATGAGTAGGCTGAATGTATTTTCGTGCAGGAGGAAAGACGGATCTTGTGCGACTTTATTAAAGGTGAGGAAGAAAGACTTATTCTTGAAGTTGAAGAAGGTCAGGGAGTTCAAGAGGAGATTGGATATTTGCTTCGGAAGATGCGAAGAACAAGGTGATTGGATTTTGATCCCTTGGGAGGTCACCTTAACACCGGCTACGAGGACAAATGATGCCGTCGGATATAAATGGGAGGAAGGATATGTTGATGAAGTATTCCTACTAGATGATAGGACTCCTCCGGCTTTTGATCGCTTCTTCCCATTCGGAATAAAAGGGGAAGAAGCGAGAAAGACTAAAGAATACCCAGGTATCGGAACGGTCTTGAGGGAAGTTCGGAAGTTCGGAATTAGGGTCAAAACTGGATTAGAGACCGGAGATTTCATAAGCACATGAAAAGACTCGATTTCCTCGAAATAGGGACTAGCGATTTCGACACTCTAATCGAACTTGCCGGTCCTGATAGTATTGGCGTTTCAGTAGAACCGGTTAAGTATTACTACGACAGGTTGCCCGATAAGTCAGGTGTAAAGAAACTCAATGTTGCTATTTCTGATAAAAGAGGAAGTGGTAAGATCTATTATATCCCACCAGATACAATAAAGGAGTTGGGGTTATTTAAAGATTACCGTGGTTGTAACTGTTTGAATACGCCGCATCCTACAGTAGTACAGTCATTACTCAATTTGGGTTATAACCCCGATGAGTTTTTCGTTGAAGAAGATGTTTGCATCCTTAAGTATTCTGATTTGGTCGCTTTATGCGGATTTTCGGAAGTGAAGTATTGTAAAATAGACACAGAAGGACACGATTGCAAAGTGATCAAGTCCATTCTCGATTACGGCGATGTGCTTCCAGAACGGATTAAGTTTGAAAGCAACACTTTAAGTAAAACTAAAGAAATAGCAGCCACCATCTTGAGATTAAAGCATTCTGGGTATAAGGTAATAGAACAATCACGGACTGATACTACGGTCCAGTTCTGCATTTAGAACTAAATAAGACCTTTCTTTCGTTCGGGGGCGGGTTTGCCCATATATTGCGAACCTGCCTCCATTTGTTTATACTAACACTATGAAAATGCTATTCGTTTCAGCAACTCCTTTAGCGGGTATGCCGTGGAGGACCATGAAGGTTTGTAATCGCTTCTTAGAAGAAGATGGCGGTTGGGCTAAACCGATAATATATGACGAAAGAGCATACGGTAAAAGAATGTACCCTCCGGGTATAAGCGGAAGTCCTTCTGGAATAGAAGAAATCTACGAAGAAGCAGATGTGGTAATCTTGGCTTCCTATATGGGTGAGGAACATGCTAGGGGCAAGCCATATACAAGGCACTATTCGACAGAACCTTTCCGTTGGATAGATAAAACCCCTGGAAAGTATAACTCAACGGTAGTAGCACAATATCAAGCCAGATTCGCAGAACACCTAGATGTCTTACCTAATGTCATGCCGATAGACGATCCACTATTCAAGCCAGGGATCAAATCAGATGAGACTATTAATATAGTTTACACTCCTACTTCTAGAGCAAATGACGGATGGGCCAATAAATCTTATAAGGAAGTGATGCTTGTATTCAGGAGGATCCTGAATGACTTAGACTTGAAGAATAAAGTGAACATTTACCTTTTAGAAAATGTTCCATATGAAACTGTGATGGCTGCTCGCCGTAAAGCACACATCGTGATAGACGAATGCTCGACTGGATCATATCATTCGACAACGCTAGAAGGTTTGTCATGCGGTGCTTCGGTTTTGGTTTGGATAGATCCAGATACTCAACATGCGATAAAGCGTTTATTTGAAGAAGATATTTCGTTCCCTGTGATTCAATCATTAGAAAAAGAACTGTACCAGAATCTAAGAATGTTAATAGAGAATCCCACATTGTTGAAATCCAACATGAAAGAGAGTCGCAAGTGGATGGAGAAGCATTACTCAGAGCAATGGCAAGCGGGCAAATGGATAAAGTGGCATCAGAACTTCCTCTTGAATTCAAAAACGAAGTTGACAAACTGAATGAACTCTCGGACACTGGAGATGTCTCCGGAATCCTTGAAATGGCTCGTAAGGCTTTGGACAGGACCGTTCAAATTCTAAAAGAAGAGGAAACAAAAAAATGAGTGACGCATTGGGGACTTCAGAAAGTTCGGGAGTGTGCTGCGGCAAGGGACCATCGTCGGCCACGCTCGGGATCAGCGGTCGAGCGACCGTCGAAATGTACGAAGGCGAAGATCGACTGTTCACCGCTGACAACGGATCGACGCACACGCTGTCCGAACTGTTGGACATGGGAACAGTCGCAGCCGCTTCGATCTTCAAGGAGATCGGGCAGGGCTTCCGTTACCAAGCCGAAAATATCGAAGCAGGGTTCGTCCAATATCTCGGATTGTGGGTTCGTCCGGCGAACCTTGTCGAGATCCGTAACCAACCGAACCTCGTTCTGACGAACGGCAAGGCGACAGTGGCCGCACGAATGGCCGATGTGGTTTCGACCACCGCACCGAAGAACCCGACCGGGATCACGGTCGGCACGGGAACGACGGACCCGGCAATCGGCGACACCGATATCGAAACGGTTGCGGGTGGGACGACTCCGTTCCTTGCTTTCGACGCAACTTATCCATCGAGGTCGGGAGCGGTGACGACATGGAAAACGACATTCGGAACCGCCACCGTCAACAGTCAAGCAATCACCGAGGCGGTCATGGTTTCGGCTCAGGCATCGGGCGATGCAATCAGTCGCATCGAGTTCGCCGTGATCAACAAGGGAACGAACGACACGCTTGCGGTTCAGTTCGAATGGACATTCGCATAGAAATGCTACCTTAGCATCGACCTTCTTCAACGGTCCTCGGACTTTGGTGGGCTTCTGTCCGGGGACCGTTACTTTGTCGAAAAAAGGTAGTGTGAGATGGCGACATACGAGTTCGAATACACGAATCCGACTCCGAATCTAAACAACGGCGGACTGGTCGGACAAGGTGAAGTCTGGCGTGGCACGGGGAAGACGATCACCGGGATCCGTGCCAAGTTGTCGTCCGGTTCTGGACGATTCAACATCAAACAAGGCAAGCCGAACGCACCGTTGCTTGACAATAGCGATTACGACGCTGACGGCGATTTGATCTGGCATCTCAGGGCGAGAGATCTCCATGTCAAATCCGATGGAACAGTCCGAGCCGATGATGACAACTTCAACATCTGGTATTCATACGACAAAGACCTGGCATCGTTCCGACAAACCGATTCCGCAAGGGAGCCAGTATATAAGACCGTAACGGGTCCGGGATCGAACGAAGGAGTCACCTTCGATGCCGATTTCCTCAACGGATACCAAGGCACATTTGCCCTCCCTTACGATGCTGACTTCACAATCTTCGCAGTCGTCGGAGATTTCGTTTCAGGTAACAACCGCCCGATAGTTGGAACAATAGATACAGGCGACACGGCATGGAAGTCTGTGTGGGGCCACAAAGGCGGCGATCTCAGAATCCGCAATGATAGCGGCAACGAATACAACGATGGAGATCCCGACCTCGGTACCGACGAGATCCGTTGCCTGAAATGCGTGAACTCGACGACGACTCGATCGCTTGTTTCCGAATGGGTCAATGGCGGTGTAGGAGTATCGTCGCCGCTGACAGGTTTGTACGGTGACGAGAACATAACCATCAACAGTTCGACAGGTGGTTGGACCTTCAACGGTCTCGCCGCATCTCAGCGAGACCGTAACGGAAGCACCCAATCAAGATGGTTCAAGGGTGCGATCTCCGAGATCCTTCTGTTCGACACAGCACTCAGCGATGCCAATCGGGAACTGATCGAGGGATACCTTGCACACTTCTACGGATTGACCGGAGACTTCTCCGCAGGTCACCCGCACAAGACGACGAATCCGTTGCCGACTGCCGAGTACGATCTGGCCGACGATATGATCGTGAAATCGACCTACAACCTCACGCCGTCGATTAACATTCCGTTGGAGCAAGGACACCCGATAAACTTCTATCTCACCGAATGTCAGAATCCGGGAACGCTCACAATTGAAATCACCGTGACCTGATGGCTATCGAAGTCGTTGACCTATTCGGAGATCCGTTCTTCTCGGCGAACTCCGGAACCGGCGACATCACGCTGACCATCGAAGGGGAGAACGATGGCGGGTCCGCCATCGACTTGCAGGATGGCGATGTCATCATCTTGCTCCACGGCTCCGAATCGAAATCCGAGATCAATGAGGTTACGAATGTAGACCCCGATGGTTATCCGACTCACCCGTCCGCAGCGTTGACGATAACGGCGGCGGGCGGCGGTCAGATTTCAACGGGTTGGACCGATCTCGGATTCATGAAATCGTCCGGTAACCAAGGCCGATCATCCGGCGGAGCGTTCGGTCTGATTATCGACGATGCCGTCCACGCTGTCGGGAATATCGATGTCGTCTTCGACCCGTCCAATAACACGAGCGGGGTCCAACCTCGTTATGTTCGATTAATGGTTTTTCGTGGCGTGGACACCTCGAAGATATTCACGACTGAACATCTAGCGTACACGAGATCAACCGTATACGACCATCCCGATCTAAGATATGTCCAATGGCCCGACAACACCGACAGCAATTGGACGGTTGGCAATGTCACCGACAACTTCATGGCGATCTTCCACGGAACTTGGAGACAACATCAGGCTCCGGTATTCATCGCTGATACGCAGTCGAATCTCCCTGGAACGCACACGATGCCAACGACTTCGACACCGTGGGACACGGATCCGCCGTGGGCAAACGACGACTCGGGTACGCCGAACTGGGCAACGAGCGGAACAACCGAAGGCGGATGGGAATTGCATCCGATCGGTTTCCGGACCGTAAACTTCTTCAAGAAGTACACCAGTTTCTCGACCTTCGATGGCGACCTACCGTATGGATGGGCTTGCAACCAAGACCAAGACACTGCCGGGACCACGGGCCGGGACACCAACTCGGGTATGACGATGCTCATCGTTCTTCCCGAGGCCGCTGCCGGGGGAACGGATTACACCGAGACGGCGACGGAAACAGTCACGGCTACGGAGACCGATACCCTCACGGTGACGGCGGACATCTCGACGACCGAGACGATCACGACAACGGAGGCCGACACCCTCACGGTGGCGGCGGAGATCATCGCAACCGAGACGGCGACGGCGACCGAAGTTGACGATCAAACCTTCTCACCGGGTCAGATCAACTACACCGAGACGGCGACGGAAACAGTCACGGCTACGGAGACCGATACCCTCACGGTGGCGGCGGAGATCTCAGCCACGGAGACGATCACGACAACGGAGACGCTCACCGAAGAGCAAATGGTCGCCGAGTTCGCCGTTGAACAGATCGCCGAGACTGTCACAGCCACAGAGACCGATTCGCTCACGGTGGCGGCGGAGATCTCAGCCACGGAGACGGTCGCAGCCACGGAGGCCGATTCGCTCACGGTGGCGGCGGAGATCTCAGCCACGGAGACGGTCGCAGCCACGGAGGCCGACACGCTCACGGTGGCGGCGGAGATCTCAGCCACGGAGACGGTCGCAGCCACGGAGGCCGACACGCTCACGGTGGCGGCGGAGATCTCAGCCACGGAAACGGTCACGGTGAGCAGGGATATTGCCCTCTCGATAGCCCTGATCGGCCCCCTGGAAGCCCTGGGTATCGCCGAGGCTCCCGGGGCGGAAGTGGCCCTCGGAGTGGCTCAGGAGACGCTCACGGCCACCGAGGAGGCCGATCAGACCCTGACGACCGACCAGAACAACTACACGGCGACCGAGATCGTCACGATCACGGTTTCCGAGGTCGAAACCCTCACGGTGACAGCCGAGACGGTTGCAACGGAAACGACGACGATCACCGAGATCTCAGCCGAAGAGATCGTGATCGAAGGTGCGGTCGAAGAGATCGCCGAGACAGTGACCACATCGGAATCGTCGTCGATATCTGTCGAACTCGGACCGACGACGGAAACGATCACAGCAACGGAGACCGACACCCTCACGGTGGCGGCGGACATCTCGGCGACTGAAACGATCACGGCAACGGAGACGCTCACAGAAGAGCAAATGGTCGCAGAGTTCGCCGTTGAACAGATCGCCGAGACAATAGTCGTTTCCGAATCGACGGTCGTTGACCTTTCAAAACTGATCCTCCAGACGGAGACGGTCACCGTCTCGGAGAACGCTACAGAAGAGATCGTCATCGAGGGGGCGGTCGAAGAGATCGCCGAATCGGTGTTCCTCGGAGAACAATCCGAAACGACCTTCACGGCGACAATTGATTCGACGGAAACGGTCACGACGACCGAACAAACCGTCACCGGGATCACGCTGGAAGCGACGGCGGAAGAATCTCTGACCATCGACGAGACCTCGACGGTTTCTGTCGGGTACGAGCAATCCGCAACGGAGAGCGTCACCGTCTCCGAGAACGCTACAGAAGAGATAGTCATCGAGGGTGCGGTCGAAGAGATCTCCGAATCGTTGACCCTCGGGGAACAATCCGAAACGACCTTCACGGCGACAATTGATTCGACGGAGACGGTCACGACCACAGAGGCCGATTTCCTCACGGTGACAGCGGAGATCTCAACCACCGAGACGATCACAGCCACAGAGACCGATTCGTTCACGGTGGCAGCGGAGATCTCGACCACCGAGACGATCACGGCCACAGAGACCGATTCGCTCACGGCGACAG
>Ga0255048_10001628_pt1 | contig 15314 bp, 18 predicted proteins | sample JV7_2_2_MG_FD_183619 | JGI IMG/M metagenome (GOLD analysis project Ga0255048, IMG submission 183619) | Seawater microbial communities from Jervis Inlet, British Columbia, Canada - JV7_2_2 | ecosystem: Environmental > Aquatic > Marine > Inlet | place: Canada: British Columbia | collected 2016-10-06
CTTGAGCAGATCGAGGATCGTGCGTCCGGTTTCGAGATCCAGGGCTCCCGTCGGCTCGTCGCAGAGCAGCAACGGTGGGTTCTTCACGATGCCGCGTGCGATTGCCACTCGCTGCTGTTGTCCACCCGACATTTCGCCGGGGAAGTGCCCAAGCCTGTCGGCAAGGCCAACACTGCCAAGCACGATGTTCGAGCGAGCCTCGGGCTCATCACCGGTGATCTCAGCGATGAGCGCGACATTCTCATGTGCGGTCAGGGTTGGTATCAGGTTGTAGAACTGAAACACGAAACCGACTGTTGATCGTCGATACTCGGTCCTCTCATTGTCTGACATGCCGGCGATCTCCAACCCGTTGACATTCAGGCTGCCCGATGTTGAGGGCTCGAGTGCACCGATCTGATTGAGCAGGGTTGTCTTTCCGGATCCCGACGGACCGAGCAGGACGACGAATTCGCCTGCATTGATGGTGAAGGACACGGTGTCGAGAGCTTCGATCGCCGTGTCTCCCTCCCCGTATACCTTGGTGAGATCCTTGGCTGCAACGATCGGCTCGGTCACCGTGTCCTCGTTTCGTTCGCTTGTTCGTCAATCGGGTAGTCAACCTGATATTATAGTCACTACAAAAACATAGGAATCCTCGAGAATGTCGAACCACAGAGAGCGAAAGAAACGACGGACCCTCGTTGCGATCGTCGATGCAGCTGCGGTGTCCTTCGACGATGTCGGGTACGACGCGACAACGATGGAAACCATCGCGCAGACCGCAGGCGTTTCGGCTGGAACGGTGTACAACTACTTCGGTACGAAGAACGCGATACTCGCGGCGATCGTCACCAGACAGATCGACGAGATCATGGGCGAAGCCGGTGAACGTCTCGATGTCTCCGCTGGGAATCCCGTCGATGCTCTGATGCCGGTACTTGGAGTCTATCTCGACCACATGACTGACTACGGGCCCGACCTGCTCAAGGAGCTGTTCTCCGCCGCCTTCGACCCGGCCCACACGGCCCTACTCGCAGACTTCGTGTCTGCCGATGAGCGCGTGCTGGCACGGCTCGGAGACTCGCTGCATCACATGGCTGAGCGTCACCTCATGTCTCGAGAGATCGATGTCTGCGACGCGGCGCTTCTGATCTACTCCATCGTGGCGGTCGCGTTGATGATGTTCGTGTCTGTGCCTGGCACGACACCGGGCGATGTCAGGACGTACTGCCGTTCCCAGCTTGTTCTGGCCTTTGATGGATTGGGCACTCGTCACGACTCGCCGAGCGGGTAGTGTCATCGTTCATGGACACCTTCTCCTGGCCAATGGTGCTTGGCCCTCTCACCAACGGTGAGGACATCACACGAGATGCCGCTGCCGGCGCGGTGAGCGAGATCATGGCAGGAAACGCGACCGACGCTCAGATGGCGGCGTTCCTCGCCTCGCTGCGAACAAAGGGTGAATCCGCAGAGGAGATGGCGGGCATGGTCGACGCCATGATGGCTGCCGCCGTCGCGGTTGATATCGACGGCACGGTCGTCGATGTGGTCGGAACAGGCGGCGACGGATTCGGGACGTTCAACATCTCGACCACAGCAGCGCTCATAGCAGCAGGGGCAGGCGCGAAGATCGCAAAACACGGCAACAGGGCGGCATCGTCCAAAACCGGATCAGCGGATTTGCTCGAGGTCTTTGGCTTCGACCTCGAGCTCGGACCGGATGAGGTCGTTGCGATGATCGAAGAGACCGGCTTCGGCTTCTTCTTCGCTCCTCGATTCCACCCCGCCATGGCTCATGTGGGGCCTGTACGTAGGGAACTAGGAATACGGACGGTGTTCAACTTCCTCGGTCCGCTCTGCAATCCGGCTGGAGCAAGGATGTCCATTGGCACGTCTGATTCCAAGATGGCGCGCCTCATGGTCGATGTGCTCGCCTCTCGGGGCGTCGACCGTGCCTTCGTTGTGCACGGAGACGATGGGCTCGACGAGCTCACGACTACGGCTCCTACGCGTATCTTCCGCCTGGTTGATGGCGAGATCACCGAGGCCGAGTTCACACCCGAGGACTTCGGTGTACAAAGGGCAACGATAGGCGATCTCATTGGCGGTGACCCGGACGAGAATCTCTCTATCACGACGAAGGTGCTCGATGGCGAGCGTGGTCCCCACAGGGACATTGCGCTCGTCAACGCGGCGCCGGCGATCGTTCTCGCTGATCTTGCGCCGGGGTTCGAGGCAGCGATGGAGATCGCGGCCGAATCGGTCGACAGCGGGTCTGCCTCGCGGGTGCTGGGCAACGCACTTGCCATGAGCCGGAATCTCGGGAAAGCGGTCTCGTAAACCAGATCGACGAGTACCGTGTCCGCCATGCAACGACTTCTTCTTCTTATCGCTGCCCTCGCGCTGTTCGCTGCTGCCTGTGCTGGTGCGACTGTCGAGGAGAGCTTCGAGGAGCTTCCAGGGAACGAATCACCGCCGGAAACGTCGACCTCGGTCGCCCCGCCCGATGACGTTCCAGGGACTGAAGACGCAAGCTCAGAGTATCCGCCGGCGGATGAACCGTCCAACCAGCCTCCCGAAGGGCCAGATGCACCCGACTTCACGCTTGCACTCGAGCCGAGCGGCGAGTTCGTTCTCAGCCAGGAGGTCAAGCCCGTCTACCTGATCTTCTGGGCAGAGTGGTGAAGCGTGTGCCGACGGGAGTTGCCCGTCATCGACGAGGTGGCCAACGACTATCTCGATGACATAGCGTTCGTTGCCGTCGCCGGTCGGGGCGACCTGGGTGCGACGCGCGAACGCGCACCCACGATGTTCTCTGACAACCTCCAATGGGGTCTCGACGACAGCATATGGAATCTCTACGGCGTGCCGGGTCAGCCGTCCTCGGTACTCATTGTTGACGGAGTGATCGTCGACAAGTGGTTCGGCGCCCTCGGCGACGTAGAGCTTCGCAAACGCTTCGACAATCTGGTTTCGCTCAGCTCGTAAGAGAGCTTCGCTTGAGTTCACGGTTCACAGTTCACGGTTTTCGGTTCCCAATCGACCGTCTTCCGTCCATCACTGCCCACACCGCAAGACCGAGGCCCGCCACGACAGCGCTGGCATAGAGCCACACGGGGCCTCCCGAGAGGGAGATTCGCGTTGGCTCGGTGGCCAGCCGAACCGCTCCAGCGGCTGTCAAAGTGAGACCCGCAGGCACTCCCAGGGGTGGGCGTCCCCTCTGTTTCCAGAGCGCGATCCCGAACCCTGCGATGACGTAGAGGGCGGCTGCGTACAGCTCGACGGGGTGACGGGTGATGTCGCTCCCCGGTGCGGTTTGCGCCCAAGGGAGCCCCGAAACGGTGCCAAGCCATGTACCGGAGATGACCGTGCCCGCATGCCAACCGGCGAGACCGACGAGTACCGAAGGGCCGATGGCGTCTGCATCCTCGAGGATGGATCTCCTGGCGAGGAATATGAACATGGCAACCGCCACGACGGAAGCACCTGCCGTTGACACGCCGCTTCGCACCAAGATGATCTGAGCGGGATCTGTGAGGGGGTTGATCCCGACTTGTGCCATGGCGATCAGACGACCCGCAAGCAGGCCGACGACCCCCACGGTGAGCCCTGCGTCCCAGAGATCGAGTGAACACCCGGCGGCGTTGCCTCGTTTGGCCTCCCACCGCAACATCAACCAGAACGCGCCCACCCCTATCGCTGCAGAGCCGAGCAGGGTGAATTCCATCAGCGTTGGATCTCGTCGAGGTACAGGGCGAGCGATGGTTCGTCGATGATGCCACGATGGATGTGAATGAGTACTGCGTCCGCGTCATAGAAGAACGTGATCGGCACGCCCCTGCCACCACCCATATCGACGGGAACCGTGCCGGAGCGGTCCGCGTAGTGGATCATCTGTGCCTCGGTGTAATACTCCCCGATGAACGCCGCGGCCTCCCCGGGGTTGTCACGTATGTTGAGGGCGATGAAGTCGATGTTCGTCCTCGTGGTGGAGGCCGTGGCGAGGAGCGGCGCTTCCGACCGACAAGGCAAGCACCAGGATGCCCACGCGTTGACGATGGTGGGTCGACCGCTTGCCGCGATCTCTGCTGCAAGATCATCGAAGGTGATGGGTTCCGGGGCGTCACCTGGCGTTACTCCGGCCGCTGCGGAGCAGGCTGACACGACGAGCGCGATTCCTGCGATGAGTGGGAGCATGCGTTTCTGCATCCCGGCGAGGGTAGGCGTGGATCCTGTCAATCTGAGCGGCTGACAAGCTCTCTCGCGACACGGTCCGGATCGACTCCCTGCTGTGCCAGGAGCACGAGCACGTGATACAGCAGATCTGCCGCCTCTTCGACAACCCGTTGATCGGTTGCACCGGAAGAAGTGTCCTTTGCAGCGAACACGAGCTCTCCGGCCTCCTCGAGCGTTTTGCGCGCTATGAGATCGCCTGCGGCGAGCAATCTGGCTGTGTAGGACTCTGCGGGGTCTGCGTTCGCTCTTTTGGTGATCGTTGCCACAAGGTTGTCAAGCACAGACCCGAGCGTCGGTGGTTCCCCGGATCCGAAACATGAGGTCGAACCCGAATGGCAGGCTGGCCCCGCAGGTCGAGCAGTGATGAGAACGGCGTCGCCGTCACAGTCGAGACGGATGGACTCGACCGCCAGTGTGTTGCCGCTCGTCTCACCCTTCAACCACAACGCATCCCTTGAGCGACTGTGGAAGTGGACGAGGCCCGTCTCGGCGGTCCTGTCCCGGGCCTCTTCATCCTGATATCCAACCATCAGAACTTCGCGTGTGGTCGCGTCCTGGATGATGCACGGAACGAGACCGTTCTCACTGGTTTGGATCGAGTCGAACGCACGTGGGGTCATCATGTGCTCTCCCTCACCGGAACGCCGGCGAGGGCAAGGTCGGCCTTCACATCGGCGATCGAATAGATCGAACGGTGGAAGATCGACGCAGCCAACACTGCATCGGCTCTCCCTTCGACAACGGCCGCGGTGATATCGGCCGGACTCCCCGCTCCTCCGGACGCGATGATGGGAATCGAGACTCGGCGTCGAATCGCTGCGAGCAGGTCCACGTCGTAGCCATCGTGGGTTCCGTCGCGGTCCATCGATGTGACGAGCAATTCACCTACACCAAGTCTCTCGGCGCGTCCCGCCCACTCAAGGGCAGAGAGTCCCGTGTCGACTCTTCCTCCATGTGTGAACACGGACCAACCGACAGACGACTTCTTCGCGTCGATGGCTACGACAACACACTGGGTTCCGAAGGCCTCAGCGCAGTCGGCGATGAGCCGTGGCTGCTGCACTGCAGCAGAGTTGATCGCGACCTTGTCAGCGCCTGCTCTCAATACGGCCCGCATGTCGGAGACGGATCGGACACCGCCACCCGCTGTGAGGGGAACGAAGACGTGCTCTGCGGTCGCTCGGATGGTCTTGAGCGTCGTTGTTCGGCCCCCAGGCGTGGCGCCTATGTCGAGGAAGCAGATCTCGTCCGCTCCCTCGGCGGCGTACCGCACCGCAAGCTCGGCAGGGTCACCCTCGTCGGTGAGATCCACGAACCTCGTGCCCTTGACAACCCTTCCGTTCTTGACATCGAGGCATGGAATCACACGTCTACGCAGCATCGTGCCTCAGCTTTCGGGCCCCGAGGAAGTTCGCGAGTAGGCGGAGGCCCGCTGCTCCCGACCGCTCGGGGTGGAACTGGAGGCCCGTCACCGGTCCTGAAGCAACACAGGACGCGAACGTGTCCTCTCCGTACGTGGTCCGACCAACGACCGAGGCGGGATCGGATGGGCGCACAGCAAAACTGTGGACGAAGTAGAAGAGCGGGTTGTCGCCTAGACCGCTGAACATGGTCTGGTCGTCGTGCGCGACCGAGTTCCAGCCGATGTGGGGGAGGGGAGTGGCATCGATCAGTTGCACATCTCCCCGGATGAGTCCGAGGCACTCGGTATCGTCCTCTGTCGAGTAGTCGAAGAGCAGCTGCATCCCCACACAGACACCGAGCAATGACCCCCGGTAGTTTCGCAGCTCGTCTGCGAGTCCTGTCCGGTCGAGTGTTCGCATGGCAGGCCCGGTGGCGCCGACACCTGGCAGAACCACACGATCGAACCCGGTCAGCTCGCCAGACCGGACCAACGTTGGGTTGGCTCCAACCATCTCGAGGGCCCGCATCATCGACACGAGGTTTCCAGCACCGTGGTCGATGACAGCGACGCTGGTCACAGGGTGCCCTTCGTCGATGGCACGCCTTGCCTACGCGGATCGAGCTCGACGGCCATCCGCGTTGCACGAGCGAGGGCCTTGAACGTGGCCTCGGCGACGTGGTGGTCGTTGCGCCCTGATGCGGTCACATTGATCGTTGCACGAGCGGTGCGGACGAATGCCTCGATCGCGTGCTCGATCATCTGGGTGGACAACTCGCCGATCCGGTCCGCTCGGAACGGAATGTCGACCACGGCATACGGACGATCTCCATAGTCGATCGTCACAGTTGCGAGCGCCTCGTCCATGGGGATCGTCGCGCTGCCGTATCGTGTGATGCCGTCTCTGTCACCGAGTGCGTCGTCGATGGCGGAGCCGAGTACGAGCATCGTGTCCTCGGTCGTGTGGTGATCATCGACGTGAAGGTCGCCCTGGGTCGACACCATCACATCGATCAGCGAGTGATGCGCCAGAGCAGTGAGGAGGTGGTCGAACATCCCAATACCGGTGTCGATCTCTGCTCCACCCGAGCCGTCCAGATCCACCTCGACGATGACCCTCGTCTCATTGGTCGTGCGCTCGATGCGTGCCGTCCGTGTCATTGGACTTGCTCTTCCAGCCTGATGCTCACCGAGTTGGCGTGGGCGGTGAGTCCCTCTGCCTCTGCGAGAGTCGTGATCGTGGGCGCGAGCGATTCGAGACCCTCCCGTGTCAGGGTCTGGATCTGGCGCCAGGACCCGAAGTCCTCCACCCCGAGCGGCCCATATGACCCTGCAAGGCCACCCGTCGGGAGGATATGGTTGGCTCCTGTTGCATAGTCCCCGGCTGCCTCGGGGGTCCATTCTCCGATGAACACCGATCCGGCGTTTGGAACGGCTTCGGCATCTGCTGGTGCGTTGGCCGTATGGATGCTCAGATGTTCCGGAGCCCAGTCGTTTGCATACCCAAGTGCGGCTGCGGTGGTGGGTGCGATGACGATCCTGCCCTCGTTCTCCAGAGCCTTGGTGATGATGTCGGCCCGCTCCAGGGCTGGGAGTTGTCGATCGATCTCTTCGAGAACGGCAACGGCCAGCGCCTTGTCGGTGGTGATCAGGACGACCCCAGACTCCCCGCCGTGCTCGGCCTGGCACATCACATCCGCCGCGATGACTGCAGGACTCGCGGTGTTGTCGGCGACGATCGCAGCCTCGCTCGGCCCGGCGGGCAGGTCAATGCCACACTCTCCGTACACGGCCAGCTTTGCCGCGGTGACCCATGGCCCTCCTGGACCGACGATCTTGCCCACTCTCTTGACAGTGTTCGTTCCGTGGGCGAGCGCCCCGATCGCCTGGGCGCCTCCCATTGCGTAGATCTCGCTGATTCCGAGTCTTGCGGCGGTGGCGAGGACGAGGGGATCGATCGAACCGCGGGGTCGTGCCGGTGTTGCGACGCAGATCTCCCGAACACCCGCAACGAGGGCAGGCACGACACCCATGATGAGGGTTGACGGATACACCGCTCGGCCACCTGGCACATACACACCAACGCGTTCGATCGGTGTCCACACACGCTCGACTGTGACCCCGCAACTCGGAGTCGTTCTCGTAGCGATCGGGCGCTGCGGTTCATGACACGTACGAACGTTCGATATCGCGGTGTCCAAGGCCTTGGCGGTTTTGGTGTCGAGGTTCCTTGCAGCATCATCGATCAGCGCTGGCTCGACCGCGACGGCGTCACCAGAGAGTCCACCGCCAAACCGTTCCGAGTACTCATGAAGTGCCTCGTCGCCCCTGCCCTCGATGTCTGCGACGATCGCTGCCGCTCTTGCACGGAGTGTGCGGTCGGGGAGAGCGGAGCGACGGGTCGAGTTGTTGATGGTCGCCTCTGACGCCGTGTGGAGATCGAGTACCTCGATATTGACAATCATGCGATCACCTGTTGCACGGGCAATACGAGGATTCCCGAGGCACCCACGTCCTTGAGCCGTGGCAGCACGTGCCACACGTCCGAGGACTCCACGACCGAGTGGATGGCGACCATGTCCTTGTGCGTGAGCGGCACCACGGTGGGGGCCTCGATGCCGGGGATCACTGCCTCGATGACATCCACGGCAGACCGAGGAGCATTCATGACGACATACCGCCGATTGCGTGCGGCCATGGCGGCATCAAGCATGGTTATGACTCTCGTTGCCGTTGCTGAACGGTCAGCGGTTGAACCTTCGATGAGAATCGCTTGGGACTCGACGAGCGTTTCGATCGGGCGGAGTCCGTTGATGAGCATCGTCGATCCGCTCGATACGAGATCGGCGACGGCATCGGCGATCCCCAGCTTCGGCGCCACCTCGACGGAGCCGTTGAGCGGAACCGTCGAGACTTCGAGTCCTTTGTCTGTGAAGAAGGCTTCGACTGTTCTCGGATGTGACGTTGCGATGCTCAGGCCGTCGAAATCCTCGATCCCTTCGACAGAGGAGCTTTCGGGAACAGCAGCAACCAGGCGGCATCGCCCGAATCCGAGCTCGGCGACGGTGGTCACCGGAACGCGGCTCTCTCGGGTCAGGTCGACCCCTGTGATACCGAGGTCGGCTACGCCGTCTGCAACGAGTTCACCAACGTCTTTGGCTCGTACGAACAACAACTCGATCGGTGCATCCGTGAGTGGTAGGGCGAGGCTCCGCTCTGTGCGCTCGAATCGGAAGCCAGCCTGTCTCAGAAGTTCGGTTGCGGGATTCTCGAGCCTGCCCTTGTTCGGCACCGCGATTCGCAAAAGGTCAGACATCAGACGCCCTTGGTGGGCAGGCCGGATCGCTCGAGGGCATCGACGTAGCCGCCGGTGCCGTGGCGGACCCACTGGGCTATGCGTGTAATGGTGGCGGTGGAGACACCGGTGATGTTGTGGATCTCGCGGTAGGAATGTCCTTCCCCGAGGCTGCGAACGACGGCCCACCGAGCCGTCATCTCCTCGAGCTCACGGCGCGTACACAGATCACGGAAGAAGTGGGCAGCTTCGTCGCGATCCTCGAGGGCGATGATCGTATCCATGAGTGATGCCGTGTTTTCGTTTCGCCATTCATCTGCTTGCGCTGAGCGGTCCGTCACATAACCTCCCTGTGTGTCGTAGTGTTATAGCATGCTAATACACAATAACGCAACTTGTAGGCTCGCAGTCCCTCCCGGCTCACGACGTTCGCCCTTCCTCCCTGAAGGGAGGACCTGTGGTGGTGGCTTGTGGAGGTGATTCCGGCCGTGGATGTGCTCGACGGACGAGCTGTTCGGCTGATGCAGGGTGACTACGGCAGGGTCAGCGCGTATGACGACGACCCTGTCGCGGTCGCGCGACGATTCTCTGCTGAGGGAGCATCATTCGTACATGTTGTCGATCTCGACGCCGCCAGAGGAAGGGAGCGATCACTCGATGTGCTGCGGTGCCTTCGAGCATCGGGGGTCAGGTTTCAGTTCGGCGGCGGCATCAGGACTGCAGCCGGCGCGAAGGGGGTTCTCGAGGCAGGAGCAGTACGGATCGTTATCGGTTCTGCGCTCCTCGCCGGCGGTGATGGATCTCGAGAGATCGTGAACGCCGCCGGGGGTCACGCTGTTGTTGGAGCCATCGATGTGCGCAACGGCAGGGCCAGGGGATCAGGGTGGTTGGACGACGGTATTCCGTTGGCCGAAGCCTTGGCGACGATCGCTGATCTCGGTGTCGAGCGGGCGTTGGTGACAGGAATCGAGACGGATGGAACCATGCAGGGACCGGCGTGGGATCTGTTGGCATGGGTTCGAAATGCCGCTCCTGACCTGGGGTTGATCGCCTCAGGGGGAGTGGGCTCGATCGAGGACGTTCGGGCACTCGCTCGGTCCGAACTCGCCCTCGAGGGTGTCATCGTCGGCCGAGCTCTGTACGAGCGCCGATTCACGTTGCCTGAGGCGATCGAAGCCGCTGTCTGATGTTCTCCGGGCGGGTTGATCACAACCGCCGGCGGTGCCCTAACTTCAGCGAATGAGACCCAAGCCAGTTCTGAGGATCTCGATCGTCTGGATGGCCGTTGGTGCGCTGTTGGTCGCCTCGTGTACTTCGTCAACTCCGGAAACGGACGCGTTAGCCACCGTGACCAGCGCCGTCGCACCGGAGGCAGACGAGCCGACCTCGACCGGGCCGCCGGATCGTGGAGGCTCTGATGAAGCAGATGTCACTGCGATGTGCCGAACGCTCGATCTTCTCAGCTCAGCGGGAGCTCCGACGGATCGAGCTGCGGTATCCATGACCAAGACCGACCTGGAGGGAGTTACCTCGAGTGAGTGGGCCGCCTATGGCAACGTGCTGATTGCTGCGCCTCGCGTGGCATGTCCCGAGCACATCGAATATGCCGACGACATTGCCTACTGGTTGGGATTCTGACACCTTGGGCCGATTCCGTGGTTGCGTCAAGATGCGCAAGGGCGCCGCGATCGTGCCGAGAGACTCGTCTCCTCACAGGTATCCGGGACTCCAGCGCCTGACCACGACAACGATGATCACAACAACGAACCCGGTGACGAGCAGGTGAGAGCGACTCCGATCGTCTCTCAGGCCGAGCCCGAGTCCGATGAGTATCAATGCAGTTGCCGGCAGAAGGTAGAACAGGACGTCGAAAAGGCCCCAGCCGAAGGGGAGGCCGTCGAGATACCGCCGGGTGATCTTCGTGAACAGGCTCCGCATCGGTCCGAAGTAAACGGCTTGTCCCATCACCACGATCAACCACACGACGGGGAAGGTCAATAGACCTGCAGCGATGAAGAGACCGCTTCGTTCTTTCACGAGTATGAGCATACGAGCCAGCCATCCACGAAACACGGCGTCTCCGCATTCTGTGTGAGTGCCTTGCCCGATCCACGGTTTGTCGAGTCGAGAAGAGGGAGCGGCACCTGACCGCACCGTCCACGTCTATTTCGGTTGCACTCGTCGGTCGGTGCCCCTCGAATACGTCCAGCGTTGCAGGCTTTCCTACGAGGCGATGGTCCGCTCTCCGCTGTCATCCTCCCACTTGCGGGTCGCAACGAGGGCGAACCCGCCTCCCAGCAGCAGTGCAAGAGCAATGAGCGAAAGCTGATCCGTTGACAGGCCCGTTGCCGGCAGTGTCGCCACGACACCGAAATCAGCATCGAGGTAGGACTCACCGTCCGCCAGCTGAACCGAGAACGAGCCAGACGTGGTCAGCTTCAACGAACCCTCGGCTGGATCGGGGATCGAGCTCATGATGATCTCCACTTTGTATGTACCCGCTTCCAGCGCTGAGAAGAGATACAGTCCGTTGGCGTTCGTCACTGCCTCGGCTGTGCTGTTGTCTGGAAGCGAGAGCCTCACTTTCGCACCGGCGATACCCTTCTCCCCGTTGTCCTGCTTGCCATTCGCATTCTCATCGGACCACACCGTGTCACCGATCGTCGCCGAAGCCCCGAGAGCCGAGATCCTGGCGTCGTCTGTGACTCGGGCCAGCGGTGCACCCAAAAGATCAATGCCCACAATCCCAGCGACATTCACGGTGTCTGGTACACCCGTTCCGTTGAACACGAACGTGACCGCCGCTCCCGAGGCGAGAGACGTCGTTCCGTTCGGTCCGCCGGTGGCTGCCTCGAAGGATGCGATTGCCGTTGGTGCGACCACATCGTCCAGAAGCAGATTGAGGACTGTATGACTCGTCGGGTTCGCGACTGTTACCTGCCACGTGACTTCTCCGGTGTAGCTTCCGGACACGAAGAGCTCCTCGACGAAGTCCGGGCTACCGGCTGTAGTTCCGAGGGGCCCAACCAGCTTGTCGATCTGCAGCACGCCGTCGGGCAGCACGATGGTCACCGGCACACTATCGGTATCGGTCACATTCGCCCCTGCCGGAGGTGTAGCGGTCACCTTCACCGTGTTGAGAACTGCTGAGCCGTGAATCGCTGCATCGAGCTCTTGTGTGCATTTGATCTCAGTTGCCTCACCCGGCGCCAGCGTCCTGACGGCCGGCGTCTCGCACTGGTCGAGGTCGTCCGTGTCGGAAACGTTGTACTCGAGAATGTCCACGAGAACGAGGTTCGTGAGTGTCACCTCACCATCGTTGGTCACCGTGATCGTGAACTCGACGGTCTCCTTGCTTGTGACTTCTGCTTTGTCGACGGTCTTGACGACGTCGATGCTGGCGGTAAGCGGATCGAACGCGGCACATAGTGCGTAGACGCTGTTGGTCGTGTCGGCTTGGCCGCCGTGATGGATCGTCATGCTGGTCGCATCATCCTCGACCACGAGGTTCGTTCCGAGGACTCCCTGGGCGTAATCTGAATCCCACGGCACATCATCGGTGTCGACGGACGTGGCGCCTCCGACAGCGACATACCACTGTTCCTGGGTCTGGCCGGGGTTGCTTTCGTTCTTGATGTCGTGCGCATCGTATGAGGCCCAGCCGACGGAATAGACTCCCGCTGGGATTGTGACGCTCATCGGGCCCAGTTGGTTGGGCGTCCGGTTCGGCGCTCCGAGCAGCCTGCCGCCTGTGGTACCCAGGATGTCGACGATGATCCGGTTGGGTGCTGAGCCGAAGGGGCATGCAACGCTGGGTGTGTAGTGCGACATGTCGCCGGCTACGACGGGATTCTCGTTGAAGTCATGCCCAGAGACAGTCGCGAGGTTCTGGTGCTGTGTGTGGTTCACGGTGTACCAGCTCACGCTCGAAGCGGTGCACTGAATCGCTTCGCCCGGATTGAGTGTTATCGACCCGTTCTCCTGCCCGGTGCATGAGATGGCGGCGCCGTCGTTGTCGTCATCTGTCACCACGATGTCATACACCGTGACCGGACCGGTATTGGTTGCGTCGTACGTCCATATGACCGCGTCGCCAGCTGGAATCGCGGGTCCTGGCGCAGCATCGGCATCCTGACCGTTCGTCGACTTCTCGATGCTGAGCTCCGGTAGGCACTCCGCGCTGTCGTCTTGACCATCGGCGCCACATTCGTCCGTTGTCGCGCCATATGCTGGAGCGACAACTCCAGGGATGACCGTCAACGAGGTGAACGCGAGTGCGGTCGCGAAGGCGGCGTTGAGCAGTCGTCTGTTGATCCAATTGCCGGGGAGCCATGTAGCAGGCATAACGCCTTCCTCCAACCCTATGTACCGGGATTCTTCCCGGGCCCTTTCGGTTCAAGCCCTGAACCGTTGTCAGCAAGAGATGAGTGCGCCGGCGGCCGGCCGGCACTTCCCCTCAATGCACATTGTGTATTCAACTCTCAGCCGCCAAGCAAACCCATCGGTCTCTCGGCTCATTTGAGTTCTGTTAGTAACCCTACGACCACGATCAGTGGTCGGCAATAGTCAATATGTGGTGTTCCCGAGAACTAGACACCGCCACCACCATGCCTCGCGCTTGATTCGGCGGATCAAACGATCGCGACGAGGTGTGGCACGTTCACGGACGGACATGCAAGCGTGCCGGTCACGTCTTCAACGCTGATGCCGGACTCCGATAGCCACCGCCAGACGAGTGCGGCCTCCTCGACATCGGCCATCGACAAAGGGACTGGTCCGGTGTCCCCTGGTGCTGAGGCCGCCAGGGGCATCGAGTGGCTGTCGCTCCACGCTGCGATGAGACGACTCCTGTCGATCAGGACTGATATGCCCGCGGCATCGGTTGCTTGGATGCGTCCGGCTCGGTACAGAGCCGCCCACTGGCGCCGGGAGACGAGTGTCCGGCTGAGTGCCTGCCACCGATCTCTCACGAGCGCGGCATCCTCGAAGCGGTGATGTTCCACGAGCGCCGCAACACGTGATCGGACACGGTTAAACAGCGGGCCGGGGTCATGATCGACCGCGTCGAGAAGGCCCTGAACGATATCGTGGTACTCGGCGATCGTGACTGTGCCATCGTGCGGGCACACAGCCACTCCGAGTTGTGCAAAGGCGCATCCGATGCCCTTGGTCGTGCATCTGCGAATACGGGTTGCATCCCACAACGCATGCATCACTTCTTGTGCTGCATGCCGGTTCCTGAACGGCCCGAGGTGCAGAAGTCCATCGCCGTGTGAACGCACGAGAGAAAGGCGCGGGAATCTCTCGGATGTGAGTCGCACCCAGTGCAGCGATCGTGGCCGCTTCGACCGGCGGTTGTAGCGAGGATTGTGCTCAGCGATCGCTCGCACCTCGAGAACGGACGCCTCGAACTCGTTGAGGGCGACGCGATACTCGATCGAATGGAGGTTTGCCAGGATGTCGTCGATACGGCGCCTTGTGTCGCCGCTGAAGTAGGAGCGCACCCTCGACCGCAGGTTGGTTGCTTTCCCTATGTAGATGGGGGTGCCTGTCTTGTCGTGGAACGTGTATACGCCGGGGGAGCGAGGCAGATCCTCCGTCAGGGAGAGCTTGCCGATGGCGCGGGCGCCTTTGATCGTCGGAAGGGCGAGAAGATCATCGAGATGTGTGACACCTATCGAGCCGGCACGTTCGAGCAGGGACCAGAACACATGTGCGGTCGCAAGCGTGTCATCGAGCGCCCTGTGGTTCGGAGCCACGGGGGATCCGAAGTGTGCGGCGAGGCTCGATAGCTTGAAGTTACGCACGTCCTTCTGCATCAGCCGTTGGGCCAGTCGGAGCGTGTCCACTGAGCGATTGGGCAGTCTCCCGTAACCGAGTCGAATCGAGACGGCGTTGAGGAATGACATGTCGAAGCGGACGTTGTGACCCACGACTACGGCGTCTCCCATGAACTCGAGCAGCGATGGGAGAGCCTCACCGATCCTGGGAGCATCGACGACCATCATCTGGGTTATCCCTGTCACGACGGTGATGCGCGGCGGAATTGGCGCATCGGGGTTGACCAGCGTCTGGAAGCGGCCCGTCTCGATGCCCTGGTTGTAGCGGACGGCACCGATCTCGGTGATGCCATCGGTGTCCGGCGAGAGGCCAGTGGTCTCGAGATCGAGGACACAGAACGGAACATCGATCAATGGGGCACCGAGTTCGTCGAAGGTCCGCTGGCCAACAAGCGTCATGAGAATACTGTAGTCGAACAAATGTTCGACTGCGGTCATCAGATCGCTCTCCATGACTCGCTTCCAGATACCAGGGCCCAGATCCTGTGTCTGGCGCCTGGCATCTGTATTCTGCGGAGCAATGCGCTTCGACGGTCAGATCTGGTTCGACTTCTCATCT
>Ga0255048_10001631_pt1 | contig 15295 bp, 15 predicted proteins | sample JV7_2_2_MG_FD_183619 | JGI IMG/M metagenome (GOLD analysis project Ga0255048, IMG submission 183619) | Seawater microbial communities from Jervis Inlet, British Columbia, Canada - JV7_2_2 | ecosystem: Environmental > Aquatic > Marine > Inlet | place: Canada: British Columbia | collected 2016-10-06
TCGCCGACGATCGCATGGACCCTAAGACCAGGGTATTCATCGGCCAAATTCTCAGCGGCAGAGCGGAGCGTTTGCTCGCTGACGTCGAACGGAACGAATCGCTCGAGCTGCCCCGTCGCACGCAACGCCCGAATCAAGGTGTGGGTCTTGTCGGATGTTCCCGAACCCAACTCGACGAGCGTGTCGGCGCCGGTGATCGTGGCGATCGAATCTGCCTCGCGCTCCAGGATCGAGCGCTCCGCCTCGGTCGGGTAGTACTCATCGAGCCGGGTGATCTGATCGAACAACTCGCTGCCGCGGTCGTCGTAGAGCCATCGCGGCGGAAGGCGCAACGGGTGGCGACCGAGACCGCGCTGGACGTCTTCGATCAGCGACCTTCGGAACCAACCCTCGTCGATATGGTTCTCGACGGTGGCGGCGACGGCCGTTTGTGGGGGTGGCGGGCTCATCGAGGGGTGTCTCCTTGGGCGAGTCGTACGCCGGTCATCGGCCAGCGTGCAGAGGGCGAGAAGAAGTTGCGGTAAGTGTGGCGGGCGTGGCCTTGGGGCGTGATCGCAGCGCTCCCGCGCAGCACCATCTGGCCGGACATGAACTTGCCGTTGTATTCACCTACGGCGCCGACAGCGGGGGCGAAACCCGGGTAGGACAGATAGGCGCTGGAAGTCCACTGCCAGCAATCTCCATCGACCTGCTGGATCCGGCCATCGGATGGACCAGCGGCGGTCGGGTGCAGCCGATCGAGTCCGAACGATTGACCGGTCGTGTCGGCAGCGACGATTGCATGCTCCCATTCGAACTCGGTCGCGAGTCGGGCGTCGGCCCACCGGGCAAAAGCGTCGGCCTCATAAAGGCTCACGTGACACACAGGCTCGGCATCGGTCAACGGTTGGGTGCCGTTAAGGGTGTGAACCAGCCAGTCTTCGCCGTGACGGCGCCAATACAGCGGGGCGCCCCAAGCTTGGTCGATGACGGTTTGCCAGCCGTCCGAGAGCCACAGTTCGGGGCGTCGGTATCCGCCGTCGTCGACGAACGCTTGCCACTCGCCGGCGGTTGCGAGCCGATCGGCGACCGCGAACGGCTCGAGATGAACCCGATGCCTGGCAAGTTCGTTGTCGAACGAGAAACCCGCACCGTCGTGGCCGATCTCCACGAGCCCGCCGTCGACCGATACCCATGCGGCCGGGCGCACCGTCCCAGTGGCTGCGGGCGTCTGACTGCGATACACAGGTTCGAGCGGGTTCATCGACAAAACGTGCTTGATGTCCATCAATAGCAGCTCCTGGTGCTGCTGTTCGTGGTGCAGGCCGAGCTCGATCAGAGTGCTCATCGGGGCCGAGTCCGAGTGGTCGGCACCGGCGAGCAAGGTCAGGATTCGCCGGTCGATTGCAGCTCGATAGTTGCCCACCTGCGCGGCGCCCGGGCGTGTGATCGTGGCGCGGGCCGGGCGCGGGTATTGATCTCCGACCGCCTCGTAGTAGCTGTTGAACAGGACGCGATAGGCGGGGTCATATGGCACGAATTCACGCTCGAACCGTTCCAGCACGAAGGTCTCGAAGAACCAGGTGGTGTGAGCGCGATGCCATTTGGTCGGGCTGACATCCGGCATCGACTGGGCGGTCTGGTCCTCTGGTGACAATGGCTGAGCGAGTTGTTCGGTCAGACCCCGCACGCGACAGTACGCCTCGGCAAGTCGGCCCGTGGGATCCGCAATCATCACGGCAGTTTCAACCCCGATCAGCCGTTAGCTGTTCCCGGCAGATCACTCACGGAGCGGTTGTGGTGGGCGCCGCTGTCGTGGTGGTGATGTCGGGCGTGATCGTCGTCGTGGTGGGCGCTGTCGTGGTGGGCGCCGTCGTGGTGGTCGTTGTGCTCGTCGTACTCGCAGGCTGAGACGTGGACGTCGTGGTGGGCGCCGTCGTGGTGGTCGGTTGCGTCGTTGTGGTGGTCGAAGTGGTGGTGGTCGCGTTCGGGTTGGCGTAGTCGAACACCGGCAGTCGATCGCGGTCGCTGACGTCCTCGGGGTCCTGCTCGCCGTTCCAGACCAGCACGCGGTCTCCCTCGTCGACGAGATCGGGGAAGTAGTCGGCGATGTGCATCGGGAGTCGGACACAGCCGTGCGATGCGGGTTCGAGCGGAACATTGGTGGCTCCGTGCACGGCGATCCCGAAGTTGAAGTACACGGGATTCCACATCGAGCCGAGCGCTCCGTTGCGCCAGCCGACGACGCGCCGGTCGTACTCGAACACTCCTGCGGGAGTCTTCGATCTGCCGCAGATGTCCTTGTCGACCGGCTCGTCGAGCAGGTTGCCGCGCGAGTCGGTGTCGATCGTGACGATCTCACACCATTCGGCTGGTTCACCGTTCTGGTCGAGTTCTCCGGTAGCAATGTGTGAGACGAGCGCCGGCTGGTCGCCGTGAAACACGACGATGACCTGTTCGGGCAGGTAGATCTCGGTGTGGTTGGTGAGCCCGCCGCTCGACCGTCTCGGGGCGATCGCGGCCGTCGCGTTGAGGGTGTGCCAGAGGGCGGCGGTGACGGTTCCAGTCGCCACCGCTCGCGGCGTGCCCAGCAGCAGCTTCTCGGCGGCCCAGACCGCTGAGCGGGTAGCCGGACCGAAGTAACCATCGATCGGTCCCGGGTCGAATCGAAGCTCGGTTAGCTGCAGCTGGAGGCGGCCCACATCGTCGTTCGCGATACCTACGCCGAGATCTCCCGAGAGCGGTTCGACATCGTTCGCAATCTCGGGTGTAGGGGGGGCGACGCTGGTGGGCGATTTCGGGACCGTTGTCGACGTCGTGGTCGCCGAGGGCGCCTGGGACTGCGGAGCCGTGGGATTGCCGGAGCGGAGCCGAGTGGCGATCACGGCTGGGACGGCCAGCGCTGCACCGGCGACGAGCAGCCTACGGCGTGTGTAGGTGGCCGAGCCAGGCTGGGGACGCTCAACCGTCGACGGTGTCGCGTCGGGGCTGACGCCTCCGTCATTCGAGATTTCTCGAGCCATTGGGTCGGGTTCGTTCCTGCCGAGTCGTGTGTGGAAGGAAACACGCCCCGAATGCCTCGTGTTCCTGTTCCGGAATGCTGTGCCGGACCTCGGTGGTTACGGTGTCATCGATCGTCTCCGGCAAGGCACCATCACATGATCAGTTCGATTGAGCACTCGACGTCCTCGGCGGCGAGGCGGAGAGCGCTCGGCATGCTGGCCGTCGGGCTGATGTTGGCGATGACAACCTGGTTCAGCACCTCAGCGGTGCTGTCCGAGCTGAGATCGCGGTGGTCGCTCTCCACGAACGAGTCGTCAGTCTTGATCGTCGTGTTGCAGCTCGGCTTCGTGGTTGGTGCGGTGGTCTCTGCGGTCGCAGGGCTGCCCGACAAGGTGCCACCGAGGTCGTTGATCGCCGTGTCTGCCTTGCTGGCCGCGATCGTCAACGGTGCCATCGTCGCCGTCGATTCGTACGGTCCGGCGGTCCTGCTGCGTTTTCTCACCGGGGCGTTCTTGGCGGGCGTGTATCCGCCCTCGCTGAAGCTGATCGCGACGTGGTACCAGTCGAGTCGAGGCATGGCGATGGGGGTGATGGTGGCAGCGGTCACCGTGGGCAGTGCCACACCGCATCTGGTGAACGCATTCGGCGGGATCCGCTGGTCGACGGTGATGATCACGACGTCGTTGCTGACGGTGGTCGGCGGACTCGTGGTCGCCCGTTTCGTTCGCGATGGCCCTTTCTCGTTCCCAGCCTCGAGCTTCGAGTTGCGCGAGGCGTGGCACGCCCTCAGCCAACGTGACGTGCGACTCGCCTCGTTGGCCTACTTCGGTCACATGTGGGAGTTGTACGCGATGTGGGCATGGATCGCCGTGTTCCTTGGCGATCAGATCGATCGGCGCGGCTCGGATCTCAATGCATCGGCCCTGGCATTCGTCGTGATCGCCGCCGGAGCGATCGGAAGCGTCGTTGCGGGTGCCTGGGGCGATCGCGTCGGCAAGGCTCGGGCGGCCTCTGTGGCAATGTTGCTGTCCGGTACGGCATCCCTCGTGATCGGTATCCCCGAGTTGCCTCTGTGGCTGATCGTCGGCATCGCTGTGGTGTGGGGCGTCACGGTCGTCGCCGATTCGGCCCAGTTCTCAGCGATTGTCAGTGAGCGAGCTGATCAGCGCTATGTCGGCACCGCTCTCACGGTGCAGCTGGCATTGGGGTTTCTGCTCACGGTCGCCACGATCTGGCTGGTTCCGTTCGTACGCGACCACTTCGGTTGGTGGGCGGCGTTGGCCCTGCTGGCGCCGGGGCCGTTGCTCGGTGCGTGGGCGCTGGCGCGACTCGACGACCCTCGGGTCGCGTCGGACCATGGCGTCGCCTCGGCTGCCAGAGGTTCAGCCTCGATCGGTTGATGGCGACACACCGTCGCCATGGAACCGGTTGGATCTGCCAGTATCGGGCGCCTGACCAGTGCGGCCAGCAGTAAGGAGGCAATCGTGAGCATTCTTGGAACTCGGGTGACGCGGGTCGAAGACCCCGCTCTTCTCACGATCGGCGGCAAGTATGTCGACGACCTGGCTCCGGCCGACGCCGTTCACGCCGTCTTCGTTCGCTCCGAGATGGCGCATGCCGAGATCGCCGGAATCGATGTATCTGAAGCCGCCGACGCCGACGGTGTAGTGGCCGTGTTGACCGCAGCCGATCTGGAGCTTCCCGCCAACCCGCCTGGGATGGGCATGCTCAACCAGGACATGTTGCGCACTTGGTTGGCGTCCGATCGGGTGCGCTACGTCGGTGAACCGATCGCCGTCGTGATCGCAAACTCGCTGACCAAAGGCGTCGACGCCGCTGGCATGGTGCTGGTCGACTACAAACCACTTCCGGCCGTGATCTCGCCCACTGACTCGCTGGCGGGCGACACATTGCTGTTCCCTGACGCCGGTACGAATGTCGCCTTCTCGATTCCGGTCGGCTCGGGCGACGACTTCTTCGACGGCTGCGAGGTCACCGTCGATCTGGCGTTCCGCAACCAGCGCCTTGCTCCGTGCCCACTCGAACCACGCGCCACGGTCGCCCGGTGGGAGACCGACACGCTGGGCGCCCACCGGCTGACCCAATGGTCCACCACTCAGGGTGCCCACGAAACCCGCGACACGCTGGCAGCAGCGACCGGCATCGACCCTGATCTCGTTCGGGTGATCTGCCCCGACGTCGGCGGCGGGTTCGGCGCCAAGAACGGTGGTTATCCGGAAGACATCGTTGTGGCCCTGATCGCCCGGCGGCTGGCCCGGCCCGTGCGCTGGGCCGAGACCCGAACCGAGAGCATGCTGGGACTGGCGCATGGCCGCGCCTGCAACTTTGCGGCCACGATCGGTGGCAGCCGCGACGGCAGGGTCTCTACGTATCGCGTACATAGCATCCAAGACGGTGGCGCCTACCCCGACATCGGCGCGGTGCTGCCGTTCATCACGCGCATCGTGGCGACGGGCCCGTACGACATCCCAAATGTCGACTTCTCGGCGGCATCGGTAGTCACGAACACCGTGCCGGTCGGTGCATACCGCGGGGCGGGTCGCCCGGAAGCGGCCGCTGCGATCGAGCGCATGATGGACGCCTTCGCAGCGGAGATCGGTATCGATCCGGTCGAGGTTCGACGATCCAACTTCATCCGACCAGAAGCCTTTCCGTTCGACTCGCCAACCGGCGCCCAGATGGACACAGGGGAGTACGACAAGGCGATCACCGCTGTCATCGAGGCCGTCGATTACGCCACCCTGCGGGCCGAGCAAGAACGACGCCGGGCGACCGTTGACGAACCGTGGATCGGACTCGGCTGGTCGACCTATGTCGAGATCGCCAACCCGATGGCGAACCCCGAGTTCGGCAGCATCGAGGTGCGCCCCGATGGATCGGCGGTTGTGTTGACCGGGTCGTCCTCGCACGGACAGGGCCATCACACGGCATTCGCCCAGGTAGCCAGCGATATCACCGGCATCGCGTTCGACCGTATTGAGGTTCGCCACGGCGACACCGCCGAGGTGCCGCGCGGCGGAGGCACGGGTGGATCGAAGTCGCTGCAGGTCGGCGGCAGCGCCGTTCACGGGGCCAGTGAGAGCGTCGTCGAACGGGCCAAAGAGATTGCCGCCGAGATTCTCGAGGCGAGTCCTGCCGACATCGTGCTCGACACCGAGACCGGTCTGTTCTCGGTCTCGGGAACTCCGGTTGTGTCGCTCGACTGGGCGGCGATCTCCTCACGCCTGCACGACGAGAGCGGCCAAGCGCTTCTAGCGGAGGCTGACTTCCAGCCGCCGGGTGCGACGTTTCCGTTCGGTGCCCACCTCTCCGTCGTGGAGGTCGACCGCGAAACCGGCAAGGTCACGATCCTGCGCCATATCGCATGCGACGACGCCGGCACGATGATCAACCCGCTGCTCGTCGAGGGCCAGGTACACGGCGGCGTTGCCTCCGGGATTGCCCAGGCGCTGATGGAAGAGTTCGTCTACGACGCCGACGGCAACCCGCTGACCGCCACGTTCATGGACTACGGCCTGGTCTCAGCAGCCGAACTGCCAAGTTTCGAACGCCTCGCGCAAGAGACGCCGACGCCGCGCAACCCACTGGGCGCGAAGGGGATCGGAGAGTCGGGAACGATCGGTGCCACACCGGCGGTGCAGAACGCTGTGATCGATGCGCTAGCCCATCTCGGGGTGCGCCACATCGATATCCCGACCACCTCCGAGCGGGTCTGGAAGTCGATCGTCGAACACAGCGGCTGATCCGGCCGAGCGGCCGAGCCCGGTGCCAACCGGTGTCAGAGGCCGCTACTGGTGGGCCAGAGATCAGGAAACTCCGCTTGGCGTTGCTCGATCTTGGCGGTGAAGGCTTCGCCCATGTCGTCGGTGTCGAACATCGCGGCGTTCCAGTTGGCGATGAACTCGAGCCCGTCGGCGACCGAGTGATCGCGGGTGTAATGCATCGTCTGTTTGGTGCCCCACACGGCGATCGGGCTCTTGCTGGCGATCTCGGTGGCGATCTCCATCACGCCATCGAGGAGCGCCTGATGGTCCGGGAACACCGCATTCACAAAGCCGGCGGCGTGAGCTTCGGCTGCCGACCAGCGACGACCGGTGTAGGCGAGTTCGCGAACGATCCCCTCGGGAACCAGCTTGGGCATCCGCTGCAAGGTGCCGACGTCGGCGGTCATACCGATATTGATCTCGGCGATCGAAAAGAACGCAGATTCGTCGGCGTAACGCATATCGGCGGCCGACACCATATCGATGCCACCACCGATGCAGGCGCCTTGGATCGCGCACAGCACCGGCATCCTGGCCCGCTCGAGGGCGGTGAATGTGTCCTGCAGCTTGAGCGCCGTGGTGCGGAACCGCTCGTTGCGGCGGCTGCGATGGCCCGAGGCCGAGCCGGGTCCGATCGAATCGTCGTTGGCGAACACTTCGAGATCCATCCCCGAGCAGAAGTGCTTCCCGACGCTCGACAACACGACGACCCGGACCGATCCTGATTGCGACCATTCGTCGACAATTTCGGGCAGCTCCCGCCAGAACGCAGCGATCATCGAGTTGCTCTTCTCTGGGCGATTCATCCGAATCTGTCCCACCCGGTCGACGACTTCGACGTCGAAACACTCGTATCCCATTGTTCGTTCTCCTCGCTGGTCTGCTGATCGTTCATGAGCTTCGCAGGTGAGTGCAACGACGCCGCAGGCGACCGGAGGTGATCAGGCCGGCAATACCCACGCACATGCGTCGGTCGGGAGACCTGCACTCACATCCGTGCTGGCGACGATCACTTCACCGGCAGGCAGCTCGACTGTCGACTCGCCGTAGTTGACGATGCAGATCGCCCCGGAACCGCGCCGGAAGGCCAGCACCTCGTCGCCGCGATCGACCCATATGAGCAATTCGTCACGGCTCATGTATTCGTCGCGCGCCCGTAGCGCTGCGCGATACAACTCGAGTGTCGAATCGGGCACACCGGTCTGGGCCTCGATAGACATCTCGCCCATCCACCTTGGCTGCGGTAGCCAAGGGTCACCGTTGCCGAACCCGAACGACGGGCCGTCGGTAGCCCATGGGAGTGGCACGCGACAACCGTCGCGACCCTTTTGGGTGTGACCCGAGTCTTCCCAGACCGGGTCGTCGAGCACCTCGGCCGGAAGGTCCCAAACCTCTGGCAGGCCGAGCTCTTCGCCCTGGTAGAGGTAGATCGACCCGGGCAGCGCCATCAACAACAAGCTGCCGGATCGCGCTCGCCGCAGACCGAGCTCGGCGTCGAGTATGTCGCGCGGACCCGTGAGTGGCCAGGTGCGCCAGTTGGTGTCAGCCGGCAGCCCGAATCGGGTTGCGTGGCGCATCACGTCGTGGTTCGACAGTGTCCAGGTCGGCGTCGAGCCAACCGCCTGAGCGGCGCTCAAGGCCCGGTCGATCGCGGCGGCGGCGGCATCGCGGTCCCAAGGCGTGACCAGGAAGTCGAAGTTGAACACTTGGTGGTACTCGTCTGGCCGGAGGTAGAGCGACTGGCTCTCGGAGCTGACCCATGCCTCGGCGACCATCATCACGTCGCGACCGCTCTCGTCGAGCACTCGGCGCCAGCGACGGTTGATCTCATGAACTCCATCTCGATCCCAGTGCGGATGATCGGTTGCCTTGCTGGTTTGGAGCAGCTCCTCAATAGGGGGCACGTCGGGGAACGTGGGGTCCTTGACCATGCCGTGAGAAACGTCGACCCGGAAACCATCGACACCGCGGTCGAGCCAGAATCGGAAAATTCCGTCGAACTCGGCCCGGACCTCCTCGTTGGCCCAGTTCAGATCAGGCTGCGTGTAGTCGAACAGGTGCAGGTACCACTGGCCGTCGGGGAGGCGACGCCACGCCGGCCCGCCGAACACGCACGTCCAGTTAGTCGGGGGCTCGTCACCGTCGGCTCCCTTGCCATCGCGGAAGAGATACCGGTCGCGCTCGAGCGATCCCGGTGCAGCCGCCAGGGCCGCCTGGAACCATGGATGTAAGTGGGAGGTGTGGTTCGGCACGATGTCGACAAGCACGCGGATCTCGAGCGCGTGCGCCTCAGCGATCAACGCCTCGGCATCAGCCAGCGTGCCGAAGCGAGGGTCGATGTCGCGGTAGTCGGCAACGTCGTAGCCGCCGTCGTTGAGCGGCGACGGATACCAAGGGCAGACCCAGATCGCATTGACCCCGAGCCGATGGAGGTAGGGCAAACGCGAGCAGATGCCCTTGATGTCACCTGTGCCGTCGCCACTCGCATCGGCGAACGAGCGTGGGTACACCTGGTAGACGACACTGTGGCGCCACCAGGTGCTATCAGGCGCGCCTGGATCGTGGTTACTGATTTGATTCCGACTCGACACCGACGTCAGCCGATCGACCCGTCGCGATTGGCCCAGTGCGGGGCTCGGAGCTCGCGCTTAAGGACCTTTCCGGGGCCCGACTTCGGCAAGGGGTCGGTCGAGAAAGCGATCGACCGGGGCGCCTTGTAATGGGCGATCGCCGATCGACAGTGGTCGATCAAGTCGTCCTCGTCAGCCACGCTGCCCGGTCGCAGCACGACCACGGCGTGCACCGCCTCGCCCCACTGTTCGCTGGGGATACCGAACACGGTCGCCTCGAGCACCGCCGGGTGTTTGTAGAGCGCATCCTCGACCTCTGTGCAATAGATGTTCTCGCCCCCGGAGATCATCATGTCTTTCGACCGATCGAGCAGGAACAGGAAACCGTCCTCGTCGAGACTGCCGATGTCGCCCGTCCAGTACCAACCGTCGCGCAACGCCGCCTCGGTCTGCTCCGGCTTGTTCCAGTAACCGACCATCACATTGGCGCCGCGCACGGTGACCTCGCCGGGCTCGCCTGCAGGCAGCGAGTGACCGTCAGAGTCGCGAATTTCGATCTCGCAGCCGAGCACCGGTAGGCCGGCTGACTTCTCGCGATCGGTGCCGAGTCGCTGGTTCTCATCGGTCAGTCCACTGATGATCGGTGAAGTTTCGGTGGCGCCGTAGAAGTGCATGAACTGGGTTCCTGGAAAGGCGTCGACGCCGCGTCGTACGACCTCCATCGCGATCGGCGAGCCGCCGTGGGCATACACCGTGAAGCTCGAGACATCTCTCGGCCGCAGGAGTTGTTCCTCGACCGTGGCGGCCACCATCGTCGGCACACCGAGTGTCTGCGTGATTCGCTCGTTCTGGATCAGATCGAGCATCGTGCCGGGATCGAAGACAGGCAGTATCACCTGGGTAGCACCCATCAAGATCGATTGCAGCACGCTTACGGAACCGGCGGCATGGAACAACGGAGCCACGATCAGAAACCGATCATCGCGATTCAACGGCTGAGTGACCTGCATGTTCCAGGCGTTAGCGATCAGATTGCGGTGGGTCAGCATCACGCCCTTGCTGACACCGGTGGTGCCGCCCGTGTAGAACAAGCCGGCCAGGTCGTGCTCGTCTACGGCCCGATCGTCGAATTCGAGCTCGTCAGCACCGTTGACCGCCTCGTCGTACTCGCCGAGATCGATACGGATCACGCGCTCGACGAGATCAGCGAGAGCTCCTGGGTCGCGATCGCAAAACAGTACGCGGGCACCGGAATCCTCGAGTGCGTAAGCCAGTTCGGGTTCTGCCCAGCGGAAGTTGAGTGGTACCTGTGCTCGTCCGCTCATCGAGATGGCGCAGTACAACTCGATGAAGGGAATCGAGTTGAACGACAAAACGGCAATGCGATCGCCCTGCTCGAGGCCGAACTCGTTTAGCAGACCATTGAGGCGTCGTAGCCGCGAGCCGAACTGGCGATAGGTCAAGCGATCGGGTCCGCACACAAGCGCTTCGCGATCGGGGGCGATCGCCAAGGCGCGGCGGATGGTATGAACGAATGTCTGCACGTCGCCATGATCGCATTTCTCGGCTCCGATCGCATCTTTGGCTCCGTCTCTGACGTCTTTCCCCAATCTGGGAACTACTGTTTGTTTTCGATGACGAATCAGCCCACACCGAACAGAGGAATCACACCCCCGAAGGGCAAGCCGACCAGGGCGCGTACGGACGTACCCATCGACAGGCGCGTCTTCGGACCGGTGTCGCAGTGGATCGCTGTCACGATTCTGTTGATCTTGCTGTTCGTGCTGATGGTGATTCTTACCAACGGCGGAGACTTCAATCCGCTCAACCACAACGGCCAAGTCGGCACTATGGCCGCCTCGATCGCCGGGGCCATCACCCCGCCGATCTGACACAGCTGCCGGCCGGCCGCCCCGGTTCAGCCTGTTGCCGGTGGCGCCGTTTCGCACTGGATGTAGACGGCGACGTTCTGGGCATGCTGGGCGTACACGGAGGCCTCGTCGCCGAACAGTGGGTCAGCGACGCGCGATGCCCACAGATCGCGCTGAGCGATCACGCCCTCGCAACCCGACTCGAGGGCGATGTCGACGGTTTGCTGCACGATCGCCGGTACATCCCCGAAGAACTGGATCGTGGCGCTGGGGCGGATCTCGACCTGTCGGCCATCGAGCGTGTCGCCCACGAAGACCAGCTCGGGCAAGGTGGTGGTCGGCAGGGTGGTCGGGGGGGCGATCACTGTGGCGCAAGTGGGGGAGGTGCGGATCAGATCGTCGGTGACCCGAGCACACCGCAATGACACGAACGTGGCGGTGTCGTAGCCGATGATGCCGGGATACCTTGCCATCTCGTTGGTGAAGGATTGGTATGACCGACACGTGACCAGCGCGGTATCGAGCAAGTCGATCTGCTCGTCGACCTCTGAAGCCTGTGACGCCTCGGCGACGGTGGCCGCACAGCCGGTCGGAACGGCGTCCTCTTCACCGCTCGGAGGATCGCACGCAGCGAGAGCTATCGCGGCGAGACAGGCGAACGCGATCAGTCGGCGGGCATCGGCAACCCGGTGACGGGATCGTGGAGGGTCAAGGAGATGCTGCACGCGGGCGTCATGTTGTCGCACATCGACGGTCGATGCCAGTACCCCCAGCTCGATGCCGGCAGACCGGGTGAGCGACGGGCGCATTCCGCTATCCTCGTCAGCGCTGGCGACGTGGCCGAGTGGCTAAGGCAACGGCCTGCAAAGCCGTCAACGCGGGTTCGATTCCCGCCGTCGCCTCCAGCCCCTGAGCGGGTATCATACCTGCTCAGGGGCTCTTTCTGTTTCAGCCGGACGTTGCAGCTGTTGTCCGCTGATACCCGAAATTCCCCCTGTTTTCGCGGCCTCCCACCCCGGCTCGCTCCCATTTTCGGAGCTCATCAACGAGCATCGTGATTTTCATCGAGAAGTGCCGAGACCGCTACCGCATTCGGTTCCCCGACCCGGCCGCGCAGCAGCAGTGCCCCTCGGCCGGGCGAGCGTGTGACGAATCGCGGTCTGGATCCTGTGACCGATCGTGGACGACACTGGAGTCGATGGAACCGAAGACGACCTCGTTGTGGGCTCAGCAGGACCAACACCAAGGAGACCGTTGGCGGCTGTTCCGCGCCGTTGCCGCGGCCACCGGTGCCGACACTGTCTTCTATCCGGGTTGCTACGTCGATATCGCCCCCTCCTTCGTCTTCGGATCCGTCACCTACCTGGACAGCGACCGACGAGCAACCGGATTCTTCAACGACCGCGCCGGCATTGCCGAGATCATCATCCAACACGACGGCCCGGCCGCACCCGATATCACCTTCATCGCCGCCGACTACACGGACACACTCGGGCTCCCGGACGAACACTTCGACCTGCTGATCTCGCTCTACGCCGGATTCATCTCCGAACACTGCACCCGATACCTCAGAATCGGCGGGACCCTGCTCGTGACCCCCAGCCACGGCGATGCCGCCCTGGCCTCGATCGACTCCCGCTACAAGCTCTCAGGCGTCGTCATCTCCCGGAACGGCAACTACCGGGTCGGCTCGAACCACCTCGATACCTACCTCATCTCGAAGAAGGAGCAGCACGTCACCGTGGAGTCCCTCCACCAAACCGGCCGCGGCGTGGCGTACACCAAGTCGCCCTTCGCCTACTTCTTCACAAGAGTCGCGTAGCGCGACGATGTCGATGAGGTGCTCGATCCCGACGTGGGTCTCGGGCGTTACGGGTGTACAGGCGGGCTGCGTGGGCGTGTGCTGTCGCCGCGATCAACAGGTTGATCGCCCGCGAGCGAGGTTGGTGGCCGCTGCTGGCGACTGCGGCAGCAAGTTGCCCATAGCTTGCCGCCACCTCGTCGTCGACCGGTAGCGCATCGAAGGTGCGCTGGAGGTCCGAGAGCCTTCGAAGCCGTTCGGCCCGGATAGCCGCGTCAACTGTGACGAGTACGCCGAAATGCAACTCCGCGAGCGAGGCGGCACTGATCGCAAGTTCCCCCTCCAGCTCGGGCACGTCAGTGGCGAGCAACACGCTGGTGTCAAGAATTGCTTTCATCGTTGCGGTCCCACGGGTTCGCCACGGACTGATCAATCAGATCGCGGTCGCGGTCCCAGTCCGGGTCGGGTCGGCCGACGAACAGGTCCGCGACGTCGACCCATCTCTGCCATCCCCTCGGAGCCGTAGGAACCAGACGGGCGGCGAGACGACCAGCAACCGTGATCTCGATCTCCTCTCCGTCCTCGACCCGTCGCACAAGATCAGATACATCCTGCTGGTGCTCCTCGCTTGGCGTCACAGCGCTCGTGCGAACAACGTTCCGTTCTGTGTGACGACTCGTTCGAAGCCTTGGTGTTCGTAGAAGCCGATAGCGCGTTCGTTGCGTTCGTCGACGCCGCAGTGGACGCCTGTGGATCCGGCCTCGCGCAATACCTCCAGCACCCGGTTGAGGAGGGAAGGGCCGAGACCATGGCCCTGACATCGAGGCAACAGATCGATGTGGAATTCCGACGGGTATCGATCGACGAGATCGTCGGGCGTGAGCAAAGGCTCGTGAATCCTCGTGACCAGCCAGCGCTCGGGTTTGTCAGCCCATGCGTCGAGTGGATACCGGCCGCGCAACTGCGGCCACCATTCGACGGCGAGGACGGACTCGAGGTCGCGCACGTCGTGGGTGCCGATCGCATAGCCGGCGATGCCATCGCCGTCGGCTACCACGAAGGCCAGATCCGGGGCGCTTGTCGTGTAGGGCGCGACGAACACGTGACCGAGTAGCTCGGGCGCCTCGTATCTACCGCTGGCGTCTGCGCCGGCGTCGCCGGTCAGCACCGCGATTCTGTAGAGGTCGTCGAGATCCTCAGGGGCATACGGGCGGATTTTCATCGGGTGGTCATCGTCGGGCGTTCCGGGCTAGAGCCGCTGCCATACGGGCTTGGAATGATACGTCTGTCGGTAGTAATCGGCGAGTTCAAGTTCTGCAGCAGCAGGTTCGTCGACGATGACGGTTGCGTGAGGATGAAGCTGAATTGCCGAGGCGGGGACCATCGCGCAGAGCGGACCTTCCACGGCCCGGGCTATGGGTTTCGCCTTGGAGGAACCGGTTGCGATGAGGATGAGGTGTCGCGCTTCGAGGATGGTGGCGATTCCTTGGGTGATCACGTGGCGGGGCACGTCATCGATCGAATCGAAGAAGCGCGCGTTGTCCGATCGTGTCTGTTCGTTGAGCGTCTTGACGCGGGTGCGTGATCCCAGCGAGGACACCGGTTCGTTGAAACCCACGTGGCCATCGCCTCCAATGCCCAGGAGTTGGATGTCGATGCCGCCCGACGCCTGGAGCGAGAGTTCGTATGCTTCGCATGTCGCGGACACGTCGAGCGCGGTGCCGTCTGGTCCCAACACCCGATCGGCGTCGATGTCGATGTGGTCGGTGAACTGTCGGCGTATGAAGTTGTGGTATGTCTCGGGATGTTCTCGCTGAAGGCCGATGTACTCGTCGAGGAGGAACGCGGACGTATCGGTGAAGGAAATCTGGCCTGCAATGCATCGCTCGATGAGTCGACGGTACGTCTCCACCGGAGAGCTTCCCGTAGCGAGACCGAGCACGGCGGACGGCTTCTCGATGATCAGCCGTCCGATTGCATCCGCGGCGATCTCGGCGGCGGCGTTCGGGTCGGCGACGATGATGACTTCCACGTTTCCTCCTAGATTACTCGGCCTTCGGGGTCGTGGCAGACGGTTCCGCCAACGACCGTCGCGACGACCTGGTGTGATTCGTTCAGCAGGGTGAGATCGGCCGGTCGGCCGGTTGCGAGACGTCCGAGACCAGCTCCTGCGGCTCCTACGAGCCGAGCAGGCGTCGTCGCGGCAGCACGGCACGCCTGCGACAAGGTGCAGCCGGTGTAGGCGATCAGGTTCCGTACGGCTTGGTCCATCGAGAGCACGCTCCC